>JAEEGF012470438.1_pt1 | contig 53639 bp, 34 predicted proteins | sample 9134171 | NCBI WGS metagenome assembly JAEEGF01 (sample SAMN16246542, study PRJNA631951) | gut metagenome | biome: gut microbiome; feature: rumen; material: AP-attached | host: Bos | place: Iran: Karaj | collected 2018-10 | reverse complement strand
CCTTCTTCAGACTGTTGTACACGCTTGCGGAAATGCCCAGCGCGGCAGCGTGTCTCGCGTAGCTGGGGTAGTTTGCGCGGTTGGCGGCTATCGCCTCCAGAATCCGCTGTTTTTGCCAATCTTTAATCATATTCTAACGGCGTTTTAATGGGTTTCTAATTATCGTGCCAGTGAGCGTCATCGAGCCTGCTCGTTTGACCGAGCGCAGCCGATAATCAACTCGGTTAAATATCGGCTATCGGGTCGGGCTTCCATTGGCTTCTGACTGGCTGCTCCTCCTTAATCTGGGGCTCCAGTGCCACGGCTTCTGCCTGTTGTGGCGTTGCCGATGGCTTCAATATGCCCACCTCGTCGATAGCGTGGTCTTTTACATACTTGCTGAACTTCGCAATCTTCTTGCGCTGCTCGATATAGTTCACGGTGTCCTCTTCGGTTTGCTCTGCCATCACACGGTTGTAGGTCTGTACTTTCTCCACTTGGTCGATGTACTTGTCACCCTGGAAGATGAACACTTCCTGAGCCTTGCCTTCTTCGTCTGGCATATAGTAGGCGGTCACCCGATAGTCATTCGGGCGAAGTTTCTCCAATACGCTGGTATCGCTCAACCACCAATCCTCATAGGCCACGCGTACCGTCGAGTTCCTCCTGATGCTCGTCTCCACACGCTCACCGATGTAGCGGGCCAGCGTCAGTTTGTCGAGAGGCTGCAGGGTCGGGTTGATGCGCTCACAGAGAACGTCCCACCTTGTCATGCCGGGGAACTTCTTCTGGTTGGGGTGCAGTTGGTGATTCCACTCATAGCTGTCACGTCGGTCTTCTGCCACCAACTGGTCCCAACTGAAGTATTCCTTGTCCTCATAGAGTTCGTTGGTCTCGTCGCTCACTTTCTTGTACTCCTGGCGCCACTTTCCCTTGCCGTAGAAACGGCCAATGCCCTCGTGGTTCTTGTGGATCACGCTGCGCTTCTTCGCACCGTTCAACGGCTCGGCATATTTCTCCTGTGAGTTCTGGGGGGCGCAGAAGTGAACGAAGGGGAACGCTACACCGGCTTGCAGGAATCCGTCTTTGTACTGGCTCATCAAGTGGTTCTCCACCTCGATACCTGCAGGCATTCCCCAGCCCTGCTTCTCAATCAGGCGGAACATGTCGCGGAAACAATCTACCACCAGACCTTCGTCCTTCTTGCGGGCATACGAGGCACCGACCACGCACTGGCTCACCACGTCGTAGGCATAGTAGGCATGGACGCGCTGCTTCGTGTCCTTCAGTTTTCTCGTCAGGTCCACGTCGTCCATCGTTATCTGTGACAATGAGAAGTCGCCGCCGTGACGGTGAACGTGGGGCATCTGCTCGTGCATGAACGTCGTCCAACTCATAAGAGAATGCTCAATGAGGGTCTTGTTGGAAGGCTTGTTCAGGTAGTTCGTGATAGTACTCTCGCTCAGTTCCTTTGGTTCACCTGTCTTCTTGTCCACAAAGTCTTCGGGGTTCATCAGCTCGCCGGTCTTCGGGTCGTAAACGTCCAGCTCGCCGCACACGAACATATTGTACATTTCAGCTATGTTAGTGTTGAATGGCTTGTTGGGCAGAACCGCCAGACCGAGTATCAGGCGCTCAGTCTTGTAGTCAACTTTCCTTGCACTCTGGTTGCCGAACTTGCCACTGATAAGGCAGCTGTAGCCCTCCTTCTTGTACTCGTTCACTTTCTTCCGGAAACGAAGCGTACTCGCCGGGAGCGTATGGCCGTACTCTTCACGCAGGGCGGTAATGGCATTAGCCATCTCTTCCCAGTTGTATTTGCCGCCGAACAGTTTCTGGGCTGTTGCTGCACGCTCATACAAGCGGATGCAGCAGTTCAGTACACTGGCGTTCACCACATACTCCTTAATCTTCTCAGGAGGCAGGTCAAGACCTGCTTGCTCCCTGCTGTGGAAAAACGCCACCGCAGCCTGGTCAATCTCGTAGTTGCTGCACACCCAACCCTTCAGGTGAGTAAGGTCGCCATCGGGATAGAGGGCTTGAACCTTGGCTCTGTAATCGCGTGGAAGACTTTCAACGGCAACAAGGGCATACTGACCGGCTGCACCACCGCCACGACGCACCACGTCGATGCGTCCGCGGCTCGCCATCTTCTGGTAACAGCCTTGAGACATCACACTGCTGTCCACCAGTTCACGGGCACTTATGCAAAGCCTGTTTCCGTAATACTCCATCTTCCCCTCCTTATCTCAGATTCCGTGCGTAGTCCTGAATGGTTGGAATATCACTCACAAGTACTTCCTCATAGCGGTACAGGGGCGAGCCCTTGAAACGTACAACACCCTCGCCCGTGGTCATGCTGACCTCCAGAACGGCACCGTTGTTGAAATACTGGCGCATGAAACGCTCACCGCTGTCCATTGTGTCGTAGAAGATCTCGTCCTCGGGTACGGCAGCCTCAACCCAGCCGCCCATCTCCTTGCGGGCCACATAACGGATCTTCCGCGACAGCAGCGTATCTCCCTCAAAGCACAGAGCCTTATAAACCATGCGCTCCGTGCAACCAAACATCTTGGCGAGTTTCGCCTTGTTTTCACTCGAGACCTTGATGGTTCTCGCACTTCTTCTCTTTGCCATAATCATTTATGTTTTAATAATAAAATTGATACTCGTTTTTTTCTTTTAACAGCAAACCTTCTTTCGTCTCGCTAAAATTTCGTAACTTTGTCCACACATTCACTAATGAACATATAAACATGTACCGTTTCAAAGCTACAATCACAGTTCGTCAAGGACGCGTTGCATCAGAGAAGAGTGAAGAGGCTCTTCAAAACTACGCTGAGAGTCTGTTGCTATCCGTATCAAATCCTCTTCATATATCATGTAAGCAATCCTTCGCTTACTACCACCCCGACGAGGAAGCCGAGATGCGGGGCATTGACTATGTGGAACTGCATCTTCACCTTTGGCGTGACTGCAAGCGATTCCGTTCAGTTGTTTCTTTGTCGCAGTTAATTCGCGCTCTAAGCGATCTATACGACGGCACAGCTGACACACAAGTTCTCTGTCAGATTGAGGAGCCTGACGTTTCCTCGTGCAATTCAGAGCCTCAGCATACTTCTCCTGGCTCCGATAATTCGACTTAGTTCTTTTCATTTCATTAAAAATTAAGTTATACAATGATGAATACGCCTGCAAAGATAGTGACTTCTCACGAATTATCAAAACTTTTTCGTGACTTTTTTCGATTTTAATATAAAAATTTGCAAAATGAGCGAGACAATTCACGACAGAATAAAGCGGTTAGTTGACCACTATGGGAATGGGGCAAACACCGTTTTTGCTAATCTTATCGGAGTAAGTGAGGGAAATATAAGGGGCTATATCAAAGGAGTAGTCCCCAAACAAGATTTTTTAGAAAAAGTCGTGAGAAATTGCGATGTTAGTCCGGAATGGCTTTTAACTGGAGTTGGTGACATGATAAAAGACTGTGCGCTACCTATTGCCCACCATTCAACTTCTCCCAAAGAGGGAATCCCACTCATACCATTCAGCGCGATGGCTGGAGCACTTAAAGGAGAACAAGCAATTCTTGAGTATGAGTGCGAACGTTATGTGGTACCGGCATTCAACGGCGCGGATTTCCTCATGCCAGTCAAGGGGGACAGCATGACACCAACATTCCTCTCTGGCGACATCGTAGCCTGCCAGCGTGTCCCTATGTCCGGCTTATTCTTCCAATGGAACAAACCCTACGTTCTTGATACGGCGCAGGGTGCGATTATCAAGCGCATAAAGCCTGGATCTGACAAACAGCACGTCCTCATCGTGTCCGACAACAAAGAATATGATCCCTTTGAACTACCATACGAGGACATCTATGCCGTAGCCCTCGTCATCGGCATCATCCGCCTTGAATAGTTTGGCAACAGTTTTTTGGGAAATTGACTTTTTTTTATTAATTTTGCAAATAATATGGCAAGTATAATCAGTGAATATATCGCGCAGAGAATGAGTGTTCTGGATTTGAAAAAAGAACTTAGTAGATTGCGTTCAGAATATAACAGGTTGACAGGGCACAACTTGTTCATCTATGCTGCTGACTTTAATAAGGGCAAGCAAGGAATTGACGTCAGCCTCATGCAGGATGACTTTTATATGATTCAGGACATTTTGCGAGAGTCTGATAAGAAGCAAATAGACATCTATCTGGAAACTCCTGGAGGAAGTGGGGAGTCTGCCGAGGAAATAGCAAGATTCTTACACTCTAAATTTGATGAGGTGAATTTCGTAATAGCAGGCGAAGCAAAAAGTGCCGGAACCATTCTTGTCATGTGCGCTAATAATATTTATATGTGTAGCACAGGCAGTTTAGGGCCAATTGATGCACAGGTAAGAGTTGGAAGAAGCATGATCTCTGCCTATGACTATAAAACATGGGTTGACGAGAGAAGGGAAGAGGCCGCAAAAAACGGAAAGTTGAATCCATTTGATGCTATGCTTATTTCACAGATCTCCCCAGGAGAAATCTATGGCATCATGAATTCCCTGCAATTCGCACAGGATCTTGTGGAGGAATGGCTGCCGAAATACAAATTTAAGGACTGGATAACTACAGAAACTCGAGGTCTTCCTGTTACTCAGGAAATGAAAGAGAAAAGGGCAAAGCAAATTTCCGAGAAACTGTGCAATCACATGGATTGGCACACACATGGGCGATCCCTCAAAATAGAAGACCTCAATGCAGAACTGAGAATTGAGAATATTGATAATAATCCAACATTGGCAAATATCGTCTATAGGATAAAGACAGTTATCCGGTTAATATTCGACACCAGTACTGACTTTAAATTGTATTTCTGGGAAGATTGCGAACTGGCAAGATCTGCTAATGTGGCAAGTACTCCATTAAACAACCCTGCATCACCACACAACGCCACCAAGAATATAGAAGTCGTTGAGTTCGGAGTACCGTGTCCTAAATGCGGTAAAGAACATAAAATAAAGGGATACCCTAACCTTTCAAGCGCAGATATACGAAGACTCCATCTGCAAGTAAACCCTTTAGTAAAAGATAATGACCTCTTGGTCTGTGATACTCCAGGATGTGGGTTTACAATCGATTTGAAACCAATTAAGAATATGTTTGAAAATCAGTTTAAGAAAAAAGTCACACTAAAATAGCGAAGCAATGGAAAAGAACGACAAACAACCTGAAGATTTTAGTGAAGTCCTCGATTTCATAGAAAACACAAAAGAAGGGAAGTTTACAGAAGATGGAGTGTCTTTTACAGAACTCCTGAAATGTACCATTTCACGTGAAGAGATTGCATATATCGAAAATGAAAACTTCCAACACAGTGAAATCATCTTATATGGTCTAAACTGAGATCCTCTTACTAATCTAATCAGTTCCGAGTTATAGCCCTGCATTTTGCGGGGCTTTTTTTGCCTCTCCTTGTACCCCTGGTGCCCCGTGAGGGGTGTTCCCCCCACCCAAACAAGCCTTCAGAACACCAAAACCCTCTATTTATGGGGCTTTACACAAGATTTTACCCCCGAAAATGTTGCATGAAAAGTGTCAGTTTCCTATACTTTACTCCGTTTTTTGGACTTTTGCCCCCCCCTCTCACGGTATGCGTGGGCAGGAGTTTTGTCCCTCCAGTTTTTCAAAATTGTCCCTCCACTTTGTCCCTCCACCTGTCCTCCCACCCCCTATTTTTCGCCAATTATACCTTCTGGGACCGGAACACGGACTTTCCCAGACCCACTGCCTTCTAATGCCATCAGAACACCGTTCAAACGTGGACGCAATAGAAGCCCCACAGGCGCGCTAAAAGCCCACAAACAAAGGATTTACCCACACACAAACAAAAAAGGCCACACGCGTAAACGTGCAGCCCTCTGTGCGTAAATCTATCGTCCATCGGACGTAAACTATTTTGTCCCAAATGTAAAGCAAACTTAAGCCTACGTAAACTTTTTATACGTTTCGTTTTGTGCCGCCCTCACATTCCATTCCCTCGCAACTCTTTGTAAATAAACGGCTTTCGGTGTTTTTCGTCCCCTCTCTACATTATACGCTTCGTTCTGTGCCCCATAGATGGTGTCCTTTGTTGTGGCACCATGAGTAACCATTTTTTTCACATACTTGGCTCTCTTACGTGAAAAATTCCTCCAAAAGGATTGTTTTTTGAGATTTTATGTTTATCTTTGCCATACCATTGATGATTTTGCTTATTTTGAATTGCAGCACTAAGATAAGTGAAAAATCAGACATGGGAAGGTCTTTGGCAACTTTTTGTTGCTCAGAAACTTATAAAGAAAGTTAAAAAGAAGTGCTGCGGAATTTAGATTAAAAAGAGATATGATTAGAATTTTGTTCCTAACTATGATTTCCTTCTTTGCCACTCAAATAACACAGGCACAGACAAAGGAAGCGCAAATTGCAAAAATCCGCAAAACCTACACCGACGCTAAAAAGAAAGTCGGCAACAACGGGAAAAACGGTCAAAAAACCAACGTATTGCAATTTCTGAATTACGACCAGGAAAGAGATGAAACTCCGGTAAGTATGGAAGATATACAAATCTATTATGCTTATGACCAATCAGAGCCAAAACCCTATTTCATAACTCAGAAATATAAATACGGAGACATAGATATCTACCGTGAATGGCTCTTCGATTCATCCGACCACAGCCTCCTTTTCATCTATGAACACAAGGAGCAGAACGACGGAAAACCAATCGAAATCCGCTATTACTGGAATGATGGCAACCTGATTGAGAAAGTAACCACCACCCAAAACCTGGAACCGGATTACCATTTCATCCTCTACCGTATCTCACAGCAATTCGTCAGAATGTTCGAGACACACATGAACCGCGATTTGTAAAAAAACAGGTAATCACATTATGCTTAATTCCCCTCAACGCTGTTGGCTGTGAGGGGGATTTTACAATAATACCCAATATTTAGGAATAGAAATCAATCCGACTTAATTTTTAGAACACCCCAAATAAGATTATTCAAGTTTCGGATGTTCAATCAACAAAAAAAAGAAAAAAAACGCTTCGCTTAACAAAAGCCATCCGGTGATTTTTAAAAATAAAAATGAACGAAAGGTACCCATAAAGGACTTCAAAAAAACAAAAAATGCGCTACAAACTGCGCTACAATTGATATAACAAGAACGAACGTTGCGATTAAGTGTTTGACTTTCAAATGGTCAGAGATACTAACCAATGGAGAACTGTTTTCCAAAGACCAGCAAATTCAGTATCTATCACCTGTTTATAATGTCACTGCATCTGACATTCAAGATTATCCGAAAACGTTGAATGGTGAATAAAAAAGGAAGCCTCTCGACTTCCATTTATTATTTATTTGATTTTGCAATATGCCCCTTTATAAGGGTTTTAAATAGAGTTATGTCACTGTCTATACTTCTAAAAAAATATTAGAAAAAGTGTTACATTCAGGAAATCACAAAATCAAGTTTTCTTCATTCAGTGTACCACACTCTACCAACTTTGTTATTGATGACAGTAAATTCGCTAGGCCTTCTTACATCGAGATTCTGATTTATAAACGTCCATTCAATTTCATAAAATTCATTGGCTCCATTACTACTTACTAAATTTATCACCATTTGATAACCCGTGTCATAAAAATTTTTTTGGCTATTCAAACTCATTTGTTTTATGGCTCTTACATCGTCTCCCGGGCATATCAAATTACACCAAAACGAACTGACCCTTCCACTGTTTTTCATTGCAGACTTTGCTCTATCCCCAATTCTATTAATCTCTTTTTGTACATCAAACTGTTCGACTGGTTGTGCTTGTCTATTCGCTTGAGTCGTTGTTGTACGGCTTCTCGACCTTGAATATGACCTTCTTCTTTGTGCATCCACATTGACTGATGCGATGGATAGCATCAGCACAAACAAAAATAAAAATTTCACTGATTTCATAAGTTAATAATTTTGAAGTTAGACATTTAAGATTATATTATTTTTCTTATAGACATTATCAATGGTTTCCTTAAAACTTAGTGTGCGACCTGCCGTTCTGCCAAGTTTTTTGTCCTCTTTTTTGAGGACAACGCACAAATGCATTTTATTTAACACGTTCTCTATATCGGAATAATTGACCGGCGTGTTAATAGCAAGCTCTTTTAATATCAGAGATACTGGTATCACGTGGTCCTCATGAAACAACTCGCGAAATATGAATTTATCTCCTTTTTTAAACTCTTTTGGTTTACCATTTTTCTCTGCTCCATTAAAAACACTCAATGTAACAGGTTGTGTCAGTTTATCGCAAGTAACCAGATTTCTGTAATGATAATCTGAGATGTTGCCGGTGGTGAGTTTGTCCCAAAGTTGCTGTGCTGCCTGCGATATATGGCGGTTGTCTTTAGGTATGTCGTATTGCCGTATTGTCTGACCTATAAGATAATGGAGGCTGTCTTTATTGACTTTATCAGAAACAGTCTTATAATATTTAAGCAAGCACATTAAGGATTCAATAATGGCTTTATTTCTCATAATTAGTATTTGAATTTATCAGTGTTTGTTATAAGGTTATATTATCGCTTGCAAAGTTAAACAAAATTTCACAAATTACCCCCCCCAATTGTTAAATAATGTTAAAATAAATTAAAATGTATGAAAATGTATGATTTTCCTTTTTTCCTTAAAAGGTTAACAGATTTACTCCATGAAATTCCAACGCCTCAATAAAGTTGGAACGAGTTTGACTTTTTTTCGGTTCAACTGGAAATATGGAACAGTTAATACCAAACAAGTTAACACTTAAACTGAAAAGGTTGACAACGTTCCTGAGAAGGTTGACATCTTCTCCCGAAGAGTCAGAATTCATCCAACGACTGTCTGTCGATACTCATCTATCTTGATTCTGAGGGAATCATATTTTAAAAAAAATATTTAGAACATAATTGTAATAAAGTGTTTGAATCATAAATAAACGCATATCTCAAATAAAGTCACACAAACGATTGCCTCAACGGGTTGTGTTTTAGATAGTTGTCATTATGCGATACAGAGAGGTGAGTGCTGCTCGAAGCTCGGAAGCTCCGGCTCCTATTTGCTCTGTTTTCAGAAACGTTTATTGATGGGTTTGATACGGTTTTATTTTAGACGCACCACGGTGCGTCTCTAAAGGTTTTACGGTTGTTTGTTGGTAGGGATTTTGAGGGCGTTTTGTTGATAATGGCATTTATTTAGTAGTTAGTCAGTTTATAGTTTGTAGTGGCTATGCGGATGGTTTTAGACCGTGCTTCGCTCGGTCGGATGTGCGGTCGGGACGACCACAACCCCAGCCGATGACTGTCGGGTGGGGTGCAATTCAGAGAGGTTTCTGCTGCCTGACGTAAGAAAACGTCAGCTCCTAATGGTCGTAAGTTCAGATGCGTTCCGCAAATGAGTACAATTGCAAGACTTCCCATGCTGAACGACTAAAAGGAGGTGAAAAAAACCTGACGATTTCAGAAAAAAACCGCTGAAGCGGCAAAACCATGCGGACTATTACGCACAAATGTTTTTAAATCGGCTTATAATATAAATTAAGAGTTGAGCTGATTTTTATGTTTGAAAGATTTGTGCTGCAAGCACAGGCAATTTTATTACACATTCTAATCATACGCGGTCAGGATGCCCCCACCCTTTTTCAGGGTGAAAGTTTAAAAATCACAGGGCACGTGAAACTGCAGCGGTCCACGGGCTCTCCGTCTATTTTTCCCGGATTCCATTTGGGCATGTTTTTTATCAAGCGAATCGCCTCTGCATCACACTCCGGGTCGAGCGACTTGACAACCTTGACATCGGAGATACAGCCCTGTTTGTCCACAATAAATTTCAGCACAACTCTACCCTGCACATTATTCGCTTTCGCTTTTGCAGGATATCTCATATTTTTAGCAAGATATTTCATCAGTCCGTCCATCCCGCCAGGAAATTCCGGCTGGACTTCCACTAACACACATACGAAATCTGAATCCTCGTCAACGGTCTCATTCTCAATTGTAGAATCCTGCTGCTGCGGCTGTGATTGAGGAGTCTGAGCCATCATCAGTTGTGAGAAAGAACCAATAAAACAAATAAATAACAAAACTATCCTCATTGTCATTTGATGGTTAGTGTTTGAGTAACAAGTCAGCGAATGATTGTTCATTATTAGCTGAGCTCAGATTTTATTTTGCAAAAATACAAAAAATAATCAGAACCAATATCCTTTATCTTCTTTTTTGTTCTCAAAAAATCGGCGTTTAAGTGAGAGCAAATGGAAAACTCGTTTTCTATATGATTTTGTCACGAATCAAATGTCCTTCTTGAAAGGCAGCGAAGAGGGCGAAGCTTGCAATCCCCCATGCAACAGAGATGAAGTATGACTTCCCGATAGTCATCATGCCGATAAAGAGCAAGAAACCCGTCAATTTGTTGGCTTTGGTGTGCAGAAATTCTATCTTATGTTTTACCAGAAACAATCTGATGGCGTTGACGATTTTCACCAGTGCGATAAGCCCCACCATCATCGATAGCGTAGCAGGCAGTTTCAGCCACGGAAACAATTTATATCCTACTACTAAGACAAACACGAAGTCTGCCAAACTATCCAATCTGGCTCCGAATTTACACTCTACCCCCCACCGTCTGGCAAAAAAATCCGTCAAGCATATCCGTAGTTCCAGCTATCACGTAGAGCACCCAAAAGGGCACTGTCATTACATCCATCAAGAGTAATGGGAGGCACAATGCGATTCGCAATGCAGATAAGAGATTGGGTATTTGTTTCATCGCTTTTTAAGACTTGGATAATAACACCATACGATAAAGGCTGGAATGACGGATGAGGCACATTGCAACCAACTGAAATCAATCACACAAGCCCAGCTTCCTTCCAAGGCACGAAGACTATAAAGTACAATGATAACAATAATCGCTGTGCGAGTCAGTGGAATCCGTCGGATGTCACCCGAGGCTGAGAGAGCATAGAGTCCAGCCAGAGCAAATGCCAAGGTGGGAAAGGTCGAACAGCTGAACAAAAGTGTTCAAATCACAGAAGGAAAAACAACGACACTCCAACACAGGAGATTAATGCCCCAAGAATGGATCTGAGCGTAATGGGCTGGTGGAAGAGCCAATGGGATGGGAAAAGAATGATGATTGGGGTCATGGCCATCAGCGTGGATGCAATTCCTGCCGCAGTCAACTGTACTGCTGCAAGCGACAACGCCACTCCCAGAAAAGGTCCGGAGACGAGTGTGATAAGCAGTGCCACTGTGGCCTTACGGTCATGTACCAGGCTCATCAAATGAGGCGAACTGGAGCCTGACCGGCGTGCTCTTCTGATGAGATACCATGCTAGATAGCATACAGTGCCGGCAATACATCTGATTAGATTGCTGCCAAAAGGCAGGACGAAGCCAAATTCCTCCAGCTGTGCAGCTGAGATGTTTGAAGTGAAATGGTCAATGCCAATCTTGCTCATCACCAATCCGAGCCCCTGCCCCAATGCGGCACCGATGCCCAACAACACCCCCTTGAACCTGACCGGTTGACCGTCTTCCGTGCCGCCACTGTCGGTCACAGCGATGCCGATGCCCGCAAGCGTGACGAGCATGGCAGTGAGCGAGTTCCACGACAATGTCTGGCCAATCATCACCCATGCGAAAAAAGCAGTGAAAGCCGGTGCGAGCGTCATGAAGAGCTGCCCCAGCCGTGAACCTATGACGATATAGCTGTTGAAAAGGCACCAATCGCCAAGAAAATAGCCCACAAATCCGCTAAGCAACAGCCAGAGCCATGCGTCCGTGCCAGCCATGACCGGCAACGCCTGACCGGTAGTGACCCAGAACAGCAGTGCCGACACCAGAAAAGCCAGCGCCATACGCCACACATTAAGCACCAGCACGCCGGCACGTTTGGTGGCAACCTCAGCGGCAAGAGCGGAAACAGTCCACAATAGTGCGACACCAAGCGATATCAATTCTCCCAAGTAAGGCATTGTAATTTAACTCATTTTTTTCAACAATCAACTTTCAAATGGAACCATTCAGCAAATCTTAATCATAGATCAACGAATACAAATATTTATGATTATTTTTACGATTTATTTTCACATTTGAAAATTTATTATTTACATGAATTTTCAGAATTTAATAAGAATGCAGGCTGTGCTTCGCCAGCCTTTTGTGCGGTCGGGACGACCACAAACCCAGCCGATGTCCTATCGGGCTTCAGAGAGATATTTCACCAAACGAAATCCCGAACAGCCTATAATAAAAACAGAGAGAAGGACTTATGGACAGGTTTATCATCAGGCATCGGCAAAAACCTTTCCATCGTCAAGGGTGACCTGGATTTTGGCGTATTCACAGTGGAAATGGTGTTGTAGGCGGTCAAGATAGCGGGCGCATTCCCACTTACACATAGGAAGGTCATGAAGCAAATAATTGCCACAAGCCTCAGGACGAGTGGCAGGTACCTCTGTCTGTTTGAGAATCCAGTCAAGGCACTCAATTGTCAGCCGTCGCATATCCTCAACGGAGTAGTCACCCGTCATGATGATATACATGCCTGTGAGGCATCCCATAGGTCCCACATACACCACATCGTCCTTAGCTGATGAATTGCGGAACCACGTGGCCATCAAGTGCTCGAGGCTGTGCATGGCAGCAGGAGCAACCGCAGGCTCTTTGTTCGGCTCTGTGATTCGCAAGTCGAATGTGGTGAACCCTTTGTCCTGTCGTGACACGTAAATACCCGGTTTTAAGCAGGTATGGTCAATTGTAAAGCTTTGTATGACTTCCATTGCTATTCACTTTTTTAGTTCGAAAAAAACGTTTGTTCATGTTTTATGACCCCAAAGTTACTAAAAATCGGTTCACCTGAGAAATAATCAGTAAAAAAAATGAAAAAAGAGGAATTTTTAAATGAAGAATGAAGCATGAAAAATGAGGAATGATGAATGATGTTCCATGCAAACGATTTAAAAAAAATGACGTGAATCTTGGTTTTTTCAAGACAAACAGTTTGCTTATATGAGATAATTAATTATATTTGCAGAAATATTTAAATAATGTATGTTTCGGATATGGTCACTAACACATCAAATATTAACCACTATGAATAAGAATTACAAACGGAATCAATGGAACAGTTGAGCAACCGGTAGGAGGAATCATCTCCAGAAGCGGAACTGACTTCGTCGTTGTTGATGCTTCCGGCAACGCTCTTGAAAGACAATGGGTTGTCATCACCGGTAAGGAAGAGGACGGCACCCATCTCAAAGGTGACGTGAACGAAGACACGAAAGTGAATATCTCTGACATTGTGGCTCTTATCAACCAGATTGCAGGAAAGGCGAAATACAGATTTGCCGATGTGAACGAGGACTTTGTGGTGGACATCAGCGACATCGTGGCTGTCATCAACATCATGGCAGGCAATAAAGAATGAAGAATGAAAAATGATGAATGAAGAATGATGAAATCAACGATTAAGCGAGAACAGAGAAAAACTTGTTTTACTCTGCCGAGTGTGAGTTGATTCGGCGAAGCCAATGATGAATTAAGAATAAAGAATGAAAAATCATAAATTAATTTTAACCAAAATCCCCTTATAATCGCAATTTATGAGAACGATTGCTCTATTATTCGCTTATTTTATTGCCATGAGTGTGGCAGCACAGCCAAAGTCGTGGACAGCCGACAACGGCAACGGCACGTTTACCAACCCACTGCTCTACGACGAGTTTTCCGACCCGGACATTATCCGCGTCGGTGATGACTACTATCTTGCCGGCACCACAATGCACACGGTTCCCGGCCTGGTGATACTTCACTCCAAAGACCTTGTGAACTGGGAGAACATCAGCTACTGCTTCGACCGTTTTGACTTCACGGATGACCAGTTCTGGCTCCGCAACCACAAGGAGATCTACGGTCAGGGCATCTGGGCTCCCTGCATCCGTTATGCCAACGGTCAGTTTTATGTCTATTCCAACATCAACGGCAAAGGCCTTCAGTGTTACACAAGCAAGGACATCCGCGGTCCGTGGGAGCACCACAATATGCAGGGCAACATCTACGACCTAAGCGTACTTTTCGATGACGACGGTAAGATTTATGCCATCCACGGTTACGGAGAGGTGAAATGCACAGAGCTGAAGCCGGACATGAGCGGTCCAATTGATGGCACCGAGCGGGTGATTATCCCGAACGGCAGTGCTGTGGGAGAAGGTCATCACATGTATAAAATCAATGGTATGTACTACCTCATCTCCACCGACTACCGTCCTAACGGCCGCACGCTCTGTTCCCGTTCAAAAAGTATCTGGGGGCCATACGAGACATGCGTGATAACCGCCGACGAAACCTTCGGCTATCACCCAGCCCCCTTCACACTTGTTGACGGCCGCATCGTCCCTGACGGGACGAAATTCACGATTCCCGAAGCAGACAAAGATGCAACCGCAGCGACGAATATCCACCAGGGCGGCATCGTTCAGACGCAGAAAGGCGAGTGGTGGGCACTGCTGATGATGGACTTCCACTCCGTAGGGCGCACAGTGACGCTTGCCCCAATGACATGGATTGACGGCTGGCCGATGGTTGGTCTGTCAGGGAACCCCGGCCGCTCTCCACGCACGTGGCTGAAGCCCGACATTGACGTGAGCGTGGAGCCCCACGCCGCCTACGAGCGCAACGAGACCTTCGACGGTAAGGAGCTTGGCCGTGTGTGGCAGTGGAACCACAACCCCGATGACCGCATGTGGAGCCTGACGAAAGGGCGTCTGCGTCTGCAGACGATGCCCTCCGAGCAGCTGATGTGGGCTCGGAACTCACTCACCCAGCGCGTGATTGGTCCGTCGTCGGTCACGACTGTGGAGCTATACACGAAGAACATGAAAGACGGTGATGTGGCAGGTTTGGGCAACATCAACGTACCCTGCTCATGGATAGGCATCGTGAAGACAGGCAAGAGCCAGACACTGAGGTTTTTCGAGCAGGCAGTGAACGACACAATTGACCAGCCTGCAGGCAATGCGGAGAAGGTATATCTGCGTCTGGTAGGCGACTACGACAACAACCGTGCACATTATGAATATTCGTTCGACGGGACAAATTACAGCCAGCTGGGCCGTGAGATGACCTTGAGCTATCAGACCATCTCGTTTCAGGGCTCACGCGCGTCGCTATTCGCGTTCAACGTGAAAGGGTCAAACGGCGGCTATGCAGAGTTTGACAACTTTACTGTGGAGGAGACCGCAGCCGACCGCAGTGGCAATATCCCCTACGGTAAGTCGTTCCGCATCATGAATCTTGCGACAGGCAAGCCCATGATAGCACTGCCCCACGGCCTGATGCACGACACCCGTGCAGACGACAAAAGCAAGCAGACCTACTTCCACATTATTGACAAAGGCAAGGGCCAGGTGGTGCTGCAGTGCGAGGACGGACGTTACGTGTTTGTGTCCGGATTCGGGCTGCCTGGCGATGTTCGTCTGACCAAGGAGGAGTCGAAAGCCGAGGTGTTTATGTGGCAGGACTTCCTGAACAAGGAGTTTATGCTCATGTCGATGCGCACCAACCGTTATGTCGGCAAAAGCCCCACCACCGGCAGTCCCTATTCCATGGACTATAAAGGTGCTGACCCTGCACGCCGCAACGGGGCAGTGTTCAGGTGGGAAGAATGAAAAATGAAGAATGGAAAAAACTTCCATACCCGCAGTATGGAAGTTTTTTTATCGAAAGAAGTGAATGTTTGTGAAAAATATTTTGTAATTTTGCAGATTGATAACATGAGAAGACGAGAAGACGAGCAATGTGAACAAATCATATAAAAACTAATATTCTATATGGAACATTCAATTACCACGCAGATACCGTCGTGGATGCTGATTCCTTTTGTGCTTCAGCTGCTGTGCATAGCCATCCTGCCTCTGACCAAGGCGGGCGAATGGTGGGAGGAGAACAAGCATAAGCTTTATGTGTCGCTTCTTCTGGGCATACCTGTAGGTATATGGCTATGCGTGAACGGTATGTCTGGCGAGCTGGAGCATCAGATGATTTACGATTACATCCCTTTCATCCTGCTTCTGATGGCGCTGTTCACGACTACAGGTGGCATCTGCATCAAGGGTGACATGCGTGCGACCCCCACCACCAACACGATGATAATGGGGCTGGGCTGGTTGCTTGCCTCGTTTATGGGAACCACCGGTGCTGCGATGCTGCTTATCCGCCTGTTGCTCCAGACCATCAGCCAGCGCAAGTATAAAACCCACACGGTGATGTTCTTCATCGCCATCGTGGCAAACTGTGGCGGTCTGCTCACCCCACTTGGCGATCCGCCCCTGTTCCTGCTGTTTCAGAAGGGTGTTCCATTCGGATGGTTCATGCAGAATCTGGTGCCCGAATGGGCAGTGACAGGCGTGCTGCTTTTAGGGCTCTACTGGCTGATAGACTCTTATTATTACCGTAAGGAGCCCTGGCATCTGCTTTCCGCCGATGCACGCGAGCAGGTGAAAGTGACTGCCCGCGGTCTGATTAACATCTTCTGGCTGCTCTGCGTGATAGCCAGCACGATGTTCATCAACTCCACCTATATCCCGGCGATGGGTGAGCACGATGCGCCATGGTATCTGAAACTGCTTCGCGAATGGGTGTTCATCGTGATTATCATCCTGTCTGTCGTTACCACGAAACGAGAAGTGCGTAAGGACAACGAGTTCTCATGGACCCCGATTCTGGAGGTGGCATGCGTGTTCGTAGGCATCTTCGCCACGATGACCCCAGCCCTGATGTATCTTCGTCAGAACCCGATACCTGTGACAGAGCCTTGGCAGTTTGTCTATGCCACCGGATCATTGTCCGCCTTCCTCGATAACGCTCCTACCGCGATGGTGTTCCATACGACAGCCTCCACCCTACCCGCCGCCGGAGCCGCAGTGGCTGGAGTCAGCGAGATACTGATGCGCGCCATCTGCATGGGAGCCGTGTTCTTTGGCGCGATGACCTATATCGGGAACGGTCCGAACTTCATGGTGAAGAGCATAGCTGAGCAGACGGGCGTGAAAATGCCTTCGTTCTTCGGCTATATGATCCGCTTCTCGCTTATCATCCTGTTGCCGGTGTTCATTATCGTGCAACTGCTGTTTTTGTAAGGCGAGAAGACGAGAAAACACCCCCGTTTGTGCGTTTATATGGCACAGGCGGGGGTGTTTTTTTTGGAAAAGCATTTTTTTGACAGGCTTTTTAAGATTCGGGGGTCACTCATTTACAAAGATAAAATGGGAAGTTGTGTCGATGATGAGGTGTCCGCCAGTTTGGGCAGCTTCCTCTTTGAGCACTCGAATCGCCTGTTCGTTGTCTATCTGGTCGTTTGCCTTCAGTCGGCTGGTGTTGTTCCACTCCACAAAGGGGTTGTGCATCTGTGTGCGGTTATCGACACGGTCGGTAGTTGCCATATAGACCTGAATCGCCACAGATACCGTGCGGTTCTGCCAACCGTCCGTCCATACTCCATCTTCAAAAATGGTGGTGCCGTCCTTCACAAGCGATTTCACAGCATAAATCTTTTTACCTTTTTCTTTTTTCTGACACTTGAAAAAACAGTCAATTCCCGTCACCGCCGACACGATAGTCTTTCCATCGGCAGTCATGGCATAATTGAACACACGCAGGAGGTCGTCGTAAGTAATCTCATAGACATAGACAAGGTTGTCGAACGGGAATATCTCATAAATGTTAGCTACAGTGATGTCCATCTTGTCGGCTCCGTTGAGCGGATAAGAAACCCTGATACCGCCCGCATTGACGAAACCGATTTCTGCCTTGCCAATTCTTCTTATGATGTCACACATCCAGTTGCCCATCACACAGGTTCTGCCTTCGCTTCCAGGAATGGATAGTGTGGTGTCTGGGTAGTTGTTCGTGGCATCCACATCAATATAGCCGATGACAGTTTCCAACTGCGGACGCACGGCAGCAAGGGAGCGGTCGGAAAACTCAAGGACTGTGTTGTCAAGATCGTCTGCGTTTTCCCCGTCCTCAGCATGTGTGTCACGTTCCTTATCAACATCAACAGTCTCAAGTTTGCTGACTTTGGAGAACGTCACCACTCCGTTTTTATCCACATTAAAGAGAAGTTCAGAGCAGGCATACGAAAGAGCGTAGGACTGGCATTCCAGATAAGGTGTACCCCATGCAGTCTCCCCCGACAAGTTCTCGTGGGTATGACCTCCCAGCACAAGGTCGAATGGGCTGTCCTTGCCTAACCGCTCCGCTGTCTCGTCAGCCGCCGCATGAGCCAACAGGATGGTTGCGTCGCATTTTCCCGAGGATTCAAGTTCTTTGGCAATGCTGTTGGCAATGTTGTAATCCTCCTGTATTTTATAGCCTTTTCCAGCAAACTGAGCAGCGAGAATATCTGATGAATAGTCGATGGCAAATCCTACAACGCCAATTTTCACCTTTATCTCACCCCCTTTATCATTTGTAGCTGTTTTCTCCACAATCACATAGTCTTTTGACCTCTCTGACCGTTTGCCATTCTGAAAAAGGTTAGCACACACCACAGGCACCTCGTTGGGATATTCAACACCATCCACCACATATTTATGGAGCGTAGCATCATCATCAAACATATTTTCGAGTCCCCAGTCGAACTCATGGTTCCCCACGGTCACGGCATCATAGTCCATCTTATCGAAAGCCAAATAGACAGGCATTCCCTTCTGAAGGTTCGACACGGTCGTACCCTGATAGCTGTCACCACCATCAAGGAGTAACAGCCTGTCTTTACGGTACGCGGAACCACGTCCGCGGATATCTGCCACTTTGTCGGCGATATAGGCAAGGCGGTAGTGGATTGTGGCAGTGGATGAATTCACGATGTTGCCGTGTACATCAGATGTTTCGATGATTGGCAAGCGGTATTCACCCGCCTCAACACTGGGATGTTTCTGTGGCAGCGTCTTATGTGAGCATGATGAGACCACCATCAAGAAAAGCAAAACGGTCAGAATACATGGATAACGGAATAAACAGCGGTTCATTTTTTTATAGTTTTTAAGAGGAGGTTGTGTCAAAATGAAAAAATAGTGGAGCAATCACTCTGAAATAGTCTACAAACTTAAATAGTCTACAAACTTAACAATCGTCGAACTTAAAAGGGCTTCAGAGAATTCTGCTTATTATCTGAACGCCTGTCAATTATCGGTTGATGATTTTGCTGGTAGTGACGGAATAGTCAGCATGGAGGCGTTTTTCGATGATGATGCCTTTGACGTCTTTGCTGACCCTTCGTCCCTGCAGGTCATAATACAGGGTTGTGACTACCGGACTGTGGCTGATGTCATCCTTGACAGTCTGTTCGATGGCAGTGCCAGGCTGCCACACATGATAGTCCTTGCCAGGTTCTGTGTCGATGTCGTATTCATAAACTGTTTTCAGCGTGGTCTTCGGCACTGTGGAAAGCGCACTCGAGACGAGCGGGTCCTTCACCTTCGCCGGTGCAAAAAGCGGATTCGGACATTCTCCCTCAGCCGGGCGCAGTTCATCCCCTTTCAGTTCGACATAAGAACGCAGGCGGAGCGGTCCTCCGATAGTGGAGTGAATCGTTGCGCTAATAAGTTTTGCGCCGCTCCAGTTCATATCGACTACGAACCCTCCTCTCGCCCTGAGCCCTCTCACACTGCCTGTACCCCAGTATGTGGGAACTGCAGGGAGCAGATGCACCGCTCCGTCGTGGCTTTGGAGCATCATCTCGGCAATTCCCGCTGTAGCTCCGAAATTGCCGTCGATTTGGAATGGAGGATGCGCATCAAAGAGGTTAGGGAAAGTGCGTCCGTCGGGATAATTGTCTGCCGCTTCCTCCGAGGGCAGGAGTTTGAGCATGTTTCTCAGAATCGTGTAGGCATGGGTTCCGTTGAGGGCCCTTGCCCAGAAGCATATTTTCCACCCGAGGCTCCATCCCGTCGCCTCGTCACCCCGTTCGGTGAGAGTCTGTCGGGCAGCCGCAAGCAGTTCCGGATGCGTGTAACAGCTTATTTGATTAGATGGATAAAGCCCATAGAGGTGAGAAATATGGCGGTGTTTGTTGTTTGCGTCGTCGGCATCAATGAGCCATTCCTGCAACTGCCGGTGCTTGCCAATCTGCATGGGTGGCAGCTGGTCGATAGCCGCTTTCAACTTTTCCTGATACTCGGTGTCCTTTCCCAGAATCTGTGCCGCCTGCAGTGTGTTAGACAGCGCATCGAACGCAATCTGGTTGTCCATGGTACATCCTGCGGTGATTGGTGTGCTCTTGCCCATCGGTCCCTGTTCGGGGCTGACGGAAGGGACCACCACAAGCCATCCGTATTTGGGATGCACCTGCATATAGTCGAGATAGAAGTCGGCAGTGCCCTTGATGACGGGGTACCACTGTTCCAGAAATTCCTTGTCGCCAGTAAAGAGGTAGTGCTGCCAAAGATGCGTCGCCATCCATGCCCCTCCGTTGGGATACATCCCCCAGAAAGCTCCGTCCACCGGTCCTGCAATTCTCCAAAGGTCAGTGTTATGGTGCGCCATCCAGCCGTTGCAGCCATACATTTGTCTGGCTGTTACCGCCCCCGTCTCGCTCAGGTCCTTGATGAGGTCGAACATCGGACCGGCGGTTTCCTGTAGGTTGCACACCTCGGCTGGCCAGTAGTTCATCTCCGCGTTGATGTTGATGGTGTATTTGCTGTCCCAGGGCGCGTAAATCTTGTCGTTCCATACCCCCTGGAGATTTGCAGGCTGTCCTCCCGGCTGTGACGATGAGATGAGGAGGTACCGTCCGTAGTTGAACATCAGCGCCACCATGCCCATGTCGCCGCTTGTGAACTTGTTGAGCCGCTGATCTGTGGGCAGTTCCTTGTTGCTGTTGGACGGCAGTTCCAGATGCACGCGGCTATACTGCTTCTGGTACGCCTCGATATGCCGCTGGAGGAGTTCCTCGTATGAATATTGCCGTGCGTTGTCGAGATATTCATTGTTTCGTGCAGTGGCGTTGCCGCTCACGTCGTGGTAGTTCACGTAATTAGTCGCTGCCGATATATAGAGAGTGGCGCTATAAGCATTCCTTACGGCTAAGTTCCGCTTAGTGCCGGAAGCGTACGCCGTCACGGTCCCGTCGCTTTCGGCGAAGTATGCACACTCCGCCTTGAGCGCAGCCCTGATACCCTCATGGTCTGCCCCGTTGACAGTCACTCTCACCACCTTGTCTTTTGCGGCATAGGATGATGAAAGTTCACACTCATGACTGAGAATGAACGACAATGGCTTGGTGTCGGACTCAAAATGCATCACGATGATTTTGTCGGGAATGGAGGCAAAAGTGGTGCGCTTGTAGTGGCATCCCGATGCTGTGAACGTCTCCGTCTCCACCGCAGTCTGCAGGTCGAGTTCACGGTAATAGTTCTTCACTGAGTCGGCAAGAAAGCCGGAGAATTTCATCTTCAGGCTGCCCAACGTGAGGTATCGCATACCATGAGGTCCTTTCACAAACTGCTGGTTTATCAGGTTCTCAGCCTCCTGCTCCTTGCCATTGAAGATGAGGCTTCGCACCTGCTGGAGATAATTCAGCGACGTGGTGCTGTTGTTGTTGTGCGGCCCGCCCGACCAGAAAGTCTCCTCGTTGAGTTGGATTTCCTGGTTAACAGTTCCGCCATAGACCATAGCCCCCAGATGTGAGTTACCGATTGGAAGAGCCTCCAGCCAGATGGAAGCCGGCTTGTTGTACCAAAGGCGTTCGGTGTTGTCGTCCTGAGCGGACAGACATAGTGCCCAGAAAAAGGCACAGCAGACAGTCAGTATTCGTTTCATAAACTTATTATAGAGTAAAGGAAAAAAGTTAAGGATATATACGGGCAAAAGGGATTGCGGTTTTGAATTCATCAAACCAGAAACACAAAATTCGGATATATCGCAAAGTTAAGCATTTTTCGGCTTATACATGACCAAAAACCGATTTTTTTTGAAGAATTGGGAAAGTACAGTCTGATTTTATTCAAAAATTTGTTTTTTCGCTCGCTTAATCGTAACTTTGCAAATTAAACGTAAGAGTTACTTTCAAAGAAAGTACAGGAAAGTACAGAAAAAACAAAAATAAAAAAGCTAAAGATTAAAACTCACAATATAATGGCATCTAGATTAAGGTTTAAGGTTGTTGATGACGCATTCAAGAAGCGTCCGGTGGAAGTGAGCGTGCCTAAGGAGCGTCCGTCGGACTATTTCGGGAAATATGTGTTCGACCGGAAGAAGATGTTCAAATATCTTCCGGCAAAGGTGTATGCAAAGATGTGCGATGTAATCGACAACGGCGCACATTTCGATCTCGCCATCGCCGATGCGGTTGCAGAGGGAATGAAACGCTGGGCTATGGAGCTTGGCGTGACCCATTACACCCACTGGTTTCAGCCACTGACTGAGGGCACGGCAGAGAAGCACGACGGCTTCGTGGAGCACGACCAGAAAGGCGGTATGGTTGAGGAGTTCGAGGGCAAACTGCTCGTTCAGCAGGAGCCTGATGCCTCGTCATTCCCCAACGGCGGCATCCGATCCACATTCGAGGCCCGCGGCTACACCGCCTGGGATCCCACATCTCCCGTTTTCGTGATTGGTGACACGCTGATGATTCCCACCGTGTTTATCTCTTATACCGGTGAGGCACTCGACTACAAAGTGCCGCTGAAGAAATCGCTCAACGCCGTTGACAAGGCCGCCACAGCCGTATGCCAATATTTCTATCCTGATGTGAAGAAAGTGGTGAGCAACCTGGGCTGGGAGCAGGAGTATTTTCTGGTTGACGAGTCGCTGTTCAGCGCGCGTCCCGACCTTGTAATGACCGGCAGGACGCTGATGGGACATGACTCAGCCAAAAACCAGCAGATGGACGATCATTATTTCGGCTCGATTCCTGAGCGTGTGGAGAATTTCATGCGCGACATCGAGATTCAGGCACTGGAACTGGGCATCCCCTGCAAGACCCGTCACAACGAGGTGGCCCCCAACCAGTTTGAGCTGGCACCGATATTTGAGGAGATGAACCTCGCCATTGACCATAACATGCTGATGATGTCGATTATGAAACGTGTGGCACGCAAGCACGGCTTCCGCTGCCTTCTCCACGAGAAACCGTTCAAAGGCATCAACGGAAGCGGCAAGCACAACAACTGGTCGCTGAGCACCGACACCGGCATCCTACTCCACTCTCCCGGCAAGACCCCGCTCGACAACCTGCGGTTCGTCACCTTCATCGTGGAGACGCTGAAAGCCGTTTATGACCATAACGGTCTGCTCAAAGCCGCCATTATCTCCGCCACCAACGCCCATCGCTTAGGCGCGAATGAAGCACCTCCCGCCATCATCTCATCTTTCCTCGGCCGTACCGTGAGCGACCTGCTCGACCACGTGGAGCAGATGGATGAGACGGAGAACCTGAAGGTGAAGGGCAAGAGCATGCTGAACCTCGATATCCCGTCGATTCCCCACCTGCTCATCGACAACACCGACCGCAACCGCACCAGTCCGTTTGCCTTCACCGGCAACCGGTTTGAGTTCCGCGCCATCGGCTCACAGGCAAACTGCGCAAGCGCTATGCTGGCCCTGAACTCCGCCGTGGCAGAGGCGCTCATCAATTTCAAGGAGCGCGTGGATAAACAGATAGCCGAAGGCGTAGAGAAAGAGGCAGCCATCATCAAAATCCTGAAGGAGGACATCCGCTACACGAAACCAGTCCGCTTCGACGGCAACGGCTACAGCGACGAATGGAAAGCGGAGGCAGCCCGTCGGGGGCTTGACTGCGAGACCTCCTGTCCGCTGATGATAGACACCTATCTCGACGAACGCACCGTGAGGATGTTTGAAACCACGAACGTGATGACCCGTACTGAGCTTGAGGCCCGCAACGAAATCAAATGGGAGACCTACACGAAGAAAATCCAGATTGAGGCCCGCATCTTCGGCGACCTCTGCATGAACCATATCATCCCCGTGGTGACTAAATACCAGTCGGTGCTGATAGATAACGTCCACAAATTAAAAGAGATATTCCCTGCCGAACAGGCCGCAAAAATATCAGCCAACAACCTTAACATCATCGAGCAGATATCGGAGCACGAGTCGTTCATCGTGGAGAACGTGGCGAAGCTCATCGACACCCGACGCGAAGCCAACCGCATTGAGTCGGAGCGCGAAAAAGCCATCGCCTACCACGACCTGGTGGCTCCGTTCCTGGAGTCTATACGCTACCATGTGGATAAACTGGAGCAGATTGTGGATGACGAGCTGTGGCCGCTACCGAAATACAGGGAGCTGCTGTTTATTATTTAGCTTTTAGTTGATAGTTTTTAGTTGTTAGTGAGTTTGATATTGTGGGTGTTGTTATTGTGCGATTCAGTATCGTTTCTGCTGCCTGACGTAAGAAAACGTCAGCTCCTGTTTGCTCAAAAATAAGAACTGTTTCGCAATAGGCATGATTTCCCATTTTTACTCCCAATTAATAAAAAATGGCACCATTAGCAGAACGGATGCGTCCACAGACGCTTGATGAATATATCGGCCAGCGTCACCTTGTAGGCGAGGGAGCGGTGATTCAGCGGATGATTGCACAGAAAAGGATTTCTTCGTTCATCCTCTGGGGTCCTCCGGGCGTGGGCAAGACGACGCTCGCCAACATCATCGCCAAAACGCTGGAAGTGCCTTTCTATACGCTGAGTGCCGTCACTTCGGGCGTGAAAGACGTTCGCGAGGTGATTGAGCGGGCTCGGACAAACAGCGGTCTGTTTTCGAAAGGCACCCCCATTCTGTTTATCGATGAAATCCACCGTTTCTCCAAGTCACAGCAGGACTCCCTGTTGGGCGCCGTGGAAAAAGGGATCGTCACGCTGATTGGTGCCACCACTGAAAATCCCTCGTTTGAGGTGATACGTCCGCTGCTGAGCCGCTGTCAGGTGTATGTGCTGAAATCGCTCGACAAAGACGACCTGCTGGCATTGCTCGACCGTGCGCTCACCCACGACAGGGAACTGAAAAAAAAACACATCACGCTGAAAGAGACCGGCGCACTGCTGCGCCTGAGCGGAGGCGATGCCCGCAAGCTGCTCAATATCCTGGAGCTCGTGGTTGAGGCTGCGTCAACAAAGCAAAACATAGCGACAAACACAGACAGCGATTCCCCTTCCCCATCCGACAATAATACGACAGACACGGAAAGCGAAGAAGAGCTGGTCATCACCGACGAGCTGGTGAACGAGTCGGTGCTTCAGAACCCGCTTGCCTACGACAAGGACGGCGAGATGCATTACGACGTGATTTCCGCCTTCATCAAGTCAATCCGCGGAAGCGACCCCGATGCAGCCATCTATTATCTCGCCCGGATGATAGCAGCAGGTGAAGATCCGCTGTTCATTGCCAGGCGACTGGTTATCAGTGCATCGGAAGATATCGGCCTCGCCAATCCCAACGCCCTGCTGCTTGCCAACGCCTGCTTCGACGCAGTGTCGAAAATCGGAATGCCCGAAGGACGCATCCCGCTCGCTGAGGCCACTGTCTATCTCGCCACGTCGCCCAAGAGCAACTCATCGTATCTTGCCATAGACAGCGCACTGGCATACGTGCGGCAGACCGGCAACCTTCAGGTGCCGCTTCCGTTGCGCAACGCTCCCACTTCACTGATGAAAGAGCTTGGCTACCACGACGGTTACCTGTATGCCCACGATTATCCCGACCATTTCGTCAACATGCAGTTTCTCCCTGACGAGGCGAAAGATGCCCGTTTCTGGCATCCACAGCCCCACACACCGTCGGAAGCAAAAATGCTCGACCGTATGCTGAAATGCTGGGGGAAACGGTTTGAGGAATGAGAAAATTTTTTTTATCCCGACAGGCTTGTTATTCGGAAATTTTATTTAAATTTGCATTATTAAAGAAAAATATCAACAGAACTAACAACTTTCCATTATGAAACAAACCTTTATAACTAAAAACAGCAAACGGATTTACTTTTTTTTAGTATCAGTCCTTTTGTTTGCGGTATCCTCAAGCACTGCTTGGGCTGCCCCTAACAACATTTACGCAAGCGACCTTCGGAGTCAGAACACGCAGACCTTAAACATCACCAAATTGACAGTTCTGTATATGAATTCAGACCTGACACTCACAAAAATCACCGGTGATTATGAAATCGAGGTCATTAAAGAAGGCGACTACACCTTGACTGTAACCAATACAGAAGGCACTGCCATCGATGTGAAGAATTTCTACTGTAACGCAAACCTGACCGTGAAGTCTTTGAAGGCAGAAAAAGGCATAGAGGCAGATTATATCACATTAGATGGTGTCACAGTCAACCTGACCGGCGACAAGAACGTGGTGTATGCTCATGAGTCGTTCACAGTAACGGACCGATGTAAAAGTCTGACCATCAAAAACAACAAGAACGACTACAGCGCAGTGTATTCAGAGGGAAACGTGTCAATCGAAGCGTCGAAAGTATTAATTACAGGCAAGAAAGACGCTGTCCGCTCCTATGATAACCTCTATTTGGCTGAAGGCGGCGAAATGACCTTCATATCAGCCTCCGAAGACGGCACCGCTCTCCACAGTTACAATGGAAACGTGGAAATCGACAGTTGTGACGTCACCGCCACCGGAGGCATGGCCATCCGTGCAGAAAAGCATATCCAGGTGAAGGGTAAGCTGAAAGCCACCTCTATCAGTATGGACAGAGCCGCTATTCTGTCGGATAAAGGCAGTTTTCGCCTTACAGGAAGCGCCATTGTGAATGGCGGAAAGAGAGCCATTGAATGTAATTATTACAACAATGAGACAGATTATGGTTATGTCGCTATTAATGGTGACTTGACAGCGAGCAACAAAAAAGCAGACTCCTATTGCATTGCCGCACGTTGTGTAAATTTTCTTAAAGGCACGGTAACAGTCAATTCCACCTCCGATGCCATTCATATCGAAGGTGACGGTTTTTCAGCGTCTCTAAATGTTCGGGAAGCGCATTTAACTGCCACATCCTCAGAAAGCGGGAGTACGGCGCTTTATGTGGGGAACGGAATAACGTTCAACAACGCGGTAGTGAAAGCCACTGGCGGAACCGCTATCCGTTCTCATTACTATATGGACGTGTATAGATCCTCTGTCTATGCCAAAGCCCTCCAGCCAGGCAGTTATGCAATTAAAAGCCCCACTCCGAAATATGCGGACCATGGAAAATTAACTATGGACGACTGCAAAATTATCACTCCTAAAGACTATCATAGAGACTCTGATAATATCACGATTTACGACAAGGACAATAATCCTGCCGACTACGTGGTGATTCTGCCTACACAACTCAGTGGCAGCATAAAATTGATACCATCCAATCCTCATCCAGGCGACACCCTGCGTTTCGAGTTATCGGGCAATGTGAAGGAACTTTATGAAAACGGATACCATTTCGACTACCATTGGTACAAATCTAAGCCGCCCTTCTCTAAAGATTTTGCTTTATTGTCTTGGGGTGGTACGGATTTTTGTACAGTCGGAGCTGACGATATTTATAATAATATATATCTTGCTATTGCTCCATACGATACTAATCCAGCCACAGATAAATACTATGCAGTTTTCAGCGATACGGTGAAAGTGACAAAATTCCCATGTACGAAAGCCGTTGTTAAGCCAGACTTGAGCATTACCGAAGGACAAATCCGCGTAAATAACGCACAAACCGACCAGGAGTATATCATCTTCAATACCAAGAAAGAAATCAGCAGCCTGACCGAAAACGACTGGAACAACGCAGTGACTTACGACGCAAGCGGTCCGCTTTATCTTAACGGCACCAAAGACATGGTGAACTATGTCTATACCCGCGTGAAGGGAACCGACTTAACCCAAACCGGAACGGAGATTGCCACCTCTGAGATTTACTATGGTGAGACCACCTATGTGCGTGGCATCAAAGTGATGTGCAAACAGGTGAAAATCAAAGTCGTGAACGAAAGGCCAACTATAACCAATGTAGCATTAGAGGAAGAGAACGGCCATTATTATTGCAAAGTAAGAGACGTTATCCGTGTTGATGTAAGCCCCATTCCGGAAGATGCCACAAACTTCAACGGCATATCCGCCAGCAGATGGTATAACAACACAAACAGCGGCACGTTCTACTCCAATTCGGCATGTACGATTGCCTTAGAAGAGGGCAAGCTGTATAAGACCGTCTATTTCGTTCCGACAGAAGTCCGTAATAATGTGGATGTCCACGCTGAGCATACCTTAGGCTATAACTGGATGGCAATAGACTGGATATACCTGAACGTGGGAGACGAGAACGGCCGCTTCCAGGTGGATCATCTGAGCGACATCAACGTGAATATTGCCCAGGGAACCATCCAAAACGGAATTGAGCTGGAACCAATTCCGTCGAAAGCATGGATAGGTTTCCTCACTGTTAATCTGGTTTCCGGTGAGGGCACACCTCCAACTTTCAAATTCTATGGAAAAAGCGGCTGGATGACTGTAGATGCCTCAGACGCGACTGCCGGAACCTACCGGTTCGATGTTATTGAGAACGGCAAGGTTGTGGGCCGCATGACAGTGACTGTTACTGCTCCGGTATTAACGGGTATAGAAGTGGCTCCGGCTGATATCACCGCCGACCCCGGCTCAAGCTATGAGTTGCTTGTACAGACGATACCGTCCGAGGTGGAGACCACCGTGACCTGGACAAGCAGCGACGAAAGTATCGCCACCGTGACAACCGACGGTGTGGTCACGATTGCCGATGACGCTCCGATTGGCGCGCAAGCCACTATCACCGCATCATCCAGTGATATTTCTGGCACCTGCGTGATAACCGTCAGCGGTGAGGCCTATGAATTATGGGTTGCCGGCACACAAGTGACCTCACGTAACCAGGATGACGTGCTCGGCGACGGTACAGTCAGCTTCGACGGCGTAACACTCACACTCAACAATGCCGACATTCAAGCCAATGAGGACTACCCCAACGGCATTGAGCATTATCTCGACTACCTGATTATCAACCTGGAGGGAGACAGCAAAGTTGAGAGCAAAGAACAGAACGGACTTCTTCTGGGAGGCAACACGCAGATTTCCGGCTCAGGCACTCTGAATGTGAAGGGCGCAGGCCTCGGCATCCAGGTTGGCAGCGATGAATTGACCGATCCGATCAGTCTCTCCATCGACAACACAACTATAAATGTGGAAGGCACCTACTCTGGTTTCTACGGAACTGAGGAAGTCTGTGCCAATTCTTTGGACATCAGCAACTCCGCAGTCACAATCAGCGCACAGCACCACAGCGGCATCTGGAAATTCTCCGGCGGCATCACCCTGACTGACTGCCAGATAACCGAGCCGGCAGGCGCCACCTACGACAGCGGCACCGTGATGAACGGCGAAGCAGAAGCACTCACCGTGGTGATTTCCCCTGTCGCCACACATCTGAAAGGCGATGTGAACCTCGACGGCAAGGTGGATATCTCCGATGTGGTGGCAGTCATCAACACGATGGCAGGCGACACCACGTTCAAAGACACTTCAGATGTGAACGAAGACGAGAAAACAGACATCAGCGACGTGGTGTCGATTATCAACATCATGGCTGGGTTATAGCATTCGTAGATCGGAGAAATCTGAATAATCGGAATAATCAGAGTAATCTGAATAATCAGAGTAATCAGAGTAATCTGAATAATCAAAAATCACATTAACTATGCATACAAGAGAAGAGAAGCTGGCAGCCTTCGGACGCTTACTTGACGTGCTTGACACGTTACGAGAGAAATGTCCGTGGGACAGGAAACAGACGAATGAAAGCCTTCGGCCGAACACCATCGAAGAAGTGTTTGAGCTCTGCGATGCCCTGATGAACGACGATGACAAGAATATCAGCAAGGAATTGGGCGACGTGATTATGCACGTGGTGTTCTATTCACGTATCGGAAGCGAGAAAGGCGCGTTTGATATCGCCGATGTCTGCAACCAGGAGTGCGACAAGCTGATATTCCGCCATCCGCATGTTTATGGTGACGCGACCGCAAAAGACGCAGGCGAGGTGCTGCAACGCTGGGAGCAAATCAAGCTGAAAGAGAAAGACGGCAACCACACCGTGTTGGGCGGTGTGCCCAACAGCCTGCCTTCGCTCATCAAAGCGTTCAGGGTTCAGGAGAAAGCCGCCAACGTGGGTTTCGACTGGGAAAAGCCAGAAGATGTGTGGGCAAAAGTGAAAGAGGAGATTGCAGAGTTTGAAAAAGAAGTGGGTCAAAAGGACAAGGAGAAAGCCACTGATGAGTTCGGCGACGTGCTGTTCTCGCTTATCAACGCCGCCCGGCTCTACCATATCAATCCTGACAACGCTTTGGAGCGCACTAACCTGAAGTTCATCCGGCGTTTCAACTGCGTTGAGGCGAAAGCAAAGGAAGCCGGCAAACGGCTTAACGAAATGACGCTGGAAGAGATGGATGCGCTGTGGAATGAGGCAAAGAGTCTTTAGATTTTTTAGTTTGAGGTTATAGGAGGTTATATATAGGATATTATAGGACATTATAGGATATTATAGGACATTATAGGATATTATAGGAAACTATAGGATATTATAGGAAACTATAGGAAAAACGACAGAAGCGGCTGACGGAAAATCGTCAGCCGCTTCTGTTTTAGTAAAAATCAGCCTGATTCAGAGGGTGATAGCTGTCTCAAGAGCGAGAGTTACCATCTCTTTGAAAGCCAACTGGCGGTCTTCAGCAGAGAGTGCTTTCTTGCTCACGAATGAGTCACTGATGGTAAGCAGACATGCCGCTTTCTTCTTTAGCACATTGGCATTGTGGAAGAGTGCGAAGCTCTCCATCTCCACGCAGTCGGTTCCTGTGCGCTCTGCAAGCTGTTCCCATGACTCGTTCGTGGCGGTGTAGAACACGTCGGAAGAGTGAACCACGCATTTCTTGCAGTCAATCCCCATCTCTTTCGCTTTTTTCAGAATCGCCTCGTTGATTTCCGGACTGGGTTTTAGTGTTGTATCCTCGCATCCACTCATCACCTTGGCGAATGACGACTCGCTGACAGCACAGTCGGCAATCGTCACGTCCATCACGTCGAGCCACTCCTTGTAACTTCCAGCAGAACCGATGCGGATGATGTTCTCCACATCATAGAATGCATAAAGCTCGTAGGAATAGATGCCGATGCTCGGCATACCCATACCACTTGCCATCACCGATACCGGCACACCTTTATACTTGCCGGTGTATCCAAGGCAGTTGCGTACTGACGTGACCAGCTCGAGGTCCGTGAGGAAAGTCTCTGCGATAAATTTAGCCCTTAAAGGGTCGCCCGGCATAAGAACCGTTTTGGCGAATGCACCATCGGGTGCTGAATTGTGAGGTGTTGCCATAATATTAAGTTTAGATAGTATGATATAAGATTTTATAAGATATAATAGGAGATTATAAGAGATAAATCATACGAACTCGTCTCCGATATTGATTTGGATGTCGTTGACGAAGCGGCGGATGGTTTTTTGATTGTCTTTCTTACATATCATGAGCACATTGTTTTCTTCGATAATGAGATAGTCCTGCAAATCTTCCGCCACAACAATACGGTTTTCAGGTGTTTTCACCAGACATTCCTTGCAGTCGTAAAGCAGCGCGTTGCCACTCATCACCACATTCGAGTCGGAATCCTTGGGCATAGTGTCATACATCGCCTGCCATGTGCCCAAATCAGTCCATCTGAAATGGCAAAGCATCACATCCGTATTTTCGCGCTTTTCAAGACACACTTGCTCAATTGATATGTTGGGACACATCGCATAAGCATCTTTGACCACCGCCTCCAGCTCGGCACTGGTTTCTATCATGTTGGCAGTGACATCAAACATCGGGAAGCCGCTCTCATTCTCATGCGCATATCGCAGAAACCCTTTGGCAGTCCAAACAAAAAGCCCGGTATTCCATAAAAATCCCCGGTCTTCGACGAACATACGTGCGAAATCAATCTCAGGCTTCTCGGTGAAAGACTTGACCTGGAAGATGTCGTCCTCCTGCTTGCCGTTCATCTGGATATATCCATAATTCGTGGCAGCATAAGTGGGCATGATGCCAAGCGACAGCAGTCGCCCGGTTCTTGACACATAGTCGAAAGCTCTAGTGACATTGGCTTCAAAGAGTTCCTCATCGTAAATCATCTGGTCGGAAGGGACTAACAGAATCCTTGCATCCTGACATCGGTGCGCAATTTTCACTGTTGCCCATGTTGCACTTGGCAGTGTATTACGCCTCATGGGCTCGAGCAGCAGGTTGTCGTCTGCCAGCTGTGTCAGCTGCTGCCTTACCAAATCACTGTACTGTTCGTTAGTGGAAACGAGAATATTCTCAACTTTTACAAACTTTGCTATTCTATTGTAAGTGGATTGGAGGAGAGTTTCCCCCTTTCCGAGAAAGTCGATAAACTGTTTTGGCTTATGTTGGGTGCTCGCCGGCCACAGCTTTGTTCCGATGCCTCCGGCAAGTATCACACAGTAGTTATTGCCATTCATAAATAGTGACACATTTTTGTTTCATCCGCTAATTTACCACATTTTTTTGAATGTGCCAAATTATTTTATCTAAACTTGCAATATTTAGGGATAGTTAAGAATTTCATCAGTGACACAGAGTTGGGTCCCATCAAGATATTTCCTTGCGTTTGAATGCGGCTGCCCAAGATTCACCAGCCTGAAGTTTGGGCAGTTGTGGAGTTTCAGCACTATGGGCTGACCACGAAACGCCCATCGGGAGTCACCCCCTCGGCAGAGATATACATGTCGGTGCAACGGGAGTTATTGTAGAACTCGACCGTGGCATCACCGTTCTCATCCGCCACGACCTCAGGCTGCCACCAGATGGTCCGTCGGTAGTCGTCGGGCATAGGCGGAAGAATGCTGTAGTCCTCGGTCTTGAATTTCGTCGGCACGTCGAACCCCTGGAAATAAGTGCGCCTTCGGCCTTTCTTGCTTGCAGCGTTATAATAAGGCAAGGTATAGACATAGACAGTTGCTCCCGGCGGCTGCAGTTCCTGCCTGTATAAGAAAGCGTCGCGTCCATAATAGCGCATGCTCTCATATACATGAACCGGCCCCGGGCTGACCGACACATAGACGGATTTCACCTCGTCGAGGAAAGTAGGAAGAATCGGAGGCAGTTTCTCCAGCTCCCAGTTGAACTTTACGGGTTCGCCGTCGAGCGAGATGCCTTTTCCTGTTCTGCCCATAAACTGGTTATCGACCACCCAGAGGATATCCCTGTTGTTGTAGGTGGCGCTGCCATAGAGATAATCGCGCTCATCGTCCGACTCCGCCAACCGTATGTTAACGGTGCCGTCCATCGCCGAAGTATGCTCCACAAGCCAATCGTAGACCGAAGGCTGTGGCTCTCCCTTGTCGGCATAGTCCTGCGCCACTTTCTGGGCATCATAGCGGAGGTCGGCATGCAGGATGGCGTTGTACTCGTCGCGCCAGTCACTCTTGAAATTACGCCAGTCTTTCTTCGGCTTGATACGTACAGGAGATGTCACATACTCATTTCTTCCCACCTGCTGCATATATGCCCGCTGGCTGTCCATCTTGAGAAATGCGACGTTGTCGGCATGGAATCCCGCAAGATGAAATGCATTGTCGTGCTGACTGGCTTCCTGAAGGGATATATACCTCGGCGAGGGGTCAAACTGCCGGTCCACCATCACCTCGTAGCTTTTCAACTTATCCTCAATTTTGGTGACAATCTGCATGTTCCACAGCTTCTCAATATCAGGCAGACTGAACGCATAGAAGCCAGTGCTGTCCGTACGGGTCTCACCCGTCAGATTCTTTCCCTCCTTATTATATATATAAAGGCTCATGTCCACCCCTTCCACCGGGTTGTTCTTCTTCCATTTGCTGAGCGACGGTTTGAGCCTGCCATATACATACAGCTGGTCCTCCACCTGATGAATAATGCCATTGCGCCATGGCGACACATCAGCCATCACCTCCCAGTCGTAGCGCCGCCAGCCGTTGAACAGCATCAGCGAGTCGGCAGCCAGCCGGTGTTCACGATCGTCCGACTCGAAATAATATTCCGGATTCGGGATATATCCTCTCACGTCGGAAGCTAGGAGCATATAAGTGGCTATATTCCCGCTCTTACCGTTCAGTAGCGAGCCTGCATCCATGGCAGAGAGAGAAAAACGGGCATTCGGGGCGCTGTGGAGGGTCAGCCTGACGGGGCTGCAAGGTTTCAGCGTGTCGGTCGGATGGTCGATGCGGATGGAGTCCAAGGCATTGGCCTCTGGACACACAAAAAACAGCCGCTCGGCATGGATATGCCCTTTAGCGTCGAACAAAGTGAGCTGATTCACCCCCGGGCGTAGTCGTCTGCGGCTGAAAAGGATGTCGCGTGAACCGCTGAGGCGCAGTGTGTCGTGTGCATACACGTTGCCATTATTCATCAAAGTGTAAGCCATGAACTTGCCGACCATTCCGTCGGTTGCCATCACGCGGGCACAGACCGGTCCGTCGCGTACAGCATCCACCAGCATCACCACACCTTCTTCAAGCACTTCAGGCATCTCAAACTCCAGTTTTTTCATCTCAGGGTTTGTCAGCAGCATGGTAAGTCTCGTGGAAGTCGGAATCAGTTCAAAGATGCCTTTGCCTTCAGTGTTACTCTCCACCACCGTAAGCGTAGAGTTGTCTGCATCGACCACCTCACCAAGCAGCGCAACCGGATGATGATCGGAATCGAGCACGGTGAACGCCACCCTGCTGACCAGCCCTTTCACCAATTTGCCACCTTCAGGATAAATATTCACCTGATAATCTCTTCCGTTCCGCCGTTTCATCTCCACCGGGTCGAGCGTGGCAACCGAGTCGTCGGTGAAATTCCTCTCCGGCAGCCTGTGATAAAACGCAGCGGGATCGATAGTCGGGTTGCTATAGTCGCCCTCCACTTCAGGTTTACGGAAAATCGGAAACACCCGTGAAAACGCCGTCTCCTCACCAAAATTAAGCATATAGCGAGTGTAGGCACGCACCTCAAAAAATCCGGTACCAATGATACTGTCGAGCGGGATGTCACCGTGTGTCTCTCCGTTCTCGATTTTCAGTTTCGACTTATGCACTACATCACCGCTCGGATTGAGCAAATCCACATACAGCACCTTGCTGAGGTCGGTGGCTGTGCCACGGTCAGCACGAATCACGTTCGCCTTGAAATAGATGCGCTCTCCCTTGAAATAGGCAGTGTTGTCGAAATGGATATACACTTTCTCCTGCGGATATGTGGCCTGGAAAAGGGCGACATGCCTCATGCGTGCCATCACCGAGTCATAGTCGCTGACAACTGCTTTGTCTTGAGCATACCCGGCATTGAAAACCAGCACAAATATGATAAAAAACAATAATTTTTTCATGTGAATAAAAGCTGGGTAAAAAGGTAACGTGCGAATATATTATTTGTCTGCAAATATATAAAAATAAGTCGAAAGCATGAATGGCAAATCAAAAAAATACTTTTTATTAAAGCATGTGGTTTAAAATTGAGTTTTTTTATGTATATTTGCAAAGTAAAAACTACAGATACGGAACTTCTATCATACATCTTTCTCTGCTTTTGTAATCACGACTAACTGAACCACCTTATGAAAAAAGTGTACAGCAACTGCTTTTCCAGAATTTTAGCAAGCATCTTACTCTACTTGCTTCCATTATCATTTCTGTCTGCTGCACCCATTCAGCCTGACACCGAATACTACCTGTGGCTGAATATTTATGAGAAGCTGCTTGGCAGTAGCAGCGACGGAAGTACCCCTGCCCTATCCGCTTTCTCCATCAACAGCGACAAGGAAAGTTATGTGTTCAGAGCGGAGGAGTCGGGCACCGACGGGTATGTGCTGCTGCGTCAGTTGAGCACTGGCAAATACTTTGCGGCAAGCAGTTCAAGCAGTTATAATGTGGTGTTTGAGAGCAATAAATCCACAGATGACCGTTTTCTCTGGAAATTGTCGGAAGGAACCTACACCTATCTTGTCAATAAGAAAAACGGTAAATACCTTGGCGTGGATGGCGCGAACAAAGGGTCGGACTACGTGAGCGTGTATTATGACAAGCCAAAAGGCAGCCACTCACAGTTCACCGTCATCCCCAGCAACGGCAAAACTTGGACCGAGGCACGTCAGGCATACGAGAGCGAGGTCTATACCAACGCTCAGGGCGTTAGCGAAATCGACTACTGCCAGCTTCGTAACCGCACAATCGACCGCAGCGATGCGATCGACATCCATATCACCTCGAACGACAAGCCCATTCTCGGTACCGCCGTCACTGTCAACTTAGGCAGCGACCGCACCTGGCTTGTGTTCGATAACATACTCGTCAGCGATGTGACCAACAGCTACATGAGATACGTGAAAATCAACGGTGAGGCCGCCAAAAACGGCACGAACTGCCGTGTGGTTGTATGGCTCAACGGAGCAGCTGTGATTCCCATCCCAGAAACCATCATGACCTGTCAGGGCACAAACGGTGAGTTCACGCTCGGCGTGGGCAGCCACACCGACCTGAAAAATCAGAGCAACACGATGACGAGTTTTGTTCTGCGCCGCGGCTATATGGCGACAGTGGCATCCGGCGTGAACGACGGCGGTTACAGCCGCGTGTATGTGGCAGACCACAGCGACCTAGAAGTGGCCCTCCCTGCTTCACTCTCCAAGCGTGTCAGCTCCGTGTATGTGAAACCCTGGCAGTATCTGAGCAAGAAAGGCTGGGGAAGCACCAGCGGAGGCAGCAAAGGCGGGACTCTCCGTGCCTCATGGTTCTGGACCTGGAGCGCTGGCTACAACTCCACGTCTAACATGGAATATGTGCCCTGCCGCCAACACCGTTACTGGCCGAGCGCGACAGAGGTGAACAACAAAACCGTCAGCGCCGCCCTCTCACTCAACGAGCCGGAGCACTCTGAGCAGCATACGAGCGATAAATGCAGCTGCGGCGGAACCATCAACGAATGGACCGCCTACACCATCACCAACGACTTCAAGGCAAGCGGCGGGCGCATCGGCTCGCCCCAGCCCACTGATTTCAGTTATCTGACCAACTACTTCAACTACGTGGATAATATGCAGAACCGCTGCGACTTCGCAGTCACCCATGCCTATTGGGACATCGAAGGACGAAGCGAGAGCGGTTACGCCAGTTATTTCGTTGACCGCTGCAAGGAAGTGTGGAACAGCGTCCACCGCCCTCTCTGGATTACCGAGCTGGAAATCGGCTCATCGTGGGGTGAGAGCTGGAACGGCTACAGCGACAAATACGGTACTTACCGCAAATACCTGCAGGTGCTGCTTCAGCGGATGGAGGAATGCGGATGGATTGAGCGTTACTGCATCTACAGCTTCGACAACTACTGGAGTTGGATGTTCTATAAAGACGGAGGCATCACACCGGCAGGTCAGGTCTATCGTGACCACCGCTCCACCTTTGCCTACAACGCCAATTACACGAAAGAGCCGACATTCTGGACGCCAAGTGCCAAAAACCCATCAGTGGATGTCAGTTTGAACAACGAGACACAAACCCTCACGTTCGAAGTGACAAACCCGAATAAGGACATGACCGGCCGCCTGCTAGTTGAACGGATGGATGCTTCCGGCAACTGGGTGACCATCTATGAGGAGACCGACCGCTCGCTGTTTGAGAGTTCAACGGTGAAAATCACCGGTGTGGATGCCACAGGCATGGACATTGAGAACGATTTGTTCCGCGTCACCGTCATCACCTTGAACGATGTGACTGTCAGCAGCTCATCCGCCTTTAGCGGCTACATCAAGAACCCTCAAATTGAGACCGAGGACAAAAACAACGTCAATAGCTGGACCTGCTCCCGCGACGCAATGAACGGCTACACGAAAGCCACCGGTGACACCTATTTCGAGGTATGGAGCAGTAATGCAAAGGTCATCAGCTTCAACTACTACCAGGACATCGAGGAAGAACTTCCCAACGGCATCTACCGTCTTAAAGCCAATGTGTTCAACAGTTCGAACAACGAAGAAGGCGCGAAAGTGAACGGTAGCGTCGGGCTGTATGCTCAGACCACTGACCAACTATATTTCGCACCAGTGACGAAAGACAGCGAACTTGACACATCCACCTTCACCATCATCGACAGCATCGTTGTGGAAGACGGCAAAATGCGGGTAGGAATCCGTAACCTCGGTGAGATGGGCGGACGCTGGGCCGGCGCCGACAATTTCCAGCTTATCCTCCTTGACGGACTCGACGGACTCGATGTCGATAGGCTGAAACAGCATAACGACTCGCTTCTCTATGACCTCATGCCTGAGATTGCGGGCGCAGAGCCCGACAGCACCGGATTTGTCGCAAGAGATGCCACCCGGTTTATTGTAAACGACGAGTGCAACCGCTCCACCAGTTATGGTTGGACCACAAAGAACATTGACTACGACAGTGCGAACCCCTACAACGGTGAGAGCAGCGCTCCCTACTGGAACATCTGGAAAGGAAGCGCGTACACTTCGGAGATGGCCCAGGACATCAAAGGTCTGCCCGCAGGAAGTTATGTTCTGAGCGTGTTGGTAAGGGCATCGGCCAATGCTTCGTTGTCGCTCACCGCCACTAACGGTCAGATTATTCAGACAACGACAACGAAAGGACAAGGCTCTGTGGCAGTCAGCGGTTCGGCTTACCCATCCGGCTGGTTTGAAGTAAAGACCGACACGGTTATTGTTGAGCGAGGAGATGTGCTGACGCTGAAACTGCAAGCCGACCTGCCAGAGTCGGGCTGGTGGAGTGCCGACCGCTTCAAACTGACACTGACCGACATTCCTCATCCAGAGCCAGAACCTGTGGCATATCTTACAGGAGACGTGAACCATGACGGCGTGGTGGATATCAGCGATGTGGTCGCCACCATCAACACCATGGCGAAGACCGATATCTACGAAGACGCCGATGTGAACCGCGACGAGAACGTGGATATCAGCGATGTCGTCATGATTATCAATATCATGGCGGGGCAGTGAAAGTGTCAAATATTTATGTTTGAAGTTTATAGGAATCAAAATCAGTTTATAGATTAATAGTTTCCATACACTCCCCATATATGATTAAGCAGAATGAATTAAACTATGGAGGCAATGGTTTTCTTAAAAAAGAAGTAATAAACCAGAACGCCAGAACAATACAATCAAAAATCACTTAAAATAATAAAATGAAAAGAACAATCTTCTTTATATTGATTATTTGTATACATTTGGATATTTTTGCCCAACACGATAAAGTGATACAACTCACATATCCAATCTCTCTCTTTGATATTCAAGAGAATGATGGGGTTATAAGTATTGAATCGGACTTTTTGAACTTGTTTTTTTCTGGTGACACATTGTCGCCTGAAATTCCTTTTGTTTATTTAAATATACCCTTAGATGCTAATAAAGAATTTGATGAGATTTTTGTTTCTTGTGAAGATTCTCTGATAAAAAAGAATGTTTCAATACGGTCAAATACACCTATTGTTGAAGTGTCGAACACTAACAACAAACTGATAAATTATTATTCAAAAAATGTTTACAACAATCAAAATAGCTGTGTAGCGCAATTAACTGGTGTTTATAAAACAGATGGAATGAATCTTATTGGATTAAGAATTTTTCCTTTTAGATTTGATTCTGCTTCAAGAAGACTATTCTTAAACAAAATAATTACAGTAACGGTCAAACAACATGATGTTAAAGTCCAATCTTATTATGGTGATAATAGTTTTATGGATGATTCGGATAAATCTATCCTTAACGAAGAATGTTCCATCAAAAGATATTCAAATTATACAGATAGTGTTGATTATGAATACATAATTATTACCCCTCAATCATTTCTAACACCTTTTGATAGATTGGCAAATTGGAAAACGATGAAAGGTGTTAGGACTAAAGTATTAACTATAGAGGAAATTAATAGTCAATATTCAGGTTCAACACTTCAAATGAGAATTAAAAATGCCATAAAAAATTATTACGATGGTGCATTCCATGGATTAAAATATGTATTGCTTGCGGGAAATTGTTCTATTGTACCAACACAGTTATGTTACATTAAATTTAATAATTTAAACGACACCACTCCTACAGACATGTTTTATAGTTGTTTTGATTCCATGGATTGGGATTGCAATGGAAACGGAGTTTTGGGAGAAATTGAAGATTCTATTGACATTACACCAGAAATAACTATAGCCAGACTTCCTGTCTCATCAATTTCTGATTCAAATACGATTGTTGACAGAATTATCAATTATGAAAGATGGCCTAATATCGAAGATTGGCAGGATAATATATTAATGTGTGGTAGATACACAGTTGGCACACCACAAGGAAACGCACTACACAGCAATGTAGAAATTGATGGACAATATCTTTTTAATAATATAATACAGTCCTATTGGCCTAATGTTCAAAGAGTAAGATTATATGACACTTGTACTGATTTTCCTGATGGTGCAGAATATGAATTCTCCGCACAACATCTACAGACTGAATTAGGCAAAGGATATTCTATTGCATATATAGACACTCATGGAATAGAAGAAGCCTATCAGATGGAAAATGAAGATTGGGATTATCGCTATTCAACAGAATATTCAGATTCTCTGATTAATTTGGGAGTTTCTACAATTATAACAACAGCATGTTATACAAACGCTTTTGATTTTCCTTTAAATTTAGGAAGATCTTTTTTTCATAATCCTAATAGTGGAATTCTGTTTTATGTTGGTTGCTCCAGAAAAAACTGGTATCCACATATAAGAAATTATTATAGAACTTTTTTTCAATTACTTCTCTCAAACCAAAGTCAACAGTTAGCCGTTTCATTTAAAGATCTAAAAATAGGTATGGCGAGCAGTGCTGATAGTTACGGCAACCCTGGAAGATGGCTTTTATATGCTCTTAATATTTTGGGTGATCCAGAGATGCCTTTGTTTTTTTCAGAACCAAAAAAATTTAATAATGTTATACTTTCTATGCAGAATGACTCTTTGTTTGTGAACACAGGAGTCGATGGTTGTAGAATATGTATTAAAGGTAACGAGGAAGCTCACAACGATTATTATGAAATCGTAAAAGATGTACATCAATATTCTTTTTCGGGTATTGGTGAGAGTGGAACTTTATGTATTACAAAACCTGACTACATTCCTTACATTGCACTATATGGACAGACAGTCTATATTCAAAATGAAACAGAAAACCATGATATTCATGTAATATCAAATGAAGTTAACATTGGAAGTGATGTAACAAACACTAAACCACATGGTCCTGTGATAGTTGAGGAAGGAAAAACGAAAATCACTTCAAATCAAATATTTATTAAGAACAATTTCGAGGTAAAAAAAGGTGCATCACTAGAAATACAACCTCAGTAAACTAAAAACCAAATGAGAATTACTATTATTTTTTTAATTACAGACTTGTTTCTTATAATGCCTTTCAGCATTCAAGCACAACACGAGTATCAGCCCTTTTTGAAATTGGGGAAAAAATGGCATTGTCAGGGATTCCAAGGTCATAATGTTAACAACAATGATTCATATTGGATAGATTATTATTATGAAGTGAGAGAAAAAGTTGAAAAAGGCGATGCTATCTATTACAACATTGTTTGCGATAATTCTGATAATTATTATTTTGATTATTGGTTCCGTGAAGACGGTGGAAAAGTCTATCGAATGGAGTATCCAGGACTGGAAGAAATAATCATTTATGATTTTCTTCCAGATGAGAGAGAAACATTTTCTTGTCAAGTAAGCGAAGACATGCTAATATCTCTGACTAACAAATCAAAAAAAGAAGAATTGGTTTGCGGAATTATAAGGTATATAATTGATAATGAATGGATTGTATCTATAGATAATTCAACAATTGACGGAGAGAACTCTTCCGATGTTTACAATATGGGGGTTATGTCTGTTGTTGAAGGAATAGGAAATCTTATGAATCCATTTGATTACTATGCAGTGCTCACAGACATGTATCCCCCCAAACTAATTGAATGTTTTGAAGGTGAAACGTGTATTTTTTCTATAGAAGATTACCAAAAGATGACAACCTCTATCAAATCAACATATAAGGCTTTAAACAAGAAAAGAGCTAGAATGTCAACAGAATTCTTCGACCTTAGTGGTAGAATAATACCTACCGAGCCTTCTAAAGGTTTATTTATAAAAAATGGAAGGATATTATTAAAAAGATGAATTCATTTTGGAGCGGTTTCATTATTCACTCAATTATTTTATAATCAGATAATAAAATAAAACAATATAAACTTTAAACAAAAAAAACAATGAAAAAAACGGGAGTATTTTTAGCCGCCCTATGCTTGGCGGCGAGTGCGAACGCACAGATGCATCAGATGGAGGTTAACACCAAGAAACTTGGTGCAGCCGTTCAGCCAACGATGTATGGTATTTTCTTCGAGGACATCAATTTCGCTGCTGACGGCGGCCTTTACGGTGAGCTAATCAAGAACCGCTCGTTTGAGTTCACGCCCGACCATCTCATGGGCTGGGACGCCTTCGGAAAGGTAGAGGTAAAGAACGACGGGCCGTTCGACAAGAACCCTTACTATGTTCACCTGACGAGCGCCGGACACCGTGATATGTGGACTGGTCTTCAGAACGAAGGTTATTTCGGCATCGGACTGGAGAAGGACGCAGAGTATAAATTCAGCGTTTGGGCACGTGTGCCCGACGGGAAGCCGCAGACCCTGTGGATTCAGTTTGTTGACCAGCACACGATGGGCGAGCATCAGGAGTTTTCGACAGCCGACATCAAAGTTGATTCCAAAGAATGGAAGAAGTACAGCTGCACCATCAAGAGCAGCCGCACCATTGACAAGGCGAACGTGCGCATCCTGATGGTGGATGATGAGCATCACCGCTCAGGCACCGGTTCTGTCGATTTGGAGCATATTTCCTTGTTCCCTGCCGATGTGTTCCATGGTGATGAGAACGGTATGCGCAAGGACCTTGCACAGGCATTGGCAGACCTTCATCCGGGCGTGTTCCGCTTCCCTGGCGGCTGCATCGTTGAGGGCACGACGCTTGAGCAGCGTTATCAGTGGAAGAACAGCGTAGGACCGGTTGAGAACCGTCCGACCAACAAAAACCGCTGGGAGAACACCTTCACCTACCGCTATTATGCCGACTATTTCCAGAGCTACGGACTGGGATTCTATGAGTATTTCCGTCTGAGCGAGGAGATTGGCGCTGAGCCGCTTCCCGTGCTGAGCGTAGGTCTGGCTTGTGAGTTCCAGAACGGCTCGAAGCGCAGCGACGCCCATGTACCGGTGGACCAGCTCCAGCCTTATATCGACGACGTGCTCGACCTCATTGAGTTCGCCAACGGTGATCCGTCAAAGAACGTATGGGCAAAACTGCGTGCCGACATGGGACACCCTGCACCATTCAACCTGAAGTTTGTGGCCATCGGCAACGAGCAGTGGGACGAAATCTATCCTGAGAACCTCAAACCGTTCGTGGAGCAGGTACGTGCCAAATATCCCGACATCAAGATTATCGGCACATCAGGTCCCGACTCCGAGGGCAAGCAGTTTGACTACCTGTGGCCCGAGATGAAGAAGATAGGCGCGGATCTCGTTGATGAGCATTTCTACCGTCCTGAGGACTGGTTCCTCTCACAAGGCAACCGCTACGATAACTACGACCGCAAGGGTCCTCATGTGTTTGCCGGCGAATATGCCTGCCACGGACGTGGAAAGAAATGGAACCACTTCAACGCCGCTTTGCTTGAGGCAGCGTTCATGACCGGCATGGAACGCAATGCCGACGTGGTGGATATGGCAACCTATGCCCCTCTGTTCGCCCATATCGACGGCTGGCAGTGGCGTCCCGACATGATCTGGTACGACAACCTGCGTTCGTTCCGCAGCTGCTCTTATTACGTTCAGCAGCTATTCAGCCGCAACAAAGGCAGCAACGTGCTGTCGCTCACGATGAACGGAAAGCCAGTGGCAGGAAACGACGACCAGGACGGTCTGTTCGCCAGCGCCGTGTTTGAGAAAGAGAGCAACAGCGTGATTGTGAAGGTGGTGAACACAGGTGACAAAGCGCAGTCCATCAACGTGAACCTGAACGGACTGAGCGGTGTGACCTCAGCAGAGCTCACTACGTTCAACTCTCCTGACCTCACCGGTGAGAACACGCTCGACGAGCCAGAGAAAATCGTTCCGAAAACATCGAAAGTGACAATCCAGAGCAGCGGCAAGAACACCGCCTGGGCATACAATATCCCGGCTAAAACCTTCGCCATGCTGAAAGTATCGAAATAATAAAAGCTAGATAAGTAAACATTCGGAGTGTGTCATCAAATTAATGGCACACTCCGAATGTTTATTATGTCAGGACTACTTTTTATCTGACCAGAACGTAAAGATTATCGGACGGAGAATGTAACGATTGACATCTTTGGCATCTTGACGATGATTTTTCCGTCTTTGATTTGAACATCCTTGAATGGCTGGGGCTTTACCTTTCCGGGCTTATCGAAGGTGTTGTGGTCCTTCATGTCGGAAGATGTGAGGACGAGTGCGTTCTGGATGGTTGATCCGATGCTGCCGAGATCCACAGTCACCTCGTTGGCGTTCTTGAGGTCGGCATTGGCAAGGTTCACGTTCACAGTGCCGTCCTTCGCACGTGAAGCCGACACACTGACGTATGGCGACTGACGTGGATGTTCCTTGTCGCGCTCGTTCTCCGCGGTGAAAGTGTCGCAGTTCACAGTGACCGGAATATTCTCAGCCTCCATGTTCGGAACATACATCTTAAACACATAATAGGTAGGTGTGAGCACCATCTTGTCGTCCTTCGTGAGCACCATGCTCTGCAGCACATTCGCCACCTGTGCGATGTTAGTCATCGACACACGCTTGGTGTATTGATGGAAGAGGTTGAGGGAGAATGCGGCAACCATCGCGTCGCGCATGGAGTTCTGCTGATAGAGGTGACCGCGAATGCTTCCCGGCTCCTCGTCCCACCATGTTCCCCACTCATCGACGAGCAGTTTCACTTGTCCTTTAGCATCGTAGCGGTCCATAATCTCCACATGCTTGTCGAGGACTTCCTTCAGGCCCGTGGAGCATTTAGCCACAGCCCAGTAATACTGGTTCTCATCGAAGTTGGTGGCACTTCCTTTCGAGCCTTCCCATGTGTAGCAAGTGTAGTAGTGTAGCGAAAGTCCCTTCATCTGATTACCAATCTGCTTCATCGCCACCTCAGTCCAGTTATAATCATAGTCGGTTGCTCCGCTGGCGATTTTAAACAGTTTGTTTCCACTATACTCACGGCAATAGGTGGCATAGCGGCGGTAGAGGTCGGTGTAATATTCGATGCGCATGTTGCCACCGCATCCCCAGCTCTCGTTGCCCACACCGATATACTTCACCTTCCACGGCTGCTCCCGTCCGTTCTGCTTGCGCAGCTTCGCCATCGGTCCGTCTTTCGCTGTCATATACTCCACCCACTTGGCGGTTTCCTCCACGCTACCACTGCCCACGTTCATCGACACGTAAGGCTCACAGCCGAGCAGCTCACACAGGTTGAGGAACTCATGGGTGCCAAATGAGTTGTCCTCCACGGTTCCACCCCAGTTGTTGTTCACCATACGCGGTCGGTTCTCCTGCGGGCCGATACCGTCCATCCAGTGGTATTCATCTGCAAAGCAGCCTCCCGGCCAGCGCATCACTGGAATCTTGATGTCGCGCAGCGCCTGCAGCACGTCGTTGCGGTAGCCCTGCGTGTTCGGGATTTTGGAGTCCTTTCCAACCCACAGACCTCCATAGATGCAGCTGCCTAAATGTTCGGCAAACTGTCCGTAGATTTCCTTGTTGATTGTAGAGCCTTCTCCGCCGGCAACACGGCTGACAGATGACTTTTTCTGGGCATTCATGCTGACCACCAATGCCAAAGCGGCCAATAATAATCCGGTTTTTTTCATGTTTCTATTTTTTTAAATTAGTTTTTTTAGGAAGAGATAGGATTTTATAAGAAATAATAGGATATTATAGGATGATATACAATAAAACAGGGGGTAATTAACTATAACAGTTATTATTGCCCAGCCATGATGTTGATGACAGAGACGATGTCGGAGATGTCCACCTCGCTGTCCTCATTGACATCGGCATCCTCGTATGCTTCTATCTTCGCCATGGTGTTGATGACCGCCACTACATCGCTGATATTCACCACACCATCGCGGTTGACATCACCTTTCAGCTTGGTTATGACAGTCTTCACGCGCAGCTTACCGTCGGTCAGCAGTGTGCTGGTGTCCCACTCCTGTGTCTCGGATGGACGTTCCGGAATAATTGACGTGAATCCTGAACCGGAAACAGTTCCGAGCGATGAGAAGAGTGAGAACACAGCATCGTCAGGCAACTTCTCCGTCACCTTGTCCATGTTGATTTCCAGTGTGGCGTTGTTGATGATGAACGCCCCTGTAACAGCCATTCGGTTGTTTTTCAACGTTGTGCCGTCATAGGCAATCGGGAAGCAAGCAATTCCTCCCGAGCTGATGGTCAACCCCGCGTTCAGGTTGAGCCTGTTGATGATAGAGACAAGTGTGTCGCCGGCAAACACCGTCCCGCCTTTGTTGACGGTCACTTTTGAACCGATTTTGCCTTTTCCTCCGAGAGTGGCACCATCGCGCACATAGAAGACGCCTCCGTTGGTATGCGTGCCGTTGACGAAGAGGCGTCCTCCCTCCACGTAGGTAGGACCAGAATAAATGTTGTTTCCGGTGAGCCTCCAGTCACCGCTTCCCTCCTTGTAGATGGTAGTCGTTCCGTTGTATTTTGAGTTGGTGGAGCTGGCACAGTCGTCGATGATGCCGGCAAACGTCTCATCGGTGTTGGCACCTCCCACCCTCCAGGTCATCTGATGTCCGGCTGTGTTCTTACTGCTACCTGAGAGGTAGGTTCCTGCCACTCCGCTCAGTCCGCCGATATGGAGGTCTCCGTTGGTCTTCCAATAGACCATCCGAATGGTTCCCTTCAATTGCACCACCCCGTTTGGAATGCCGTTGTTCTCCAGCATGAATTGTGCGTCGCTTCCGGTGCCATTGGCAATCAGGCGCCCGTAGAAATTGGAGAAGTCTCCCTGGAAATACTCCCGGAGCCAGTTGGTCCGGAATTCCACGGTTCCCGCTCCGGAGAATGCGCTCTTGATATAGCAGTTGCGGTATGGCTGGAACACCGATGTTGTTCCTTCCATCACCTCAATCGGGAAATAATAGGTGGTATAGTTGTCATTTGCATCGTTGGTGACAAGACTTCCTCCAGCGAGCACCATCTTCGATGACACGTTTTTTCCATTTCCGAGAAAGAGTTTCTTGTCTTCAATATTGCGGAGGAAAGCCAATTTTAATGTTCCACTCTTCACAATGGTTGCACCGTCGTAGGCGAAGAAATCGGGAGAAGAAGGCTGGAATGTTCCCGCACCTCCTATGATGAAATCGCCTGTTCCCTCCAGTTTACCGTTCATTGTGACGGTGGCTGCGGAATTCTTCACGTCGAACCCCGTGCTTGCATAAAGGTCGGCACTGCGGTTGGTGGATGTGGAGCCACCTGTATAGTTCCAAGTTCCTCCGTCCCAGATCCAGTTCTGTCCGAATTCCGAAGATGCTCCGATGGCACTGTTCACATCGCCGTCCTTGAGCGAGTTGAACTCAAACACTCCTCCATGGAGCACGGTCGCCCCCTTGTAGCTGTTTGCAGTGTTGACGGTGAGTGTTCCCTCCCCTGCCTTGTTGAGCGAGCCGTCGCCGGCAATCAGTCCTTGGCCAGCGAATGTGATGTCGGCAGCTGAGTTCACGACGGTGGCGGCAGGGCTTACCGTGGTGCCGAGATTCACTGTGGTGTTTTCTTCGTTATTGAACAGCACTTTCCCTCCGTCGGTGAAAAGCTGTTCAGTCTCTTTCCAGTTAGGAGTCTCGAAGTCCCATGAGCCTTCGGTGACCGCCCAGACGTAATCAGGCTCAAACGCATTGACATCCACCATCTCCGCCTGCTTGGGCTGTGTCTTCACGGTGACAGCTGCAGTATAATCGGAGGATTCCTCCCCCTTGACAGCCTTGATTCTTAACTGATAAACACCGGCAGGGTCCAGACCGTCAATGGTATAAGATTCCGTGCCGGCATCCAATCTGGCAATTTCTGTCCATTCGCCGTCGATTTGCTGCTCGATAACGAATCCGTCTTCTTCCTCGGTGAAGTCATACCATTTCATGCTGATGCTATGGTCGGTAACAGCCGATGAAGCGAACTGCTGTGGTACACGCAGGTAAAAAGGACGGTTTTCCTTTGTCAGTCCGTTGATATAGTTCTCGATATTGGCATAGCCGTTGTCGGAGATGGTCATGGCATCGTTCACCGCCGGGTCAGTGCCGTTGGCGTTCTCCCATTCATCTGGCATACCGTCGCGGTCGGTATCGACAGGCTTGGTGAACGACTTAAGTGCCCAAGCCGTAGGCGCTCCGACTGAAAGCTGAGCCTCAGACGAAATGATGGCTCCCTCTTTTCCGAACGAGCGGCACTGATGCACCATCAGGCAGTCGGCGAGATCGCGGTAAGGGAGCGACGCCCCCACGTCGGGGAGCAGAGAGTCGATGAGCTGACTGGCATTCCATGTCGGGAGCTGCGGATAATTATATGGACGCGCAGCAAATGTAGGTCCGCCTCCATATTCACTGTGCGGAATCTCATACGGGTTGAATTTCCCGTCGGCATTGCGGTCCTGCCAGTTGTCGGCGGCATAGATGCTGAAGTCGCTGTTACCGCTGGTGATGGCGTTGCCTCCACCCGCCGGTCCGTTGATGAAAAGATTGTTCGTCACATTCACCCACGACTTGCCTTGAGAGTCGCCCCCCATCAGATAGCAGCCATCCTTCCAGTTATAGACAATGCAGTTCACATACTGGCTCGTTCCCTTCACCTTGTTGTTACGCGTGCTGTTGTCGCAGTAGAAATTGCGATAGAGGGTGATGGAGTCCGACTGAATCAGTCCGCCGGCAGAGTGGGTCAGCAGTCCCTGCCCCACCACACAGTTTGACAGCGTGATATGAGAGGGTGCTGTTCCTTTGTTGTCCCAGTTGATGGAGAAGGTCTCATCGAGTCCCCATGCAAATGAGCAGTGGTCGAAAATCATGTTCGTTCCATTCGCCACACCTGCGCAGTCCTTGCCAGAAGTTCCACCTTTTCCCATGCGGAATTTCATGTACCGCACGATGATATTGTTAGCTGCAGAGAAAGACACCCCATCGCCATAGACCACGACTCCCTCTCCCGGTGCAGTCTGACCAGCCACATAGAGGTTGGCAGCGAAATTGATGCGAGATGAAATATTTATTACTCCCGACACGTCGAACACGACAATCCGGTTAGGCTTGCTGACGGCATCACGCAGAGAGCCCGCACCGCTGTCGTTGAGGTTTGTTACATGATACACGCTGCCGTAACGTCCGCCCACGGCATAACGTCCCCACCCCACAGCACCCGGGAAAGCGAGCTGCTGGGCTGATGCCGGAATCAGAGACAGCAGCATCAAAACGAAAGATAATAACAAATGTTTCATTATTTGTTGTTTGTTTTTTTTAGTTACGGTGATTACGGATTTTCCGGAAATTCCAAATTTTCCAGATTATCGGGATATCCCGGGATTTCCGGAGATTACGGATTATCCGGACTATCAGGAGACTCAGGAATTTCAGGAGGCTCTTAATATTCTAACGGATAAATGGGTGTACGGTTTGGAAGTTCAGGTGTGGGCTGTATGGTATCTTTGCCCACCTCATTGACTTTAAAGTTATCGAAATAAGGGGTTGATGCTTTTTGTGAGTCCACGTCAGCAAGGAGTCCAGCCATTCCATGATGGTAGAGAAAGTCCTCCGTCTCTATCACTTTCTTCCCGTCGATGAGTCCTGTGATTTTTGAGTTCTCGAAGCGGATGGTGAGCTTGTGCCATTCCGTCGGATTGAAATCCATCAGCAACGACTCTGCAAGCACTTTCTCCCCACCCTCGCTGTCGTCCTGTAGCTCGTTGATAAGAGCTTGCTGCTCTGCGTCGCCTTCCACCTTTTTCTTATCCACCTTGCCTCTGACGACCACGATCTTACATTTACACAGATTGTCGAGCATGAAATAATAGCCTTTAGGAATATATCCCCATCCATAGCCAAAATGATTGAGCCTTCCCATCACCGCAGCCGCATCACCTGCATTAAGTTTCACATCTGCACTCACCTCATAGTCCGACCATTCCTCGTCGCCGATGATGGTGTAGTGTTTCCATTCGGGCGCCCAACTGATGGTGGGCAGTGGTGTCATCTGCCTCAGGCACTTGCCGTGACGTTCGGGTGCCTCTGTGATTTCGAATGCCCCAGCGATATCAGCGAAATAATGCGGTAGATATCCCCATTGATCCGGCTGCTCGTATTGGTCGAAGGTATCGAAATATGGAAAGGGGAAAGGCTGCGATGGCGGAGCAGAATAAGTGGCTTTACGCTGCCCCTTCATAGTAGAAAGAGAATAGACCGTGTTTGGCTCCACTTCGAACACAAACTTCTTGCCATCAGTAGTCACTTCGCTCTGCTTGATGAACTGCTCCTCCTCGTTGCTCTTCCACACACATAGCGTCTCGTCGGACAGCCCCTTTAGTTTGAACTCAAGCTGCTGCGTTGCTTTTGCCCCTTTCGTCTCTATGATAATACTGTAGTTGTTGTCGGGTGCTTTCATCGTGACCATCGACCCGCCTTCTGCGAGAAGCTTGCAGCCTTCCGGCATATACTGCCAGCCGATTTTTGTGAATTGCCCGTAATGAGCATATCCCCATATAGCCTCACGCACGCGGTAATGTCCACTCCAAGGCTCATAGGCATGCACGATGGGCGGATCTTCGGCGTATGGTTCCAGCGGATAAATGGCGCCAATGTCGTACCAGTTGACTATTTTCGTCACCCCACTGTTGATATAGTTTTTGTTGAAGCACTCCACAAGGCTTATGAGACAGTCGAAGCCTTTCTTATATACGTGGTCCTCCGTGTTCCAGATAGGTTTACCCAACTGATTGGCAATTTTCTGGTTCTCCTCCGAGACGGGCTCCACCTCATTGAACACATGTCCTCCGATGATATCAACAGAAATCTGGAGGTCCTTGTCGGTGAGCAAGTCCTTCACGAAATTGAGTTTGCCCTTATACCAATTGTCGAACGCATGAATCTGGACATACTCAAACCCGTTGTCGTTGAGCGTTTTTCGCAGCATCTTCGCAAACTCATAGCTGTCGCCTTTCTCGTTTCGGCAGCCCATGGCAGTCATCTTCAGCCCATGGTAGTCGCGCAAGCCCTGTAGCCACGACACATAGTAGTCGGCAGCGTCCTGACTCCAGAAATTTCCGTTGCCCACCCATCCTGGCGCACTCCATGCTGCTCCATCGAGTGCAAGTTCGCGGTTTCTCTTCTTCGCCTCTTTCATCACCCACCATGTGTAACCCCTCTGATAATTGAGGTCGTCGCGTGAGTGCATGTGAGATGGCATTGAACCTTGCGTGGAGTTACCGTCACCCGGCACCTCCACGAGCAAAGTGCTGACCGATGCCCCGAACATCGGTTTATACACGAGGTCGAGGATTTCAGTCCGCTGTGGTTCAGGATAGTCCTTCAGGAGCACGGACGTACCGCCACCTCCGTTCACCAGTCCGATGCCGTCGAACCGTTTCCCCGCTTTTTTGGCGTTGAGCTCAAATTTCTGTATTGTCTCTGTCTGTGCAGAGCCCACCAAAGGCATGAGGATCGCAAAAATAGAAAACAGTAGTCTGTTCATTGTTATTTAGTGTGTTAGAGAGTTAATCATAAGATTTTTAAGTTTCAAATGACAAATATAGCAAAAAAAAATGAGACAAGTGCCTCATTTTTCTATTTTTTATGTTAACATTTTCATTTAATGCAAAATCATACAATTTACGTAAAAAAACAGGTGCAGTTGAAATCCTCCGTGGGCACACCAAGATGAGCTTAACCGAAAAAAGATTTAAATCATAGTGTAAAAATGAAGGCAATGATATACTTTTAGGCACAAACCACATAATGAGGACTACCAAGTAGGTGGTGCCCTACGTTTTTCTGAAAATTAACATATCAAAGATATGTTATACGTATAACGGAATCTTTTTTGTTTGGATTTTATTGTAACTTTGCATATAATTTAAAGAAAGGCAAGATTATGATAGATTTCTCACAATTTGACTCACTCATAGCAATGACAACGTACTTCAACAACGAAGAGGTTTGCAAGAACGCAATCATCGAAACTCGTTGGGGTGTAGGTGAACAGCAAGATGTTGTTTGCCCTTATTGTGGTAAGCATCACATTAAAATGTCAAAGAGTGGCAGATTCCATTGTACTGCTTGCAATCATAATTTCTCTTGCAAGGTGGGTACTATCTTTGAGGATAGCAATCTCTCACTTGTAAAGTGGTTCATTGCTATGTACCTTATTTCAAGCCATAAGAAGGGCATATCAAGTCATCAGTTGTCTCGTGACATCAAGGTCACTCAGAAAACTGCTTGGTATATGCTCCACAAGGTACGTTCTCTCTATGCACAGAATTATTCTGAGGTTCTGAGTGGTGAGGTTGAGTGTGATGAGGTTTATATTGGTGGCAAGGAGAAATGGAAGCACGCTTCTATGCGTACTCCAAATACCCAAGGTCGTTCTACTAAGACCAAGACACCAGTCTTTGGCATGATGGAGCGTTCTACAATCATCAATGCAAAGGGTGAAGAAGAGTTTATGTCCTATGTTCGTGCAATGGTTGTTGAGAAGACCGATAAGGCTGCTCTCCTTCCTATTATCTCACAGTGCATTGGTGAGGGTTCAATAGTCTTTACTGATGAACTCAATGCCTACAATCAAGTAGGTGAAATGGGCTACGAACACCGTATCTGCAATCATGGCGCATTACAGTTTGTATGTGAGGATGATGGCTCAGTATATACCAACAACATTGAAGGTTTTTGGAGTCATTTCCGCAGGATGATTACAGGCTGCTATCACGATGTATCTGACGAGCACCTTCAGTCATACATTGACGAGGCTTGCTTCCGTTGGAATACAAGAAAAATGACCGAATCTGAACGATTCAGTCAAATGTTCCATATCTCTATTGGTCTTGTTAAGCCTAATAGAGAGTTTATTCTTTGTGAGGTGGCTTAGTAACCAAGTACCTCTTTTTCTTTGCCTTTTCTCACTATAAAATGATACATACCATCAATTTCCCACAATTCCATCAAAGGCGTTGCTCCTACCCTCTTTCCTTCAGTAGGGTCAAAGTACATCCATTGGGCAGCACCCCACTGAGAAAGTTCATTCATCCATTTATCATCCCCTTGTTTTAATGCACTTAAATTTGCCTCCAATGAGGTGTCTTTAAGTATACCATCATAAAAGAGTCTTCTCATCTGTTCTGTTCTTT
>JAEEGF011506291.1_pt1 | contig 53704 bp, 36 predicted proteins | sample 9134171 | NCBI WGS metagenome assembly JAEEGF01 (sample SAMN16246542, study PRJNA631951) | gut metagenome | biome: gut microbiome; feature: rumen; material: AP-attached | host: Bos | place: Iran: Karaj | collected 2018-10 | reverse complement strand
GTTACCGGCAGTACCATAGGAGAGACGGAGCTTGAGATTGGAGAGCCAGCTGGCTGTGCTCTGCATCCATTCCTCGTCGGAGAGACGCCAAGCGAGGGCAACAGAGGGGAAAGCGCCCCAACGGTGTCCTTCGCCGAACTTCGAGCTACCGTCGGCACGTACGGTGACGGTGAGCAGGTACTTCTGCATCATGGTGTAGTTGATACGACCGAAGAACGAGAGCATGTTGTCGTCGGCCTTGATGTCCGACTCGTTGGGCAGCGCGGTGCCGATGGCGGTGTTGGCGAGAATCTCGTCAACGGTAAGCGAGCTGGGGAAGTTGACGCTGGTGTGAACGCGATCGACCTCGTTGCTCGAACTCCATTCCTGACCGATCATGACGTTGAGGTGGTCGCGCTTGCCGAAGAGCTTCTTGTTGTCGTAGGTTACGGTGTTGGCATTGCGCCAGTTGCGGTAGTCCTTGGTGGTGAACTGTGCCTGCGGTGCGGTGGTGTAGCCGATCTTGGTGTTGTAGCGGGCAGCAAGCTCCTCATAGACCTGGTCGGTGTTGTAGTAGCGCCAGCCGTAGCCGAACTCGGAACGGAAGGTCCAGCCTTCGAAGGGCTTCCAGTTGATGCCGGCGTTGTAGTCCTGGCGGAAGCGGCGCTGCACCTTGTAGGTGGCATCGAGACGCTTGGACGGATCGACACGCTGCGAGGTGGAGTTCTCTTCGTCTTCGTCACCGCTGCTGAGCACGTTGATGGGAGCGAAGCGGATGGCCTGGCCGACGATGGAGTTGGAGGCGTTGCCTTCCTGCTCGGTGCCGGAGCTGAGTCCGTCGATGACCTGGTAGGCGAGGCGTGCGTTGAAGTCAAGGGAGAGCCATTCGTTGAGGTTGGCGTTGATCTTGGCAGCAACGTTGTCCTTGCGGAAACCGGATTTGCGCATGATGGCGTTCTCGTCGCTGTGGGCGTACGAGATGTTGTACTTCATGTCCTTGGTGCCACCCGAGATGTTGGCGTTGTACTGCACCTGGTTGCCGGTGCGTCCGAAGAGCTCGTCCTGGTAGTCACGTCCTTCGACGGAGCGCCAGATCTCGAGGTCGTCGAATGAACCGTAACCCGAGACGAAGCCGGCGGACTGGGTGGCCGAAGCGATTTCGTACTGATAGTAGGCATACTCGTAGGGGCTGAGCACCTTCTGCAGACGGGTAGCCTGCTTCCAGCCGTAGGATGCGTTGAAGCTCACCTGCGTCTTGCCTTCCTTACCTGACTTGGTGGTGACGATGATGACGCCGTTGGCACCACGGGCACCGTAGATGGCGGTGGAGGATGCGTCCTTCAGGACATCGATGCTCTCGATTTCGGAGGGCGCAATGTCGCTGATCGAAGCAACGGGGAATCCATCGACAATGTAGAGGGGAGAGTTGTCCTGCGAGAGCGAACCGCCACCACGCACGCGGATCTTGACGTCGGCATCGGGGGAGCCTTCGGTGGTGGTGACATTCACACCGGCCATCTTGCCGGTGAGCGCCTCAGAGGCACTGGTTACAGGCACAGCGGCGATGTCCTTGGCCTTGATGGAGGTGACGGCACCGGTGAGGTCCTTCTTGGAGACGGTACCATAACCTACGACCACAACTTCCTCGAGGTTCTGCTGGTCCTCGAAGAGCTGGATGTCGAACTGTGCATTGTCATCGACCTTGATCTGCTTGGTGGTAAAGCCGATGAACGAGAATTCGAGCACGTCGTTGTTGTTGACGTCCTGGAGGGAGTAGTTGCCATCGAAGTCAGTGATGACGCCATTGGTAGTACCCTTTATGACCACGTTCACGCCGGGAAGCGGTTCGCCGAATTCGTCGGTCACGACGCCGGACACCGTTCGCCCTTGTGCAAAGGCAGCCATAGCAAGCATTCCCGCTACACATGTAGCTGATGCTTTCCTAACTAAATCCTTAAGAATCATAAGATGCTTTGGTTATGTGAAATAATGAGTGTTTTGAAAAATATCATGAAGTTGGGTGTAGCTTGACACGACCTCTTGTCGTCAGATACTATCGGTGTGTGCAAACGAGGGATTGATGAACAGTTACAGTGGGCCGAAAGCCGGGAGAGGCTCGCTTCGACGGTGCTGAGTCGAGATAGTTGGTCGCAAAACGAACAATTCTTGGCGCAAATATAGCTACAATTATTGAATAATGCAAATTTTTTGTTGAATAATGCAAATTTTCGCCCTTTTATTTTGCAAATAATGCAATTTTTAACTAAAAAGGCCGAAAAGGTGGGCATCGATGTCGTCGGTGACCTTGAGGAAGTGGGCAGGGTTCTGCTCGAAGTCGCAGGTGTCGCCATCGATGATGACGAGGTTGCCCTTGTAGTCGCGGATCCATTCCTCGTAGCGGCGGTTGAGGCCGGCGAGATAGTCGAGAGACATGGTCTGCTCGTAGTCGCGTCCGCGCTTGTGGATGTGATCGACCAGGTTGGCCAGCGAACTGCGGATGTAGATCATCAGGTCGGGAAGGCGGGTGAGGGCTATCATCGTGTCGAAAAGGTCGCGGTAGTTGTCGAAGTCGCGGTCGGACATCATGCCCATGTCGTGGAGATTGGGTGCGAAGATGCGTGCATCCTCGAAGATGGTGCGGTCCTGCACGATGGTTTCGGTGGACTTCGATATCTCGACCACTTCCTTGAAGCGCTTGGCGAGGAAGTAGATCTGGATATTGAACGACCAACGCGGCATGTCGGCATAGTAGTCGGCGAGGTAGGGGTTGTTGTCAACCGGCTCGAAGCGGGGCGTCCAGCCGTAGCGCTTGGCGAGCATTCTGGTGAGTGTTGTTTTGCCGCAACCGATGTTGCCTGCTATTGCGATGTGCATGGGAGTTGAGGGGGGGTAATGGGAGTTAATGGGAGTTAATGGGAGTTAACGGGAGTTAGTGGGAGTTGATGGGAGGGGGGGCCACAATCAAAGTCCGAGGGTGGAGGGGGTGCCGAGGGCTGAGTCGATGATGTCGTAGATCCTGAGCATGTCGGCGGGTCGGGTGAAGTCGTATTGCGTCTTGTCGAGGATGAGCACGCGGCCGGGATACTTGTTCTGGATGAAGTCTTCGTACTTGTCGTTGAGACGTGCCAGATAGTCGAGCTGCATCTGCTGCTCGTACTGCCGTCCGCGCAGCTGTATGTTGCTGATGAGGTAGGGGATGTCGGCACGGAGGTAGATCATCAGATCGGGGAGCCGGACCATGGTCATCATCTGCTCGAAGAGGTCGAGGTAGGTCTGATAATCGCGTTGGGAGAGGGCTCCGGACTCGTAATTGCAGGCCGTAAAGATGTGGACACCCTCGAAGATGGAACGATCCTGGACAATGGGTGTGGGGCTTTGTGCAATGGCAAGCAGGTCCTTGAAGCGCTCCTTGAGGAAATACACCTCGAGGTTGAACGACCAGCGAGGGATATTGCCGTAGTAGTCCTCGAGGTAGGGGTTGTATTCCACGGCCTCGTAGCGTGGCTGCCAGTGGTAATGCTGGGCCAGCAGTTGGGTGAGCGTCGTCTTGCCACTTCCGATATTGCCTGAAATCGCGATATACATGGTGTCGTGGGAGGAGGGTGTTTAGGAGGTTTGGTGATTGGAAATACGGCGCAAAGGTAACAAGAAATTGCCAACGAACCAAATTTTCGGCGTAAAAAGCGTCTAAAATCAGGGGAATTTTGTTGAAAAATCCTAAATATTTTGGAGTTTTCGCGGATAATGTGTATATTTGCGCCGCTTTTTAAATAAATAAAGGAATAAGAAAACAAGCAATCCTATATGAAAAGACTGATTATTGGCCTTGCTGCCATGCTGGCTCTTACCGTGCAGCCCGAGGAGGCTGATGCAAAGACAGACAAGAAAGACCCCGTGGTGATGACCATCGCGGGAAGGGACGTCAAGCGTTCGGAATTCGAGTATTTCTACAACAAGAATAATGGCCAGGAGGTGGCCGAGGAGAAGACGTTCGATGAGTACGTCGATCTCTTTGTGAACTACAAGCTGAAGGTCGCTGAGGCCTATCGTCAGGGTGTGGACACGACACGTTCGTATCTGGACGAACTGGCCGGCTACCGCAAGCAGATTGCCGAGCCCTACCTGCAGATCCAGGGATGGCCCGATAGTCTGCTGCAGCAGGCCAAGGACCGCCGCAAGTGGGAGGTCAAGGCCAGTCACCTGCTGCTTACCTGTAGCGAAGACACCCCGGAAAACACCGTCGATAGCCTGTATGGCGTAATCCAGGGCCTGCAGCATGAGGTGGAGCAGGGCACCAGCTTTGACAGCCTGGCACGCGAGTACAGCCAGGATCCATCGGCTCGCCAGAATGCCGGAGACCTGGGCTACTTCACTTCGCTCCAGATGGTCTATCCCTTCGAACAGGCTGCATTCACTACGCCTGTGGGACACACTTCGATTGTGCGTACCCGTTTCGGATGGCACCTGATCAAGGTGTTCGACAAGCGCGAGAGCGAGGGCGAGGTCCAGGTGGCACACATCATGAAGACGATGGCACGCGGTCCGAAGTCGGAAGGCTTCCCCGACCCGAAGCAACAGATCGACTCGATCTACAATCTCCTTCAGGTGGGTGGCGACTGGGATACGATATGTGCCGAGAACAGCGACGATGCCGTCACAGCCCCCAAGGGAGGCGCCTATCCCTGGCTCAATCATATGGACCGTCATTTCCCGAAAGAGTGGCTCGACGTCTGTTACGAACTCCAGGAGAAGGGCGACATTTCCCGCCCCTTCGCAACCCAGTTCGGCTGGCACATCATCAAGCTGCTCGACAAGCGCAAGGAGGCTCCTGCCGACAGTGCACTGGATGCCAAGATAAAGGAACAGCTTGCCAAGGACCCCGAGCGCATCAAGGAAGGACAGCGTGTCTATGTGGACCAGTGCCGTGCCCGTCTGGCCGCCAACAAGAAGCTGCGCAAGCAGGCTGCCGGCTGGAGCGACGAGCAGGTCCTGGAGTGGGCTGACGCCCAGCTGGAGAGCGACAATGCCGATTTCCGCAACCTCTACCGCGAGTATCACGACGGACTCATGCTCTTCGATGTAAGCAGCAAGGCGGTCTGGGACAAGGCCAGCCAGGATACGGTGGGCCTGCAGCGTTATTTCGACGCCCATCGTTCGGACTATGCATTCGACAAGCCTCGCTTCAAGGGCGCCTTCATCGAGTGTGCCGACGACGATGCGCTCTACAACAAGCTCAAGGACATCTACGACCACCATGCACCTCTGGCTGCTTCGGACGTGGTGCGCAAGGAGGTCCTGACCGATTCGATTCTGACACCCAATCCGAAGGCTCCACGTTTCCACATCGTCAATGGTCTCTTCTCGGAGGGCGACAATGCCTGCATTGATGCAGAGCGCCTGCACGTCGAAGGTGCCAAGTTCACCCCGAAGGAGAAGATGCCACGCGTGATGACCTACGGACAGGTCCTCACCGAACCCGATGAGCTGGCTGACGTGCGTGGCGCCGTGGTAGCCGACTACCAGAACGTGCTCGAAGAGGCATGGGTGGCCGAGCTTCGCAAGAAGTTCGATGTGAAGATCAACTGGAAGGAACTGAATAAGCTGAGATAAGATACAGACATGCATAAACGACTATTGACTCTGGCTGTAATCCTTTTGAGTGGACTGCAGCTGATGGCACAAGAAGCCGAGAACATCATCGACGAAATCATCTGGGTGGTGGGAGACGAAGCCATCCTGCGCAGCGAGGTGGAGAACGAGCGCAAGCGTATGCTCTACCAGGGCGAGAAGATTGACGGTGACCCCTACGGCGTCATTCCCGAACAGATGGCCATCCAGAAACTGTTCATCAACCAGGCCATCATCGACTCGATCGAAGTGAGTGACGATCAGGTCGAGGCTCAGGTCGATGCGCAGATGAATATGTTCATCGCGCAGATTGGCTCGAAGGAAAAGCTGGAGGAATACCTCGAGAAGCCCATCAGCCAGCTGCGCAGCGAATGGAGGACCGGCATCCGTAACAATGGCATCATGCAGCAGATGCAGCAGAAGCTCGTCGAGGACGTGACCATCACCCCCAGCGAGGTGCGTCTGTACTTCGAGCGTCTGCCGAAGGACAGCATCCCGTTCATCGAGACGCAGGTCGAGGTACAGATTATCACCCTGCAGCCTCAGGTGAGCAAGCAGCAGGTGGATGAAATCAAGAACCGTCTGCGCGACTTCACTAACCGTGTCAACACGGGTGAGTCGGAGTTTTCGACTCTCGCCATCCTCTATAGCGAAGATCCGGGCAGTGCAGCCATGGGTGGAGAACTGGGGTTCAAGGCCAAGGGTGCCTTCGTTCCCGAATTCTCGAGCGTCGCCTTCCAGCTCACTGAGCCGGGCAAGGTGTCGAAGGTTGTCGAGACGGAGTTCGGCTTCCACATCATCCAGCTCATCGAACGCCGTGGCGACCGTGCCAACTTCCGCCATATCCTGCTTACTCCCAAGGTGAGTCCCAAGGAACTTACCGATGCCCGTGCCCGCATGGATTCGCTTCGCATGGAGCTCGATTCCGCCAAATTCACTTTCGAGGATGCAGCCCGCTACCTTTCGAGCGACAAGAATACGCGCAACAGCGGCGGCATGATGACCAGTGAGCGCAGTGGAGCAGCCCGTATGACGATGGATGAGCTGCCTGCCGAGGTGGCCCGTGTCGTGGCCCGTATGGAGGTGGGCGAAATCTCCAAGCCTTTCGTCATGAAGGACAGCAAGACCAGCCGCGACCAGGTTGCCATCGTCAAGCTGAAGCGTCGTGTGCCCGGCCACAAGGCCACTTATTACGATGACTACCAGACAGTGAAGGAGATCTACGAGCAGCATCTGCATCAGGAGATCATCGAGAACTTCATTCGCGAGAAGCAGAAGACTACCTATGTGCGCATCAAACCGGGGTGGGAGAAATACGATTTCAAGTACCCGGGATGGGGGCAGCATGAGTAGAAGGGTAGTAAAAGGGTAGTAAAAGAGGAGTAAAAGGGTAGTAAAAGGGTAGTAAAAGGGTAATAAAAGGGGAGTAAAAGGGACGATACTGCATTTCGTCCATGAGCTCTCAAGAAACGTTATTTCTTTGAAGAAAGCAAGAAACAGCATATTGACACTTCTGATCGTGGCACTGACCACGGCGTTAGGTCTTGCGCAGCAGCAACAGTCGCAGCAGCGCAAGATTTACCTGCTTCATGCCAATACGTTGAACTACGACAAGCGCGAGGACCCCGACCGGCAGACCTTGCGTGGCGATGTGCAGTTCCGCCAGGACTCCTGCTACATGTACTGCGATTCTGCTTATTTCTACGAGAATTCCAACTCGATGGCAGCCTTTGGCAATGTTTCGATGCGACAGGGCGATACGCTCTTCGTCTATTGCGACTCGATGTTCTACGATGGAGACTCGATGTTCGGAGAACTCTACGACAACGTACATCTTATCCACCGTAGCCGCACGGCCAACACCAACCTCTACACGGGCTATATGACCTATGACCGCGAACTGGAGGAGGCCAATTATCCCGACACGGGAGTGATGGTCGATTCGTTGGTGCATCTGCGCAGCCTGATCGGATGGTATTATCCGCAGCAGAAGCTGGCCTTCTTCCAGTACGATGTGGAGGGCAGGACCTACGAGCGCAACGAACAATGGAAGAGCCTGGGCTGTATGCCACCTCCCGACTACTATCCCGACGACGAGATTCTCGCTCCCGAGTTCATGCTCTTCAGCGATACGTTGCGCTATGATTTTCGCAACGACCTTGCCACCGTCCTTGGCCCATCGCGCATCGTCAACGATTCCTCGACGGTACATACACGCCGTGGTCACTTCAATACCAAGACCGAACTGGCCAACCTCTACGAACGTTCGTGGGTGGAGAGTCCGGGGCGCTATGCGATAGCCGACACGTTGTTCTACAATGTCAAGGCCGGCTATGGCGAGGCCTGGGGCGACATCTACGCCATCGACACAACCGACCACATGGCTGTGAAGGGCGATTACGCCTACTACATCGAAAATGACACGGTGCCCCAGATGGGCTTCATCACAGGTCATGCACTGGCCATGGAGTTCAGCAGCGGCGATACGCTCTACCTGCATGCCGATACGTTGCGAGCCTACACGCTCATCGACTCGATTGCTGCCGATACGTTGAGCCATACTGAGGTCATCGATACACTGGGCACCACCCAGCTGATCATAGACAGCATTATGCCTGCCCATCTGGATACGCTTCGCTTTATGCATGCCTACCATGGTGTGCGCTATTATCGAAGCGACCTGCAGGGCGTATGCGACTCGCTTATCTATTCGATGCGTGACTCGTTGGCCACATTTATGGGAAACCCGGTGATGTGGAACAACCAATACCAGATCCGTGGCGACTCGATCTTCGCCATCGTGACGCGTGAGGGCATCCATCGCGCCATGATTCACCCTAATGCCTTCCTGACGCAGAGTCATGACGAAAGCCTGCAGGTCAATGCCGACACGCTCAGCGAGGAGCAGCGCAAGGCACTGCGCATCGATTCGTTGCACTATGACCAGATACTGGGACGCGACCTGGTGTGCTACTTCGATTCGGGTAAGGTGAGCCGCATGGACATGAGTGGAAATGTGCAGATCATCTACTATCCCGAGGAGAAAGACAAGACACTCATCGGCTTGAACCAGATGATCGGCAACTACCTGACCGTTTGGTTCAAGAACCAGAAGATGGAGAAGCTGAAGCTATGGCCGCAGGTTGTGGGCTCGCTGACACCCATCCAGCTGGTGACTAATGACATCCTCTACCTCGAGAACTTCCGCTGGATGTCGTATCTTCGTCCTGCCGGACCCCGGGATGTCTTCCGAGGTATCGAGATGAAGAAAGAGGATAAGGTCGAAGTTCCCCGATTGTTCAATGACGACGAGTTGAATGGGTATTGATTATCAATTAACAATTAATAATTTACAATTAACAATTGTTGGTTCGTCCCAATCCCGAAAAGGCGAAGCAAACGTCCCTTCTACTCCCCTTCAATAACCCTTTTACTACTCATTTACTCCCCTTTAATAACCCTTTTATTATGGCATCTATATTCAGTACCAACAAACCCAAGCGCTTCGAGCATATCAGCCACTTCACCAAGAACGAGCGCAAGCAGTGGCTTGAGGCGCGAGTCCGCAAGGTGAAGCGCGAGATGGGAGAATTGCCCGACGAGGAGCTCAAGGCCGAGGAGATGATACGTGGTACGTTCATCCAGGGTACCAAGCACCTCAAGCGCCGCAAGGAAAAGGAGGAGGCAGACGGCGAACAGGGCAGCAACCGCTACATCAAGCTTGCTGTCGCCATTGTGGTGATGATCATTATCTTCGTCTATCTGGTCAAGTCAATCTAATCGCGATTCATGGATATTATCCATCTCCTCCCAGATTCGGTCGCTAACCAGATTGCAGCGGGCGAAGTCGTGCAGCGTCCTGCCAGCGTCATCAAGGAGTTGCTCGAAAACAGCATTGATGCACAAGCCACGCAGATTCAGATTATACTGCGTGAGGCAGGTCGTGAGCTTATCCAGGTGATTGACAACGGCATTGGGATGAGTCCTACGGATGCGCGCATGGCCTTCGAAAAGCATGCAACCTCCAAGATACAGCAGGCCACGGATCTCTTCAACCTCCATACGATGGGTTTCCGTGGCGAGGCGTTGGCCTCGGTGGCCGCTGTCGCCGAGGTCGAGCTTCGTACACGACGTAGCGAGGATGAGGCCGGCGTGCTGATTGCCCTGGCAGGCAGTCAGATACAGCGCCAGGAAGCTTGTGCCTGTCCTGCAGGCGCCAATTTCCAGGTGCGCAACCTGTTCTTCAATGTTCCTGCACGCCGCAAGTTCCTCAAGAGCAACCAGACGGAGCTTTCGAACATCATGCAGGAGATCCAGCATGTGGCATTGGCTCATCCGCAGGTCGAGATGACCGTGACGCACAACGATGTGGTCATCCTGCAGCTCACTTCCGGTTCCCACAAGCAGCGCATCGTACAGCTGTTCAGCAAGGGCCTTTCGCAGCAGTTGCTTCCACTCTCAGTCGAGAACGACCTGATGAGCATCTCTGGATTTGTGGGAACACCCGATGGCGCCCGCAAGAAGGGGGCGTTGCAGTTCTTTTTCGTCAATGGCCGTTTCATGAAGCATCCCTACTTCCACAAGGCCGTGCTCGAATGCTATCAGGACCTCATACCCGAAGGGACACAGCCCAATTATTTCGTCTATCTGCAGGTCGATCCGCAGACCATCGATGTCAATATTCATCCCACCAAGACCGAGATCAAGTTTGAGAACGAGGCGGCACGTTGGCACATCCTGATGGCTACGACGCGTGAAGCATTGGGCAAGTACAATGCTGTGCCGACCATCGACTTCGATCAGGCAGATGCTCCCGAGATCGAACCACAATATCTTCCGTCTGGTTCAACCCCCAGTGAGCCTCGTCCGCAATTCGATGCCTACAACCCCTTCCGCCGTCAGCCTGCAGCCCATTGGGAGACGCTGTACGAGGACTTCCGCAAGGAGGATCGAGGTAGTGTGCCCGATGCCCCAGCCTTCCCAACTGAAGGCATGGAGGATCTGCCTTCGAGGATGGAAGACACGCTCGCCTCACGTCTGGACCAACGCTCCTTTCCAGCCGACGAAGGGATGGAGCTTCCCAGTGCCATGGATCTGATGAATGGCCTTTCGGACGATGAAAAGCCGCAGCCTGCACGACGCATCCAATATCTGCAGGTCGGCAATCGCTATATCGTAGGGAACGCCCGTGGCGGAATGCTGCTCATCGACCAGCATCGCGCCCACCTCTGCATCCTCTACGACCGCTATCATCACCAGATCAGCAACCGGCAGGGCCTGACGCAACATGAGCTCTTTCCCGAGATGATTGAAGTGTCTCCTGCCGATCAGCCCCATCTGCAGGCTATTCTTCCAGAACTCAGCTATCTGGGCTTCGAACTCGATGACCTGGGCGGTGGAACCTACGCTGTCAACGGAAAGCCAGCCTCGCTCGACAGTTCGGTCAATATCCATGAGCTCATGCTCCAGATGATTGAAGCAGCTCGCGAGGAAGTGCATGGCGTGGGCGAACAGCTTGACCGTCGGCTTGCAATGCGTCTGGCCCAGGCCCAGGCTATCCCTTACGGCCGGCAGATGGGCGAGGAGGAGATGCAGCAGCTCGTCGAGAACCTGCTGGCTCTGCCCGAGCACCAGATGACACCCGATGGCCATCCCGTCATGACCCTTGTGCCCAACGATGTGCTGGCTTCTCATTTGTAATTAGTTATTCTATATATATGAAATACGGTATTTGTCTTCAACCTTACATTCCAATGCGTGCCTCAGCTGCCGAGCAGTCTGAGATGATCAATCAGCTCATTTTCGGAGATACTTTCCAGGTGATAGAACAGATCCCCCGATGGTACCGCATCGTTCGCGACTGCGACAACTACGAGGGCTGGATCGACTGGAAAACAGCCACCTTGATCGACCAGATTGAGTATCGCCGTTTCCTTGACCTTACACCCGAAGCACCCTTGCTGCGCCAGCCTTTCAATCCCGTTCAACGTACCGAGCAGGGACAGTCCGGTTCGGCTCATCTGTCGTGGGGAAGCCGCATCTTCGACCTCGATGAGACGGGTATCACCTTCCGCATGCACGGCATTCGTTTCGACGTGCCTTCGATGAGCTACGTCCAGCCCCTCCATGTCAGTTCGATGTCGCGCAAGGCACTTGCAAAATATGTCATCCAACAGGCTCAGATGCTACTCAACACGCCCTACCTCTGGGGTGGTGTTTCGTCAGGTGGTGTCGATTGTTCGGGCTTTATCCAGACCTTGTTCCGATTCATTGGAATCGAAATGCCACGAAACGCTTCCCAGCAGGCCTTGAAGGGCAAGGAAGTAAGTTTCGAGAACCGTGAGTCAGGCGACCTGGCTTTCTTTACGATGGATACCGAGAGCAAGAACATCACGCATGTGGGCCTGGTTGCCGACAATGGACGTGTTCTCCATGTGAGCGGTTTCCTGCATTATGACGAACTGCGTCCAGAAGGCATCTGGAGTCTGCAGCGCAAGGAGTATTCGCATTATCTGGTAGTTATCAAGCGTTACTTCTGATGGAAAAGAATCTGATCGAACGGCTTTATCAGGCTTATCTGGCACATCCCAGTGTCACCACGGATAGCCGAACAATCGTGCCGGGACAAATCTTCTTCGCTCTGAAGGGAGAGCGTTTCGATGGCAATGCATACGCCGGCGAAGTGCTCCAGAAGGGTGCTGCCCTCGCTGTAATCGATGACGCAAGCAAGGCAGGAGAGGGAACATTCCTGGTGCCCGATGTGCTCACAGCCCTCCAGCAGCTAGCTGCCTACCATCGTCAGCAGTTCAAGACGTGGGAGCGCCCTGTCCAGGTGATTGGCATCACGGGAACCAATGGCAAGACTACCACAAAGGAACTGATTCGTTCGGTGCTCAGTCAGAAGTACAAGGTTCTGGCTACCGAGGGCAATCTGAACAACCAGATTGGTGTGCCTCTGACATTGCTTAAGGTAAATCCGACGCATGAGCTGGCCATTGTCGAGATGGGAGCCAACCATCCGATGGACATCGCCGAACTCTGTGCCATTGTGCATCCCGATTTCGGACTGATCACCAATGTTGGCAAGGCTCATCTCCTGGGCTTCGGTTCGCTCGATGGTGTCATTGCAGCCAAGACGGAACTCTACAAGAGTCTGGCCTCCGATGGTGGCATTGCCTTCATCGATTCCTTCAACCGTGACCTGTTGGCCAAGGCCATGGCCTATGGAGTACAGTGTCGTCCTTATCTGCCCGGTGTCGTCGAGGATTGTTCTCCCTATCTTTCTCTCAGCATCTACGACACCGAAGCTCCTGATCCGTTGTTCGTGCAGACGCATCTTATTGGCAGCTACAACGCCATCAACTGCCTGGCAGCTGCTACCGTAGGCCGTTATTTCGGTGTTGGACTGGAACAGGTCAAGGAGGCCATCGAAAGCTATGTGCCGCAGAATATGCGTAGCCAGCTTGTCGATCTGGGGCATGGCAACCAGCTCATTATGGATGCCTATAATGCCAATGCGACCTCGATGAACGCAGCCCTGACGTCCTTCAAGATGAACAAGGCTCCTCATAAGAGCGTTATCCTTGGTGATATGCTCGAATTAGGTGCCGAGTCAGCGAAGGAACATGGAGTTATCCTCGATTATCTCTTCACTTCGGGCATTCAGCTCGATATGATCGTATTGGTAGGTGAGGAGTTCTGCAAGGCGTTCAAGGCCAAGGCCTTGTCGCTTGCTTCCCAGCATCCCATGAATGTGCGCTGCTTCGCCACCGTACAGGACCTGATTGACGACGAAGCAACCTTAAGCAACTTTGGGGGTACCATTCTCGTGAAGGGAAGCCGTGGCATCCAGCTCGAGAAGGCTGCCGAAGCCATCAAGCGTATCTTCGCATGATTTTTTAATATATTCTCGACTAACAATAACAGCGTGAAACTCTATTTATTTCGTCACGGACAGACCGATTGGAACAAGGCTCATCGTTTCCAGGGTCATATCGATATTCCTCTTAACGAATACGGACGTGAACTGGCACGTGTAACGGCACAGAACTGGCCCATCGTTCCCTATGACCGTGTCTATTGTTCGCCACTTATTCGTGCTGTCGAGACGGCACAGATCATCCTGGAGGGCAGGCCTGAAAAGGAGCTGATTCGTACCGATGAACGTATCATCGAATTCGGTTTTGGGCCTTGCGAGGGCCATAATATCGACGAGGCAGCCGGCGATCCGCAGAATCCGATGTATAACCTGCTGCATCATCCCGAACTGTATCATCCCACTGATGGCGCGGAGTCGTTCCATGACCTCGTCAATAGGGCAGGAGCATTCCTCCGTGACGAGATTCTGCCTCTTGAAGGGCAAGGTATCCAACGTATCTTGGTTGTGGCACATGGCGCCCTGATTCGTGGAATTGTCTGTGCAGCAGGTAAGAAGGAGATCAAGGATTTCTGGGAATGTCCTTACTTCAACTGCAGCCTCACAACTCTCGACATCACCCATGGACAAATCACGCTCGAACGGGAGGCGGAGGTCTTCTACGATGCCGCTGGCAGCTTCGGCGGATTCACAACAAAGAAATAAAGAATCCCTTTGTTCCGATGTGCCGGAATTGCCGAATTTCGTTTTTCCGGTATTCCGGTATTTCGGTATTCCGTTATTCCGGTATAACGATATTTCGGTATAAAGAAAAGACACTTCTTACCCCAATACCACCCACACATGAAGAACTATCTATTTGCAACCGCTTTATCGCTCACGTTTCTGGTGGGCCAAGCTCAGCGTCTGCCGCTTCAGAACCATAATCTGATGTGGTACGACCAGCCTGCTGCGCTATGGACCGAAGCTCTGCCATTGGGCGATGGCCGACTGGGAGCCATGATGTTCGGCAATCCGTTGCAGGAACGGCTGCAGCTTAACGAGGAAACCATCTGGGCCGGTAATCCGAACAACAACTACAACCCTGAGGCAGCCGAATGGATTCCCAGGATCCGCCAGCTGGTGTTCGAGGGCAAGTATCGTGAAGCACAGGACCTTTGCACCCGCTATGTCAAGTCACCCACCAACCAGGGTATGCCCTATCAGCCCTTTGGCGATCTGACTGTCAGTTTCATTGGCCAGCAGGACTACACCAACTATCGTCGTTCACTCGACCTTGATAGCGCTTTGGCTGTTGTGGAATACGATGTGGCTGACGTACATTATCGTCGCGAATGTTTTGCTTCGTTTGCCGATAGCGTTGTCATCCTGCACCTAACGGCCTCCAAGCCCGGGCAGCTCAACTTCACTACCACCCTGACGACGCCGCAGCAGGACAGCCGCCTCAATAGTACAGCCGAAGGCATCACTCTGCATGGCATGACCGGTGGACATGAGAAATTGGGAAGCCGTCTGCGTTATTTCGGACGTGCCATCGTGCGGAATCGGGGCGGTAACCAAAGCATCCGCGATGGTTTCATCACGGTAAGTGGCGCCGACGAAGCCACAATCTATGTGTCCATCGCCACCGCCTTCAACAACTATAAGTCGATTAATGGTGACGAACGGGCGCGTTCGAACAACCAGATGCAGCTTGCACTTCAGAAGGATTATGTCGAAGCTCGCAGTCGGCATATCCAGGCCTATCAGACGCTGGCCGACCGCAACACGTTGTGGCTCGGTCCTGATGACTTTGCCGAACGAACAACCGTCGAACGACTGCGCGATTTCGGGCAGACGCACGATAAGCATCTTGTAGCTATGTACTATCGCTTTGGACGATATCTGCTCATCTCTTCCTCACAGCCCGGTGGACAGCCTGCCAACCTGCAGGGCATCTGGAACGACAAGATGCTCCCCTCGTGGGACAGCAAATACACCTGCAACATCAACCTCGAGATGAACTACTGGCCCTCGGAGGTCTGCAATCTTTCCGAACTCAACGAGCCGCTCTTCCGCTTGATACGAGAGGTGAGCGAGACGGGACGTGATGCAGCTCGTGTGATGTATGGCACGACCGATCCCGAGGCATGGGTGCTGCATCACAACACGGATTTGTGGCGCATCACGGGCGCCGTTGACAACGCACCTTCGGGCATGTGGATGTCGGGTGGCGCATGGCTTTGCACACATCTTTGGCAGCATTATCTCTTTACGCTCGACCAAGATTTTCTGCGCGAATGGTATCCCTTGATGAAGGGAGCTGCGCGTTTCTTTGACGAGACGATGGTCTATGAGCCACGGCATCATTATCTGGTGGTCTGTCCCACCAATTCGCCCGAGAATGGGCCCCAGGGACACGATGCTACTACGGTGGCTGGCTGTACAATGGACAGTCAGCTCATCGGAGACCTCTGGAGCGAAGTGGCTCAGGCTGCTCGCATCCTCGGCGATGTCGCTACGGCCGAACACTATGAGGCGCGCCTCCAGGAACTGGCTCCCATGCAGGTCGGCTCGTGGGGACAGCTGCAGGAGTGGATTGAGGACTGGGATAACCCGGCCGATGACCATCGCCATGTCAGCCATCTCTATGGGCTTTTCCCCAGCAATCAGATTTCGGCACGTTATACGCCCCACCTTGCCAAGGCTGCACAAGTGAGCCTTGAGCATCGCGGTGACATTTCGACAGGCTGGGCCATGGGGTGGCGCGTTTGTCTGTGGGCGCGTCTGCTCGATGGCAATCACGCCTATCAGCTCATCGAAAATCAGTTGAAACTGACTCATGAACGCGATGTTTCGTACGAACCCAAGTTAGGCGGCGGCACATACGCCAACCTTTTCGATGCGCATCCGCCTTTCCAGATTGACGGCAACTTCGGCTGTACGGCTGGCATAGCCGAGATGCTGATCCAGAGTCAGGACCCCGTAATACAGCTTCTTCCCGCTCTTCCCGACTATTGGAAGGAGCAAGGCCGCATCGCTGGCATCGTTGCACGTGGCGGCTTCGTCTTCGATATGGAATGGAAGGACGGCAAGATTACGCACCTCGAAGTCACTTCGCGTCTCGGAGGTCTTCTGCAGCTTGCTGGCCCTGGTCTAAAGAAGATCCTCATGCGTCAGACTCAGCCGGGAAAAAGCTATCTGTTAGTAGGAAAATAGCTATGATAGCCTCTATAGTTACTATAAATACCATAGTCACTATAGGTACTATATCCCAAATACCCCAAAAAGGACCCACTAACCCTCAATCCTCAAACACTCATGAAACGAACTCTTTTGTCCTTTCTTTTCCTCCTTTGTGCGGGAGTTGCTATTGTTGTAGCGCAACCCGCTGAGAAACCCTGGACGCATGGCCGTCTGCAGGTCAGCGATAATCATCTCTATCTCCAGCATGCCGATGGCACTCCGTTCTTCTGGCAGGGGGAGACGGGCTGGTTGATGCCTGAAAAACTCAATCGTGCCCAGGTGGGCTTCTACCTGACCCAGTGTGCCAATGCCGGGTATAATGTGGTCCAGGTGCAGACTGTCAATGGTGTGCCGGCCTACAATGTGTATGGTCAGCCTTCGATGATTCCCAACAAGAAGGGAGATTTGTTCGACTTCACGCCCTATGACAAGAAAGCGCAGCGCACGCTGCAGAATGCCTACACCTATTGGGACCATTTCGACTACATCTTCGATCAGGCAGAACAGCGCGGAATCTACATCGGTATGGTCTGCATCTGGGGCGGTCTTGTCAAGGCTGGGTTGATGAACGTCGAACAGGCTAAGGCCTATGGTAAGTTCCTTGCCGAAAGGTATGGCCATCGTCCTAACGTCGTGTGGATCATCGGCGGTGATCAGCGAGGAGATGTGAAGCCCGAAGTGTGGGAGGCATTGGCCACCACCATTCGTCAGTATGACAAGAATCACCTTGTCACCTATCATCCTTTTGGTCGCACCAGTTCCGCTACATGGTGGAACGATGCTGAATGGCTCGATTTCAATATGTTCCAGTCGGGGCATCGTCGTTACGGCCAGCGCCGTGGGGATGGCGACACATCGAGCACCGCTGAAACTGAAGAGGACAACTGGCGCTATGTCGAAGCAGCCCATCAGCTTCGGCCTCTCAAGCCCATTCTCGATGCCGAACCCTCCTACGAGCGCATCCCGCAGGGTCTCCACGATGTCACCCAGCCCAAGTGGCAGGCTCAGGATTGCCGTCGCTATGCGTGGTGGAGTGTGCTGGCCGGTAGCTGTGGGCATACCTATGGAAACAACGCCCTGATGCAGTTCTATCAGCCTGGCGATGGACAAGCCTACGGATGCACTACACCCTGGTACGAAGCCATCTATGATCCCGGATTCCTGCAGATGCAGTATGTCAAGAAGCTGATGCTGATGCTTCCCTATTTCGAGCGGGTGGCTGACCAGAGCGTGCTCGTTGGAGAATATGGCAAGCGCTATGAGCGCCCTGTGGCCAGCCGCGGACAGGACTACATCGTGGCCTACAGCTATGTGGGTGGCGCACTTGATATTGATATGAGCCGCATCTCCGGTCGTCAGAAGAAGGCCTGGTGGTACAGCCCTTCAACAGGTGAATTCCGCTATATCGGTCAGTTCGACGACTCCACTTCGCAGCATTTCGACCCGCAGGCACCCTACGGACCGGGCTACGACCAGGTGCTGGTCGTCGTCGATGCATCGAAGGATTATATCAAGTAATGGATTTTCCACAAAAAGGTCATGGATTTCGTATAAAGCGGTAGAACGATGCTGGAAGGATTGCAGGAACTCGGCCTGTCTGACGAATCGCTTGCCTTGGCCCGTGGCATGCTCCTTGGCGAAAAGTCTGGCTTGTCGCCTGAGGTGGTCAATGCCTTCCGTACGGCAGGGATGAGTCATATCATGGCGGTTTCCGGCCTGCATGTCGGTATCATCATGTCGGTCATCTGGATGCTTTTCAAGCCCATCGAGTGGGCTGTCATCCTGCTGGCTCCACCCCGTCTCACGACTTATTATATTGTGGGGGACCTGAAGCGAATCGTCGTGATTGTGATTACGGTGATCTATGTCTGGCAGATTGGTGCACCACCCAGTGCGGTTCGAGCCACGGTGATGCTCAGCTTGTTTCTGGTGGGGTGGATGATTCATCGCCCCACTTCGCCGTGGCGTTGTCTGGTACTGGCAGCCCTCGTCCTCCTGGCTTGGGATCCCATGGTATTGGCCAGTGTGGGTTTTCAGTTGAGTTTTCTGGCGGTCATCGGCATCCTCCTGTTCCGACCTTGGCTACAGTCTGACGATTTGCCCCACTGGCTGCGTCTTGCCTTGCTCTCTGTCTCGGCCCAGTGGCTAACCACACCCGTTGTAGCCTATTGGTTCCATCAGGTGCCCGTGCTCGGATGGGTTCAGGGCGTGCTCGTTGTCCCGCTGATGCCGCTTCTGCTGACCTTGCTTATTTTTGGCATGCTGTTCCCCTCGCTCCATTTCCTTGCTGTTCCTATTGAAGCTCTGACGGCATGGTTGGGATGGGTGGCACAGTCCATCAGTCGTGCTGAACAATTGTTGCTTGGCGGCCATCTCTATTTCTATCCCACTTGGTGGCAGGTAGCCTTGGCTGAAGTGTTTCTGCTTGCTGTTGTCCTTTATCTGAAGACCTTACGATCATGAAGTTTCCTCGTCTGCTGTACTTTATCCTGCCCGCTATCTACCTTTGTATCGGTAGCACGGTGATTGCACTGCTGGTGCAGCGTATTCTTAACTATGCCAGCACGATGTGGCTTCTCCTGCTGTTGCCGATGCTCATGGTGACGGTTCTGCTGACGGTGGTCGGCATCGTGAACGTTTGGCTCCAATATCGTACCCACAGCGAGGCAGGTCTCTTGATGCAGCCCAGTCATGTCCACCTCGTATGGCTCTATTTCCGTTGCTGGGCTGTCGTGATGGCCGGTTTGTCGCTGGGTATTGTCTTCGCTTGGATGTGTCAGCTGTTGCCCGATTATCTGCGCGAGTTGTTCCGTGTCTATCAGTTGTTTTTCTATGCCATCTGCACCTTCCTCACCGTATCCGCATTGATGAGTGTGGTGTTGGGGGTCAATCTCGAAGAGATACGTCTTCGCAATGCCCAGTCAGAGAACCAGCTGCTCAAGGCGCAGCTTAATCCACACTTCCTCTACAATACGCTTAACAACATCGATGCCCTCATCTGGCTCGACCAGGAACGTGCCTCGTCTGCTGTGACGAGTCTCTCCAGCCTGATGCGCTACATGACCTACAGTGCCCGCCAGGAGAAGGTGCCGCTGGCCGATGAGGCACGTGCCATCACACAGCTATGCGACCTCCAGCGTCTTCGTATGCCGAAACCTGAATGTCTCACTTTCGAATTGTTGGAGCCGTCATCGTCCGAAGCCGTTCGAAAGGACCGTATGATTGCACCGCTTCTGCTCGTTCCTTTGGTAGAAAACTGCTTCAAGCATTGCGGTTCGACCAGCGAACCGGGCGCCATTTGCATCCGTCTTGTGCAAGATGTCGAACGCATCACATTCTCCACCGACAACAACCTTCCTCCCGAAGCCGATGCTGAGGTTCAGAAAGCTCCAGTTGGGCAGCATGGGGTGGGGCTGACTGTGTTGCGTCGCCGTCTCGAACTCATCTATCCCGAACGCTATAGCTTTACGGCCGGTCGTGAAGGCAATCGTTTCAAAACCATGCTGACAATCTCTTGTTAGCTTCGTCGATGAGGCGGGGCACGGCGCATTGCTGCCATTCCATCCAGGAAATCTGCTGGTAGTCGTCGGGCAAAGACTGGATGTACGGGATTGTGTTCGGGTCGATGTCGTCGGGTAGTCTTATGACACTGAAGGTGGCATGAATGGTTTGGTGAGAGAGCTGATGCTTCTTGTGCAGCATGATAATCGCTTCGTCATTCTGTTCCGTCGGACTTTCGTCCTGTTCCTCGAGTACAAATTCCCACAAGCCTTGCCAGATGTCGCCCGCTCCACGCTGATGTACCCACAGCGTATCCTTATATATATAAATAAGGTATATAAAATAGCGGTCTCTTACGGCTGTCTTCCCCTGTTTCACGGGCCGCTGTGCAATGTTGCCGGCTGCGTAGGCCAGACAATGTGCTCCCACAGGACACGTTTCACACTTCGGCTGGGTGGGGGTGCAGTGCAGTGCTCCGAATTCCATCATTGCCTGGTTGTGGCGTGATGGTCGTGCTCCCTCATGCCCGTCTGCCACGGCTTCCCGCAGCATCTCGTCGGCCAGAGCCTGGTATTCCTTCTTGCCCTGTGAGGTGTCGATAGGCGTTGCAATGTCGAAGAGGCGCGATAGGACGCGATAGACATTGCCATCGACCACGGCCACTTGTTCTTCTGACGCAAAGCTGGCGATGGCAGCCGCTGTATAATGTCCTACACCCTTCAGCCCGATGAGGTCCGCGTATTGGTCGGGAAAAGACTTTCCCGGGTGGCTCTTCTTCCACTCTATCACCTGTTGGGCCGCGGTATGCAGGTTGCGCGCACGGCTATAGTAACCCAAACCCTGCCAGAGTTTCAGCACCTTGTCGGTTGGAGCTGCAGCCAGGTCCTCCACGGTTGGGAAAGCCTCCACAAAGCGCAGATAGTAGTCCAGCCCCTGCACCACGCGAGTCTGCTGCAGGATAATTTCCGAAAGCCAGATGCGGTAGGCATCGGTGGTGCGTCGCCAGGGAAGGTCTCGCTGGTATTGATCAAACCAAATCCCTATTTTATAGCTTATTTCGTTCATTTTCTTGATATTCAGTTGTCAATTATGACATTTTCGGGTGCAAAGATAAGATTTTTTTGAAAAAAATCATCAATACTCTTTTTTTTTTCAATAAAAAGCCATATCTTTGCTCGCCTAATCAATAAAATCGTACTAAAAAATATATAAAAATGACAAAAGCAGAAATCGTAACCAAGATTGCCAAGCGGACAGGTCTTGAGAAGGAGCTCGTGCTCGTAGTTGTCGAGCAGTTCATGGGCGCAGTGAAGGAGTCGCTCGTTAGTGAGGAGCCGGTTTATCTCCGCGGCTTTGGCAGTTTCATCGTAAAGGAGCGTGCCACCAAGGTTGCTCGCAACATCAGTAAGGACACCTCAATTGTTATTCCCGCTCACAACATTCCTGCCTTCAAGCCTGCCAAGAGCTTCATCGCTCAGGTCAGCGGCGAGGTAATCAACGAGGAGGCCTGATTACGCTAACAATATATTGTCCAATTCATAATTATAAAAAAGTATGCCAAACGGTAAGAAGCACAAGCGTCATAAGATGGCTACGCACAAGCGCAAGAAGCGTCTGCGCAAGAATCGCCACAAGCACTAAATAGTGCAGTGTGGTGACGCACGACGAAAGGTACGGAGACCTGAGGTCACGCCTTTCACAGCCAATATACGAATTGCAGAGGGTGGCGATCTGCCCGCTGTGATTCGTTTTTTTGTATCCATCATTTCTTTTTCCTCTTTGCACAATGACAAGCGAAGTTGTTATCGATGTGCAGTCCAGCGAGATCACCATTGGTCTCCTCGAAGATGGCAAGCTCGCCGAATACCAGCGCGAGCGCAAGGATGCCAGTTATTCGGTGGGCAACATCTACCTGGGTCGCGTCAAGAAGCTGATGCCAGGACTCAACGCTGCATTCATTGATGTGGGGCACGAAAAGGAAGGATTTATTCACTATCAGGATCTTGGCCCACAGTTCAGGACGTTGGCCAAGTATGTCAAGCAGCAGATCTCCGATCGCAAGCACCTTATCCCTATCGAGCGCTTCAAGCGAGAGCCCGATATTGAGAAGGACGAGACCGTCATCGAAGCCCTCACCGTAGGGCAGGAGATACTGGTGCAGATCGCCAAGGAACCGATAAGTACCAAAGGTCCGCGCCTCACATGCGACCTCTCCCTCGCCGGGCGATTCATGGTACTGATTCCATTTCAGGACAAGGTTTCGGTGAGCACGAAAATCAAGTCAAGCGAAGAGAAGAGCCGTCTCAAGCAGATTATCGGCACCATCCGCCCCAAGAACTTCGGCGTCATCATACGCACGTCGGCACAGGGAATGGGCGCCGAGGAGCTTACCCAGGAGCTTACTTCGCTGGTCAGGCAATGGGAAAAATGCGTGACCACACTTATGAAAGGCAAGCTGCCAAGTCTCTGCTATGAGGAGAACAGCCGTGCCGTGGCATTACTTCGTGACATCTTTAACCCCTCGTTCGAGAACATCTGGGTCAACGACCAGGCCACGTTTAGTCAGATAAAGGAATATGTGAGTCTGATAGCCCCTGAGAAGGCAGACGTGGTGAAACTCTATGACGAGGAACAGCCCATCTTGGATAAGTTCTCGGTGACGCGCCAAATCAAGTCTTCGCTCGGCAAGACCGTTTCGTGCAAGGAAGGTGCCTACATCATCATCGAGCACACCGAAGCCCTGCACGTTATCGATGTCAATTCCGGTCATCGCAGCCATCAGGCTGAGGACCAGGAGGAGAATGCATTGCGTGTCGATATGGCAGCAGCCGATGAGATTTGCCGTCAGATGCGCCTGCGCGACATGGGGGGCATCATCGTGATTGACTTCATCGACCTCTCCAAGTCGGAGCATCGCGAACAGCTCTACAAGCATGTCAAGGAACTTATGGCACGCGACCGAGCCAAGCATAACATCCTGCCGCTCTCGAAGTTCTGTCTCATGCAGATCACACGCCAGCGCGTGCGTCCTGTCATGGACATACAGACAGCCGAGGCGTGTCCCGTCTGCGGTGGCCGTCATGTCGTCAAACCCTCTATCCTGTTCTGCGACAGGATGCAGGAGAAGCTCGACACGTTGACCCAGGAAATGAAAGTGAAGAAATTCAGCCTCCACGTGCATCCATTCATAGCAGCCTACATTCGCCAGGGCTGGTTCTTCCGGAGCCTCTACTGGCAGTGGAGGCGGCGATATGGGTGGGCCTGGCGTCTTATTGCCGACCAGTCCATGGAGCTGCTCCAGTACAAGGTCTTCGATGCCGAGCGCAGCGAGATAGATCTCAGTCAACCCATTGATGCACACGTTTAAGGGCATCGAAGGATTTTAATTAAAAATGGGAGTAAAAGGGACGTTACCTTCACCTGTCAAGAATGGGTTCAGGATAACAATCGTCTCTTTTACTCCCCTTTTACTCTCTTATTACTTCCCTTTACTCCTCAATTATGTCCGTAATCCGTCTTGAAAACTCACTCGGTCGTCTGCCACAGACGCGAATGCGCGAGCCCGTCAACTTTTCGCTCGAAGCAGGCGAACACATCGCCGTCATGGGACCCAATGGCGGGGGCAAGTCATGCCTTGTTGATCTCCTCACGGGCCGAAACCTGCTGATGCAGGGCAGGTTGGCTTACGACTTCGGCCCTGATACCAAGCCCACTGCCTATGGGAATATCGTGCAGCTCACTTTCGAGGATGCACTCGGTACGGTCGAGAAGCCCTATTACTACCAGCAGCGCTTCAATAGCCAGGACCGCGACGAGTCTCCTCTTGTGATGACCGTGCTCAAGCGCGCCTTGGCCTCGGGTCGTGTCACAGCCACGGGTTTATCGGCCGACGAAGCGCGTATGGCAGGTCATGGCCTTACATACGAAGAGGCTGTAGCTGCAGGCAGCGAGGATGACACCGAGTTCCTGCAGAATCCTTTGCTTGACACCTTCCTGATGCGCGACCTGTTGCAGAAGCGGATGGTTCTGCTCTCCAGTGGCGAAATGCGACGCTATCAGCTTTTCAAATACCTTATCAAGCGACCGCGCGTCCTCATTGTCGATAATCCCTTCATCGGTCTTGATGCCCCGATGCGTGAGCAGCTCAACCAGTTCTTCCAGCTCTTGGTCGATACGGGCGAGGTGCAGATCATTATGCTCCTCTCGATGCTCGACACCGTGCCATCCTACATGACGCATGTCGTTGAGGTGGCTGATATGCAGGTAGGCCCCAAACGTAGCCGTGCCGAATATCTTTCTTCGTTGCCCGACTTCAAGGCATCGCCTTTTGCTTCACTCTCACCGCAGCTTAAGAAACAGATTGCCGAATTGCCCGTCCTGCCTGTCGCCAACCTCACTATCGATGGCCACGCAACTGACGAGATCATCAGCATCCGCGACCTTTCGTTGCCCTTGCCCGATACGGATCGTGTGCTCTATGGAGGACTCAGCTGGACGGTGCGGCGAGGCGAACATTGGGCCTTGCAGGGACGCAATGGCTCTGGCAAATCCACGTTGCTCAGCCTGATTTGTGCCGATCATCCTGCTGCCTACGCCTGCGACATTTCGCTCTTCGGTCGTCGTCGTGGCACAGGCGAATCCATCTGGGAGATCAAGAAGCACATCGGTTTCGTCAGCCCCGAGTTCCATCGTGCCTACAAGGAGAATCGTCCTGCCATCGACATTGTGGCCAGTGGGTTGCACGACTCGGTAGGTCTCTACAAGCGTCCGCGTCCCGATCAGGTCGAGACCTGTCTCTTCTGGATGCGCGTCTTCGGCATTGAGCAACTGCGCGACCGCATGTTCCTCACGTTGTCGAGTGGCGAACAGCGTTTGTGCCTCCTGGCGCGTGCGTTCGTCAAGGACCCGGCGCTACTCATTCTCGATGAGCCCCTCCATGGTCTTGACACCTATCGTCGCCACCTTGTGCGCGATGTCATCGACACCTTCTGCCGTCGTCCCGACAAGACGCTCATCATGGTCTCGCACTACGAAGAGGAACTGCCCGCCAACATCACTCATCGGCTTGTGCTGTAGGCAAAGGGGAAGGGGTTCCGATGGAACTTTTGTTGCGGGTTTGAGCAAAGGTGAGTGGGGGCATGCCGGTGGCGTGCTTGAAGAATTTCGAGAAGAAGGAGGGGTTGGGGAAATTCAGTTCAAAGGCGATTTCGGCAACAGATTTGTCTGTGTGTAGCAGCTGCGTCTTCGCATAGGTGACTAGGGCGCGGTCGATCCATTCCTTTGCTGTCACGCCGCTTGTCTGTCGGATGACGGTGCCCAGGTAACGGTTTGTCAGGCACATGCGTTCGGCATAGTAGTTGATCTGATGCTCCTTGTGGCAATGCTGCGAGACGAGCTGGATGAACCGGTCGAAGATGGTCTGTTCCCGCGAACGTCGTGCCGCCTGCAGGTCAGCTTGTCGGCTGAAGAGTTGGTCATAGTGATGCATAAGGGCAGCCACGAGTGCCGATACCGTGGGCCGGTGATAGTTCTCCTGATGGACGAGTTGCCAGAGCACATTGATGATCTGGTGCGTAAGCTGTACTTCGTGCTCCGAAGCCTGCAGTTCGAAGTCGCGCACTTGTCCATTGAAAGCCGAAGGCAGCTGCCCGGAGGCAAAGGGCAACGCGAAATCGGCAAAGAGGACAAGGCCATAGATCTTCATGTCATCCGAGATGCGAATGGGATTGATGATGGTGCCTGGTCCGAGATAGACCATTGTGCCAGCTTTGATGTGGCGGTCCTGCAAGTTGAAGTTGATGTCGGCTTCCCCTTCCGTGATGATGCCGAAGCGATGGTCGTTGATGGCAAAGGGAGGCTTCTGCTGGATCATCAGGTGGAATATATTCAAATCGCCGTAAAGGATGCCGATTTCATTGTCAAAGTAGCAGTTCTCTCGATATTGGGCGAGATGGGATTCGAAGATGCCGCGCATACGAGATGCATCCATCAGTTTGGGTTGCTCTTTCATATTTCTTCTTCTAATAACATCGAAAAAAACAAAAATCCGCTGCAAAGATAATGAAAAAAGGCGAAATTAGGTCCTATTTGTAGAGAAATCGAACAAATAGGACATTTTTTCATCCCAATGGATAGCGATAGGACGAAAAAAAGGCCTTATCTTTGCACTGTCAAAACAAAATATGGAGAATATGAACAAGAGATTCTTGATATTGGCCTGTGCATTGGCAACAGTCGTGACACAGGCACAGACCCTCGAAGAGTGTCAGCGAGCTGCCGAGCAGAACTATCCGCTCATCCATCAGTACGACCTGATTGAAAAGACCACGCAGCTGACCGTTGCCAACATCAGCAAGGGTTGGTTGCCCCAGGTGTCGGCCACGGCACAGGCCACCTACCAGAGCGATGTGACGGCATGGCCCGAGGCGATGCATTCGATGATGCAGCAGATGGGCCTCGACATGAAAGGCCTGACCAAGGACCAGTATCGTGTGGGCATCGACATCAACCAGGTGGTCTATGATGGCGGCGCCATCAGCAGCCAGCGGGCTATCGCTCGCGAGCAGGGTAGGGTACAGGCTGCACAGAATGAGGTCAGCCTCTATCAGGTGCGCAAGCGAGTCAACGAGATGTATTTCGCCCTCTTGCTGCTCGACGACCAGATTCGGCTGAACCGCGACCTGCAGGAGCTGCTCAAGTCCAACGAGGAAAAGCTGGCTTCGATGTTTCGGAACGGCACGGCTGCCGAGAGCGACTGGCAGAGCGTCAAGGCAGAGCGCTTGAATGTCATTCAGCAGGCCACTAGCCTCGAATCGCAGCAACGGATGCTGCGTGCCGTCTTGGGCATGTTCTGCGGCATGGAGATAAAGCAGGTGCAGAAGCCAGCCGTCATTGAGAGCGATGGCACCAACCGGCGTCCCGAACTGAACCTTTTCGATGCCCAGCTGCGTCTGGCCGATGCCCAGGAGAAGGCCCTCAATGCAGCCTTGATGCCCAAGCTCGGCGTCTTTGCCCAGGGCTTCTATGGTTATCCGGGCCTCAATCTGTTCGAGGACATGATGAACCGCGACTGGTCGTGGAATGGCCTGGTCGGAGCACGTCTCACCTGGAACATCGGGGCTCTCTATACCCGCAGGAACGACAAGGCGAAGATCCAGCTCCAACGTGACATGACGGAAACGAGCCGTGAAGTGTTCCTTTTCAATAGCAATCTCGAGCAGATCCAGCAGAACGAGGACATCGCTCGTTATGCAAAGCTGATGGCCGACGACGAGGAGATTATCCGCCTGCGTTCGGCTGTGCGCAAAGCCGCTGAGTCGAAGCTCGCCCACGGAATCATCGACGTGAACGACCTGGTGCGCGAAATCAATCAGGAGAATGCCGCTCGCGTCCAGCAGTCGATGCATGAGATTGAGATGCTGAAGCAGTTCTTTGATAACAGGTTTACAATTAACAATTAACAGTTAACAATTAACAATTAATAATTTATTGTTGGTTTAGAATAAATAAACACTACGAATATGAAGAAGATGATCGTGCTGACGGGTGCAGCCATTCTGCTGGCCGCCTGTGGGAACAGAGGGAAAGAATACGATGCTACGGGCACTTTTGAAGCTACAGAGACCACTGTCTATGCCGAACAGAATGGTGCATTGCTTGCTTTCGACATCCGCGAGGGTGACGAGGTGGCTGCAGGTGCCGAAGTGGGACTGATTGACACTACGCAGGCGTGGCTGAAGATGCAACAGCTCATCGTTACACGCGAGGTCTATCAGAGCCAGAAGCCCGACCTGGAGCGTCAGGTGGCAGCCACACGCCAGCAGTTGGCCAAGGCGAAGCAGGAACAGCAGCGCTACAAAGAGCTTGTTGCCGATGGTGCTGCCCCAAGCAAGATGTTCGACGATGCAACCAGCCAGGTTCAGGTGCTGCAACGGCAGCTCGATGCCCAGATCTCGGCGTTGTCGAAAAGCACACGTTCGCTCGACAGGCAGATGGCAGCTACCGACGTGCAGGTCAATCAGCTGCAGGACCAGCTCCAGAAGTGTCACATCGTGACGCCGACTGCGGGTACGGTGCTCGAAAAGTATGTGGAGCGCGGCGAATTTGTGGCCATCGGCAAACCGCTCTTCAAGGTGGCCGACACGCGTCAGATGTTCATGCGCGCCTACTTCACTTCCTCGCAGCTCATGGATATCAAGGTAGGTCAGCCGGTGACCGTCTATGCCGACTTCGGCGATGGCCAGAAACGCGACTACGAAGGCACAATCATCTGGATCTCCTCCCGCTCGGAGTTCACGCCCAAGACCATCCTAACCAACGATGAGCGCGCCGACCTGGTGTATGCCGTGAAGGTCGCCTTCCAGAACGATGGCTATGTCAAGATTGGTATGTATGGAGAGGTCAGGCTATAGGTTTTAAGCCATGAACGCGATTGAAGTTAACCATGTGAGCAAGAGCTACGGACCGGTCAAGGCACTCGACGACGTGACGTTCTCCGTAGCAAAGGGCGAGGTGTTCGGTCTGATTGGCCCCGATGGTGCAGGCAAGACGTCGATGTTTCGCATCCTTTGCTCGCTGCTCTTGCCCGAATCGGGCACGTCCACTGTCGATGGCTTCGACGTGGTGAGCCAGATGAAGGAGATCCGTAGACGTGTGGGCTATATGCCCGGCAAGTTCTCGCTCTATCAGGACTTGACCGTCGAAGAGAACCTGCAGTTCTTTGCCACCCTGTTCGGCACAACGGTCGAGGAGGGCTACGACTCCATCCGTGCCATCTATTCGCAGATCGAGCGGTTCAAGCATCGAAGGGCAGGCGCCTTGTCGGGCGGCATGAAGCAGAAGCTGGCATTGAGCTGTGCGCTTGTCCATTCGCCCAGTGTGCTCTTCCTCGACGAACCCACCACGGGTGTTGACCCCGTGAGCCGCAAGGAATTGTGGGAGATGCTCGCCGGTCTGAAGGAACGGGGCATCACGATTGTCGCATCGACGCCCTATCTCGACGAGGTGCGCCGTTGTCAACGCGTGGCATTCCTCGACCAGGGCCGGATCCGTGGCATCGGTTCGCCCGAACAGATTCTTACCGAATTTGCCGACATCTTCAATCCGCCTGGCATCGAACACGACAAGGCCTCCGGAATAAGTGTGGAGAACGTCATCGAGGTGGAACATCTGGTGAAGGCCTTTGGCTCGTTTCGTGCGGTAGATGATATCAGCTTCACTGTTCGAAAAGGCGAGATCTTCGGATTCCTCGGTGCCAATGGAGCAGGCAAGACCACAGCTATGCACATGCTGACAGGACTGAACCAGCCAACCAGCGGAACAGGTCGTGTAGTGGGCTATGACATCCGTACCGAACATGAGCAGATCAAGCGGCACATCGGCTATATGTCGCAGAAGTTCTCTCTCTACGAGGACCTTACGGTGGCCGAAAACATCCGGCTCTTTGCGGGCATCTACGGCATGGACGATGCATCCATCCGCCGCAAGACCGATGTGCTGCTCAAGCAGTTGCAGTTCTCCGACCACAAGGATGCGCTGGTGAAGAGCCTCCCCTTGGGCTGGAAGCAGAAGCTCGCCTTTTCGGTCTCGATCTTCCACGAACCCGGTGTGGTGTTCCTCGACGAACCGACGGGTGGTGTTGACCCCGCCACCCGCCGACAGTTCTGGGAACTCATCTACGAAGCTGCAGGGCGTGGTATCACAGTCTTTGTCACCACCCACTACATGGATGAGGCTGAATACTGCGACCGCATCTCTATCATGGTCGATGGCAAGATTAAGGCCATGGGCACCCCCGAAGCCTTGATGCAGGAATACAAGCAGCCCGATATGGACCATGTTTTCACCCTCTTGGCCCGACAGGCAACACGTTCAAGCGATTAACGACCAACGATTACGCATCTATGGAACAGTTCATTTCTTTTGTCATCAAGGAGACGAAGCACATCCTGCGCGACAAGCGCACGATGCTTATCCTCTTTGGCATGCCTGTGGTGCTGATGCTCCTCTTCGGCTTTGCCATCAGCACCGACGTGAGGAATGTGCGCACGGTGGTCGTCACTTCGCAGAGCGACCATCTGACGCAACAGGTCGTCGATCGGCTTGCCCAGTCGGAGTACTTCCTCATCACGGCTACAGTTGCTACACCTCAGGAGGCCGAACGGCTCATCTGCAGCCAGAAGGCCGACATGGCCATCGTCTTTGCTCCTGACTTTGCCAGCACGAAGTCGGGGGTGCAGTTCCTGGTTGATGGCGCCGACCCCAATATGTCGCAGCAGTGGACCAGCTATGCCCAGGGTGTCATTGCCAACCCGCAGGGGGGACTCGTCAATTCGAAGCTGCTCTACAATCCCCAGATGAAGTCGGCCTACAACTTCGTGCCCGCCATCATGGGCATGCTGCTGATGCTCGTCTGTGCCATGATGACCAGCATCAGCATCGTCAAGGAGAAGGAGCGCGGCACGATGGAGGTGCTGCTGGTCTCGCCTGTGAGACCCCTTCTGGTCATCGTGGCCAAGGCAGTTCCCTACCTGATGCTGGCCTTCGTCATCCTCATCACCATCCTGCTGATGGCTCGCTTTGTGCTGGGTGTACCCCTTGTCGGTTCGCTCTTCTGGATTCTTGCCATCAGTGTGCTCTATATCCTCCTGGCCCTCTCGCTGGGCCTGCTTATCTCGAGCATCGCACAGACGCAGCTCGTGGCACTCCTGCTATCGGCCATGGTGCTGCTGATGCCTGTGGTGATGCTGTCGGGCATGATGTTCCCCATCGAGTCGATGCCCGATATCCTGCAATGGATTTCGGCCGTGGTGCCTCCGCGCTATTACATCCAGGCCATGCGCAAGCTGATGATCATGGGTGTGGGCATCGCCGAGGTGAAGCAGGAGGCACTGGTCCTCCTGGGCATGACAGCTTTGCTGCTCACCATTGCGCTCAAGAAGTTTAACACCCGCTTAGAATAAGGCCTATGACACTCAAGTACCTTATCCAAAAGGAGTTCCTGCAGATTCGCCGCAATTCGTTTCTGCCCCGGCTCATCATCGCTTTTCCCATCGTGATCATGTGCGTCCTGCCGTGGGTGATGAACATGGAGGTCAAGAATGTCGTGGTCGATGTGGTCGATAACGACCGTTCGACGCTGTCGCGGGAACTTATCCATAGTATCGAGGCTTCGAACTACTTCATCTTCAATGGCCAGAAGCCCACCTATCAGGCCGCATTGGGCGAAATCGAGCGGGGCAAGGCCGACGTCGTTCTGGTAATCCCGCAGGATTTCAGCAAGGACGTCTCCCGGGGTCGAAAGCCACAGGTGCTCCTGGCCGCCAATGCCGTCAATGGAACGAAGGGAAGCATAGGCAGCGCCTATCTGTCGCAGATTGTCACCTCGAAAGTGATGCCCGATGCCGCCTCCATCCAGGGCAAGGTGTCAATCCTCACGCTCTACAATAAGCGCCAGAACTACAAGCTCTTTATGATTCCTGCGCTGTTTGCCATCGTGATGATGCTGATGACCGGTTTTCTTCCGGCCTTGAACATCGTGGGGGAGAAGGAGTCGGGCACCATCGAGCAGATCAACGTCACGCCTGTTTCGAAGTGGGCGTTCATCCTCGCCAAGCTGATTCCCTACTGGCTCATCGCCCTTTTTGTCATCACGGTGTGCCTGCTGCTGGCCTGGCTTGTCTATGGTCTCACGCCGGCCGGTCCCATCTGGCTCATCTATCTGCTGGCCATGCTTCTGGCGCTCTTTTTCTCGTCGTTGGGGCTCATTGTCTCCAATTACTCCGACACGATGCAGCAGGCGGTCTTCGTGATGTGGTTCTTCGTGGTGTGCATTCTCCTGCTCTCAGGTCTCTTCACCCCCGTTCGCTCCATGCCTCATTGGGCCTATCTGACCACCTACGTCAATCCGATGCATTACTTCATCGATGCCATCCGCACTGTCTTCGTGCGTGGTGGTACGTTCCCCGCCATCGCCCATCAGGTCCTTGCCCTCCTTGCCATCGGTTTGTTCATGGCAACCTGGGCGGTTCAAAGCTACAAGAAGAACAGTTGACCTCCATTTTTTTGCATTTGCTGTCGAAACCTGGCAATTTTTGCTGGGTTTCGTTATTTTTTTAGCGGTCTTTTTCTCATGTTTCAAAAATTATGGTTATCTTTGCCGCATGAAACGCAATCTGATACTATGTGCCGTGCTGCTCCTTTCGGTAGCCACCCTCATTGCCCAGGTGCCTGAGCGCACCGAGGCGAATGTGAAGCGATATACGAAGATCTGCCGCGAACATATCTACCGCGATATGAAGGGAATGTATCGCGAGGCGGGTGAGGCGCTGCCTTATCCCTTCCTGGCTCCGGGAAGTGCGCAGTACAACGACGTGCTGTGGGATTGGGACTCGTGGCTCAGCAACGTGGCCCTGCGGCAGATTCTGCTCGAACATGGCACGAAAAAGGACCGCGAGGAGGCCATTCGCTACGAGCAGGGCTGCATCCTCAACGCCTTGGCCTATGGTGGCATGGACGGATGGATACCCATTTGGATTGAGCGTTTCTCACCTTCGCGTGCCGAATGGCTCAAGACCATCAATCCCTGGAAGAGCAATATGCACAAGCCCATCCTGGCACAGCATGCTGCCTTCATCGTGCGTCAGAATGGGGGCGATGCCGAGTGGTTGCGCGAGGACTTCTACAAGCTGCAGGCCTTCGAGGCAAAGTATATGAACTGGCATCGCCACAGTGCTACCGGACTACTCTTCTGGGAGGATGACTTCGCCATCGGCGTCGATAACGACCCTTCGACCTTCTATCGCCCCAAGGAGTCAAGTGGTTCCATCTTCCTCAACGCGCTGATGTATCGCGAATTGCTGGCCATGCAGTACCTCAGCGAACAGCTGCACCTCGACGACCTTGGTCGTCAGTATGCTGCGGAGGCAGAAACGTTGAAGCACGACATCCGGAAGCATTGCTGGGACCCGCGCGATGGCTTCTACTACAGCGTCGATCTGAACCTCCTGCCCAAGCAGAAACCCGACGTCGAGAACGTTCAGCCCACCGACCTCTTCCTGCATGTAGGCCAACCGCGTCGCTACGACTGCCTCATCCAGCGCTTCTCCGTATGGAGCGGCTTCACGGCGCTGTGGGCAGGCATCGCCACCGATGAGCAGGCTCGCGAGATTGTTGCACGACAATATCACGACACCCTCAACTTCAACTGTGCAGCAGGCATTCGCACGCTCTCTCCCCTCGAAAAGATGTACAATGTCGAGGCTTCGGGCAATCCGAGCAGCTGGCAGGGTCCCGTGTGGATTGTCGCCAACTACCTGACTTTCCGGGGGCTTGTCCGCTATGGCTTCGACACCGAGGCACGCGAACTCGCTGAGAAGACCATCCTCCTCCTGGGTCGCGACTACGAGCGCTTCGGCGCCCTCCACGAATACTATCTTCCCGACAACGGCGAGCCCGTCCTCAACAAGGGCTTCCAGAACTGGAACCTCCTCGTCCTCAACATGGCCGCCTGGCTCGAAGGAAAAGAGGTGGTCACGGAGTGGTGATCCACTAATCCGAATACTCCGAATACTCCGAGTACTCCGATTAATCCGAATACTCCGAAAACTACAAACCAACATATTAAAACAAATGAAACACAAGCTCTACCTTTTGATGGCAGCAATGATGACATCGGCGATGCCGGTGCTTGCAGCTGCAGAGCCCGATGAGACGGGCATGACGATGGATGCACAGACCTGGTGCAAGAGTGTGAAGGCAGGCTGGAACCTCGGCAACTCGCTCGAGAGCGCCGGAGGCAGCTGGAACAATTCCGACTGGACGTGGTACGACGTATGGCAGCCCGACCGCAACAAGTGGGAGACCTGCTGGGGCAATCCCGTGACGACCGAAGCGATGATCAAGGCCGTGAAGGAAGCTGGCTTCAATGCCATCCGCATTCCCGCCCGTTGGGAGGGACACATTATCGACTACGACCAGATGACCATCGACCCGCAGTGGATGGCCCGCGTCAAGGAGGTGGTCGATTATGCCATTGGGCAGGACATGCTCGTCGTGCTCAACACCCACCACGAGTCCTGGCTCGAAAACAATCCGTACTACCAGTATCAGGAGAAGATCAACGACCGCCTGTCGAAGATCTGGACGCAGATTGCCACGACATTTGCCGACTACGACGACCACCTTGCCTTCGCTGGCATCAACGAGGTGCAGGTCAACTGGGCACAGCCAACTGCCGAGAACCAGGCTGTTCAGAACAGCTACAACCAGACCTTTGTCGATGCCGTGCGTGCCACGGGCGGTAAGAACTACTATCGCAACCTTGCGGTACAAACCTATAGCTGCAACGCCTATTATGGCCTCAATGGCCTCGTGGTGCCCACCGATGTGGTGGAAGGCCGCCTCATTGTCGAGTTCCACTACTACGATCCCTACGAGTATTGCGGCTCCGCCCAGTATTACTATTGGGGCAAGGAATACGCCAGCTATGGTGCCACGCCTTCGAGCAACGAGAATACGATGAAGAACCTCCTGACGCAGGCACAGCAGAAGTGGTGGCAGAAGGGGCTGGGTGTCCTCATCGGCGAATATGGTGTGTCGAATCACTTCGACGCCACGGCTTCCGATGATGTGCAGAAGGTGCAGCTCGAGAACCAGGAATACTGGTACAAGACCTTTGTCAGCGCGGTGCGCGAGAATGGTTTTGCTGCTTTCGTCTGGGACAACAATGCGTTCGGCAATGGTACGGAAAAGTTCGGTATCTTCAAACGCAACGGCGAAATGCATGTCGATAACCCCTACGCTCTGCGCGGCATCATCGAGGGTTCAGGACAGGAATATGTCGAGCCGCAACCAGGTGGCGACGATCCCGCCGATGACTGGTACTCGAAGGTCGGCAAGACGCTCTGGTCCGGCAGTGGCTACATGGCCTGGGGCGACGGACTGCAGCTTCCGATTCCCGCTTCCGAGTTCGAAGGAACCGAGGCCGACGACCTGCTGGTGCTCTACTACGACATCGATGGTGCAGCTGGCTACAGCATGGTGCAGTTCTTCGACGGCAACTGGAGTTCCAATCCCCAGTTCGTTTACGAGGGAACGACCGACTTCCAGTTCAACTTTCGCGACATCACCGGTCAGTTCTCGGGTGCTCAGATCACACCGCTCGTGATTCCAGCAGCCACGGTGCCCACCCTCCAGTCAACAGGTCTGATGATCCAGGGCTTTGGCGCCACCCTCACCAAGGTTGTCCTGGTGGATGTCAGCGAAGCCGGTCTCCGCGAAATTTCGAGCGACAGGCACGAAGAAGTCCTCTACGACCTGATGGGCCGTCCTCTCGACCAGGCTCCCGCCAGCGGCCTCTTCATCCGCAATGGCAGGAAGGTAGTTTTCTAAGTCACGCTTAGAACGAAGCCAGAATTAAAATACGTTGAGATTGCACTATCTGTCCGCAGGTAGTGCAATCTAGCGCTGTGATGGTACTATCTGTCCGCAGGTAGTACAATCTTGCAGTGAGATTGTACTATTTGTCCACAGTCAGTACAATCTCACAATTTGGCTGTACTATCTGTCCGCAGGTAGTACAATCTTGCGGCGAGATTGTACTATTTGTCAACAGCCAGTACAATCTCACAATTTGGCTGTACTATCTGTCCGCAAGTAGTACAATCTTGCGGCGAGATGGCACTATTTGTCCGCAACCAGTACAAAACAACTCTGAGATTGCCTTTCCTCCTCAAAATCTGAGTAATCAAGCCTCGCGGAGCCTATCCGAAATCCATCCGTCCATCGCGTATATATATAGAACGCGATGGACGGATGGACAATGGACTCCGTTTTTTCGTACGTATAGATACATCGAAATAGGTATAGTCTCGTTTTTATATTCCCTTGGATTTATATCCTATTGTTTATCAAATTGAAAAAAAGTTCCATTTATTCGACCTTTGAATCATTTTTCTCAAAAGTTTTTCACTTTTTTCGACAAAAATTTGCAGATTTCGTAATAATCTCCTATATTTGCCCCATCATTTCGAGGCTTTGCCTCTTGAAGTGTTTTTAATGTAAGCTTTCACGACCGCGATAGGTAGGAAGTTGGTATATGCATATCATCCGAACGTTGGCTTCAGCGTTTCTTATCCTTGGGAATCTCTGCGCGCTGAGACGTATATCCTGAACATAATTTTATAACCTTTAAAACTCCAATTATTATGAAGAAATCTGTTCTTTCCCTGTTGATTGCCCTGATGGCAATTGTGGTTGCAAATGCGCAACAAATCTCTGTAGTGTCGGAAGGCGGCAAAACTGATCTTTATCGCACGTTCCAGGAAGCCATCGAAAAGGCAGAACCGGGTAGCGTCATCTATCTGCCGGGTGGTGGATTCCCGATTGCTGATGAAGTGAAAATCACGAAGAAACTCACCATCGTGGGTATCGGCAACAAAATCGATACGGAGAATCCCGACGGATATACTACTGTCAGTGGCAATCTATTCTTCGATCAGGGTTCTGACAACAGTGCTTTGATGGGTGTGTACGTCTCGGGCAATGTTTATATCGGTAATGACAAAAACGAAGTGGACGATGTATTGATTCGGCATTGTAATATCAATCATTTAAATGTGAACAACAACAAATGCAAGGGAATAACCATCAATCAGAACTATTTTAGATCAGGGGCTGTCTTCGGTGGGTCGAATGCGACATTTAGTAATAACATTACTACAGGTATAGAAAATCTTGATAATGGATTTATCTTAAATAATATCATTACAGGTAGAGCACCTAATTATTATAATGCTATTGCTATATGTGATTGGACGTCTATAACCAATAATATCATCTTTAATTCTAACATTCATTCTGGCGATCAATGTTTTGCCCAAGGAAACATGTGCGTAGTTGATTGGTCATTAGACGAAAAATGTATCAATATGGGAACAGTCGATTGGAACAATGTTTTCAAGTACTTCAACAATGGCGCCATTTCTCCTGCTTCTTCTTTCCATTTCAAAGCTGATAGTGAATACACCAAATATGAAGGCCAGGTCGGCATCTACAGTGGAGACACACCCTTCGAGGACGACCAGCTGGCTCCTGTACCTTTTATTATCAACAAGGAGGTGCCCCAGAAGACTGACATAGATGGAAAATTGAGAATTCGGATTCGTGTAAAGGCAAACCATTAATGCTTCGTCCACCATGAGTAGAAATACGACCATCTTTTTATGGCTATGCCTGCTCAGTTGGCTTCCAATTACGTCTTTCGGACAAACCCTGACACAATATGAGTATTGGTTCGATGATAATTTCGGCGATCGAACGTCAGGATCATTGAGCGGTTACACTGCCTTGTTCGACCAAGAGGTAGATGCCTCGTCGCTCAGCAACGGCATTCATAAATTCAGTTTCCGTGTCAAACAGTCCGACGGCCATTACTCTGCCGTCACCAGTTCGTTATTCTTGAAAGTTATAACTGGTGGAGGCACGACCATGGAGTATTGGTTCGATGACAAGATCGACCAGCGGGTAAGCCAAGACATAGCCTCTGATGATGCAATTCAAGAATTTGATCTTGATTTGCATGACGATAAGATATTCCCAACGGGATTTCACAAACTCAACATCCGTGTGAATATCGACAACCAGGCAAGTGCCATCTATTCCACGGGTGTCTATAAATTCCCTGTGGGCAACGACACAAGGCTCGACTATTGGCTTGACAGCGATACCACCGACATCAAGACCCTCACTGCAAAGGCTGCTAATGATGGCACTGCTTACTATCTAGTCCACGACGATTGCGACCTTTCTGGGGCTTCCATAGGCTTCCACAAGCTCAACATGCGTGTTATTATAGATGGTATACCGAGTGCGGTCTATACTTCGAGTGTCTTCAAGCAGCCGATGGGCAGCGGCGCAAGGTTCGACTATTGGCTTGACAACGATACCACCGACATCAAGACCCTCACTCCAAAGATTGCCAACGATGGAAGCTCCACCTATCTGATTCATGACGATTGCGACCTCTCGGGGACATCCATCGGTTTCCACAAGCTCAATATGCGCATGACCATCGACGGCCAACCGAGTGCCGTCTATTCCACGGGAGTCTATAAAATGCCCGAGGGCAACCTCTCGAAGCTTGAATACTGGTTCGATAACGATAAGACCGTTCGAACTATTCCTGGCACGATGTCCAACGATGGTTCTACTTATCAGTTCTTCAACGACCTCGAGATCGATGACCTCACCCCAGGTCATCACCGTCTCTATTGCCGTGCCGTGAGCGACGATGGACTTATTTCCTCGGCTGTCACCTCGACAGCTGTTATGGTAAAGTCGAAGTATGATGTTGATCCCGCAGACGTGAAAGTGATTGATCAAGCATATTGGTTTGATGACGGGGAGCTGACGGTTTCATCCGTGGATAATCCAAAAAATGTAATCAATCAGCCTAACACCTTTGATACACGTCAACTAGCAGATGGACAGCATACCTTGCATGTCCAATTCGGTAATTCGGCTGGTGTGTGGAATGGACCTGTTGATTATATCTTCGAAAAGACTCCAGTTGTTGACCCTTCGATTGAAGCTAACGCTACAGTAGAAGATGGGATTGTGACTTTGAATTATACAGCTATCCCATTTGCATTGAGCTATGAAGTCGTTCGCAAGTATCCAAGCGGACATAAAAGATTGGTGAATTTCAACGAATCTTCTGAATACCCTGCTCCTTTTCGCGCTATCGACACTCCTGGCATTGGAACTTACACCTACTACATAGAGGGCAATTATATCGATCTTAATGGTGTTAAGCAGGAAGTGCGTTCAGATGAGATGACCGTCACTGTCGAGAGAGCAGCCAGCACAGTCGAGCAAGCCAAAATCTATTGTGAAGTTAGGCACGATGGAGTGCCAATATACCCATGGGGTAACCACTACAAGGTATTTATAAATGGAACAGATGCTAGGGAAACAGAATATGTTTTCTACCAAAATGGTGCTAATTTCTCAATAGGTGGAGTCCCATACGGTACAGAATTAACCATCAGTGTCCGAGAGAGGGATTATGGACATAAAGACATCACACTGATAGCGAGCAAAAATACCAACGATATTACCTATAAGTTCGATGGTATTTATGGAGAAGTTGAAGAACAGTTAGCCAATGACGCCTATGACGTGATCTTGACTAACTCAATACACCTCACCCCTGATGCTTGGGAATTGTCTATACGCAACAAGATGAGGTTCCATACCTGGTCTGGTGACATCATCGTAAAGATGATAAGAAAGGCTACGTTAGATCTTTACAATGAGGAGGCCAACGGCGGTGTTCCTATCTGGAAATTTTTGAGATATAAAGAATTAGGTGTCGATGATGGCCCGAATTATAAAACCGTGGCCAAGATGCACGTCCATCTCGAAAAAGATGAACACAGAACAATTGCACTGGATCTTATAGATTTGCCCGCAAGTGACTTGAAGGAAGACTATTATGTGTGCATCTTTACCAAGCAGGATGGCTCAGAACAAATGAAAGAGCTGGGTGGCGGATACGTAAATCCCCAGACGGTGAATTTCAATCCCTGCGATTATCTTACTCAGAATGATCTGGATTTATATTTAGTGAATGAATACAAACAGGTCATGAGTTACTTGAAACAGATGTCGCAATGGGGCGACCCATTTGCGTTTGAGATTAATTCTATTCCAGGCGATAATCTCAATGAAATTATCAACAACTTAGGAAATGGCAGATATTTTGATGTGGAAGGTTTTGAAAGGGACATTGTAGTCAATGGTTCCCATTCTGCTGGCCTATTGCTAAGTTGCTTTCTGGGAGACGTTGTCAAAGACGTGAAGCGGTATGCAAAAAATACCAGAGGATCCCTGAAAATAGCGGATGGCATCCAGGAAGTCTTCAATACATTGCGTGATTTTTACCAAATCAATGAAGTTGATGAGAACCTCAAGTTCTTCGAAACTTTCAAGCAAGTAATCAAAGTCGGTGAAAAGCTAAAGATAAATGAAAAGATGTGGGGATTCAAATACCCCGCCTTCGAGATCTATAAAACCTACTTTGATGTCGCAGAAGCCATGGTTAAAGCCATTGACAAATTAGAGATTTCTGTTCAGGAGGCTGCTCTCTATGAGAAGCTTATCTCCGGTAAAGGAATCTACAAAATCAAGGTTCGCAGATATACTACTGATGACAGGGTAGAATATTTTCCAGCAAGCGATGTTTATGATCAGATTCGTGAGATTAAATTCCAAATGACGACAGAACATCAAAGTGGTTATCATCCAGAATCCACTAAATACCAAATAGATTCACCAAAGCTTAGTGACGAGATTACAATCAGTAACGTGGATTTTGATCACCTTCATAATAATATCAGTACTGGCATACAACTATGGATGATTATCACATGGAGGAACAACCGCGTCACTCGTGTCCCCATGCTTGAAAAGCATTTTGCAAAGCTGGAGAATTTTAAAAGTGATACTGAACCTCCAACCATGACTGTAGAACTGCAATCTGAGACCTATTTGCGGAAAGATTATATGGCAAACAAGTTGACAATTATAAATCAAAAATAGCTATGAAGGATTATAATAAGATAGCATTTGCCTGTTGGCTGTCGTTTGCGACGATTTTTGTGCAGGGACAGGAATTGAACTTCAAGTCTCCTGTCTTCGAAAATGCAGTGAGGCAGCATCTCAACTTGGAAGCAGAAGATGTCATCGGTTTCTCGCAATTGGACACGATTACCTTCCTCGACCTTTCCCGACGAGGGTTGACCGATATCCAGGACATTTTGCTTCTGCCCAATTTGCGTATTCTGGATTTGAGGGACAATGCATTGGACGACCTTCATCCGATTACATTGCTCGATTCCTTGGAATATGTTGACTTGAGCTATAACAACCTGAAGAGCGTTAATGATCTGTTTGGTTCAAGAGCGTCTAATTTGACGGTTAATGTAGCCTACAACTGCATTACAGATTTCACTTTTTTTAGTTCTGTCTCATCATGCGATTACACTTTTGATGGAACAAGTCTGCAGCTAATCGAGGACGCTCCTTATTTCGACGTATGCAACCTCTGCGCTGACGTAGATGCCGACGGGGTGCCTGTCTTGAACTACCGTGGCTATACGAACATGGAGGACGCTGCCTTCGTGGAGTGCGGTTCGGAACGTAACTCGGCGGTGATGGACGGCGACACCTATACGGTCACGTTGTCGAGGATTACCGAAACAACGAAGGCCTATCTCGGCAACGGAGTGATTGGCGACACAACTTATGTGGTGCCTCCCGCCAACCTCGAGGTCGACCCCGGCCAAAGCATCATCTTCGAGACGGGATTACCCGAGGGCTATTCCATCCGTGGCTTCTCGCCCGCCCAACAGGGTACGATGCAGATCGACGGGACCAAGCTGACTTATACCGCCTCCGACGATTTCGAATCCGAGGAATTTATGTTCGCCTACTATGAGGGTGCGGTGCTGCGGGGCTTTTCGAAAGTCTCGTTCCAGCCCGAAGTCTTCATCCCAGGCGATGTCAACGGCGATAAGAAAGTGCTCATCGGCGATGTGATAGCCATCCTCAACTATATCTTAGGGGATAGGCCAGGGAACTTCAAGGTGAAGGCAGCGGACGTGAACAGCGACGGCCTGATTGTCATCGGCGATGTCATTGCCGTGCTCAACATCATTGTAGGTCAGTAGCAGTTCTATTAACAATGATTTGTATGTCCCTAATTAGCGTAACATCGAATTAGCAGGTGACCCATTTTGGACGAACATAATTCTTGCATTCGCTAATTCGGGATTGAAAAAAGAATTCATATACTAATTGAAGGATTATGAAAAAGACTATGTTTTCGAGTCTGGTGCTTTCAGGCATCCTGGCATTCGGCGCCAGTGCAGAAGATTTCGGCGGCACGCTCTATGTCGAAGACGCGACGATAGCTGCGGGCGAAACCGCCGTGCTCTCTGTCCAGCTTGACAACGACATCGATGTCAGCGGGTTCCAGCTGCAGTTGCTGCTGCCCGCAGGCATAGCCTACCAGGGCTGGGCCATCAGCGAGGAACGTCTGCCCGTGGGAGCCACAGCAAAGAACGTGCTTTCCATGCAGCACTTCGACAATCAGAAGCTCACCCTGGCAGGTGCGCTGAACTGCTGGGTGGGGGCAAAGTTCGCGAAGTCACAAGGCGAGCTGGCCACAGTGACCATCATCGCTTCGCCCAACATCGCAAAAGGCACCTATCTTGTCGAGCTGCGAGGCATCGACGTGTGCGACCCGATGGGCAATGATCACGAAATTCCCTCGTCCACCTTTACGCTCACTGTGGGCGATCCGACAGGACAGCAGCCCATCGAGTTTACGGGTCAAGAGGGTAGCGCTACGGTTTATGACATGCAGGGCCGTCATCAGAGAGAGGTCCAGGCCGGACAGGCCGGTATCGTGAACGGGCGTGCCGTCTATCGGAAATGAATCCCTCTGTCTAATCTTCTCAATCCTCGGGCTTTCGGGCTCGGGGATTGATTTTTCTATCTTATTGTCTATCAATTTGTAAACAAATGTACTAAAAATTGCAGTTCAATCCGTATTTGGGCCTTTATTCTTCATTTTTTCCCTATAAAATTTGCAGAATCCGAAATAATTTCTTATCTTTGGACCATCAAACCAGGGCATAGCCTCATGTGGTGATTGTAACTAATATCTTGAGTTTTTATAATACCTTACTCTTATGAAAAAACATGTGTTCTCATCAATCCTTCTCTCAAGTGTGCTGGCATTCAGCGCAAGTGCAGCAGACTTCGGCGGCAAGCTCTATGTGGAGAATGCCGAAATTGTTCCCGGCGAAAGTGCCGTTCTCTCTATCCGGCTTGACAACAATATCGACGTCAGCGGCTTCCAGTTCCAGATGATCTTGCCCTCGGGCATCGCCTATCAGGAATGGGCCATTAGCGAGGAGCGTCTTCCTGTGGAAGCCACCGCCAATGACATGATCTCCCTGCAGCGTTACAACAATGGCACGCTCTCCTTGGCCAGCGTCTTGAACTGTGGGGCAGGAGCCAAGTTCACGATGGCACAGGGCGAACTTGCTACGGTGACCATCGTTGCCTCGCCCAACATCCCTGAGGGCACCTATCTTGTAGAGCTTCGCGGCATCGATGTTTGCGATCCGATGGGCAACGACTACGATGTGCCCGCCTCCACCTTCACGCTCACCGTGGGCGAAACGACGGGTATCGAGACGCTTCGCAGCGAAAGCAGCAATGCCCAGATCTACGACCTGCAGGGCCGTCGTCAAAGCGAGGTCTCTGCCGGCCAGGCGGGTATCGTGAACGGCCGCGCTGTCTATCGGAGGTGATTCGTCCTTCCAGCTGTTTCTTATTTCTATGTAACACACAAATCCTTTGATTACTATGAAAACGAAATTCCATAAATCTTTGACATTGCTTGTCAGTATCTTGTTGTGCTGGATGGTGCCCGCTGAAAGCTGGTCTGCTGTTGAGTGGGATGGCATCTATTACGACCTGAACACTTCGGCGAAGACTGCGACGGTGACCTCCAACCCCGACAAATATGCGGGACATGTGTTTCTGCCCGAAAGCATCAGCTATCACGATGGCGTCACCTATACCGTGACACGGATTGGCACCTGTGCGTTTCTCGACTGCAGTTCTCTGGAGGGGATAACCATTCCAAGTAGCGTGACCGTGATAGAGTCGAGCGCCTTCGAGCGTTGCTCGGGCCTGACGGCTCTGACCGTGGGCAAGGGTGTCACCACCATCGACTACGAAGCCTTCAAGAACTGCATCCGCCTGGCCACGCTCATCCTGCCGGCAAGTCTGAAGACCATCGGGAATGAGTCGTTTGGCGGCTGCTCCTCCCTGCGCACAATCGTCGAGGAGCGCACCACGGCCCCGAAGATTGCAAGCACCACGTTCAGTAGCGTCGATAAGGCTGCCTGCACGCTCTATGTGCCCGAAGGCTGCCGGTCGGCGTATGCGAATGCCGCCTACTGGAAGCTGTTCACCAATATCGTGGACAATCGCACCGACGTTCTGGTCGCCGGCCAATGTGGCGACAACGTCACCTACACCATCTATTCGGACATGAAGATGGTGATATCGGGCGAGGGAGAGATGTGGTACAATGATGGTTACGAGAATCCGATCTGCGGGGATTATTCCCAGTCCATTCAGCAGCTGATCATCGAAGAAGGGGTTACGACCATCAGCCATTACGCCTTCTTCGGATACAATCGTCTGACCTCCGTTGACATTCCGCCCAGCATCACCGTTCTCGGCAATTCGGCCTTCAGGGGCTGCAGTTCGCTGGAGCGCATCAACATCCACGATCTGACAGCATGGTGCGGCATCGAGTTCGGCAATACCAACATGGATTATTATCCGGATGCTCCATTCGACAATATGCCGCTGTATTTGAATGGTGAACTGATTGAGGAACTGGTTATCGAGGATGAGGTCACTGATATCAGTGCAGGAGCTTTCTACAATTGCCGCGGCCTGACCTCCGTGTATATCTTAGCTGATTTGCCAGGCATCAGGCCTTACACCTTTGACGGGTGTGAGAATGTGACGTTTCTGTTCCTCGGCTATAGCGTTGGTTATTTTGGATGGTTTTCGATCAACATGCCAAATCTTAGGACATTCGTCTTGGATGTTTTAGAGCCTCCAACTCTGCTGTATCATATGTCAATCCGCATAGGGAATGCCACGATTTATGTCCCATCCACCAGCCTGGCTACCTATCAGAACGACAGTGGCATATATGGCGATGAATCCTGGAAAGAATACTCGAGAAAATTGAAGGGGTTCAGGTTCGATCCCGGCTTCGGCATCTTCTACGGCTTGGAGCTAGAGAATCTGACCGCAAAGGTGATAGACACAGAATATATGAACTCCACAGTTCCGTTTGATATTACTATCCCGGAAACCATCACGTACGATGGTGCCACCTATACGGTCACGGGCATTGGCCATAGGGCATTCGAATTATTCAACCAAATGTCGGAAATCATTCTTCCGAGCTCCATCACGTCGGTCGAAGACTTGGCCTTCAACAAGTTGAGGAGCATGACGGACGTGTACTGCCGAGCCGTGGAGCCGCCCGCAGCCTCTGCATCATCCTTCCAGAACATGAATGTCGGCTCAGTTGTCCTGCACGTGCCCGCTGCCAGCAAGGAGGCCTACCAGAGGGCCGAAGGATGGAAGGACTTCGCAAGCATCGTGGATGACATCGTAGTTTTGGAAACCGGCTCCTGCGGCGAGAATACCGAATATACCATCTATTCCGACGGCACCATGAAGATTGCGGGCACGGGAACAATCGAAGAATTTATTCCCGAGACCGTGTCTTCCAATTTCATCCAGGAATTGACCATCGAGGAAGGTGTGACTCACATTGGAAAATCTGCATTCTCAGGTGTTATATTATCCTATGGATGGCATACGATTAATGAGTGGCAGTCCCTCGCGACGATCCATGTACCCAGCAGCGTCACTTCCATTGGCCAGTTGGCTTTTGTCGAAACCCCCTGGTACAACAGCCAGCCCGATGGCGTGGTCTATGCCGGCAAGGTACTCTGTGGTGTGAAGGGAATTGACGGACAGGATGTCATCCTGCAGGAGGGGACGCTGGGCATTTCGCCCTCGGCCTTCTGGGGTGTTCACATTGCTTCGCTTCACATTCCAGCCAGTGTGGCGTCTATCGATCCTTCCATCTCTTCCTACGAGGATGCTTTTGTCGAGTCGTTGTCCTACGACAGCATCGATTTCATCGCGGTCGATCCTGAAAATCCTCATTTCGATTCGCGCAACAACTGCAATGCCATCATCGAGACGGCTGCCAATCGCCTGATTGTCGGGAGCCGCAATATGACAATACCCGAAGGTGTGACCACCATAGCACCTTTCGCGTTGAGTGGGCAGACGACGGTAACCATCCCGGCAAGCGTAACGAGCATCGAAGAGTTTGCGTTCACCAATTCTTATGAGTATTGGATACCGGGTCCTTTAGTTGGATATATCTATGGTTCCGAACCATCTCCCGTTGAAACTATCGAAATGAAAGGTAGCAATCCGCCAGAAATCAAGAGTCCTGGCAAGGTAGGTTATGAGAATAGCGCAGGTGCTTATGTTTCAGACAATTTCAGTACATTCGGCGGTGTCGATCAGCAGGTTTGCACCCTTGTCGTGCCCAAGGGCAGCAAGGAAGCCTACCTGAGCGCCGAAGGCTGGAAGGACTTCGTGAACATCGAGGAGTACGAGGACATCACCGACATCTCTGCCCTCGACAACGCCATCTACGTGGAGCAGATCGAGGGATGCGTCGGTGGCACGATGGACATCCCGGTGAAGCTGAAGAACAACTTTGCCGTTCGAGGCTTCCAATTCACGATGGAGCTGCCCGAAGGCGCCACCATCAACAGCTGGGCTTTGAGCGAAGAGCGTCTGCCTGAGGGTGCAACGCTCAGCAACCAGATGTCCACCGAAAAGATCGATGGTAACAAAATCCAGATAGCTTGCTCGCTGAATTATGGCGATGCCACCTTCACGGGCAACGAGGGCGAGATAGCCACCGTCAACGTCACCTTCGGTCCGGACATGGAGGTCGGCACCTATCCCATCTATCTGACCGATTGCGATGTGAGCACAGCCGACGGCACCGACATGGGCCTGAGTGACATCAAGGCCACACTTGTCCTCGAAGACTATCTGCAGGGCGATGCAAATGGCGATGGCAAGGTGCGCATCGGCGATGCCACTGCCATTCTCAACTACATCGTCGGCAGCGCCCCGGACAACTTCCAGGAGAAGGCAGCCGATGTGAATGGCGATGGCAAGATACGCATCGGCGATGTCGCAGCCGTTCTCAATATCATTGTCAATCAGTAATTCACTTCCTTATTCATTCAATCCTCGGGCCTTCGGGTTCGAGGATTTTTTCCAAAAAAATAATTCATGAAAAATTCGTGGTTAATTCATGGTAATTCGTGTTAAAGAAAAAAGATAATTCGTGTTGAAGAAACGAGGTATTTCGTTTTAACGAAAAAGTCCGATCAACCATTATTTGTATTTTGTGTGAAGAAGGTTGTGAGTAAAAAATGCTTGAAACCAGCCGTTTTTCGTTCGAAATGACCAAATCAGGCGCCTATCTTTCATTTTTTCAGCGATTTATTTGTCGGATTCGCAGATTTGTCTTATCTTTGTGCCATAAATTTAACTTTATTAAGCTATGAGATCCAGACTCCATCTCTCTTGGATTTTTTTCGCCAGCACCTTCCTTGGCTGGTTCATTCCTTGTGGTTTGTCAGCATCGGTGCAAGTGGACGGCATCTATTACGAACTGAACACGTCCGCCCGAACAGCAGCCGTGGCACCCAGTCCGGATTATTATTCGGGGGCTATCGACATCCCCTCTAACTTCGTCTATGAGGGCAATACCTACAGCGTGACCAGTATCGGCTATTGTGCATTTCTTGATTGCAACGACCTGACGGCGCTCAACATGCCGAGCAGTATCATCACCATCGAGAACAGTGCTTTCGAGCGCAGCAAAGGGCTCACCGAACTGATTATCGGCAGTGGTGTCACCACCATCAAGACCGAGTCTTTCCATAATTGCACCAGCCTGGTCAGTCTCACCCTGCCCAAGAGCTTGAAGACGATTGGCGTCGAATCCTTTGCCGGCTGCTCCGCGCTCTCCGAGATCATCGTCGAACGGACTACGCCTCCGACCATTCAGAGCAGCTCCTTCAATGGCGTCGATAAATCGACCTGCAAGCTCTGTGTGCCCGAAGGGTGCCGTTCGGCCTATGCCAGTGCCTCGAATTGGAAGGCATTCACCAACATCGAGGAGCGCACGGCTGTTACCACGGGCATCTGCGGCAGTAATGTGACCTATAGCATCTATCCCGATCTGACGATGGTAATCTCCGGTACGGGTGCGATTCGCGATTATGTGAACTCTGGTCTTCATCTGGGTTCCGGCTATTACCAGCAGATCAAGAAAGTCGTCATCGAAGACGGTGTGACCTCCATCGGCCAGTTTGCATTCTCCGATTGTGTCTGCCTGACCTCGGTACGAATCCCGAGCAGCGTGACCACCATCGGTAATGCAGCGTTCTACGGCTGCTCCAGTCTGACTTCGGTGAACATTCCGAGCAGCGTGACCCGGATTGGCAATGCCGCCTTCTACAACTGTCCGAAGCTCGACGCTGTCGTCATTCCAGGTAGTGTGACGTCCCTCAGCTATAGCCTTTTCTATGGGTGCACCGGCCTGACCTCGGTGTCGATTCCCAATAGCGTGACCTCCATCGGCGAGGCTGCCTTCGAGGGCTGCTCCAGCCTGGCTGCTGTTACGATTCCCGAAAGCGTGACCACGATTGGCGAAGCTGCCTTCGAATGGTGCACCAGCCTGACCTCTGTGTCGATTCCTGCCCAGGTGGACGAGATCGGCAAGGGAGCCTTCAGCAGTTGTTCGAACCTGGCTTCGATTTCGGTCGATGCCGGCAATTCGACCTACGATTCGCGCGACAATTGCAATGCCATCATCGCGACGGCTACAAATACGTTGCTCGCAGGATGCGTGAACACGGAAATCCCAGCTGGAGTGACCGCAATCGGCGAGGCTGCATTCCGTTCCTGCACGGGTCTGAACTCGGTGAGCATCCCCGATGAAGTTACGTCCATCGACGACTTCGCGTTCTATGGATGCACAGGCCTGACTTCCGCCGCCATCGGCGACGATGTGGCCGCCATCGGCGCATTCGCCTTCCACAATTGCACCGGACTGAGTTCCGTGACTATCCCTGGCTCTGTGACCATTCTTGGCGATTACGCATTTGCCAATTGCAGTGGTCTCGCTTCAATCACGACCGAAAATGCCACACCGGCCGTTCTCGGCAACAGGGCGTTCGTCAATGTCGATAAGGAAGCCTGCACGCTCTATGTCCCCGTTGGCAGCAAGTCGGCCTACGAGGAGGCTGCGGGATGGAGCGACTTCCTGAACATCAAGGAGGCTGACGAGGAGCCCGATACCGACATCTCGGCCCTCGACAACGCCATCTATGTGGAGCAGACCGAAGGTAACGTCGGTGCCACGATGAACATTCCTGTCAAGCTGAAGAACAGCTATCCCGTCCATGGCTTCCAGTTCACGTTGAAGCTGCCCGAAGGCACTACTGTCAACAGTTGGGCTTTGAGCGAAGAGCGTCTGCCCGAGGGTGTAACCCTTAGCGACCAGATGTCTACCGAGAAGATCGATGGCAACCGGTTTGTCGTAGCCTGCACGCTGTACAAGGGCGACGCCACCTTCACGGGCAGCGATGGTGTGATAGCCACCGTCAACGTCACCTTCGGCTCCGACATGGCAGCTGGCACTTATCCCATCTATCTGACGAATTGCGACGTGACGGATGTCGACAGCCGGGATGAGGACTTGAGCAACATCAAGGCCACCCTCGTCCTCGAAGACTATCTGCCAGGCGATGTCAATGGCGACGGCAAGGTGCTCATCGGCGATGTGATTGCCATCCTGAACTACATAGTAGGGGATAGGCCCGAGAACTTCAATGTGAAGGCAGCTGATGTGAACAGCGACGGCCTGATTGTCATCGGCGATGTGATTGCCGTGCTCAACATCATTTTGGGAGAATAACAACTTGACACGATTCATCGAAAAAAATCATGATAATTCGTGTTAAGAGAAAAGATATATTATTAACTCTAATTTTGGTTTTATTTTGAAAATGAAAAAGAAAATCTTTTCTACTCTTGTGCTCGCTGGCTTGTTTGCCTTCGGAGCGCATGCTGAAACCTTCGAGGGAGGCCTCACCATCGGCGATGCAGTTATCGCACCCGGTGGCACGGCAACGCTTTCTGTTCAGGTGAAGAACAACATCCCGGTTCGTGGATTCGATTTCAAGATGTTCCTGCCGGAGGGTGTAACTGTTACGGGTTGTACGATGAATGAAGACCGTTTTCCTGAGGGAAATATTGCCCTTGGCGGAGCCAAGCTGGAAGAAGACGGAGGTTATAGAATCGCTTATGCGATACAAGAACAAGTAACCTTTTCGGGAACTTCGGGCGAAATCGCTTCCATCAAGATCAAGGCTGACGAATCGGTTGCTGAAAGGAAGTACAAGGTGGAGCTGAAGGATGTCTATCTCTTCGATATTGCGGATGCCGCTCCCATGTACAGCAAGGAAACGGATAAATTCACCCTTACAGTCGCAGTCCCCAACTACACCGAAGGTTATGCTGTTGAGATACTGCCTTTCGCCTATAATGGAAACGTTAAACGTCAATCTATTTTATTGGCAAATAAAACTGCCATAACAAATATTGAATTTGATATTGAAGTTCCCTCATATTTCTCTGAAATTAGCTTGTGTAAGGCAACATCTTCGTTGGATGATCTTGAATTCACTACTGAGATTGTTACAAACTCAAACACGATGCATGTTACAATAGAAAGTAACGATCCGGAGTATTTTATTGCAGAAGGAAATGAAAATGCAATTGCTAGTTTTAACATGGTAAAGAAGACTAGTGGAGTAACTACAGGCGTCTATCCCATTACCATCACTAACATCCAGATGACCGATGCCGATGGCGTCAGCTATCTTGCTGAACCCTACACCACCGAAATCTTCGTTGGAACATCGCCGAAGGTCACTGTGACCAATGGCGTAGCAGCCTTCCACGGCAACTATGGCGGAGCTGACGAGTATGCCCTGCTGACTGCTGCACTGCCCGAAGGCGCCACCATCGACCTGACGAAAGTGAGTGCCATGAAAGGCGACCCAACCTCCCTCAAGATGAACAATGTGTTCGTGACCAACGATGTCCTTGCCTATGGTCGCACGCTGGCAAACGAATGGGGCACCCTTTGCCTGCCATTTGCTGTCGAGACGAGCGATGACTTCCAGGTTTACGAGATGGTAGCCGCCAGCAGCGAAGCCCTGACCTTCGAGAAGGTGGCTTCGGCCGCAGCCAACACCCCGCTGCTCTTCAGGGCTAAGGGAAGTGATATTTCGCTCCAGGCCACCAACGATGGCACGTTCGACGTGAACGATGTTGCTCAGAATCCTACCTCCTCAATGACCACAATTGACCGGTGGGAAATCTTTGGCTCCTTCATCAACCAGTCGATCGACGTAAGCAGCCTCCAGGTCTATGCACTCAGCGATGGAGAGTTCCACAAGGTGCTCAGCAAGCTCAACGTTGCCGCGTTCCATGCATGGCTCCAGAACAACGGTGATTCGTTGGGAGCATCCTTCCGCATCTTCGACGGCACAGAAGGCATCCAGGTCATCGAGCAGGAGGATGGTTCGGTCAAGCTGATCTATGACCTCCAGGGCCGTTCGCTCAAGAGTGGCGAGCATCAGCAGATGCGTATCGAGAATGGCAGGAAAGTGATTTCTGTCAATAAGTAACCATTATCAGACAACATTTAATTTCGTTGAAAATACTACATAAAAATGAAAAAGAAGTATTCGAATCCTATCATCCGTCTCCATAATGTTCATGTGTCGAATATTATTGCCACCTCTGATATTAAGCTTGGTGACGATGTGAACGAGACCACCACCCAGGCTCCTCGTCAAAATGGCGACTGGGCAGAATATAACAATTGATTGTTTTTCACTCGTTTAAATAACTATGAGCGGCAGCCTCTCGGGGTTGCCGCTCATTTTATTCATGTTTGTCTGATGAGAGAAATTTAATATTCAATATTAAATAATTAAATTTTTAAATAAATGGGCAATTCCTGAATTCCAGCGTCTTGTGGTACACTTTGGATTACCATACAATTTAAAATTAAATATTAAATAATTAAATAAATCGGATTCGGTGAAACCTTTGACGGGGAAGCCGTAGTTTAAGATATTATACAATCACCCTGAACGACAGTTCAGTGTGGGCGACATCCATCATGCATATCTGCTCGGCGAGGAGGTTCATGTTGTGGAAGCGGTCGTAGTCGGAAGGAACCGAAGGGTTAAGAGGGGTTAAGAGAGGTGAAGAAGGGTGAAGAGGGGTTGAGAGGCCATGGTTCATGGCGCCAACGAGCTGCGAAGGCATGGCGTCAAGATCCTCAGGCCAAGGGGCGAGGATGAGGAGGGAGCCTTCAGTGCAAGCGAAGAAGCGCTCACCTTCGGGCTTCTTCGTGATGGGTTCCTTCTGGAGGTGGATGAGGGGGAGGCGGGAGTTGATGGCAATGTTCTTCATGTCGCGCTCGCCAGGGGAGATGCCTGGGGTGACGAGGACGGTGTCGTTCTGGGCGGCTTTGATCCATGCATCGCGATCACGCTGCCATGCCTGGGTGTTGGTGTAGGGGACCTTGGTACGCGTGCCGGGTGGATAGGGAAGGGCGGAGTAGCCATATTGGAGGCGCTCGTCAAGGGTGAGCTGCTCCATACGTGCATACCGATGGCAGAAGACCTGCACCTTCAGCGGCCTGCGCAGCAGCAGGAAGTTGCCGAAGGCAGAGTAGCGCACACCAGCGATGGTGAGGCATAGGCAGCTTTGCATGAACTGCGGCACGCGCGCCTTCAGGATGGCACGCCGCGGGTTGTCCTTCACATAGGCCAGCATGGCCTCCAGCTGGTTCGGTGCGTAGAGCACCGAGTCGTCATAGTTATCATCGAACAGCGGCTGCTGCTCGCGAGGTGTAGGCGGGATGATATGGCGTTTAATGCCGCAAAGATACATCTTTTCGTCGAAAACACCAAAATAATCGTCTTTATTTATTCGAAATCGAGGCATTTTAGCCGATAATATGCGCCGAAAGGTAGCTATTTTGGAGCAAAATGGGGTCTTTTTTGATGCATTTTTGGGGCCTGTTTTTTTGCCCTTGATTAACTATTTTTGCTGATTTATTAAATTTTTCAATTTCTAATGAAAATATTAACCATTGTGTATCAAGCACTTGCGAAATCAATTATTTAATTATTTAATATTTAATCTTTATTTGCAAGGGGGCAATTAGGTTAGGGGGTCTTTGTTTGCAAAATATTTTTATATAAATATATATAAATAATAATATATAATATATATAAATAACGCGCGATGACGGGACTCCTTTTTTTAATTTTTAATATTAAATAATTAAATTTTTCAATAAATTGCACAGTGTGAATTTTTTAGGAACCGATGCGGAATATTCCAGGTGTTGTCCCCTAAATATGTGGGCATTTTGGAGGAGAAAAATATAATTTTTTATATTAAAATCCGTTAAATTCACACCCGAAAGCACCTTTTTTGGCGAATTTGCCGGAAAAATGAGTAACTTTGCACCGTCGATCTTTGATATGAGACGTGGAATTCTCCAGAAAAAGGCGAAAAATGGATTTCATTAGGATATAATTCTGCTCGAACGGATTAGCAGATCACGGATAACCAGGATTAAACGGATATCAGTGGGTCGAAAGGGATTGCTGAGTGCAT
>JAEEGF010230740.1_pt1 | contig 53980 bp, 42 predicted proteins | sample 9134171 | NCBI WGS metagenome assembly JAEEGF01 (sample SAMN16246542, study PRJNA631951) | gut metagenome | biome: gut microbiome; feature: rumen; material: AP-attached | host: Bos | place: Iran: Karaj | collected 2018-10 | reverse complement strand
GTCTCGCACTCCAGGACGATATGATGCGGCTTGCCCAGGATGTCGGCCTTAGTAAAGGCGGTCACAGGCGTGTCGCTATAGTTCAGATTACCGTTCTTATATACATGGCGGCGTATGACGGGCTGGTTTACATCCAGCGTGTTGATGGCCCACATCATGTAGGTATCGGATGCGGTGGCGCTGAAGCAGATGCTGGCATTGTCATTCACCAGCGTCAGGTCATACTCCACATCATACCTGACGGGCTTTGCCGCCTTCTGCTGCCAGGCGTACCTGGCAGGGCCTTTCACATTGAACTTACCGTTCAACAACGTGCCGTCAGAGAACATACAGGTGCTGCCGCTGAAGTGTTCCTCCAACAGGACCTTGTCGCCTGAACGTACGATAAAATCGTCAAAATAGGCCTCCTCCGGCTGGTTGCCGTTGTCATAGTCCTCACGGAATCCGAAGTCGCCGTAGGCAAAGTCGCCCGTGCGTGTATCCACCAATACACCATCTATATAGGTACGGGCCGTGGTGGCTCCTGTCACTTCGATGATAATGGTGTGCTCCTCACCGTTACGTATACTCACACCCGTAATGGCTTTCTCTGCCAGGCGGGCAGGATTGCCGCCCGACCACTGGTGGGGACGGAAGCGCACACTGCCGTTGGTGTTTACCTGCCACATATAGTAATTGCTGTGGTCGGATGCGGCGAAGATGACTCCTGCGGCCAACTGCGTGATATTGAACTTCACTTCCACCTCATAATCCGTCACAGGGCCGTCTTCCGCTGAGCCGGCCTCGTTCGTAGAGGCCTTGATCCAATGGGTTCCGCTCCACGCGTCAGAACTCATAAGTCCCGTCTCAAAGTAAGCCTTTTCGGTGCTGGCTGCAGTCTCGCCTTTATTGTCGCTGACGGTAACACGCCAGTAATAACGGGTACGGGCCTCAGGCTTGAAGCTACGCGCCTCAACGAATACGCTCTGGTCGGAACTGACGGTTCCGGATTCCCATACGATATTCCCGAAGGCAGCGTCACGGGCTATCTGAATATTATAGGAAGTTTGTGTTACGCCGCGATAGCTGCTCTCCATTTGCCAGGAGAAATGCAGGGTGCCGCGGTCAATGCCAACCGGATTGTGATAATCCTCGGTCCGAAGGTTCTTGATTTCGAGAGCGAAGGCAGGCAGGGATGCCAGAATCGCCATTAAAAACAGTACTTTCTTCATGTCTGTGTAGTTAATTTACGTGGTTAAAATGATATTATTTAGTACAAAGAACGGACTTTAATACTATGACATTGATAATTAAGTGACTTTTTTATATAATGATTTGACATTTCGTAAAAAAACACTATCTTTGCCATTCGTAATTAACAAACACAGCAAAATGGCATCCTATAAATATCTGCTAACCCAGGACTCGGAAAACGAATGGGGCATTATAACCAAGACAGTAGGCGTACAGCAAGTTCCCGTAGGCAGTCCGTATCCCATAGGCGACCATCCCGAGGACTACCTCTTCATGACAGACAAGGGTAGGGTACTCAGCGAATATCAGATAGTATATATAATGAAGGGCGAGGGGTGGTTCGTATCCGCCCATCAGCCCCGTACCCAGCTCCATGCCGGCGATGTAGTCATCCTCTATCCAGATGAATGGCACAACTACGCCCCCAATCCCCAAACCGGCTGGACCGAAGCCTGGATAGGCTTCACCGGCAACTACGCCGGAAAGCTCCTCAGCAAGTTCAGCCTGGAACGTACCCGGCCCATCCACAACGCAGGCATATCAGATATATTATGTGATGCCTTCCAGGCCGTCTGCCAGATAGCAGAGGATCACCTGCCAGCCTACCAGCAGCAACTCTTAGCCTATGTATGGCTGATAGCCAGCACCGTATATGCCCGTAGCCAGCAAATGCCCTATCTCGGCAGCCCGGACCTGGGCAGTCTCAATGCCGCCATCCGCTTCATGCGCCAGCACCTGAATCAGAACATGCCCATGCAGGATGTAGCCAGGGAAGCCGGAATGGGCTACTCCAAATTCCGCAAGCTGTTCCGTGAGTATACAGGCTTCCCGCCCGCCCAGTACTTCCTGCACCTGAAGATGGAACGTGCCAAGGATTATCTGCAGAGTACCAACCTCTCCTGCAAGGAAATATCCTTCCGCCTCGGCTTTGACTCCCCCTCATATTTCAATAAAATGTTCCGCCTCTATCACGGCATCACCCCCATGTCAGTAAGGGAAAGGGAGGAGCCCCCGAGCCCCCTAAAGGGGAGCGTAGGGGTTCCAGAGTTTAGGGGTTCTAAAGTTCCAATAGTTCCGTAATTCCGTAGTTCCAAAAGTCCCTAACCATGAACCATGAACCTCTTGCCCCTTGCTCCTTGCCCCTCGGCTCCAGACTCTCGAAAGGCTGAAGTATGATGAATGATTGATGATGGATGAACCACTAACCGCTAACCACTCTTCTTAGAGTTTTCTTGGATTGTTCAAAATTAAGTCATACTTTTGCAGATAGAAACCCATACGTTTGGCAATTATGACACAAATAATTTTAAATATTGAGGATAACAGTCTTGTTCCTGGCCTGAAGCAGATTCTTAGTGCTATCAAGGGAGTTACCATTGACAAGCTGGTTACTAATCAGACTGCCGTTGATAAAGAGAAAACCTTTATCAAAGAAACCATTACAAAAGGCTATCGCAAAGCACAGGAAGGACGTTTTGCCGGAAAAGGCCTCACATCTCTTGATGCTTTGGTTGATGAACTCAGAGCAGAAACCATGTAGGAAATGGTGACTTTTAACTATACCGAAGAGTTCCTCCGCCAAGCCAAGCGCCTTGCCAAACGTTATCGTTCGCTTGCAGATGACATCAATTCTTTACAGCACGAACTTAAAGAGAACCCCGAAATAGGAGTATCGCTTGCTTCTGCAGCTGATTGCAAGTATCATCACAGCTGCCATCACCGCACTGAGCACTGCATCGTGCGTGAGATAAGAAAACGCCTCGAGATTCCCCGGGGCGTTTTTGTTGTGGAGGTAAAATTGTCAACACCTGCAAACAGATATCGACCAATTTAAAATCCTAAAGAGCCGGCACCTTTATTATATTTCCTCGTTGGCGTAGAGGAAGCGTTTGATGCTCTTCTTAGGTGTCTTCTCAAACTCCTGTTTCATGATCTTGATGCCGGCGAGCTGTGCGTAGGCGGGTAGGAGGGGGTTGACTTCCTTGCGGTTCTCCTCCATGAGCTCGGCGAGGGCTTCGTCAGTCAGGTGGTTGGCCTGTACTTGGTCTGGATCGGGATAGACAAGGCCGTAGAGCTTTTCGCCCTTCTGGATGACTACGCACTCGGCTACCATTTTCATGCTGCTGAGTTTGTCCTCAATCTCCTCGGGGTAGATGTTCTGTCCGTTGGCGCCGAGGAGCATATTCTTGCAGCGTCCCTTGATGAAGACGTTGCCTTTTTTGTCCATTACACCGAGGTCTCCGGTATGATACCAGCCTTCCTGGTCAAGGGTGGACTGGGTGGCTTCCTCGTTCTTATAATAGCCTAACATGACGTTGAGACCGCGGGTAAGGATTTCACCAGGGACTTTCTGGGGGTCGGGGCTGGCTATCTTAAGTTCCTGATGGATGACGTTCTTGCCGCAGGAGCCGGGAACGAACTTCTGATAGTCCTCATATGTGATGATGGGGGCGCATTCTGTGGCGCCGTATCCTACGGTGTAGCGGAAGCCGATGTCATGCAGGAGTTTCTCTATCTCCTGATTGAGGGCTGCTCCGCCGATGATGACTTCATAGAAGTTGCCACCGAGGGCATTGGTGAGTCCGTCGCAGATTTTCTTCTTGATGATCCGGCCTATGATGGGGGTCTTCATGAGGATGCGCATCTGCGGGGTCTGAATCTTGGGCAGGACGGCTTTGCGCACTACCTTTTCTATAATAAGGGGTACCACTATCAGGATGACGGGCTTGACATCTGCCAGGGCCTGCATCAGGACGGTAGGTGATGCCATCTTGGTGAGGAAGTGAATGTGTACGCAGGAGAGGAATTCGAAGGTGAATTCGAATGCCATGCCGTACATGTGTGCCATGGGGAGCATGGAAAGTACGTTGTCTCCGGGCTTGATGATGTGGCCCAGTACGTTTACGGCAAAGTCATAGTTGCTCCACAAGGCGCGGTAGGGAATCATGACGCCCTTACTGTTGCTGGTGGTGCCGCTGGTGTAGTTGATGATGGCCAATTCATCGGCTTCATCACGGTGGTAGCTGATGTCAGCGGGCTGGATACCCTGGGGGTATTTGGCGGCATAGATACCGTTTACTGCGGCGAATGCCTGTGCGAACTTGTCTGTATTACTGCAGAGGACGTCATAGTCTGCCAGTGAGATGATGCCTTCAAGGTCAGGCATCTCAGAGGCGGTGAGGCCGGGCCATACTTTGTCTCCTACAAGGAGGAGGCGTGCCTCGCTGTGGTTGACGATGTCATGTACCTGGGAGGGGTGAAACTCATGCAGGATGGGGACGGCTACGGCGCCGTAGGTGATGATACTGAAGAAGGCGGCGCCCCAGCGGCTGAGGTTACGGCCGCAGAGGGCAATTTTGTCTCCCTTCTGAATACCTAATTCATTATATAGGATGTGGAACCTCTCAATAATCTCGGCTACATCCTTATATTTGAAAGTAAACAGGCCATAATCAGACATTGAGTTACAGTTCCAATACTTCTGAATAGTTTCCTCTACAATCTGATTATACGAGGGTACTTTTACTTGTTCCATTTGCACAAAATCTTTAAATGTGTGCACAAAGTTAGGGCAACTTTACCGTTTTTGCAAGAAATTACCCTAATTTTTGCACAAATTTGGCGAAAATGTGAAATTAGTACACTCTTGGACCAAATATCTTACTGCCTATGCGGACCATATTGCTGCCGTACCGGACGGCGATGGGGTAGTCTTCGCTCATGCCCCAGGATCGGATGCTGAAAGAATCCTGTTGACCGAAGAAATCCTGTTTCAGACGGTTGAAGAGCTGCTGTGCCTGCTGGAACTCGGCGGCTATCTGGTCCTGGTCATCGACATTGCTGGCCATGCACATGATGCCGCAGATGCGTATGTTGGGCAGTTGCCTCCATTCGCCTTGGCGGACATATTCATACATTTCATCGGGTGAAAAGCCGTATTTGGTTTCCTCCTGGGCGATGTGCAGCTCTAAGAGGCAGTCTATGACGCGGTTGTTACGGAGGGCCTGTTTGTTTATCTCGGTGAGTAATTTATGCGAATCCACGGCATGAATCAGGTGTACATAGGGGGCTATGTACTTGACTTTGTTAGTCTGCAGATGTCCGATGAAATGCCACTCGATGTCATCGGGTAGCATTTCATGTTTCTGCTGTAGCTCCTGGACGTGATTCTCGCCGAAGAGGCGCTGGCCGCCGGCATAGGCATCCTCTATCATACTGGCGGGATGGAACTTGCTGACGGCTACCAGGCGCACATCAGGCGGTAGGGTCTGCCTGATTTCACTGATTATCTGCTTGGGGCTCTTCATCTGGCGTTGACTTGAAAATGTCCATAATCTTGGTTTCGGTGATGGAGACGATTACCCAGTCCCCTAAGGTGCCGTGCATTCCCTGGTCCAGGTTCTTGAGTGCGGTACGGAAGTCTTTTGCCTGGATGAGGATGGACTGTACGACTCGCTTCTCGGTGCCTTTCTTCTCATCTATGGTGATATAGCCTACGCGGGCCTTGAACCATTTGTCGTCTGTTAGGTCTTCGCTCTCCATTACTTCGGAAAGGCGGGCGCGTCTGATGTCAGATACTACGAATTCACCGGCCATGAAGGGTTCTATCTCTTCAATGAACCGCTTTTCGGCCTCGGTGAAGCTGATGGCGTCCACGAGGTAGGTTTCGTTGGTACTCTTGATGAGTCCGTCCTCTGATGTCTTGTCATATTTAACCTTACATTCAAACCATTCTGTCATAATTGTATATTTTTAAATTAATATTTATATTTCTTCGGAATCTGAAGTTAAAGGGAAGTTATAGAAGGAAGTTAAATTGGGAGTTAAATGGGGAGTTAAATGGGAAGTTAACTCGCTACGCTCGGGGAAGTTAAAGGGACAATACCATATTGGCTGGCAGCATCCGATACTATCGTCCAGCCAGCCCTGCTGGCTTAACTTCCTGTGCAAAGCGCATAACTTCATGTTTAACTCCATTATATAACTCTCTCTTAAACTCTTAAAATATTAAATCATTAACCTACTAACCTACTTAAACAGCCTCTTCAGTAAATCCAGCCGTTTTATCTGGCGGAGGTATTGTTCGATGTTATGGCGCTCTTCCTTCTTATACCAGAAGAAGAACATGCGCTGTTGCTGTTTGTCCCTGGGTGACTTGGCCGAGAAGATGGGCTCCAGGGTATAGGGGTGGTAGCCGGTTGCCCAGCAGGTGGTGGCTACGGTGAGCGGTGTGGGGGTGAAGTCCTGCACCTGCTCCAGCTGGAAGTCCAGGTTCTTGGTCTCGATGGCCAGTTCGGCCATGTCCTGTGCATGGCAACCGGGATGACTGCTGATGAAATAGGGTATTATCTGCTGATTGAGGCGTTCCCTGCGACAGATGTCGTCAAAGACTTTCTTGAACTGGTGGAACAGGCGGAAGGAGGGCTTGCGCATGATATTCAGCACGTGGTCCGAGGTGTGCTCGGGAGCTACCTTGAGTCTGCCGCTTACGTGGTTGCGGATGAGTTCGGCGGTGTATTCACGGGCTGCCCTGTTAAGGGTTTCGTCCTTCCAGTCATGCAGCAGAAGGTCATATCTGACGCCGCTGCCGATGAAGCTCTTCTTGATATTGGGTATGCGGTCCACCTCACGATAGATTTCCAACAGGGGACGGTGGTCGCCGTTCAGGTTGGGACATATCTGGGGATGGATGCAGGAGGGGCGTTTGCAGACGGCGCAGGCTTTGGGGTTTTTGCCGTGCATCATGTACATATTGGCACTGGGGCCGCCCAGGTCACTGAGGTAGCCTTTGAAGTCGGGCAGCTGGGCTATTTGCCTTACCTCCCGAAGGATGCTCTCCTTGGACCGGCTCATGATGAATTTGCCCTGGTGGGCGCTGATGGTGCAGAAGGCGCAGCCTCCGAAGCAGCCCCGATGCATGTTGACGCTGAACTTGATCATGTCATAGGCGGGGATGCGCTTGCCGTTGTACTTGGGATGCGGCAGGCGGGTGTAGGGGAGGTCAAAGCTGTGGTCCAGCTCTTCCTGCGTGAGTGGTGGGAAGGGGGGATTGACTACGACCCATTTGCCCTGGGTCTGCTGAAGCAGGCGCTGGGCGTGCAGTTTGTTGCTTTCCTCCTCGACATGACGGAAGTTCTCGGCGTGCAGACGGAGGTTGGCAAGGCAGTCCTCATAGCTGTGCAGTACGATGTCGTCCTTACGGAATCCGCCGGGTATCTGATGCTTCTCGTAAACGGATACGGTCTGGGGGACTTCATTCTGCTTCTGGATGACGTCCTGAAAGGTTTCCCGTGTGATGTAGGATTCTCCGTTTTCATCGTAATAAAGCGCGGGGTGATATTCTTCCAGGGCTCGGGTGAGCAGGCCGGATATCATGAGGGTGGGTTTTTCGCCCATGCCGTAGGTGATGAGGTCGGCGTGGCTGTCTATGAGGATGCTGGGCATGAACTTCTCCTTCCAGTAGTCATAGTGCATGACGCGGCGCAGGCTGGCCTCGATGCCGCCTAAGACGATGGGGACATCAGGATAGAGCTGGCGGAGTATCCGGGAATAGACGATAGTGGGATACTCGGGCCTGAGGTCATGACGGCCGTCAGGGCTGTAGGCGTCTTCACTGCGGAGCCTGCGGGCGGCGGTGTATTTGTTGACCATACTGTCCATGCAGCCGGGGGCGATGCCGAACCAGAGACGGGGGCGGCCTAACTTCCTGAAGTCACGGTAGTCGCCATGCCAGTCCGGTTGGGGTACAATGCATACGCGCAGCCCTTCGGCTTCAAGGAGGCGGCCTATGACGGCGGCTCCGAAGGAGGGATGGTCCACGTAGGCATCTGCGCTGAAGAGGATTACATCAGCACATTCCCAACCACGCAGTTGCATTTCTTTTCGGGTGGTCGGGAGCCAGCCTGACAAGTTATGTTCCATAGCCGCTGCCTGACTTACTCTTCGTCAATATCTGCCTTAAGGGTGGGCTTCAGGGCATCCAGCTGCTGTTTCTCCCAGTCAATGTACAGGATGATGAGCTGGTGCAGGCCGAAGCATTTCATGTTATCATGGAAAAGTACGTTCTGGCAGAGCTCCAGCAGGTCGGGGTCTGATGAATTGGACTCCAGGAGGGAGCGGACGTTAAGTCTGAGTTTCTCCAGAACGCTCTCGTCAACGATGCCGTTACTGTCCAGCAGGTCACTGAAGAGGGAGTACTTCTCGATGGTATGGAGTTGCTTCTCGGTTATTTCGATGGAACGGGAAGCTTTCATGTTACAGATAATCTTATACATATTATATTTTATTTATTGGTTGCTTAATAGGAAACGGACGGAGGCGTTGATGATGTTGCGTCTTACCTGTTCGTCCTGAATACATTCCAGGGGGAAGCCGAAGGAGAGTGCCCTTCTGTCTGTGCCCTGGTAGGCGATGGCGGAGGGGAGGTCTGTCTGCTTGTAGAGCATGGTACAGAAGGAGCCTTCGGTTCCGCGCAGCACGTCGGCCGTACGGACCCAGTAGTGCTGTTCGTTGGGGGAATGATAGATCTGAAGGCTGGTGTTCATGCCTTCGATACTGGTGATATTCTCTAACTGTAGGGTTTGTTCGTAGTTGAATCTGAAGATGTGGCCGGTGAAGCTCCTCTCTTCGGCTGTCTGCATATCGGAACCGATGAAGGCGCCGCTGAGGAGCAGATTTCCGCCCTTTTCAGCGTATAAGGTTATCTTTTGCATCAGTTCGGGGGTAAAGGTTTTGTAGTTGAGCAGGGAGTAGCCGTCCTGCTTCTGTGCACCGAATATGAGGTTGATGAGCCGGAAGTGGGAGGTGTCAATGGCGGGGAGGGCTGCGGTGGTGCAGGAGCTGATGTTGTAATCCGCTCCGGCTGAAAGGATGTCCCTGGCATAGAGGGTGCTGTAATCATGGGTGTTGCCGGCCAGGAAGAGGCCTTCGAGTTCGGAGCCGCTTTCGCCGATGGTGTCCCAAGAGTTCTTGCCGAAGAGGTATTGGTAGCCGCAGTAAACGGGGGATTTTACGTCTATTACGCCTGGGTCAACGTCCAGCCGGAATCCGCGTATGGTGTCGTTATCAACGGGCAGGGGGCCGGCAAGGCGCTGGAATCCGTCAGCCATGAGTATGTGGGGGCTGTGCGGGGATGAGAGATAGGCGCAGACTTCCTGGTTGGAGAGGCTCTTGCCTCCTGCATTGACGGCACAGACCTGATACCTGTACAGGGTATGCGGTTCGGCGTGGATGGTTACGGATGTCTGGTCGGCGGGGATGAGCAGGCCGTTGTCATATCCGCGTTCCCCTGCGCTTATATATATTATATAATGTGTAGGCTGGGCCGTGGGCTCTAAGGAGTCCTGGGTGGGCTGCCAGCTGAGTCGTACTTCATTGGAGTGTGGATTCGCGATGGCGGAGAGGTTACGGACGGGCAGGGGCTGTACGCAGTAGTCTGTGTTACGGTGTACGTGGCTGAGGTACTTGAGGACGCCCTTGTAGATGGCGCGGGCCATGGTGAACTTGAAGGTGGGATCATGGGCCATGCGCATGTCCTGCCAGTTCTGGTGGCTCATCATCTCCAGTATCATGGCGGGGACTTGGGGGTCACGGGTCTCGCCGTAGTTCTTGTCATAGAGCTGACGGCGGTTCCAGCTGCCGTAGGTGGCTGTCATGTCGCTGGTTACCTGGGTCATGACGATGTCGGCAAAGTCACGGCTTGTCTGTCTGGAGAGGCCGGCTCCGGTGAGGTTGTCATAATATCCGGTAGTGTAGATGCCGAGGGTGCCGATATAGGAGTTGTCCTTGCGGAAGCCGGCATCGCTGTGCACGGCCAGGCTTAATTCGATGGGGACGTTGAGTCCGCTGTCGCCGGGCAGATAGGCGCTGCCTCGGGCCAGGTAGTTCTGGACATAGGAGCGGACGCGGATGTCATCAGAGTAGTCGTCTGAGCTGTTACGGGAATAGACTTCATAGGGGAAGCCTGACCATTGGACGGTATAGCGGGCGCCTTCCAGGCAGCGGGCCAGTCCGCTCTGCAGGGGATTCTGCAGGAGGGTGTCACTTCGGGAGATATTGCTGATACCGCCGCCGAGTCTTACGGCGTCGGCGGTTACGACTCCACGATAGGAACTCAGATTGGAGAGATATACGTAGTTCTGTTCTTTCCTATCTTTGTCAAAGCGGAAGGTGCCAAGATAGACCCAGGTGCCGCCGCCCATCTGCTGGTTGACCTTGTATGTGGTGGCAACGCCCTGATGTACGACGGTATAGGATGCGTCACTTACGCTGTTGGGGAGGGTCTTGTATGAGACATAGACGGCGTAGTCTCCGCTTTCCCTGATCTCGGGCACCCAGAAGGCGGTGCTCATCTGGCGTTTGTTGTCTGTGGCTGCTGTCTGCCTGTATGTTCCTTCGGTGAAGGGGTTCTGGCGGTCAGTATAGACGTCATGGGTGCGGCAGAATCCGCCTGGGGCGCTTTCCCATTGGTATTTCTGGCTGTTCTCGGCATAGTAGCTGTTGCCGTCCTTCATGTCGTTGTCAACGATCACTTCGTTCTTCTGCCAGTCCCGTTCCCTGGGGCTGTAGACTATGGCTCCTGCATTCTCGAGCATGGGAATGAGGTAGGGGATGACGACGCTTTGGGTGAAGAGGTCTTCGGTGGTGCAGTAGAGATGGGGGCGCTGGAATATCCATTCGCCGGTCTTTACATTATAATATTTACCGTGGCTGGCCCATACGCAGAGGTGTCTGCCCCTGAGTCCTTTGCTGACGGTGTAGGGAAGGCTGGCGGGGGTGACCCAGGCGTTTCCGTGGTAGGGTTTCCGCATATATACGCGCTGGCTGTCCGGCTCGCTGAGCTGGTCAATGGAGATGAGCTGTTCTATGGGTATATCCTGGGCGTAAATGATGAGCTGGTAGGTGTTATAGGGTGTCCCTAATGTGCGGCGTACATCCTCGTATATCTGTTTCACAAGGGTTGGGGTGAAGGGTTGCGACTTGAAGGCGTCATTCAGATAGATGGTGTAGCGCTTCTGCTCGTTATCGATGTCGAGGTCCTCAATCCTGATTTTATCGGCTGAGGAATAGGCGGGGTTCTGGTAGTTCTCGAAGTAGAGGGCCAGTGGGGTCTTCTCCGTACGGCGGCGCTGTGCGGGACAGTGCGTACAGAGGGTTAGAAAAACGAGCGGAATTAAGATATATCTGACAAACATACCCGGGTGCTTTATAATACAAACTGTTTGGGATGTTTGCCGGTGAAGGGGCGGAAGTAGTCCTTGATTTCCTGTAACTGGCTGTCAACATCTCCGTTAGGAATGAGTGACTTGGTGCATTTGATGGTCTTAGTCTTAAAGTCCAGTCCGTAGAGCAGGATGGGTATGTCTGCCTTGAGGGCGATGTAGTAGAATCCTTTCTTCCAGTCACCGTTGGCCTTACGTGTGCCTTCGGGGGTTATACATACCCTGAAGGTGTCTGCCTGGATGGCCTGGCGGGCTACGGTGTCGGTGACTTTCATCTTCTTGTTACGATAAACGGGTATGCCGCCGATGCGTCTCATGAGGATACCTAAGGGCCAGAAGAACCATTCCTTCTTCATGAGAAAATTGCAGTCCTCTCCGATGGAATAGAGATACAGTTGACCGATGATGAAATCCCAGTTACTGGTGTGTGGCGCCAGGGCGATGACGCACTTGTCGGGCAGGGGTTCCGTTACGTGTTCGCGGAACCCTAACCAGCCATACAGTATCTTTCTGCTCAGACGCTGAAGCATATCCTTCTTTCCTCTTTTTTTTCTCTTAAGCCAATGCCTTGATCTGTTCTACAATGTCCTCGGTACGGGCCAGGAGGTCCTCACGCATTTTCCTGAAGAACAGGCGGGTGCTGCCGGGCTCTACATGGGACAGTCTGCTGATCATGTCGTTCTGCATCTGAAGGATGGTTAGCATGACGTTTTCCACATCATTTTTGTTGGCGTCCTTCTTGTACTGAAGCAGTGCTACACACTCGGCAAACAGGTCACCGCATAGTGAATTGATGTCTTTCTTAATCTCTCTTCTTTTCATAATGCAGAATTTATTATGGATTATTAACAAAGCAAAGATAAGAATATTTGTCAGAATTCATATCATGTTAACGTTTATTTTAATAAAAAAAATGAATTTTTGTGTTTTCTTTCTTTATTTAGCCTACATTTTTGTAATTTTGCGCTGCGAAAATGGTTTATTTATAAAAATAAGAATTCAAATTATGGAAAAAAGTGCATTGCAGGTGGCCCGTGCTGCCTACCAGCCTAAACTCCCCAAAGCGCTGCAGGGTCCTGTAGTGGCTGTTGAGGGTGCTGCTACTCAGAGTGTAGGTAATCAGGATGAGATTAAGGCTATGTTCCCCAATACTTACGGAATGCCTGTCATTACTTTCAAGGCCGGCGAACAGAAGGCGATGGAGCCTTTCAACGTGGGTATCATCCTCAGTGGCGGTCAGGCTCCTGGCGGTCATAACGTTATCAGCGGTCTTTATGACGGTGTGAAGTCTCTTAACAAGGATAGCAAGCTGTATGGTTTCCTGATGGGTCCCGGCGGCCTGGTTGACCATAAGTATGTGGAGTTTACCGATGCTTTCATTGACGAGTACCGTAACACGGGTGGTTTCGATATCATTGGTTCTGGCCGTACGAAGCTGGAGAAGGAGTCTCAGTTCGAGAGTGGTATTGAGATTCTGCGTAAGCTGGGCATCAAGGCGCTGGTTATCATCGGCGGTGATGACAGTAATACGAATGCGTGCGTTCTGGCTGAGTACTATGCGGCCAAGAAGTACGGTGTTCAGGTTATCGGCTGCCCCAAGACTATTGACGGTGACCTGAAGAATGAGCAGATTGAGACCAGCTTCGGTTTCGATACTGCCTGCAAGACTTATTCTGAGCTTATCGGTAACATTCAGCGTGACTGTAACAGTGCCCGCAAGTACTGGCACTTCATTAAGCTGATGGGCCGTTCGGCTTCTCACATCGCTCTGGAGTGTGCGCTGCAGACTCAGCCCAATGCCTGTCTGATTTCAGAGGAGGTGGAGCAGAAGGAGATGTCACTGGACGATGTGGTTACTTACCTGGCTAAGATTGTAGCTGACCGTGCTGCCGAGGGTAACAACTTCGGTACTGTCCTTATCCCCGAGGGTCTGATTGAGTTCATCCCTGCTATCAAGAAGCTGATTGCCGAGCTGAACGAGGTGCTGACTGATCCCGCAACAGGTGAGAGCCGTGAGTTTGCTTCTAAGGAAGAGCAGGTTGCCTTTGTGAAGAGTCACATTGCCGCTGACAACCTGGCTGTGCTGGAGTCTCTGCCTAAGGATGTGGAGCGTCAGCTTTGTCTGGACCGTGACCCCCATGGTAACGTTCAGGTTTCTCTTATCGAGACTGAGAAGCTGCTTTCCACTATGGTTGCCTCTAAGCTGGCTGCCTGGAAGGCTGAAGGCAAATATAACGGCAAGTTCAGCGCGCAGCATCACTTCTTCGGTTACGAAGGACGTTGTGCCGCTCCCTCTAACTATGATGCTGACTACTGCTATAGCCTGGGCTTCAATGCCAGCCGCCTGATTGCTAACGGCAAGACGGGTTATATGAGTATCATCAAGAATACCACAGCTCCCGCATCTGAGTGGATTGCCGGTGGTGTGCCCATCACGATGATGATGAACATGGAGCGCCGTAACGGTGCTATGAAGCCTGTTATCCGCAAGGCTCTGGTAGAGCTGGACGGTGCTCCCTTCAAGTTCTTCGCCAGCAAGCGTGAGGAATGGGCTAAGAATACATGCTATGTATATCCTGGTCCTATCCAGTACTGGGGTCCCTCAGAAGTATGTGACCAGTGTACTAAGACATTGGCTTTAGAGCAGAAATAAAACTTGATAGGAAATCCCCTCTTCTGCTTACATAGAGTAGGAGAGGGGATTATAATTTTAAAAGAACATTGGCTAACAGTTACAATCCCAGAACGGGAAGGACGGGCGCTGCAAGGTACAGAAGGTCCGCTTCCGGCAATAAGGGCAGAAAACAGAAAGGGAAGGGCGGCATTTTCGGTCGCCTGGGTGTTTCTGTCTGGATCGGTATTGTACTGGTTGCCGTTGCCTATATCGGGCTGTTTTACTACTTTTTTGTGGGTCCGTACAGTTTCAGATGGAAAGCTATCTACGGCGAACCTACGTATCCTGAAGGGTACAGTGTCAGGGGTATTGATATCAGTCATTACCAGACGAGTATTAAATGGGAAAAACTCAGGAACGCATCTATCAACAATGATCCCGTGCGTTTCGTCATCATAAAGGCTACCGAGGGTAAAGACCTCTTTGACGATGATTTCAATGACAATTTCTTTCAGGCCAGGGAGAATGACTTTATTCGCGGAGCCTATCACTTCTTCGTGCCGGGCGTGAATGCTGCGGACCAGGCGCGGTTCTTCCTGCATCAGGTACATCTGGTGCCTGGGGATTTACCGCCTGTTCTGGATATTGAGAAAAACGGCAAGCTCTCCAAGAAACAGCTGCAGAAGGACGTTAAGACCTGGCTGGACATTGTGGAGCAACAATATGGTGTTAAGCCAATCCTGTACACCAGCTATAAATTCAAGAAGGATTTTCTGGACGAACCTGTGTTTGACGAGTATCCTTACTGGATTGCGCATTATTATATTGATAAGCTGGAATATAAAGGTGACTGGGTGCTGTGGCAACATACTGACTGCGGTAAGCTGGACGGCATAAAAGGTTTTGTTGACTGTAATATTTTCAACGGAACTGTTGAGGAACTGCAGGCATTTACCTTACAGGAACAAAATGATGCAGAACCTGAAGAGGTGGAAGAGGAAGAGGATTTATAGGAGAAAAATGGTTTATTAAACATAATCACGATTACGATTTTAAATGGGTAAAGTTATTACAGGAGCGGAATATTCAGCGCAGAAATACATTGAACTGCCTGTGAGGGAACCTCAGGAACTGATGGCGTTCATGATGAAACAGATGTCTGGCATCAGCAGAAACAGGGCCAAGGATCTGTTAAGCGGCCATGCAGTGACCGTTGACCGCAAACTGGTAACACAATACAATTACATGCTTTCCGTTGGCGAGGTGGTCCGTATTACGCGTCACAAGCGTAGCACAGAGCTGATAAACAAGCATATCAAGATTATATACGAGGATCACGACATTGTTGTTATTGAGAAGCAGCCGGGAATCCTCAGTATGGCTTCCGCACCGAACCAGTTCTGTGTGAAGGATATTCTGGATGATTATTTTCATAAGCGTCATTTCAAGTGCAAGGCGCACGTGGTTCACCGTCTGGACCGTGAGACTTCAGGACTGATGATTTATGCCAAGAGCATTGAGATGGAACAGATTCTGGAAAACAACTGGCATGACATTGTGTATGACCGCCGGTATGTTGCCGTCCTGTGCGGCTCTATGGAACAGGAAGGCGGAACCGTTCATTCATGGCTGAAGGACAACAAGCAATTCTTTACGTATAGCAGTCCGACCGATAATGGCGGTAAGGAAGCTGTTACGCATTATCACTGCCTGCAGAAGAACCAGGAGTACAGTCTGGTGGAAATGCGGCTGGAAACGGGAAGGAAGAACCAGATCCGTGTTCACATGAATGATCTGGGATTCCCTGTGGCCGGTGATACCAAATACGGTAACGGACGCAATCCCATAGGCCGTCTGGCATTACATGCCTACCGTCTGAATTTCTACCACCCGCGTACGGGTGAGCCTATGAATTTCGAGACGCCCTTCCCTGCCTCATTCCGTAAAATTTTCGAAACTACTAAAAAATAACACAATATGAAAAAGAACTTTTCTATCCTTACAGTTTTACTGGTCAGTTTACTTTTTACATCATGCAAAGCTTTCAACTATCAGAAAGACACCAAGACTGACGCTTCATCATTACTGTCAAACGCAATTGCCGGTAACACTTCCCAGACTACTACGGACCTTCTGGGCCGTGTACTTTCCTATCTGCTGTTCGGCAATACCATAAACGAGGAGAATATCCTGGGAACATGGACTTATTCCTCGCCTAAGGTTATCTTCGAGAGTGAGAATATCCTGGCCAAAATCGGCTCGGACATCGCTTCCGATAAAATAGAGAAAACACTTGGTGATCAGTTGGCACGTGTAGGTTTTACCCAGGGTAAGACCACGCTGACTTTCAATAAGGACAATACATGTTCCTTTACTTACGGATCACGTACTTATCCTGGTACTTATAAGTTTGACGCGTCATCTAACCGTCTGACTATTACGGATGCCTTCGGCCTGGGTAATGTCAAGTGTACGGCCTGCAAGAACGGAAATGAGCTGTACCTGCTTTTTGACTCCAATAAGGTGCTCTCTGTTCTGAATGCCTTCAGCAATTCATCTTTAGGAAATTCAACAGCCGCTTCCGTACTGGACAACTACAAGGGCCTGAAGTTAGGATGGTCAATGACGAAATAAAGTAAGAAAATAAATATATCTTTTGGCGGTGTGTTGAATAATTTGTAATTTTGCACCTCGAAAAAACAACTCTATTATAAACAATGAATATATCATACAAGTGGCTTCGTGAATACGTTGAGACGGACCTTACCGCACAGCAGGTGGCCGATGCGCTTACCAGTGCCGGTCTTGAGGTGGATGGCGTAGAGGAAGTTCAGAGTATAAAGGGTGGCCTTGAGGGCCTTTGGATTGGTAAGGTACTGACATGTGAGGCACATCCCAACAGTGATCACATGCACATCTGTACTGTGGATGTGGCTCAGGGCGAGCCCCTGCAGATTGTCTGCGGAGCCCCCAACGTGGCAGCCGGTCAGAAGGTTGTGGTAGCTGTGGTAGGTACAAAACTGTATGACGGTGACGAGTGCTTTACCATCAAGCGCAGCAAGTTACGTGGTGTGGAAAGCCTGGGTATGATCTGTGCCGAGGATGAGATAGGTATAGGTTCCGATCACAGCGGTATTATCGTTCTTCCTGACGATGCTGTTGTAGGAACACCAGCCGCCAAATATTACAATATAGAGAGCGATTACGTTATTGAGGTGGATATTACGCCCAACCGTGCTGATGCCTGCAGCCATTATGGTGTTGCACGCGATTTGTATGCATGGCTCATTCAGAACGGTTACAAGACCAGCCTGAAACGTCCTTCATGCGATGACTTCCAGGTGGATGACGAATCACTGCCTGTCAGTGTGGAGGTTCAGAATGCCGAGGCTTGTCCCCGATACTGCGCTGTCTCCCTTACCGGATGTCAGGTTAAGGAGAGCCCTGAATGGCTTCAGAATAAGTTGCGTGTCATAGGTCTTCGTCCCATCAATAACATTGTGGACATTACCAATTATATCATGATGGCATACGGTCAGCCCCTTCATTGCTTTGATGCTGATATGATTCTTGGCAGGAAGGTGATTGTAAAGACCATGCCCGAGGGTACGCCTTTCATCACACTTGACGGTGAGGAGCACAAGCTCTCAGACCGTGACCTGGCTATCTGTAACGCAGAGGAGCCTATGTGTATTGCGGGTGTATTCGGCGGAAAAGGAAGCGGAACTTACGACAGTACGGTTAATGTGTTGCTGGAGAGTGCTTACTTTAATCCCACATGGATTCGTAAGAGTGCCCGTCGTCACGGACTCAGCACCGATGCCAGTTTCCGTTTTGAACGCGGCATAGATCCTCACGGACAGATTTACGCGCTGAAGCAGGCTGCCATCCTAGCTAAGGAACTGGCAGGTGCCAAGGTAAGTATGCAGATTGTGGATATCAATCCCAATCCCCTACCCGACTTCAACGTATCCCTGAAATACGCCTATGTTGATACCCTTATCGGCAAACATATACCCGCAGAGACTATCAAGAGCATTGTCACCAGCCTGGAGATGAAGATTCAGTCTGAGACGGCTGAGGGCCTTGAACTGGTGGTACCCGCCTACCGCGTGGATGTACAGCGTCCCTGTGATGTTGTTGAGGATATCCTGCGTATCTACGGATACAATAATATCGAGATTCCCTCAACGCTTAAGAGCAGCCTCTCTGTCAAGGGCGACCCTGACAAGAGCCACAAACTGCAGAACATCATCGGCGAACAGCTGGTTGGCGCCGGTTTCCGCGAGATTCTGAACAACAGCCTGCAGCGCGGTGCCTATTACGATGGTCTGGAGAGTTATAAGAGCGAGAATCTGGTGAAGCTCCTGAATCCGCTCAGCCAGGATTTGAACTCATTACGTCAGACCCTTCTCTTCGGCGGATTGGAAAGTATTGTACGCAATACCAACTATAAGAATGCCGACCTTAAGTTCTTTGAGTTCGGAAATTGCTACAAGTTCCAGGCCGAAAAGCGCTGTGCGGACATCATCCCCGGTGTCAGCAGCAGCCGTGACCCTGAAGTCATCAAGCACGTACTGGATGCCTATTCCGAGGATTATCACCTCGGTCTTTGGGTTACCGGCAAGCGTGTCAGCGGCAGTTGGGCTCATGCTGACGAGGACAGTTCATTCTACGAGCTGAAGGCTTACGTTATGAATATTCTCAGCCGTCTGGGCGTACCATTCGGTATGCTTGTCTTCGCAGAGGGTAATTCTGATATATATGACAAGAGTATACAGGTGCAGAACCGAGGAGGTAAGGTGCTGATAGAGATGGGCATTGTCAGCCATAAGATTCTGAAGAGCTTCGGAATTTCCGCAGCTGTATATTATGCAGATATCCGTTGGAAGCAGCTGATGAAGGCTATTAAGAACCAGGCTGTAACCTATACAGAAATCAGCAAGTTCCCTGCCGTTAGTCGTGACCTGGCTTTGCTGCTTGACGAGAGCGTTCAGTTTGAGCAGATTGAGAAGATTGCTTATCAGACTGAGAAGAAACTTCTTCGTGGTGTTAAGCTCTTTGATGTTTATGAAGGCGACAAGCTGCCTGAGGGCAAGAAGTCATACGCTGTCAACTTCATTCTTCAGGATAACGAGAAGACTTTGAACGACAAGCAGATTGACGCTATCATGCAGAAGCTTATCACAAACCTCACTACCCAGCTGAAGGCTGAACTGAGATAAGAGGCTATGAATTAGGAATTAATAAATATGAATAAATAAAATGGGAAGAGCATTTGAATATCGTAAAGCTACTAAGCTTAAGAGATGGGGCCACATGGCCAAGACATTCACACGTCTGGGTAAGCAGATTGCCATTGCTGTAAAGGCTGCCGGACCAGAACCCGAGAACAATCCCGCACTGCGTTCCATCATCGCTGTCTGCAAGCGCGAGAATATGCCGAAGGACAACATTGAGCGTGCCATCAAGAATGCGCTGGGTAAAGACCAGAGTGACTATAAGTCAGTCACATACGAAGGATACGGCCCTCACGGTGTAGCTGTATTTGTAGATACACTTACTGACAACACAACACGTACCGTTGCTGATGTTCGCAGTGTATTCAATAAGTTCAGCGGCAACATGGGAACAACCGGTTCCCTGGCTTTCCTCTTTGACCACAAGTGCGTGTTCACCTTTAAGAAGAAGGCTGACATGGATATGGACGATTTCATCCTGGAGATGATAGACTGCGGCGTAGAGGAAGAGTATGATGAAGAGTATGACGAGGACAAGGACGTAACCACCATCACCATCTACGGTGAGCCCACCAGCTACAACGAGATTCAGAAGAAGCTCGAGGCTGATGGCTTTGAGGATGTAGGCGGTGAGTTCACCTATATTCCCAATGACCTGAAGGAAGTCACTCCCGAGCAGCGTGAGACCATCAATAAGATGGTGGAGAAGCTGGAGGAGTTTGACGATGTTCAGACGGTTTACACTAACATGAAGCCTGAGGAGGAATAATCCCCTACCCTTACAGATAAGAAAACCTTCCGAAGATAATCCGGAAGGTTTTTTTTATTCCTTATCAACTTGCAGCTGATTGCAGACTGTCTCTTAAAACGGAGGCTGGTCATCCGATGAGAGATTCTCAAACGGAGCCTCGGCATTCAGCTGGTTCTGTGTTTGCGCCATCTCCTCCGGACTGAGCCTTTCTGATACAAAGCGACCGCCCATATCGCTTGACGTCTCACCAGGAAGAGGTACCTGCGAAACCAAATCCTCGAATCTGGCAAACTCGCTCTTGAACTGAAGTTTGATATCACCCACCTGTCCGTTACGGTGTTTGGCAATGATAAACTGGGCCAGTCCCTTCCAGCTTTGGCCGGACTGATCTGTGTAGATATGATAATACTCGGGACGATGGATGAAGCATACGATGTCAGCATCCTGTTCAATGGCACCGGACTCACGCAGGTCACTTAACTGAGGACGTTTACCCTCCTCACCTTCGCGGTTCTCCACACCACGGTTCAGCTGACTCAGGGCAATAATGGGAATATTCAGTTCCTTGGCCAGACCTTTCAGCGAACGGCTGATGGTAGAAACCTCTTCCTGACGGCTGTTAATGTTCAGACCGCTGGCATGCATCAGCTGCAGGTAGTCAATCATGATAATCTTCACACCATGTTCACGTACCAGACGGCGTGCCTTAGTCTGCAGTTCGAATACAGTAAGCTGAGGGGTGTCATCCACATATATCGGCGCATCCCATAACTGACGGACACGCGCATCCAGCTGACCCCATTCATATGGCTGCAACTGAGCACTACGCAGTTTCTCACCACTAATCTCACTTACATTCACCATCAGACGCTGAACCAGCTGCTCATTGCTCATCTCCAACGAGAACATTGCCACAGGCATACCGTTATCCACTGCCATCCGCTTCAGCATACTCAGCACAAAGGCGGTCTTACCCATAGCCGGACGGGCCGCTATAATAATAAGGTCACTGTTCTGCCATCCGCTGGTCATCTTGTCCAGTTCCTCAAATCCCGTACTCAGGCCGCTCAAACCGCCTTCGCGGGCAGCTGCCTGTTTCAGCAACTTATATACATTATCTATAACAGGGTTAATCTGTGTATAGTCCTTCTTCAGGTTCTTCTGAGAAATGGAAAATAGCTGGCTTTCAGCTGTCTGCATCAGATCTGCCACATCAATCGTGGAATCAAAGGCCTGTGTCTGGATGTAGCTGGCAAACGTAATAAGCTGACGTGCTAAAGATTTCTGGGCAATAATCTTGGCATGATACAGTATGTGAGCGCTGCTGGCAATCTCCGCGTTAATCTGCATGAGATAAGTGTTACCGCCGGCATCTTCCAGCAGACCTGTACGTTCCAACTGGTCACATACAGTCATAATATCCACAGGCTTCTGCTCCACATTCAGTGTCTGAATAGCCTGAAAGATAAGCTGATGGCGTTTATCATAGAAACTCTCGGGTTTCAGGATTTCAGCCACCTGTCCCCAAGCTTCCTGTTCAACCATCAGTGCGCCTATCACAGCCACCTCCATATCCAGGCTCTGCGGTTGCTTATGTCCATACTGGTCCACACTGGGAACCTCCACAATCTTAGTTGTCTGCTTTCTTCTTTCAGCCATTTTCCCAATTTTTATTTGCAAAGATACGATTAAGCGAGCGGAATACAAAATAAAAACTTGATTTTATTTTTATTCCCGAGCGAAAGTATCTTCGAGGCGAAAGCCTCAATTATACGATTAAGCGAGCGGAATACAAAATAAAAGCTTGATTTTATTTTTATTCCCGAGCGAAAGTATCTTCGAGACGAAAGCCTCAAAGATAGTGCAAACCGAGAGAAATACAAAATAAAAAAACGATTTATATTTTAGTTTCGGAAGTTATGCGCTGCGCGCAGGAAGTTAAAAAGGGAGTTATAAAATGAAGTTTAGCCAGCTAAGCTGGCTGAACGATAGCTTTGAAAGTTTGCAATCTGTTTTTGGTATTGTCCTTTTAACTTCCAATTTAACTCCTACGAGCGTAGCGAGTTTACTCCAATTTTAACTCTAATTTTAATTTCTTAAAGTTAAAACAAAGAGTTTTACGGAAAAATATTCTGCAGAACGAAAAAACTGCCGATATTAAAAAAAGAATATTATTCATATTTAAATTATTTAAGAAATTTAATCTAAAATTTATCGTTTTTATTGCAGGTATTCATTTTATTCGTAACTTTGCGCTGGTTTAATTAGAAAAATACACATTTTTAATACACACAATTAAAATTATTTAATCAATGAGCAACTTGGCAATTGAACTGAGAAAGCTATTGCTTGGCGTATTGGTGTTGTGGACATTCGTACCATGGAGTACTTGTGCCTATGCGCAATCAGCCGGCAATAGCAAGGAGCAGGTATCAAAGGCTCCGGATGGTAAGCAGAGAACCGTAAGCGGTACTGTACGTGACGAACAAGGTGAGGAACTGGTGGGTGTTCCGGTAAGAATCGGAAACGGCCAGGCAGTAACGATTACCAATGACAAGGGTTACTACCAGGTGAAGGTTCCTACGGGTGCCTGTCAGCTGAAGTTTACCTATGTGGGTATGAAGGAGCAGGTGGTAAACCTTGCCTCCGGCACCAAAGACTTGAAGCAGGACGTGGTGATGAAGGACAATAACACGCTGCATGACGTGGTGGTTACGGGTATCTTCTCTAAGGCACGTGAGAGTTACACTGGTGCCGTCTCTACCATCAGCAAGGAGGAACTGAAGCTGCACAAGAGCCAGAACCTGCTGCAGACACTGAAGTCAATTGACGCCTCACTGAATTTCCAGGTAAATAATCTGGCGGGAAGCAACCCCAACAACCTGCCACAGATCAATATCCGCGGTAACTCCAGTCTGCCCATGAGCGTTGCAGAATTCAACAGCTCAGCCAGCACATCCGTTAACACACCACTTGTTATATTGGACGGTTTCGAAATGTCCCTGGAGAAGCTGATGGACTACAATGATGAGGAAATTGAGAGCATCAACATCCTGAAGGATGCAGCCGCGACAGCCATCTACGGATCACGCGGTTCAAATGGTGTGATTGTTGTTACCACACGTCAGCCCGAAGCTGGTAAACTGCGCATCCAGGCTGAGATTGGAGTTGACATCGAGGCACCGGACCTCTCAAGTTATGACTATCTGAATGCCAAGGAGAAGTTGGAGCTGGAGAACAGATTAGGTTTGTACTCCGGAACCAATCCTAAGAATGACTTCCTTTTCCAGCAGCATTACAATTATAAACTGCGTAATGTGCTCAGCGGAGCCACAACAGACTGGATTGCCAAGCCAATCCGTACCGGTGTAGGCTCACACTACAATATCCGTCTTGAAGGTGGTAGCGAGCAGTTCCGTTGGGCCGCCAGCGCTAATTACAAGGACACGGAGGGTGCCATGAAGGGCTCTAACCGCCGTTCTTTCAACGGAAGCATCCAGTTGGTTTACAACCTGAAGAACGTTAAGTTCAAGAACTACACAACCATCGGTCTCGTCAATTCAAACGAGAGTAAATACGGCTCATTCAGCAACTATGTAGCACAGCAGCCTTATGATATCCCCTACGATGAGACAGGCGCGCTTCGTGACAGATTTGAGCCCTTCCTGGGTGCTTCTCAGGGTTTAGGACGCGCCAATCCCCTGTATGACGCAGAACTTAACATTATCAATAAGTCCGGTCACGAGACACTGACCAACAACTTCTCTATTGATTGGAAAATCATCCCAGACCTGACATTGCGCGGCCAGTTTGGTATCAGCAAGCTGAACAACAGCAGCGATTACTTCCTGCCCAAGGAGCATTCAACATTCACAACCGGTTCACAATACCAGGATGACGAGGGTATCCTGCGTCGCGGTCTTTACCGTTATGGAACTGGTAACGGGTTCAGCTATAACGGAAACGTGACTTTAGCTTATAGCCACATATTCGCCGAGAAACATCAGTTGTACGTAGGTGCTGACTACAACATCGCCGCAAGCGAGAACGAATCCATCTCATTCGAGTCAGAAGGATATCCTGACAGCAAGTTCCCTACCCCGTATAACGGAAAACAATACAGGCAGAATAGCGGTCCCAACGGTTCTAAAAGCAAGAGCCGCCGTATCGGTTTTACCGCTAACGTCAACTATACCTACGATTCACGTTACTACGTTGACCTTTCCTATCGTGTGGATGGAAGCTCCTCATTCGGTAGCGAGAGAAAATGGGCTCCGTTCTGGTCAACGGGTATCGGATGGAATGTTCACAACGAGAAATTCTTCAAGGCAAACCCCATCCTGAGCATTCTGCGTCTGAAGGGCTCAATCGGTGAAGTCGGTTCACAGATGGGTAGCGGCTCTGGCGCAAACACCATATATCATGCTGTTACAGAAAGCAACTATATGAACTGGCAGGGCTCACAGCTTGCCGCATGGGGTAACCCACGCTTAACTTGGCAAACAACACTTGAGGGAAATGCTGGTCTTGAATTCGGTATGCTCAAAGGACGCCTGAAGGGAGAATTCAACTACTACGAGAAGCGTACTACTAACCTGCTTTCATCTATGGATCTCCCGCAAAGCATGGGCATCAACAACTATATTGCGAATATCGGCGAAGTAAGAAACCGTGGTTGGGAGCTTTCATTGACCGGATATCCCATCCGTGACCTAAAGCACGATTTCACTTGGATGGTGACCGGTCAGATGGTTTACAACAAGAACTGGATCTCCAAGCTTTCCAATGCTGTTAAGGCTCAGACGGAGGCATATCGTGAGCAAGACGTAGACGTTGCCAACCTCTTCTACGAAGGAATGCCTCAGAACGCGCTTTACACCGTAAAATCCTTGGGCATTGATCCCTCAACAGGTAAGGAGATATACGTTGACCGCGATGGCAATGTAACTGACTCATGGCGTGCCGGTGACAAGGTGTTCTGCGGACAGGGTGATCCCAAATATCGTGGTAACTTTACCAACGTTCTCCGCTATAAGGGTTGGACGCTGAACTTCACATTCTCATATTACTGGGGCGGCTACACCTACAATAGCACGCTGCGCGACAGAGTCGAGGTTCCCATCAGCTCTTTGAAGTCTCAGAATGTTGACCGCCGCGCTCTCACAGACCGTTGGATGAATCCTGGCGATGTAACCTTCTTCAAGGGTTACGGTGAGGACCAGACACGTGCCACCTCACGTTTCGTAATGAAGGACAATGTCCTGGAACTCTCTTCTCTCAGCCTACAGTACCGTTGGGACAGCAAGTTTGTTCGTAATAACCTGAGGATGCAGTCTGTAACCTTCGGTCTGAACTGCAATGACCTGGTTCACTGGGGCAGTGTTAAACAGGAGCGTGGTACAAGCTATCCCTATGCACGTAATATACTGGGTAGTGTAAGACTGTTGTTCTAATGAAAGAAATAAAGAATTGTTAATTCAGCATTCAGAAATATGAATATCAAGATAAAAAACAGGCAAGTGTTAGGCATAGCCGCCCTCATTTGCAATATAGCCCTCAGCACAACGCTTACATCGTGCAACAACTGGCTCGATGTGCGTCCTGAGACAGAACAGAAAGAGGACGATCAGTTCTCTACTGAAAACGGATTTCAGATGGCACTTATAGGCTGTTACCTGCATATGGCCAGCCAAAGTGCCTATGGATTGCAGCTGACCATGACCAGCGTAGAGAATCTGGCCAATCTCTGGCGTATTGACCCGGCAACCACTAACATAGCCGAGCGGGATATTGCCCAGCACGATTATACAACAGATAACGCCAAGTCAACTGTTAAGGGCATATATACAACCCTTTTCAAGACGATAGCAGAAGCCAACCTTATTATAAAGAATGCCAAGGCAAGACCTGAAGTATTCAGCGAAACCCGTATGCAGGAAATTATCTTAGGAGAGGCTTACGCCATCCGCGCATACTGTCAGTTGGATATTCTCCGTCTCTTCGGTCAGGTTCCTAATCAGCCTCAGAAACTGGTAAGCCTCCCCTATTCCGAGGCCACCAATATCGACGAGATTCCACCATACTACGACTTCGAAGAATACACAGCTAAACTGAAGAGCGATATCGAAACAGCGGAAGCGCTTCTGAAAATCAATGATCCCGCTGTAGTGTATCCTTATAATCGCACCTATGCCACAGGAGAATTGTATGAGAAAAATTCCTTCCTGGAGAACAGACAGATGAGACTCAACTATTGGGCTGTCCGTGCACTTCATGCCCGTATGGCGCTTTATACAGGCGATAAGGAAACAGCGCTTACCATAGCACGCGATCTTATCAACGCAACATTGCCTGACGGAACAGCAGTACGTAAGCTGAGCGGTCTTACAGACTACAGGGCAGGATACACCACATGTCCCAACGAATGTTATTTCTCAATCAGCAAGGCCAACGTAAAGGATTATACTGTACAATATTTTACGGATAATGCTAATGGCATCATTTCCTCATACGATGCCAATAAGCTGATTCTTAGCGCAGAAATGCTTGACCAGCTTTTCCAGGGAGAGAACATCGAAAGCCATAACCGTTACAACAATCTATGGAACAGAGAGATGAAGGATGGCGACGGTTACCTTTGGGTAGGATTCAAGCGTTACAGCTATGATGAAGATAAGGTTCAGAACAAGGAGCTTTATTATCAGATAATCCCAATGTTACGTACTTCGGAAATGTACCTTATCGTAATGGAGACATCAACTGACCTGGAGGAAATCAACCGGTTATATACCGAGTATATGATTTCTCACAACGTCCCCATGGCAATACCATTCACATCAACTCAGGATGTGGCTACATGGATTAAGAACGAGTATCGTCGCGAGTTCTATGGTGAAGGACAGATGTTCTATACTTACAAACGTATGGGCGAAACAAACATTCTGTGGTCAAAAACCGCTGCTGACGAGAGTACTTATGTTATTCCTCTGCCTGAAACAGAATACGATCCCAGTACTGTAAAGAAAGAACAATAACAGTTAAACGAGAAAATAAGAGATATGAAGAAAATATTATTTCCGGCAATAGCAGCCGTATTGCTGACAATAGCCACATCATGCGAAAAGGAACTGGTACCCTATTCCAGTACTGATTGCTTCCTGAATTTCCGCTTCCTTGACAGCAAGGGCGAGGATATGCAGAACGAAGACCTTGTCAAGAAACCTGAGATTATAGATATACCTGTTCTCTACAACTTCAAGACACACGGTAGCGTAGCATACGATACAGTATGGATTGACGCAAAGACTGCAGGTTTCGTTAAGGATTATGACAGAGAATTCGCACTTGAACAGGTTGAGGTAGAAGGAGCGGATAATGCTGTACCCGGTGAGGATTATGTTGATTTCAACAGCCCTGAGGCACAAAGAATTCAGGTAGTCAAGGCCGGCGAATCACACTTCAAAGTGCCCGTCGTATTACTTCGCAGTAATAATCTCAGGACAAAGAACCTCACTTTGAAAGTACGTATCAAGGAGAACCAGAACTTCAAGAACGGATTCACTATGATGCAGACACGCGTAATCTCCTTTACAGACCGTGTATCCAAACCTGCCGTATGGGACGATTGCGACTTCGACAACATCTTCGGCGAATATGGTGACGTTAAGTACCAGCTGATGATTGACTGGAGCGGTAAGCCCTGGAGCGATGAATTCATACTTGAGAACTACAACACAGACAAGGAATATTTCAAATATATGGCTCAGGTATTCGCAAAGCGTCTTGCCGAGGAAAATGCGGCCCGTGAGTTAGCCGGACAGGATGTATGGCGTGAGGCTGACGGAACTCCCGTAACCTTTACCCGTAAACCTAAGTTGTAATAATCTTAAGGAGTTAAACCTAAACAAGTTTAAGAATCATGAAGAAAAATTTATTTCAAATAGCATTGGCGGCTGTGCTCCCCCTTGCACTCACAGCATGCTTCAGCGATGACAGTTCGCTTGGAGATCCCAGTAGCGTACCTGTCATAGATATTGAAGAAATGCCAGTGCAGAGTGTTGTCTCGTATGTAGGGAACCATCTTACCATTACCCCAGAGATAAATACACCTTACAAAGAATCTGAACTGGACTTTAAATGGTATCTGTATGACGAGAATGATATTGCCAAGGAGGCCGGTTTCCGCGATTCAGTAATCGACACGAAGCGTAACCTGGACTTCGAGGTAAATCTTCCCACCGGCAATTATACAATCGCCTTTGAGGTGAAAGTCAAGGCAACCGGACTTGCTAAGTACGCACGTACTACAGTCAAGGTTACAACAGCATTCTCCGAGGGATGGTATATCCTGAAGGAAACAGCAGACGGGAATACAGATATCGACCTCGTCAATGAAAGCAACTCTTCAACTGATCTTATCACCAAACTTGAGGGAGAACCGCTGAAAGGAACCCCTCTGTCTCTGGCAATGATTTACCAGCAGGACTATGTTAATCCTGATAAGAACAAGATGGACAAGGCAAACATGATTAACGTATTCTCCAATGAGAATTATCTTGCCTACCGTGTTGAGGATATGAAGAGAATCTTCGACCAGAAGAATATCTGTTATGCCGGAGAGGATAACGATGATGTTTACTACAATACGAGCAACTATTGGAACCTTACCGCAATGCTGTCTAAGAAAGGTCTCAGTTTCAATACATCCATGTCTAACACCCCCAATACAGGTAAGTACAAACTGCCTTCATTCGAGGATGATATAGCACCCTTTGTACAGATGGCAAAGGGAGGCCAGCAGGGCATCCTGTATTGGAGCAACACCTTGCATGGCGTACGCAATATCGACCAGAAGGCTGTCAACATGAAAGACATCTCCTGTGACTCATTGGGACTTCAGGAGTGTCTGGCAAGCGGTATCACACGTATCGGTGGTAAAGAAACAGTATGGTTCTATACCCAGAACAAGGCTGAGAACAAACGCTACCTGCACATCATCGACAGTAACGTTGACACACTCAAGCAAATCCGTTTACTCGACCCCGACCTTCATATAGCCAAGGCAACACGTGTAGCCGCATGCGGTGGAAGCGCATCCTATATCTATGCCATTGACGGACGCAAGCTCTATGCGTATGGTATTGAGACAGGAACAGAAGTTGAGGTCCCATTACCTAACGTATCCGATCCCGTTGACTTTGTATCCAACCAGTGGCTGTGCCTGGTATTTGGAGACAAACAGTATAATTATGACCACCTCGTAGTAGGAAGTCAGAACGGCAACGAGTACAAACTCTGGTTCTTCGACAACATCGTCGGTGGTATGCCATCTACTGCAGCATACAAGACATTTACAGGCACTGGCAAGATACATTCTGTCCGCCGTGCTGTCCCCAGCAATATCAGTAGTTTGTATATCCAAATGGGCCCACGAGCAGCAATGCCCGTTTTCCCGACAAGCGAGTAAGGATTAGAGTTGATAGATTATAGATTATAGATTATAGATGATAGATTATAGATGATAGATTATAGATGATAGATTAATGGTTTAAAAGTTTAAGGACTTCCGGAATCACGGAATTACGGAAACATAGACTCTTGACTCTTGACGCCAGACTCTCGACTCTTGACATAAACAAATAACAAATACATAAAATGAGAAAAATCATCAGTATAGTGCTGGCCGTGTTTGCAATCACGGCTGGCGCACAGACCAATTTCAACGAAGGTAAGACATTCCAGCAGATACTGGCTCAGGCCAAAGCCGAAGGTAAGCCCGTTTTCATAGACTGCTATACCTCATGGTGCGGCCCCTGCAAACAGATGGCCACCAAGGTATTCCCTCAGAAAGAGGCAGGAGACTACTTCAACAGCAAGTTCGTTTGCTGGAAAGTTGATATGGAGAAGGGCGAGGGCCCTGAGCTGGCCAAGAAATACGATGTAGCAGCCTACCCCACCTTCCTGATTGTGAACAGTGACGGAAGCCTGCGTGCTACCCAGGTAGGTTCAGCCCCGCTGGAACAGTTCATCAAGACAATTGAGGGCCTGCTGAATGAAGAGAAGGGACTGCCCTGGTATCAGCAGCAATTCAAGGAAGGCAACCGCGATGAGGCTTTCCTAAAGGATTACATGGACCTGTTGGACAGCCGCTACCTGTTCAATGAGAAGAAGCAGGTAACAAATGTGCTGCTGGAGGGTAAGACCGCACAGCAGATTGTGGATGACAACGCACTCTTTAACCTCTTTATCACAACCAGATATGATGTGGATGATGAACTGTTCCTTGAAATCTACCGCCTGCGTGCCACCGTTCAGGAAAAGTACGGCGATAAGGCCGTACAGACGCTGGACAAAGCCTGGAAGCAGGGCGCCCGTATGATAATGGAATTCGAGGGACGCGAGTTCAAGGACTTCGATACCGATAAGTTCCAGGCATACAAGCAGAAGATGCAGGCCTATAATGTACCTGACATTGAACAGATTGAGGATGCAACCCTGACATCCGTCGCCAACTACCGGAAGGACTATGCCACCCTATGCAAGTATCTGCAGAAGGACATTAAGACCCAGGGAGCCGTCTGGCCCAATGCGCGCGACCTCTGGCCCCTGCTGATGGGCATGGCAGAGAATTGCGGGCAGGACAAGAAGATGAAGAAGCTGATCATAGCTGAAGCTAAGAATCGCATAGATATCCTGAAGAAGCAGGAGGCAACCCAGGGGCCCTCTCCTCAGGTCACCGTCGGCGGCGTCAAGATGACAGCCTCGCAGTTCATGACACAGAACTTCCAGAAGATTATTGATTCGCTTAAATAAAGCATGAAGCCCTCTCGCAAGAGGGCTTCACTTTTTTATAACGCCACAGTAATCAGGATGTGGCAACACTTTTCATCTGACAAAGCAGGGCATTAGCCTGTTCAACTGAGGTAACATCAGTTACCAGGAGTTTAAACTGATTCTTACTGTTATCTACCTTGCAGATATGGGCGTTGGTGGTGGCAAAGGCAATTACCTTCCGGAAGGCCTCACTGTCATAGAAGGGGCTGTCAGGGTTCGAGACAAACTGCAACCGCATACGTCCCTGCTTCAGCATGATACGCTCACATCCGAAGTAACGGCCCAGGCTGCGCAACTTTACCACACGGATCAGCTCCTCCCCTTCAGGCGGAATGGGCCCGAAGCGGTCCGTCATACGCTGGCGGAACTGCTCCACATCCGCCTCACGCTCCAGGCTGTCCAGCTCACGGTACAGCAGCATACGCTCGCTGCTGGTAGGCACATACTCCTCGCTGAAGCTCATCTGCAGATCACTCTCAATGATACACTCCTCCACAAACTCCGTTCCGCCTGTAATATTGCCAGCCTTCACCTCCTCCTTATACAGGTCCTGGAACTCCTCGTTGCGGAGTTCCTTCACAGCCTCCGACAGAATCTTCTGATAGGCCTCGTACCCCAGGTCAGCGATAAAACCGCTCTGTTCGGCACCAAGCATATTACCCGCACCCCGGATATCCAGATCCTGCATGGCAATGTGAATGCCGCTGCCCAGGTCCGAGAAATTCTCAATGGCCTGCAGCCTGCGGCGGGCATCGATGTTCAGGGCACTAAGCGGTGGAGACAGCAGATAGCAGAAAGCCTTCTTGTTGCTTCTCCCCACTCGTCCGCGCATCTGATGAAGGTCGCTCAGACCGAAGTTCTGCGCCCCGTTGATGATAATGGTATTGGCATTGGGAATATCCAGTCCGCTCTCGATGATCGTGGTGGACAGCAGCACATCATAGTCATAGTTGGCAAAAGCCATCATAATATTCTCCAGCGTCTCAGGCGGCATCTGTCCGTGAGCAATGGCCACACGCGCATCCGGCACATGCTTATGGATAAGCGCCTCCAGGTCGGGCAGGTTACTGATGCGGTTGTTGACAAAGAACACCTGCCCGTTACGGCTCATCTCAAAGTTGATGGCCTCCGCAATAATCTCCGAGCTGAACACGCTCAGCTGCGTCTGTATGGGATAACGGTTAGGAGGCGGTGTCTGAATCACACTCAGGTCGCGCGCTCCCATCAGACTGAACTGCAACGTACGCGGGATAGGCGTAGCCGTCAGCGTAAGGGTATCCACATTCACCTTCATCTGGCGCAGCTTCTCCTTAGTGCTCACGCCGAACTTCTGCTCCTCATCAATGATAAGCAGGCCCAGGTCCTTGAACTTTACACTCTTGCCTATCAGCTTATGCGTACCGATAACAATATTCACCGAACCGTCTTTCAGCCCCTCCAGTATCTCCTTCGTCTGCGAAGCCGTACGTGCCCGGCTCAGATAGGCAATCCTGACGGGGAAATCCTTCAGTCGTGAGGTAAAGGTACGGTAATGCTGATAAGCCAGCACCGTAGTGGGCACCAGAACCGCCACCTGCTTATTGTCGGCACAGGCCTTGAAGGCAGCACGCACAGCCACTTCCGTCTTGCCGAAACCCACATCCCCGCATACCAAACGGTCCATAGGACGGGCACGCTCCATATCAGCCTTGATGTCCTGCGTAGCCTTCAGCTGGTCGGGCGTATCCTCATAAAGGAAACTGGCCTCCAGCTCATGCTGCATGAAACTGTCCGGCGAATAGGCAAAACCCTTCTCCTCGCGCCGCCGGCTGTACAGCTTTATCAGGTCACGCGCTATATCCTTGATTTTGGTCTTGGTGCGCTCTTTCATCCGTTCCCATGCACCGGTTCCCAGGGTGCTGATGCGGGGCGGCTCCCCGTCCTTACCCTTGTACTTGGAAACCTTGTGCAATGCATGAATCGAGACGAAGACCACATCGTCATGGTTATAGACAATCTTTATCACCTCCTGCATCTTATCCCCGTTGGGAATCCTCACCAGTCCCCCAAAGCGTCCCACACCGTGGTCCAGATGAACCACATAGTCGCCAATCTCAAACTGCTGCAGCTCCTTCAGCGTCAGCGCCACCTTACCTGTACGCGTCTGCTCGGTACGCAGACTGTATTTATGGTAACGGTCAAAAATCTGATGGTCCGTAAAGCAGCACACCTTCAGCTCATCATCTATGAAACCCTCATGCAGCGTCCTGTTTACAGGCTGGAACCGGATACCCGTCTCCTTGTCCGCGAAGATACTCGCCAGACGGTCCGTCTGCTTGGCGCTGTCAGCCAGAATATAAAGCTCATACCCCTCGTCCTGCAAACGGCGGAACTCAGTAATCAGCAAGTCAAAGTTCTTATGGAACACCGGCTGGGGATGAGTCTGGTAGTTCAGTTGAGAGTTTAGTGTTGAGAGTTTAGAGCTGGCGCTCATTTCTATTCTCCTGAAGTTCAGAAGCTTGTAGGCGAACTCCTCAGGATCTGCCAGAATCCGGGATTTATCCAAATCCTCAGCCCGGGTCTCAACACCTTCTGTCACCGCCTGAGCCGAGAATCCCTCGTCATACGTTAGCTGAACCGTATCACACACATAGGCAGGGTCACGCATTACCAGCACCGCATTCTGGGGCAGAAAGTGCAGAAAACTCTCTTGCTGCTCAGCAGCCTGACCTTTAAACTCAGGCACAATGCTGATCTGCAGCAACTTGTCCTTGCTCAGCTGGCTCTGCACCTCAAAGGTGCGGATGCTGTCCACCTCGTCACCGAAGAAGTCTATACGGTAAGGCAGTTCGCAGGAGAAGGAATAAACGTCAATGATACTGCCGCGGACAGCAAACTGCCCCGGCTCATACACATAATCCACACGCTGGAATCCGTAAGCCGTCAGGGTCTCCTGCACAAATACAATATCCACCTGCTCACCCGTTTGCAGCATCAGCGTCTGCTCATTCAGCTCCTGCCTGGTAACCACCAGCTCACACAGGGCCTGCGGGTGAGTGACAATGTAGAGTTGGGCGTCTGGGTTCAGCTGAGCGCTGCTTAGCCTCGTCAGTACCTCCGTGCGGAGGATCTCATTGGCAGCATCACGCTGGCCGTACTTGATGGCACGCTTGTAGCTGCTGGGGAAAAACAGCACCTGCTCCTGACCCAACAGCTGCGTCAGATCATGGTAGAAGTAACCAGCTTGCTCCTCATCGTCCAGGATAAAGAGAATCGGGGCCACCTCCTTCATCTGGGGTGAGATTGCTGCAAATACCATAGCGGCACTACTCCCCTGAAGACCACTCAATTGAATGTTATCCTTTTTCTTATGTAAAGCCGCAGCCAGCGCTTTCACCCCCGGATGCTTGGCATAGATATTCTGTAGTTGCTGAATCTCCATTAAAATTACCTTATTTTTGAGAGTGCAAAGATACAACTTAATTCATTACCCTCAAAGATTATCTGTAATCTTTCATCATAGAGACCTGGCTCGTTGATTACACACAGACGGGGGAAAAACGTGACAATGACAAGTGACAACGTGACATTAAGCGCTATTAGATACCAGTGGGAGCAAATAACAAACCCGGTAATATTATAATAAATACATTAATATTATATTATATATATTATATATTAAATAATTATTATATTATTATATTATTTATTATATATTAATATTGTATATATATTGCTTTTCAGGGGGTCGGATAGCGCTTAATGTCACGGTGTCACTTGTCATTGTCACGATTCGGGGCAAAAATCCGGGGGTATTAACAGAAACATTTGCTACCATTAATACCGACAATTGCAGGTATTAATAGCCGCAAAAAGCAGTCCCCTCGCCCCTAATGGGAGAGGGTTAGGGAGAGGGTCTCCGCCTCGGACAATGTATCTATTTTGCCTACATCCATCAGGCGGAGGTTCTCAGGGACAAAACCGTAGATGGGCTCTGCGGAACAGACGCTCAGGTAGAAGTCTATGATACTGAACTTGTCCGGCCACTGGGGGAAATAACGGAAGAGGGACGGATTCATGTAATGAATGCCGGCAAAGGCATACATCCGGCAGGCCTGCACATCCAACTCGGGGTACGGACTCTTCACCTCACCCGTCTGGATATTGGTCCATCCCACCAGTCGCATCTCATCATTGAAAAGCAGATAACGACTGGTCTTGCGCTCACTTACCATCAGCGCTGCGGCCTTATCCATACCGTATGAGGCAAGGTCCTGAAGTGAGGCATTGCTGAGGATATCTACGTTATGAATCAGAAAGCCGTCCGTGGCATCACGCAGCAGAGGCGCCGCATGCTTGATTCCCCCACCCGTCTCCAGGAGCTGACTGCGTTCATCTGAGAAGCGGATGTTCATGTCCATGGGATGCTGCCGCACCCACTCCTCAATCATATCGGCAAAATGATGCACATTGATGACCACATCACGGATGCCGGCGGAGCGGAGCTTCTCCAGCGTATGCTGTAAGAGGGGTTTGCCGGCAACGGGTACCAGCGCCTTGGGCATTGTATCAGTCAGCGGTTTAAGACGGGTGCCCAGTCCGGCCGCGAAAATCATTGCTTTCTGTTTCATTATCCTAATTTAATTTTCCCTGCTTCCAGTCAGCATATTCATGACCGTTAGCCTTATAGATGAGCATGCACAGATTAGGCAACCACTCCTGGTCAAACAGCAGGCGGATGTTATAGTCGGCAGGAGCCCCTGTTCCGTGCGAGGTACCGCTGAGGGTCTTGCTGCTGTGGGCGGGAAGGTCCTCCCCGTCAAAAGTGACAGACTCATCCTCCTGCCCGTTGGCATACGAGGCATTATAGATTACCACATAGGCCTCCTCGGGGATGTTGTAATCCGTATCGTTATTGATGGTTATGCCTATGCCCTGCATCGTGGGACCGCCGGTGTGCCCGCCTGATACGGTGACTTTCTCATTCAGCTCATCCATAATGGTGCCTATCATAAAGTCCCTGAATGACGTATCGGTAAGCAGACTGCTGACGGTAGCGTCATCCATATCCTGACTGATCCAGCCGGTACGGAGCGCAAAGTTATACAAGTCGGCATCAAAGACCGCCACACCATAGGTCTTGTCAATGTGCAGTTCACCCCGCTTGTTGCTGAGTACAACCATTGAGCAATTATCGGAGAGGCGCACATGATAGCTTTTGCCCTTCTTCTGAATGACAACATTGTCGGCATCATAATCAGCTATGTCAAATTCATCGCAATGCTGCAAGTCGGGCATCATCTTATGAAGGGAGCGTACATCGCCCGCCTGAACCTTGGTTACAAAATCATTCACATACTCATTCACCTTGTCCTTTTCGTTACAGCAAGATGACAGCAGTATGGTGATGATGGCAAATAGTATTAATCCTGATTTTTTCATTTTGTTAAGTTATTAAGCCTCTCCCCCCCACCCTCTCCCGAGAGAGAGGGAGCTGGCTTTAAGTTTACTGTTTATAAGTTGATTTTTTAGTTGATAAGTTGTTTGATAGTTCCCCTCGCCCACGGGAGAGGGGTTAGGGGTGAGGCTTCAAAGTCGCCTCTATCCCCTGCTCCCTGTGGCAGATGTGGACCTCAATGCCGAATTTATTATGAATATGCTCGGCCAGATGCTGGGCGCTATAGACGCTGCGGTGCTGACCGCCTGTACAGCCGAAGCAGAACATCAGGTCAGTAAAACCCCTCTGCAGGTAACGCTGCACATGGGCATCGGCCAGTTTGTAAACACTGTCCAGGAAGGTCAGAATCTCACCGTCATCCTCCAGGAAACGGATAACCGGCTCATCCAGTCCCGTAAGCTGCTTGTAGGGCTCATAGCGGCCGGGGTTATGGGTACTGCGGCAGTCAAACACATATCCGCCGCCATTACCGCTGGTATCCTGGGGGATTCCCTTGTGGAAGGAGAAGCTGAACACCCTGACCACCAGGGGGCCCTTTCCGTCATAGCGGCTGAAGGTTGCGGGGCCGTCCTGGGGATGCGCGTCATAGGGGTTATTCTCCGTTATCTTATATCCGTCAGCACGCACCACAGGCTTTTCAGGCTGCGGAGCAAACTGGGGCAAATCCACCAGGCGGGTTATCACCTCGCGCAGATAAGGATAGGGACAACCGTCATCCTGCAGCAGTTCACGCAGGTTCTGAATGGCTGCGGGAATGCTCTCCAGGAAGTGCTTCTTACGCTCAAAGTAGCCTCGGAACCCGTAGGCGCCCAAGACCTGAAGCAGACGGAACAGGATGCACAGTTTCAGATTCTGGCGGAACTGCTTCTCGTTCACCTCTACGTACTGCTTCAGGCTGGTGATGTAGGTCTGAATCAGCTCTTCACGCAGACTGTTGCTGTAACGGGCCGAGGCTTGCCAAAGGAAGCTGGCCACATCATACTGTACAGGACCGCGCCGGCCTCCCTGAAAGTCAATGAAGAAGGGATTCCCCACCCCGTCCAGCATCACATTACGGGCCTGAAAGTCCCGGTACATGAAGGCATCACCCGGAATCGCCACCATATCCTGCGCCATCAGGTGGAAAGCGGCCTCCAGTTTCAGCTCATGGAAATCTATGCCGGTAGCCTTCAGGAAACAGTACTTGAAGTAGTTCAGGTCAAAGAGCACATTCGTCTCGTCCAACGCCTCCTGCGGATAGCACTGGCTGAAATCCAGCCCGTGTGCCCCGGTTATCTGAATGGCAGGCAAGGCAGCCACGGTGCGGCGCAGCAGCTCGCGTTCGCGGGCATTGTAGCGGCCACCGGTCTCCCGTCCGCCCTTCAGTGCGTCAAACAGGCTCTGGCTGCCCAGGTCTGTCTGCAGGTAACGCAGTCCGTCGGCACTCTCGGCCAACACTTGCGGAACAGGCAGTCCTGCCTTGGCAAAATGACGGGCCAGATAGCAGAAGGCATGATTCTCATCACGGCTGGTACCTACGGCACCTATGAGTGAGATACCGTCAGCCCCCCTGAGCCGGTAGTATTTACGGTTACTGCCGGCGCCCGGCAGCTCCTCGCATTGCTGGGGATCATGGCCCGTATATTCAGTATAGAGCAGTCTTAGCTTATCCATCATTCCTTTCGATTCCAGATTTTCATAACCCTGTTGCGCACGGCAACGATATTGATCAGGCTGACAGCCGCAAACAGGCAGAGTCCCAGGCCGAAGGCGGCAGAGAGGCTGCCGTCCTGCATCTGCGGGAACATCACCCAAAGCGTATTCATGTAATAGCCCCTAACCATATATAATATAATAAAGGAAAAGAGCAGCACCACGGCGTTCATCCCAACTGTCAGCAGCTGATAAGGCAGCGATACCCGGGCAGGGCTGTAGCCTATGAGCAGCAGGTTGCGCAGCTTCTCAGTATTCTTCTGCACCAGCAGATAGATGCTGAGCATGAGGATATAAAACGAGAGGATGCTGATAAGCAGACCTATGCACATCACCAGTACGGTAACCACCCTGAGGAAGTAGGTAGCCTTGCCGGCATCCAATTTATCATCCTCCAGCTCGAGGTTGTGCTTATTCATATACTTGACAATAGTATCATCCGTAGGATTCTTCACCTCCACAATCACACGGTTGGGGGTCAGGTCAGCCTCGGGCGCGAACTTGGTATTGCTCCAGCGGATGAAAGATTCGGGCACCAGAATGGTATTCAGGCGGCTGCTGAAGCCTATTACCTTACCCTTAAGACGCTGCTCCTGCCCGTTTCCGCGCAGCACTACCACCATGTCTATCATGCCGATGATACCCTCTGAAATCTTAGGCAGCGACTGGCTTTGGGCAAATCCGAAGTTATAGATGGCCAGATAGCTGCGGGGCAGCACTATGGGCACCACATCATCCTCAGGGCTGAAAGTCCAGTTGCGCAGGTCCGTATCCACAAACCTGTCCGGCACACTCTCGAAGAACATTTCCGTTCCCATCTGAGCCACGCCCTGCACACCCAGGCTGCAGACCACCCGGTACTGGCTGGAGGTAAAGGCCCCCACACTCTTGCAGAACGGCTGGGAGGTAATGTCCCTGATCTCCTTCTCGCTGAAGCCGCAACTCTCTGCCGAGCCCAGCACACTCACACCCGAAATGCGTTTGCTGACAATCAGGTACTCGGGTTTAAGGAAACCGTCCTCCTGACTGAAGAGCGGCTTAACATCATTATAGAACTGAAGTCCCAGCAGCAGGATGAACATGCCAAACAGGTTGGCAAAGAAGAAGCCCGCAAACTGGGGAATACTGATATGCTGACGAAGCAGTTTCCAAACCAACGACATCATAAGCGAAACGTTTTATCGTAAGACATATCCATGTGCTTGCCGATACTGGTAACGATGACACCGGCGCCCTGACGGCGGGCCTCCTCCATCATAATGTCGCACATGATTGCGCTGTTCACATCATCCAGGTGGCTGATGGGCTCGTCCACCATCAGAAAGTCAAAGGGCTGCACCAGGGCACGTATCATGGCTACACGCTGCTGCTGGCCGAAGCTCATGCGTCCCACCTTGGCATCCGTCTTGTCCGCTATGCCCAGGCGCTCAAACCAGGCCTCTATCTCCTTACGGCTCTTAAAGCCGGTCAGCCCGTTCTTGATCTCGACATTCTCCATCGCCGTCAGTTCGGGGAAAAGGCGCAGCTCCTGAAACAGCAGGCTCAGCGAGTTCTTGCGCACCATGGTCCAGTCCGAAACGGAATACTGGCGGATGTCCTTACCGTCAAACAGGATGTTACCCAGAAAGTCCTTCCTGTATCCTATAATATAGCTGCAGAGCGAGCTCTTACCCGTTCCCGAGCTGGCCTCCACCAGGTACGTCTCCCCCTTCCGGAAGGTAACGTCCCGTAGCCAGATTTCGCTCTGGATATCCCTGCCCTCGAAGACGCAGGGTAAAGTGTTCTGTAATTCTATTTTATCCATTTATCTATTTCAACAATCCTTTTATAAAGTCTGTCGGCTTCTCCCTCGTGGTAATCTCGCACTCCATGTGTCTGAAGTCTGTAAGGCTCATATTGATATGATCCAGACTGGTTGTTCCCTTCTCGAACCGGTTCTTGGGGCCGATGGCGGTTATGAAATTCAACATCCGGGCGAAGTCAACAGAAACATATATCCGCTTGCCATGAGCCTGCTCCCTAACCTGGGAAATTTTTTCCTCTAACTGGGGAGCAGAAAAATGGAGGGTCTTAACGTTGTCGGAAGAGAGGTACAGGAAACCGTCATGTACGCCGAAGTAGAACTTGTCACGTGCATTCTGCAGAACGAAATCTTTTTCGCCCAAAGCCTGACAGCTATAGCCGAAAGTGGAAGACCCCGTGCACCAGTCCTTGGCATTACTGAGGAAATCCTGATTCCTGATTTGAGCACTTGCGGCGAAATCCGGAGAAAAGACGTTTTGACCGCCCAGTTCAACCAGCACATCGCCATCGATGGCCTTGATCATCATATCCAGATCCACGCACATGTTAAGCCCTACAAGTATCGTCCTGAGAAGAAAATTCTCCCTCAGCTTAGGCAGCACTTTCTCGCCATCCACATTAAAGACAGCCCTGAGCATTGGCTCTTCAATACATGCGGGGAGTTTTTTGCCGTCAATGGGGCGAAGAAGCTTATCATAGTCCAAAGCATAATTGGTGAATTTATCGTCCTCGCTTTCGTATTCTGTGGAGAGCAGGAAGGATTTCTCCTTTATCTTGAGGGAGGCATTCAAGAAAATATCATTCAGGTTGACATCACGGATATTACCGGTAATCTGACTGCTGATCGCCTCAGGCATCACGGCCAGGGTGGAACGCATACTTACCACACCGTCATCCTTCTTCAGGCCGGCCAGGACAGGCACCTTGTGTGACCCCTGGGTCATCCACTCCACCATCCTGCCGCGCAAGGCATCCGCCTGCCCTATCAGGACGGGCCCTATTATCAGGGCTTTCCTGTCATCAAAGCAAAGCTGAATCTCTCCCTTTCCGGCCCACTTGAAGCCACGCTGGGACTCAACTCTTATATTCTCGTCCTTCAGTCCCTCCTCGAAATCACCGGCATCCGTCAGGGCAAAAACACCGCATACGTAGTTGTCGGCAGAGACAAAGCCATACATAGGAGCCAGTATGTCTATGCCCCATCCGTCCTTGTCCTCCTCCTTCTGCCGCTGATGCCTCAGTGCCTTAAAGATGTCCGACACGCTGAAATCCAGCTGGCTGAGCGCCTGCCTGGCATCTATCACCATAACGGCCTTGGCATCCTCCGGAATCACATTCCGGCACACATCCTTCTTACCGAAAAGAAAGAAATAAGCGCCTATGCCTATTGCCACAACAATCAGGAGGATGATTATCAAGTATTTCTTCATATTAACTATCGTTTCTGGTTAATTATCTGCATCATGTGTACTGCCGCTAAGGCCGCCGTTTCAGTTCTGAGCCTGCTTGTGCCAAGCGACACGCTACGGTATCCGTTCCGCAAAGCCAGACGTACCTCATCCACACTGAAATCACCTTCAGGCCCCACCAGAACGGTAGTCTCTACCCCACGCCTCAACACATCCATCAGGAACGGCTTATCAAGCACTTCCGTTTGGGGAAGGGTTTGAGAGAGAGGCTCTATGTCTCCTTCGTCATAGCAATGGCAGATGAACTTGTCGCCTTTGCGTTCCTGACGGACAAACTTATCAAAAGACATCATCTCATTCAGTACAGGCTTCCACGCCTTATGACTCTGCTTCACAGCAGAAATGATAATCTTGTCAATCCGTTCACATTTAATTACATGGCGCTCGCTGAACTTGCAGTCCAGGAAGGACAGCTCATCCATACCAATCTCTGCGGCTTTCTCGGCAAACCATTCCATGCGGTCATTCAGCTTGGTGGGTGCCACGGCTATATGGATATGACCCTCCCAGGCCGGCTGCTGAGGCATCGTCTCCAGAATCCGGTACAGGCAGCGATGGTTGTCCGCCACGGTAATCTCGGCACGGAAGAAACTCCCCTGCCCATCCATCAGTAGCAACTCATCACCCGCTGCAAGGCGAAGCACACGCGTAGCATGCTTGGCCTCGTCCTGAGGCAGTTCTCCACTAACCTGCGGATCGTAGAAAAAACGTGTTTCCTTCATCCCCAATTATGAATTATGAATTCTCCTTAGGGTTCTTGAACAGAATGGTAAACAGAATAGCCACTACCAGGGCGTATGCCGCAAAGATGTACCAGCAGGTCTGCCATCCGGCTATGACCGCTGCACCGGATGCTCCGGCAGCCTGGGGTGTAAACACATAGCTATTGATAACGGCCTGTGCCACAAGTGTTCCGATAAAGGCACCTAAACCATTGGTCATCATCATAAACAGTCCCTGTGCACTGCTACGGATGCTGTCATCTGTCACCTGATTGATGTACAGCGAGCCGGAGATATTAAAGAAGTCAAACGCTACACCGTATACTATCATGGACAGTAGGAACAGCCACACACCGCTGCCAGGATTACCCAAGCCGAAGAAGGCAAAACGCAGCACCCAGCCCATCAGGGCAATGAGCACCACCTTCTTGATACCGAACTTGGACAGGAAGAAGGGAATCAGCAGAATGCATAGCGTCTCGCTCACCTGCGACAGGGAAATCAGGATATTGGCATGCTGAACACCGAAGGTGGACTGATACTCCTCAATACTGCCGAAGCTGGTTATGAAGGGATTGGCATATCCGTTGGAGATCTGCAGGCAGAAGCCCAACAGCATGGCAAAGCACAGGAACACCGCAATGCGCGGATTCAGGAACAGGCGGAAGGCATTCAGGCCCAGCGCCTCCACCAGCGTCTTCTGCCGGCTCTCATCCTTAGTAATGGGCATACGTGGCATAGTCAGCGAGTACAAAGCCATCACTAAGCTCAGGCACCCGCTCACCATCCATTGGCCTGATGTGGACTGCAATCCGCACAGGTCAACAATCCACATGGTGACAATAAAGCCTATCGTACCCCACACACGGATGGGCGGAAAAGCCTTCACCGTATCAAGTCCTGCCTTTTCCAAAGCCGAATAAGCCACTGAGTAGCTCAGCGCAATGGTAGGCATAAAGAAGCCTACTGATAGGGTGTACAGCGTAAACAGCGCACTGAAGTCGGGATTCGCCCCCGCCTGATAGCCATAAGCCGATGCGCCTATCATGAAGGCTCCGGCCAGCACATGACACAGGCTCAGCACTTTCTGGCCCTCCATCCAACGGTCAGCCAGAATACCCATCAGGGCAGGCATGAAGATGCTGACAATACCCTGTACAGAATAAAACCACCCGATGTGGGAACCCAGTCCCACCCCGGCAAGATAAGTACCCATGGAAGTCAGATAGGCTCCCCAGACAGCGAACTCCAGAAAGTTCAGCAATGTCAGTCTGAATTTTATGTTCATTTTTTAACCGTTTACTGTTTACCGTTTTTTTGAATTTTGAATTTTGAATTAGCATCAACGCCTCTAACCTCTAACCACTAACTTCTAACCTCCTACTCCACCCACAGCACCAGTCCCTTCAGGTATTCACCCTCGGGATGATAGATGTTGACGGGATGATCGGCAGGCTGGTGCAGCTGATGCAGGATACGCACCTTGCGTTTAGCCATCGCAGCAGCTGTAAAGACTGCCATGCGGAACTGATCCTTGTTCACCGCCTGTGAGCAGCTGAAGGTAAACAGGAGGCTGCCGGAAGGCATCTTCTCAAAAGCCTTGGCGTTCAGTTTGGTGTAACCGCGCAGGGCATTCTTCAGCGCATCCTTATGCTTGGCAAAGGCGGGAGGGTCCAGAATCACCAGGTCATACTGACCGTCCATCTGGTCCAGGAAGCGGAAAGCATCCTCGGCAAAAGCTTTGTGACGGGTGTCACCGGGAAAGTTCAGTTCCATGTTGGCATTCACCAGATCCACCGCCTTGGCGCTGCTGTCCACCGAGTGTACCAGTTCAGCACCGCCCCTCATGGCGTAAACGCTGAAACCGCCTGTATAGCAGAACATATTCAGTACCTTGCGGCCACGCGCGTATTTCTCCAGGAGCGCCCGGTTCTCACGCTGGTCCACAAAGAAGCCCGTCTTCTGCCCCTTCAGCCAGTCAATATGAAATTTCAGCCCGTTCTCAACGGCTACATTGTCATTACTCTCTCCAAGGATGAAACCGTTTTCCTGACCTAAAGAAGCTTTAAAGGGAAGGGTTGTCTCGCTCTTATAGTAAATAGCCTTTAAGGAATCACCCATAACGGCCTTAAGGGCCTCTGCAATCTGCATACGACTAACATGCATTCCAACACTATGGGCCTGCATAACAGCATTCTTGCCATAAATATCAATGATAAGACCGGGCAGATTGTCACCCTCGCCATGCACCAGGCGATACATATTGTTATTATCCACCCCGGCAACCCCTATGCTCCTGCGCACATCCAGTGCCGATGCCAGGCGTTTCTGCCAGAAGGTCACATCTATCTGCTGTTTACGGAACGTCAGCACCCTGACAGCTATACTGCCTATCTGCCAATGTCCCAGGGCAATAAACCGCCCCTCGCTGTTCAGCACCTCCACAATGTCACCTTCCTCAGGCTCACCCTCAATGTGATGAACAGCACCCGAGAATATCCACGGATGAAAACGTTTCAGGCTTTCCTCTTTTCCCTTACGGAGTATTATCAGCTTACTCATTTGCCACTTTGTTATTTTCGCTGCGAAGTTACACATTTTTTCCGATATGCGTACCTTATAAATAAATAAAATTGCTTTAAATGAAGCAAATAATGGAGGAGAATCCTAACTGGACAGAAAGTTTTCTCCAGTTAGACAGAAATCTTTATGGAAGTGTCTGGGTAGGTCACACGCTCCCCTTTTTGGGGGCAGGGGCCCTTTGGGGCTTCTTCCGGGATGAGGCCGGTTTCCGCTTTGTACCCTTCTTTTTTTTTCTCTCTCTTGAAGGGTTGGCTGAGGCGGGTCTGCTTCCTTCTACCTTCCCTTTAGGGGGTTGGGGGGCCGCTTCTTCCTCAACAATTTCCAGTTCAAACCCTTCACGCTTCAAGCGGAGGAATTCTTCATAGAGCATGACGCAAGCCCAGGCATCGGTGGCGGCATAGCGCTTCTGTGCCTCGGTGAGGACATCGGCTTCCCAGTTGGAAAGGCGCTGTGACTTGCTGATTTTCTGACCGAAGATGTTGGCATAAAGCTTCTGCAGGCTGAGGTCCTTAATGCCGAAGTCACTGACCATTTCCTGAAGTTCAATGAAATGGCCGGGTTCAAAGGGGGCACGCTGGCGCAGCATGCGGATATCGTCATGCCAGGAGAGGCCTACCTTAATATTATTATTGTCTGAGAGCAGGCGGATGATGCAGGGGGCCATGCCTATGTGGTTCAGGCGGAAGAGGAAGCAGATATCCCGGCTGCTGACTTGTAGCAGGGCTACCTGGTTCTGCTGACCTGAGCGGAAAATGGGCTTGGTTTCTGTATCGAATCCGATAATGTCCTGACGGAGAAGGTAATCAACGGCTTTTTCGGCATCGGCCTCGCTGACGATGGTCTCTACCCTGCCCTGGAACAGTACCTGGGGTAGCTGGGGTATGAGCTGCTTATCGAATTTACTGTATATCCTCTTCATCAGAACCGCTGTTCAGTACGTAACGGATCTTGTGCAACTGCTTGAGGGTGTCCACAAGATTCTGTCCCCAATATAACTCGAAATTGTCTCTGACACACCATAAGGCGTCCAGCATACAGTCTTCAACACGCTGCTGGTAGGCGGATACGAAGTTGCGGAGGGCCTGATAGATATCTGCCAGTCCTTCGCTGACGGTTTTCCATTGGCTTTCCTCGGTCTGCATGGCTTCGTCATACACAAAATCCTCGTAATCATCGGCTTCTTTCATGATTTCATATACGCCATTACGGATGTAGTTGTAGTCTGCCTCGGTTACCTGATCGTCAGGCAGGAAGGCGCCCTCGCTCTCTACCTGGGGCAGCAGCTGGGCTTTGAGGTAAAGCAGGGGCAGCAGCTTCTGCATAGTGGCGATGAATTCGCTGCGGCTTTTACCTTCGAGCTGTTCCAGATAGGCGCAAAACTCCGCTGAAACCGTAACAAATTCCAGCGTATTGTGCGAATATATGGGGTTTTCTGTTTTACTGCTCATTTGGATTGATTTGAATTTTGGTGCAAAAGTATAAAAAATCGGTCAATTATAAGAAATTATTGAAGATTTTACATTAAATTTGCAAGCGTTTTATACAATAAAAGAAAAATATGGCTTCTAAGAAGAGCGAAAGAAAAATAAAAAAGACGAAACCGGCTGATAAGGGCAGCTTCATGAGCAATGCCATCGGCTGGTTCAGGAGCAGTATCAAAAACGATTCCGATATAGATGCTGACAAGAAGGCGGAACATGATGACAATATGAGATTTGTGTGGGGTTTTGTCCTGGCAAGTGTCTCATTGTGCGTGTTTCTGGCCCTGTTCTCACACATCTTTACGGGTGCGGAGGACCAGAAGCTGATTCTGCATCCTGAACTGCCTGCGGCCAACTGGCTGGGCAAGTTGGGATACGGGATTGCGTACTGGCTGATTGAGAATACCTTCGGCATCGCATCCATCCTGATTCCCATCCTGCTGGTGGCTACGGGTATCCGTATCATGGGTACGGTGAAGGTTCGTCTGCACAAGTGGTTCCTGAACTGCATGATTCTGATGATATGGACCTCGGCTTTCATGGCTTTCCTGCAACTGCACTTTGAGACGCTGCAGAACCATTACATTAACTGGGGCGGCATGATTGGCGGCAATGAGATAGCCATGCTGACGGATAAGGTGGGCAGTTTCGGTGCCATCATTACCCTGGGCATAACGGCGCTGCTATATACTTTCTACCTGAGCGGTGAAGCTATTACGGCCATCCGGAATGTGGTGAACCGCCGCAAGGATACAGAGGAGGATGAAGAGGAAGAATTGGATGAAGAGAGCCTTACTCTGGTACCCGGCACCCTGGATAATGAGGACGAGGACGATGTGTTTGATGAGGAGAAGGCAAATGAAATCCCCCTTTCCATTGAGGAAGAGGTGGCTCAGCGGACGGAGAAGACCATCCCCTTCGAGGACGAGCCGTCCAAGACGGCCACCACCATTGACTTCGGTACCGGCAACGGGGACGTTGACATTCCGCTGAAGATGGGCGAGCAGGCCTTGCCGCTGGAGTTTGCCAACCCTGCCGAGGATATGAAGGTGGTGGTAGGTGAAGACCCCGAGAAAGCTGACACTACGAAGGAGGGTGCTTTGGAGCCCTATGACCCGAAGCTGGACCTGGAACATTACAGATACCCTACCCTGGACCTGCTGAAACACTATGACAACATTCAGTCAAATGTGGACATGGAGGAGCAACAGGCCAATAAGAATAAGATTATCAAGGTGCTCTCCTACTTCGGTGTGGAGATTTCGAGCATCAAGGCTACCATTGGTCCTACCATTACGCTATATGAGATTACGCCTGCACCGGGTATCCGTATCAGCCGTATCAGGGGACTGGAGGATGATATTGCCCTAAGCTTGAGCGCCCTGGGTATCCGTATCATCGCACCTATCCCCGGCAAGGGTACCATCGGTATAGAGGTTCCGAATGCCAAGCCTCAGATGGTGTCAATGGAGAGTGTTATCAACAGCCGTAAGTTCCAGGAGACGGACTATGAGTTGCCGATGGCTCTGGGTAAAACGATAACCAATGAGGTATTCATGGTTGACCTGGCCAAGATGCCCCACCTGCTGGTAGCCGGTGCCACGGGCCAGGGTAAGTCCGTAGGACTGAATGCCATCATTACCTCTTTATTATATAAGAAACATCCTGCTGAGCTTAAATTTGTGATGGTGGACCCCAAGAAGGTGGAGTTCAGTGTGTATAACCCCATTGTGAACCACTTCCTGGCTCAGGTGGAGGGTAACGAGGGAACTGAGGAGCCTATCATTACGGATGTGAACAAGGTGATTCAGACGCTGAAGAGCCTGTGCGTGGAGATGGATACACGCTACGACTTGCTGAAGAAGGCACGAGCCCGTAACGTGAAGGAGTACAATCAGAAGTTCAAGGACCGCCAGCTGAACCCTGAGAACGGCCATAAGTTCATGCCGTACATTGTGGTTATCATAGATGAGTTCGGTGACCTGATTATGACGGCCGGTAAGGAGATAGAGCTGCCCATAGCGCGTATCGCGCAGTTGGCACGTGCCGTTGGCATACATATGATTATTGCCACTCAACGCCCTACCACCAATATCATCACAGGTACCATCAAGGCGAATTTCCCTGCCCGTCTGGCCTTCAAGGTGGCCAGTTCAATAGACAGTAAGACGATCCTGGACCGTACGGGTGCCAATCAGCTGATAGGTAAGGGTGACATGCTGTTCCTCTCCGGCAACGACCCGGTACGTGTGCAGTGCGCCTTTGTGGATACGCCCGAGGTGGAGGACATTGCCTCCTATATAGCCTGCCAGCAGAGCTACAATGCGCCGTTCCCGCTGCCTGAAGTGGCTATGGAAGGCGGTGAGGATGGTGACGGACCGGATGTGGACCTGAACCACTTGGACCCCATGTTTAATGAGGTGGCCCGTATGGTGGTGCTGGAGCAGAGCGGCAGTACCAGTATGATTCAGCGTAAGTTCAGCATAGGATACAACCGTGCCGGCCGACTGATGGATCAGCTGGAGAAAGTTGGCATTGTGGGCCCGGCCAAGGGCAGCAAGCCCCGCGAGGTACTCTGTGTCAGCGAGGAGGATCTGCAGTTCAGATTAGATAATCTGTAAAGCCGCCGCCCTCTCCTAGAGAGAGAGGGAGACACCTTTTTAATTCAAATTTTATAAATTCAAAATTCAATATTATTAATGAGAATAAGGTTATTGACTGCTATATTTCTGTTCCTTTCAGTAGGAATGATGGCACAGAATGCGAGGAAGATACTGGATGATACGGCGGCGCGAATCAGGCAGATGGGTGATGTGAAGGTTAACTTTACGGCTACCACCTTCATAGGGACAACGGAGCAGGAACGTACCGAGGGTACCATTCTGCTGCAGGGTAAGAAGATGTGCCTGACTACGGACGAGATGAAGATGTGGTATAATGGTTCTACGCAGTGGAGCCTGATAACCGGTAGCGGCGAGGTGAACGTAAGTACGCCTACTGAGCGTGAAATGGCGCAGATGAACCCCTACTCCTTCCTGAATGTGTACCGTAAGGGGTATAAAATGAGTGTGCGCACTACCACTCTGCGCGGCAAGGAGGTGTATGAGGTGCATTTGCAGGCGCGTAATGCCAAAAGTATGGCGCAGGAGATGTACATAGATGTGGCACGGAAGGATTTCAACCCGCTGTGTGTGCGTGTACGCCAGGATAATAACTGGAACAGGGTGAGCATTCAGACCATACAGGGGAACCAGCATTTTACGGATGCTACGTTTGAGTTCCCTAAGAGTGAGTATCCTAATGTGGATGTAATAGATTTAAGATAATAATATGAAAACTAAATTACTGATTATAGGAAGCGGGCCTGCCGGTTATACCGCAGGCGTGTATGCTGGTAGAGCCGGAATAGAGCCGGTACTGATTGAGGGTATTCAGCCCGGCGGTCAGCTTACGACTACTACTGAGGTGGAGAACTTTCCGGGTTTCCCCGAGGGGATAGATGCCAATGAGCTGATGGAGAATATGCGTCAGCAGGCTGAACGCTTTAGGACGAAGATTCTGAGCAACATTGTTACTAAGGCTGACCTGGGTGTTAAGCCCTTTAAGGTGTGGCTGGATGACGGAGAGGAGATTGAGGCTGACACGGTTATCATTGCTACCGGTGCCAGCGCCAAGTACCTGGGTCTGGCTGACGAGCAGAAGTTTATGGGTCAGGGCGTTAGTGCGTGTGCTACGTGTGACGGTTTCTTCTACCGTAAGAAGGTGGTGGCCGTTGTGGGCGGCGGTGATACGGCCTGCGAGGAGGCTTCGTACCTGGCAGGTCTGGCCAGTAAGGTGTATTTGATTGTACGGAAACCCTTCCTGAGGGCCAGCCAGATTATGCAGGACAGGGTGCTGAATAACGAGAAGATTGAGGTGCTCTTTGAGACGAACACACTGGGCCTGTATGGCGAGAACGGTGTGGAGGGTGCTCACCTGATATATAAGAAGGGTGAGGCGGGCGAACGTAAGTATGACCTGCCCATTGACGGTTTCTTCCTGGCTATAGGCCACCATCCTAATAGTGACCTGTTTGCCCCCTGGCTTAAGAGGGATGAACTGGGTTACATTATGACTGACGGTGATTCGCCACGCACCAATGTTGCAGGGGTATTTGCCGCAGGTGATGTGGCTGACCCGCATTACCGCCAGGCTATCATAGCTGCGGGGTCAGGTGCCAAGGCTGCGATGGAGGCTGAGAAATACATTAAGGACCATGAATAAGTATCAGCTGTACAAACTTCTGCTCAGGAACGAGAACCTGAAGGAGAGGCGGCATCCGATGTTTGAGAAGAACCGCTTCATGAAGTTCCTGGCCATATTTATGTGGCTGTATTATGCTGCCATCCTGCTGTTTATGGGCGTTACAATGGCCATTGGCATGAAGGGGGCTTACAATGGTGTGGCTGCCTATCATGTGCTGGACGGCTGGGCGGTGGTGTTACTGCTGGTGGACTTCTGGATGCGGTTCATGCTGCAGGATACCCCGGTTAATCAGGCCAAGCCTTACACGTTGCTGCCTATCCGCCGTTCGTTCCTGATGAATGTATATCTGATCCGTTCAGGATTCAGCTTGGGTAATCTGTACTGGGGCTTCATGCTGGTTCCCTTCGGCCTTATCGCGCTGGCTGTTCCGTTCGGGTGGATGGCTTTCATAGGCTGGCTGTTAGGATGGTGGCTGCTGTGCATTGCCAATGGTTTCTGCTATCTGTATGTGCGAACCCTGCTGACCAGACACATGGCTTGGATTATCCTGCCGGCTGTCATACACGGGGCGCTGATAGCTGCGATGGTGTTGCCGGACCACAGTTGGCTGGATATGCCTTGTACGTATCTGCTGAACGGCTTTGCTAATTGGAACCTGCTGTACATCCTGCCTGTACTGATAATTGTGGGGGCGTTGTACTATGCGAATTACGGGTTGCAGAACCTGATGGTTTACAATGAGGTAAGCAAGAAGGAGAATGTTGAGGTCAAGAAGACGGCCAAGATGAATTACCTGAACCGCTACGGCAGCCTGGGCGAGTACTTGAAGCTGGAGGTGAGGATGAGAACGCGTAACAAGACTCCTAAGATGCAGTTTGCCATGGGCATCGGCTTCATGCTGTTCTTCAGCGTGATGATGTACTTTACGGATGCCTATGACGGCGGCTTCATGAAGAGCTTTATCTGCCTGTACAATTATATCTTCTTAGGCCTGACTACTCTGATAGGTGTGATGTGCCATGAGGGTAACTATATGGACGGTCTGATGAGCCGCAGGGAGAGCATCTACCAGCTGCTGCGGGCCAAATACTACTTTAACTCTTTTATCCTGATTGTTCCGCCGCTGATTATGCTGCCGCTGATGATCTCGGGCAAGATGTCAGTATGGATGAATGTGGGTTACCTCCTCTTTACGGTGGGGGTTATATACCCTATCGTTTTCCAGATGGCGGTATATAATAAGGATACCTTCTCCCTGAATCAGAAGCTGACGGGAAAGCAGGGCAATAGCATGCAGCAGATTCTGTCAATGGTGATTCTGTTCCTGCCCATCGGAGTGGAGAAGTTAGCTACCCTGCTGCTGGGTGATCCTTGGGGATTCATTCTGCTGGCCCTGATGGGTATGGCGGGTATTATCACGCATAAGCTATGGCTAATGAATATATACCGCCGTTTCATGGCCCGACGCTATATTAATATGGAAGGGTTCAGGGCAACGAGAGAATAGATAAACGCCCCCTCCAGGCCCTTTCCTAAGGAGAGGGAGCCGGATATTATAAATTTAAACTGTCAACTTGTCAACTAAAAAAATATTTTTAATGGTATGGATATTATCATACAGAACTTAAAGAAGAATTTCGGTGAGAAAGTGGCTGTTAATATTGATAGCTTCAAGATTAACAGCGGCGAGATATTAGGCCTGGTGGGGAACAACGGGGCCGGTAAGAGTACGCTGTTCCGCCTGATACTGGACCTGATTAAGGCGGATGACGGCAGTGTTCGCATGGCTAACCAGTTCAGGGATGTGAATGTGGCTGAGACGGAGGAATGGAAGGACTGGACGGGTGCCTTTGTGGATGACAGTTTTCTGATAGACTACCTGACACCGGATGAATACTTTCAGTTCATTGCCCGTATCAGCGGTAAGGAGCCTGAGGAATTGCAGGCTTTCCTGGATAAGTTTGAGCACTTTATGGCCGATGAGATTCTGGGACAGAAGAAGCTGATACGTAACCTGTCAGCCGGTAACAAGCAGAAGGTGGGCATTATGGCTGCCATGCTGCTGCAGCCTCAGATTCTGATTCTGGACGAGCCGTTCAACTTTCTGGATCCCAGCAGCCAGAGTGCCATTAAGCATCTGCTGAAGAAGTATAACGAGGAGACGAGCGCTACCATCCTGATAAGCAGTCACAACCTGCAGCATACGGTAGATATCTGCCCCCGAATCGCTCTGCTGGAGCATGGTGTTATTATCAAGGATATTGACAATAAGGAGGGGCAGGCTCAGCGTGAGCTGGAGAACTACTTTGAAATCAGTGAATAGTGGTTAGTGAATAGAGGTTAGTGGTTAGAGGTTAGGAGCCCAGCCGTTGGCTGGGACGGGAACGTTAACGGGAACGGGAACTACTCTTAAACTCTTAAACTCTTAAACTGAACAGTAAACAGCAAACCATAAACAGTAAACTAAAAAACATAAAAAAATGAGAAAAACTTTTTTAACGCTGATAGTTGCCTTGACGGCAGCAACGGGTGTATTCGCTCAGACAGATTTGAAAATCTTTAATCATCTGTCAGTAGGTCTTAACGTAGGTACAACAGGTATTGGAGCTGATGTGGCCATGCCGCTGACCAGATTCCTGGACTTGGAGGCTGGATTTGCCATTATGCCCCGCATTAAGTACAATACGAATCTGCATCTGAACCTGCCTGGTGATCAGGTGAACGTTATCAACCAGTATCTGCCTGACCAGTATAAGGTAAACTTCAACGATATTCCCATTCAGGGTAAGCTGAATATGGTGAACGGTAAGTTTATGGTGAACTTCTACCCTATGCCTATTTACGGTTTTCACGTGACGGTGGGTGCCTTCTTCGGCCAGGGAATGATTGCCGAGGTGTATAATACGGAAGAGGGGCAGCTTATGGCTGTAAACAAGGCTAACGAGGCCATCGTAGCCAATGACCTTCACATTGACGAAGTGGGTCTGAAACTGGGTGACTACCTGCTAAAACCTGATGATAATGGTAATGCCAGGGCTAAACTGAAGACTTGGAACTTTAAGCCATACGTAGGCTTGGGTTACGGTCGTGCCTGCCCAAACAAGCGTATCGGCTTTAAGGTGGATCTGGGTGCTATGTTCTGGGGAACGCCTGAGGTGATTTACCACAATGGCGAATCTTTGACAAAGAAGGACTGGGACGGCAAGGACGGCGGTGCCTTCCGTATCATCAGCAAGTTTAAGGTTTATCCGGTGCTGAACTTCCGTCTCTGCGGAAGGATTTTCTAAAATCTGGAAAAAAGAGAACACTATACCTTTTGTCTGATATATGAGAAAAAAACATGGTGGCATCATTTGTCTGCTGGTGATCATTGCCCTCTTTGGTTATCTGGGCAGTGTGATGGGTATGACAAATATGCTGAATACTATAATGAAGACGGCTCATGCGCTGCTGCTGAATACGGTATTCTACCTGATGAGTATGTGTGTGCTGACAGGTGCGCTGGGCAAGATTCTGACGGAATTCGGGGTGGTTCACTTGCTGCAGGTTATGCTGCGGCATGTGATGCGCCCCTTATATAATATGCCGGGGGTTGCTGTTGTGGCTAGTATCATGACTTTTCTGAGTGACAATCCGGCCATTATTACTCTGAGCAAG
>JAEEGF011592796.1_pt1 | contig 54028 bp, 45 predicted proteins | sample 9134171 | NCBI WGS metagenome assembly JAEEGF01 (sample SAMN16246542, study PRJNA631951) | gut metagenome | biome: gut microbiome; feature: rumen; material: AP-attached | host: Bos | place: Iran: Karaj | collected 2018-10 | reverse complement strand
CAAGGCCCCGCTGGCAGGGGTGCTCTTCACGATGGAGATACTGCTCTTCAACATATCCCTGTCTTCGATGCTGCCGCTGCTCATTTCCACTATCTCCGCAACGGTGGTGGCCTACATTTTCAGGGGGCAGACGCCTATGTTCGCCTGCACCCTGACGCCCTTCTCGATGGGCAACATTCCCTTCTACATACTGATGGGCGTCATCCTGGGTTTCGGTTCCCTGTACTTCACAGGCACTACCCTCTGGCTCGAAGACAAGCTCGCAAAGATTTCCAACGCCTACGCCAAATGGGTGTTCTGCGCCCTGGGCCTCGGCCTGATGATATTCCTGTTCCCGCAGCTCTACGGCGAAGGCTACGAGGTCCTTGGCGACCTTCTGAACGGCCGCGAGGTGGAGGTGGAGGGCCGTTCGGTCCTGTCGTTCATGACCGGCTCGGGCTGGGGCGTCGCTGTGTTTTTCGCTCTGGTGTTCTTCACCAAGGTCATAGCGATGACGGTCACGAACGCAGGCGGCGGAAACGGAGGAACCTTCGGCCCCACGCTGTTCTGCGGGGCAATCGCGGGCTTCGTCCTGGCGCGCAGCTTCAACCTGATGGGAGCTTCGGTGCCGGAGCAGAATTTCGTGCTGGTGGGAATGGCCGCGCTCATGGCGGGCGTGATGCAGGCCCCGATGACCGCAATCTTCCTCATCGCCGAGATTTCCGGCGGCTACGAGCTGCTCATCCCTCTGATCCTCACCGCCACGGTCTCCTACGGCACGGTGCGCCTCTTCGACAAGTATTCCATCTACAACAAACGCATAGCCCAGAGCGGCGACCTGCTGACCCACGACAACGACCAGGCAGTCCTGACGCTTATGAGCACCAGGGCCCTCATCCGGGACAAATACCCCAGGATCTACCTCGGCCAGCACCTCCGGGACATTGTGGCCGCAGTGATGGGAAGCACAGCCGCGGTGATCGCAGTGCTGGATGAGGAGCAACGCTTCCAGGGCCTCATCGACATAGGCAACGTGCGCAAGTACCTGCTCCGCACCGACCTCTACGACAAGCTCGGGGTGGAGGGCATCATGGAGACCGCCCCGGCCCTCATCGAAGAGAACGAAAAGATGGACAGCGTGATGCGGAAGTTCGACTCCACCGGGGCGTGGCGGCTTCCCGTGGTCGATTCCGGACGCCGCTATCTGGGATTCATCTCCCGGTCCCGCCTGCTCACTGCCTACCGCGACGAATTGAAGGAAATCTCCAATTCGGATTAATCTGAAAATTAAGTTATATTTGCTGGATATGAAGAATCTGGTGATAATTCCGACCTACAACGAGGTCGAAAATGCGGAAAAGATTATCCGCGCCGTCCTCGGGCTGGAGGACGGATTCGAGATACTGATCATCGACGACGGCTCCCCCGACGGCACCGCTGCCGTGGTGAAGGGCCTGCAGCAGGAGTTCGCCTCCAGGCTCCACCTTATCGAGCGCAGCGGCAAGCTCGGGCTCGGCACCGCCTATCTCACCGGATTCAAATGGGCTCTGGAGCGCGGCTACGACTATATTTTCGAGATGGACGCCGATTTCTCCCACGCCCCCTCCGACCTTCCCCGGCTCCTTCAGGCCTGCACCGGAGGCGCGGATATGGCCATCGGCTCACGCTACTGCAACGGTGTGAGCGTGGTGAACTGGCCGATAGGCAGGATTCTGATTTCCTACTTCGCCTCGGTCTATGTGCGCAAAACCCTGGGATTCAAGATTTTCGACAGCACCGCAGGCTTCATCTGCTACAGCCGCCGGCTGCTTGAGACCATCGACCTGGACGCCGTGCAGATGAAAGGCTACGGCTTCCAGATAGAAATGAAATACACGGCCTACAAGCTCGGCTTCAAGATAGCCGAGGTGCCGGTGATATTCGTCAACCGCAAGGAGGGCACCTCCAAGATGTCCGGAGGCATATTCGGAGAAGCATTCTGGGGCGTGCTCAAGCTTCGTTTCCGCAAGTTCAAAGCATCGAAATGAAAGAGATATATCTGAAGGCCATCGCTTCCGCCGTCGGCGCAAAGCTGTGGCAGGTGGAGAACTGTGCGGATATGTTCGCAGAGGGCGACACCATTCCCTTCATCAGCCGCTACCGCAAGGAAAAGACCGGCGGGATGGACGACGCCACTGTGGCCGAGGTCAAGCACTGGGTGGATGTCTACACCGAGATGGAAGTCCGCAAAGCCACCATAATCAAGACTATAGAAGAAGCCGGCGCACTGGACGAGAGCCTGCGGGAGCGCATAGAGAACTGCGTGGACTCCGTGGAACTGGAAGACATCTATCTCCCCTGGCGCCCCAAGCGCCGCACCAGGGCCACCGCCGCACGTGAGCTCGGGCTCGAACCGCTTGCCGACCTGATGTGGAAACTGGGGACGCGCGACCCCATGGCAAGCGCAAAGGCCTACGTCAAAGGCTCCCCCACCCTCGGGGACAAGCCGGGCGCGGAAGATGCCGGACAGGCCCTCGCCGGCGCCCGGGACATCATCGCCGAACGGCTCAGCGAGACCGAGACCATACGGCGCGACCTGCGTGCCATCTTCAAGGTCCGCCGCCTCGAAGCGAAGGCCACAAAAGCCGCCTCAGGCAACCCGGACGCTGCAAAATACCGCAACTATTTCGATTTCAAGATGCCTCTGGACCGTATGCCGTCGCACAACCTGCTCGCCGTGCTGCGTGCCGAGAAGGAAGGCTTTCTCTCCATAGGGCTGGACACCGACGCCGAAAAGTGCGGCAACAAGATCTACTACGATTTCTGCCAGGCCCAGGGCTACCCGGGCGGCGCGCTCGCAGAGCAGATCAAGGAGGCCGTGGCAGACTCGTTCAAGCGCCTGCTCGAGCCTTCGATCACTTCGGAAGTGATACGCGAGGCAAAGGCGAAGGCGGACGCCGAATCCATAAAGGTGTTCGGCGAGAACCTCCGCCAGCTGCTGCTGCAGGCCCCGGTGGGCCAGAAGCGCACCATGGCCATCGATCCCGGCTTCAGGAACGGCTGCAAGATAGCGTGCCTGGACGAGCAGGGAGGGTTGCTGTACCATACGGTCGTCTTCCCTCATCCGCCCCAGAATGAGAAAGTCAAGGCACTGATCGCCATTCAGGGGATGCTTGAAAAATACAACATCCAGGCAGTCGCCATAGGCAACGGCACCGCCTCCCGCGAAACCGAAGAGTTCATGCGCAGGGTACAGCTCCCCGAAGGGTGCAAGCTCTGGACGGTCAGCGAAGACGGCGCTTCCATCTACAGCGCCTCCGAAATCGCCCGTGAAGAGTTCCCGGACGAAGACGTGACCGTGCGCGGGGCAGTGAGCATAGGCCGCCGCCTGATGGATCCGCTGTCCGAGCTGGTGAAAATAGATCCCAAGAACCTCGGTGTGGGCCAGTACCAGCACGACGTGGACCAGGGCCTGCTGAAGGAAAAGCTGGAAGGCACGGTCGAATCCTGCGTCAACAGCGTGGGGGTGAACCTCAACACCGCATCGCCCTATCTGCTTTCATACGTGGCAGGTATAGGTCCCGGACTCGCCGCCAACATAGTGGCCTGGCGCAGCGGGAACGGGGCATTCCGCAGCCGCAGAGACTTGCTGAAGGTGCCCCGACTCGGGCCCAAGGCCTTCGAACAGTGCGCAGGGTTCCTGCGTATACGCGACGCCGAGAACCCGCTTGACGGCTCCGCCGTGCACCCGGAATCCTATCATATCGTGGATGCCATGGCCCGCTCGCTCGGGGTGAGCACCCGCGAACTGGTGGGCAACGGAGAGCTCTGCGCCCGCATCAAGGCCGAGGACTTCGTGGGCGGCGAAGTGGGCCTCCCCACCGTGCAGGACATACTCAAGGAGCTCGCGAAACCGGGCCTGGACCCGCGCGAGCAGGCCTCCGAGTTCGCATTCGCCGACGATATCCACGAACTGGAAGACCTCAAGACCGGAATGGAACTCCCCGGCATAGTGACCAATATCACCGCTTTCGGCGCCTTTGTGGACATAGGCCTCCACGACAACGGCCTCGTCCACGTGTCCCAGATGGGCCCGCGCGGCACCGACCCCACCCGCGTGGTGAAGCTCCACCAGCACATCCGCGTGCGTGTCCTTTCCGTCGACCTCGACCGCGGCCGCATCAGCCTCGGCCTCGCATAGACAGCTGTAACAGAACACATTCCACCTATGGCAGACGAAAAAATAATCTTCTCGATGAACGGGGTGAGCAAGATTCTCCCCCACAACAACAAAGTCATCCTCAAAGACATCTACCTGGGCTTCTTCTACGGGGCCAAGATCGGCATCATAGGCCTCAACGGCGCCGGCAAATCCACCGTCCTGAAGATAATCGCGGGAGTGGAGAAGCCTACCCGCGGCGAGGTGGTATGGGCCCCCGGCTACAGCGTGGGCTACCTGGAGCAGGAGCCTCAGATGGATCCGGACAAGACCGTCATCGAAGTGGTGCAGGAAGGAGTGCAGGAAGTGATGGATATGCTCGCCGAGTACAATGAAATCGGAATGAAGTTCTGCGAGCCGATGTCGGACGAGCAGATGAACGCCCTGATCGAACGCCAGGGCGAACTGACCGAAAAGATAGAACACTGCAACGGCTGGGAGATCGATTCCAAGCTGGAAAGGGCCATGGACGCGCTCCAGTGCCCTCCTTCCGATGCAAAGGTGGCCACCCTGTCCGGAGGCGAACGACGCCGCGTGGCCCTCTGCCGCCTGCTCCTCCGCGAGCCGGACGTGCTGCTGCTTGACGAGCCCACCAACCACCTTGACACCGAAAGCATCCAGTGGCTTGAGGCCCACCTCCACCAATACAAGGGCACGGTCATAGCCGTCACCCACGACCGCTATTTCCTGGACAACGTAGCCGGCTGGATCCTGGAACTGGACCGCGGCGAAGGCATACCCTGGAAGGGCAACTACTCCGGCTGGCTGGAGCAGAAAAGCAAGCGCCTCGCGATGGAAGAGAAGCAGGAAAGCAAGCGCCGCAAGACCCTGGAACGCGAGCTCGAATGGGTGCGTATGGCCCCCAGGGCCCGCCAGGCCAAGCAGAAAGCACGTCTGGGCGCCTACGAGAAACTCGCCTCCGCCGACACGAAGGAGAAGGAGGCCAACCTGGAAATCTACATCCCCAATGGCCCGCACCTTGGCAACAAGGTGATCGAATTCCACGACGTCAGCAAGGCCTACGGCGACAAGCTGCTCTTCGAGCACCTCAGCTTCACGCTGCCCCCTGCAGGCATCGTGGGCGTCATCGGCCCCAACGGCGCCGGCAAGACCACCCTGTTCCGTCTGATAATGGGCATCGAACAGCCCGACTCCGGCACCATCGAGATCGGCGACACTGTGAAGCTCGCCTACGTGGACCAGCAGCACAAGAGCATAGATCCGGATCTCACTGTGTATGAGACGATTGCCGGCAATTCCGAGTGGATACGCCTTGGCAATCGCGACATCAACGCCCGGAGCTGGGTCTCACGTTTCAACTTCTCGGGAGCCGACCAGGAGAAACTCTGCGGCGTGCTGTCCGGAGGCGAGCGCAACCGTCTCCACCTGGCGCTCACGCTGAAGGATGAAGGCAACGTGCTGCTGCTCGACGAACCCACCAACGACGTGGACGTGAACACGATACGCGCCCTGGAGGAAGGCCTCGACGGCTTCGCCGGCTGCGCCGTGGTGGTGAGCCACGACCGCTGGTTCCTCGACCGTATCGCCACGCATATCCTCGCCTTCGAAGGCGACAGCCAGGTCTATTTCTTCGAGGGAAGCTACTCCGAATACGAAGAGAACCGCAAAAAGCGCCTCGGCACAGACGAGCCGAAGCGCTTCAAGTACAAAAAGTTGATGGAGTAGGAGTCCCTCTCCGCTTACTCTCCCAGATAGGCGCCGTTCGAGCGGAGCTCAGCCTGGAGCTTGCGTATATCCACGTCAGCGGGCTGCACTCCGTCCTCGAGGGCTATGCGGGCTGCCGTGCCGGCGGCCTCGCCAAGGGCCATGCAGGTGGACATCACGCGCGTGCCGGCCATAGCCTCGTGGTTCATGGACGAGCAGCGGCCTGCGACAAGCAGCGACCCGACCTTCTCTGGCACCAGCACGCGGTACGGGATATCGTAGGCGTCCTTGGTGAAGAGCATCGTGCAGTCGCCTCCCTTGGAGTGGTGGATATCGACGGGATAGCCGGCCACGACCACCACATCGTCGAAATGCTTCAACGAAAGGATGTCCTCCGCCGTGAGCACGTATTTGCCCACGATGACGCGGCTCTCGCGTATGCCGGTGAACGGAGCGACCTTCTCCACTGTGGCGTCCTCGAATCCGGGCACATAGCGGCGCAGGTACTCGGTGATGTCTTTCATCTGCTTGTGGGCGGTCAGCTCGCAGCGGGTGTAGCTGGACGGCTCCGTGCTGTCGGTGCCGCTGACGCGGGTCATGTTCACCCAAATCTCATCGGACTTCAGGCCGGTGATGAGAATGGTGCGGGACACGGGGATGTCGAGCCCGTCGGCCTGGGCCTTGCGAATCTGGTTGCGGAGGCCCACGGTGATGAAGTGGCCGCTGACGAACTGCTCGGGCGGCATCACGTCCATATCGTAAACATCCGGATGCCCGACGATTGCATCGCGCAGCTCCTGCATCTTCACCCCGCGCATCTGGTACATCAGGGTGGGAGGCTGCATGCCTCCCTCGGCGTCGCCCTTGTGGCACTCCACGCCGGCACGGAATGCGACGTCGCCGTCGCCGGTGCAGTCGATCACCGTCTTGGCAAGTATGGCCTCGCGGCCGCATTTGGACTCGATGATCACTCCTTTCACGCGCTCGCCGTCCTTCAGCACGCCGCAGCAGAACACATACATCAGCACCTCCACCCCGACCTCTTCCATCATCTCGGCGCAGACGTTCTTCGCCTCTTCGGAGTCGATGATAGTCAGCGACATATGATTCTTGCAGGGCTTATGCGGGCCGGCGGCGCCGCGCGCCCTGAGGCGGTCGATGAAATGCTGGGCTTCGCCTTTGATCACCTGGTTGCCCTTGGGGCCGAGGAAGGCCAGGATGGGAAGGCCTATGGTGAGGTTGCCGCCCAGATAGCCCCTGCTTTCGAGGAGCATCACTTTATGCTTGCCAGTGCGCGCGGCGGCATAGGCCGCCATCACGCCGGAAGGGCCGCCGCCGACAACGAGTATGTCGACTTCGGCGCGGACATTGATATCCCTTGCGGGTTCGTGGACTGTCATAATACGAAATTGGCTAATTCTTTATATCTTTCGTAGCGGCGCAGGTAGAACTCGTGCCGTTCTTTGTCGGGAGTATATGTGGCGCAGGCGCCCGGGCAGAGCGCATCCTCGGCTTCGAGCACGGAAGGATAGATTCCTGCGGCCACGGCGGCGTGGATTGCAGCACCCATGGCGCAGGCATCCTTGCAGTCGGACACCTCGACGAGACGCCCGAGCACGTCGCAGAGCATCTGCATCACGAAAGGAGATTTCTGGGCGATGCCGCCCACGGCAATCATCTTGTCTATGCGGATGCCACCGTCCAGATACTGGTCGATGCAGGCCTTGGAGCCGAAGGCGGCGGCCTCCACCAGGGCGCGGTAAATCTCTGCGGGACCGGTAGTTATACGGAGCCCGCTGATGCTGGCGGTCACTATGTTGCTGGGGTTGGGAGCCCTGCGTCCGTTGAAGAAATCGGTGGCGAGCGGAAGATCGTCGCGAAGGGCGATTCCGGAAGCCTGGTCCGCCAGCTCCGGCAGCGGTATGCCGCACAGGCGCTTGAACCATGCGAAGATGTCTCCGAACGCGGAAAGGCCGGTCTCGTAGCCCATAAAGCCCTCGAGTATGGTGCCCTCGGCCTGTCCGAAGAGGCCTTCGATGAAGTGGCCCTTCATTTCCTCCACGGGCATCACGGCCATGTAGCAGGCGGAGGTGCCGAGATTGAGCACGGCAGTGCCCGGACGCACTCCGGCGCCGACGGCTCCGGAATGGGCGTCGCAGTTGCCCACGCCCACCACCACTCCTTCGCCCAGGCCCACGCGCGCCGCCCATTCATGACAGAGCGTGCCGGCCGCTTCGGAGCAAGGGTAATTGACTTGCGGCACCATTTTCAGCACGGGAGGCAGGAGCGGGTCGATCTCCGCAAAGAAACTCTCGGGAGGATATCCGCCCCAGTCTTTGTTCCACAGCTGCTTGGCGGCGGGGATGCAATGGCCCCACTTCATGTCCGCAAAACTGCGGCAGCCGGTCAGCAGGTTGGTGACAAAATCACACTCGTCGATGAATCCGCCGGCCGCCTTCCGGACCGCGGGGTTGGTGCGGAGCACATGGAGGACCTTGGCCCAGGTGCACTCGGCGGAATAGTGGTTGCCGCTCTGGCAGATGTAGTTGGGCGTATAGCGGGCGCCTGCCGCGGTGAATTCTTCCGCCTCGGCAGTGCCGGTGTGGTCTTTCCAGAGCACGAACATTGCGTCCGGGTCGGAGGCGAATTCAGGGCGCAGCGACAGCGGCATGCCTTCGGAATCGGTGAAGCATACGGTACTGCCGGTGGTGTCCACTGCAATCGCCTTGACAGCAGACGGATCCGGACAGGCCGCGACCACCTCGCGGAGGACGGCCTCGAGGCTCTCGATGTAGTCCAGCGGGTGCTGGCGGAACTGCTGCGAAAGCGGGTCGCACCAGCTGCCGCCGGCCCAGCGGGAGTATGCACTTGTGGCGGAGGCAAGTATCCTGCCGTCCGCAGCATCCACCAGCACCGCCCTCGCGGAGTCGGTGCCGTAGTCTATGCCTATGGTGTAGAGTTTCATTTCAGGATGCGTCCCAGTTCCTTTTCAAGGGCGTTTTCGCCTGCAAGAGAAGCCCCCGAAAGGGCGCCGTCCACAAGAAGGAACGAAGCGGGCACGGTCTCGACGTTGTACATCACCACGGAAGACGATGACCAGCCGCGGCCGTCGTTGACGTTGATCCAGGGCAGCTGCTGGGCCTTCACGACGGAAGCCCAGGCAGACTTGTCGGGGTTCAGGTCCACCGCGTAGATTTCAAAGCCCTTGTCGTGCCAGCGCTTCCAGTGCGGAAGGAGGCGGTCCAGGTTGAACATCTTGTGCGTGGCATCTGACGAATCCCAGAAATGCAGCAGGATTGCCTTGGCGGGCACGGATGTCAGCGCCACGCGCTGTCCGTTGATGTCCGGCATATCGAGGTCGGGATAGCCCCGCACCTGGGCCTGGTCCACAAGGTTCTGCATCTGCAGAGCGTTCTCCCTGCGCCTGGTCTCGCTCTCGAGGGCCGCCACGTAGCGGGACTCGGGATAGACGGTCTTCAGGGTGTCGAGCGCCTTGCGGAAGAGGATGGCATCGGTGTAGCGGCTGAAAACCGGAGAATACTCGTCCAGCTGCTCGAAAAACAGCGGCACCACCGTCAGGGACGTGGGGTGGTCCATAATGTAGCGGACATTCGCCCTGTAGTGGTCGATGTAGATACGGTTCAGCTCGGCCGGAGTGGCGGCGGCATCCATAGCCTTCTGGAAGCGGACATACGCCTGCTCGTTGCCCTGGAGCGCCACCGACTGCGGGGAGCCCTGCACGGTGAAGTTTCCGAGCGTATCAGCCTCCACGGACACGCGGTCGCCCTCTTCGAGGAGGAGGGAGGCAATCTTTGTGTCCTTGTAGAAAAGATAGATGAATTCGGGCTGGCCGGGCTTCACCTCCACGCTGTAGCGGACGCGGCCCGACGCATCGGTCTTCAGGGTGTCGAGCACCTTGTAGGTGTTGAGGTCGAGCCTGCGCACCTCGATGCTTGCTCCGGGGGCCTGGGCGACGATGCAGTCGATACCCGCCTTGGGAGTGCAGGCCGCAAGCAGCAGGGCCGGCAGGAGCAGGAAGCTACAGTTTCTCATACTCGGCAAGGATGGAGGCCGCGATGCGGGCCTGTTGTTCGGAGGTCACGACGGGACGCTTCTTGCGGAAATCCAGGTCGCCTTCGGTCTGGAGAGGCACGAGGTGGATGTGGGTGTGGGGCACTTCCATCCCCAGCACGGCGACGCCGACCCTCTTGCAGGGCACGGCGGCCTTGATGGCAATGGCCACCTTGCGGGCGAAAGCCCACAGACGGGCGTAGGTGCCTTCATCCAGATGGAAGATGTAGTCGTCTTCCACATTGCGCGGAATCACCAGGGTGTGGCCTTCAGCGAGGGGGTTAATGTCCAAAAAGGCGTAGAACTCATCGTCCTCCGCCACTTTCCATGAAGGGATTTCGCCCTTCGCGATCTTGGTGAACAGTGTCATAGCGAGATATCCAGAATCTTGAATTTCATAATGCCTGAAGGCACCTTGGCCTCCACCGTCTCGCCCTTGGCGTGCCCGAGAAGGGCGCGGGCGATAGGGGTGGTGGCTGCGAGGCGGCCCTTGGAGAAGTCGGCCTCGTTCTCACCCACGATGGTGAATACCATCTCATTGCCGGCGCTGAGGTTCTTGACTTTGACGGTGGTCAGCATCTGGACTTTGTTGGTGTCGAGCTGGCTTTCGTCGATGACCTTGGCGTTGGCTATAGTGTTCTGCAGTTTGGCGATTTTCAGCTCCAGGAGTCCCTGGGCCTCGCGGGCGGATTCATATTCAGCATTTTCGGAAAGGTCGCCTTTCTCTCTCGCTTCTGCGATGGCGGCCGAAATGACCGGCCTCTGGGCTAGGGCGTCCGCCAGGTCTTTCTTCAGTTTGTCGAGCCCTTCCTGGCTCATATAGTGTGTTTCTGCCATAATAGGTTAATTAAAAAGGAGTCCTGCCATGGGACAGAACTCTAACTACATCTGCAAAGGTACGAATTTTTTTCAAATATTACTATCTTTGCCTTGTAATACTATCATTAAAATTATGAAATACATTCAGGAACCAGCACGCAGCATCCCGGTAAGGGACGAGGTTGACGTGCTTGTAGTCGGAGGAGGTCCTGCCGGCCTTATGGCGGCGCAGGCAGCCGCCCTCGTGGAAGGAACTTCAGTCATGCTCATAGAGAACCGCGGCTCCCTTGGCGGCAATATGACCCAGGGACTTCCTCTTCTGGGATTTCTCGGGCGCAAGGGCAACGAAGTGATCAAGGGCCTGCCGCTGAAATTCGTGGAGCGCCTGCGCGAGCGCGGACAGGCCACCCACCACCGTGCCTGCCCCCTCCACGTGAGCCTGACGATGATAGACCCGGAGGGCACCAAGCGCCTTGCGTGGGAGATCATGGAGGAGTGCGGAGTGAAGGTGCTCATGTACGTGATGTGCGTAGACACCATCGTTGAAGACGGACGCGTCCGCGGCGTCATCATAGAGTCCAAGAAAGGGCGCGAGGCCATACTCGCAAAGTGTGTGGTGGACTGCACCGGCGACGGCGACGTGGCCTTCAGGGCCGGAGCCCCTATGGCCTACGGCAACGACCAGGGCATAGCCCAGCCGCCCACCCTCATGTTCTCGATGCGCGGCGTGGATTCCCGCAAGCTCCGCGACGCCGTGGCCGACCACCCCGACATCTACGACATAGATTTCATCCCCAACGAGTTCTTCCGCGCCGACGACAACTGCACTATGGTGGGATTCCGCAACCAGGTGCGCGAGGCCCGCAAGCAGGGCTACAAGCTGCCCGTGGAGCGCACTATATTCATGACCGGAATGGCTCCGGACGAATGGTGGGTCAACATGTCCCGGGTCAACGGAGTGGACGCCACCGACCCGGAACAGTACACCAGGGGCGAGGAGCTCTGCATCAAGCAGAACGACGAAATCGTCCGCTACCTCAAGGCCTTCATCCCGGGATTCGAGAACGCCTACGTGGACCGTGTGGCCCCGTTTATGGGCATACGCGAAACCAGGCGCATCATAGGTGAATACATACTCACCGAGCAGGATATCTTCGACTGCGCCCGCTTCCCGGACGTCATCGGAGTTGCCTCCTACCCTGTGGACCTGCACCATCCGGTGGGCGGAGACTGCACCCTGATGTGGTGCCCCGACTGCTACGACGTGCCCTACAGGAGCCTGGTGCCCAAGGATATAGACGGTCTGCTCTGCGCCGGCCGCAACATTTCGGCAACGCACCTGGCCCTCGCCTCCGTGCGCGTGATGGGGCCCGCCATGTGCCTTGGCGAAGCAGCCGGAAAGGCAGCCGCGCTCTGCGTGCGCGAAGGCGTGGAGCCCCGCAAACTCGATGTAGCACGCCTGCAGCAGGCCCTGCGCGAAGAAGGAGTGTATTTCAGGCCGTGAGACGACTGCCCCTCATAGTGCTGCTGCTGGTCTTCCCCGCCCTGCTCTACGGCCAGGGCCTCGAGCGGGAAGACGTCCGTGCCGACGTGCGGCTCGCAGCGCGCTGGTTTTCCGGGCACCGTTACACCGCCCCGGCAGCAGCCCCGAAAGCTCCTGCCGGATTCAAACCGTTCAATATCAGCACCTACGCCCGCCACGGAGCCCGTCTCTACAGCAAGGAAAGTCTCTACGACCAGATGCATTCCCTGATGACGGAGGCCGACGCTTCCGGGCTGCTGACTCCGCTCGGGAAGGAACTCCTTTCGCGCAGCGAAGCCGTGTATCACCGTGTGCGGGGACGCGCCTACGACCTGACCAGGCTCGGCCAGCGGCAGCACCGGGAGGTTGCAGACCGCATCTGGAAGGCGTGGAGGCCCATTTTCCGGCACAGGCGCACCATAGACGCCCGTTCCACGCAGACCAACCGCACCATACTCTCGATGGCCGCGGCCCTCGACGAGTACCGGCGCCTCGACCCCAGGCTCCACATACGCTTCGACGCTTCTGCCGCCGACATGGGAGTGCTGAACCCCACGAGCAAATACAACCCGAGGGCGGAGGAAAGGGACTGGAGCCGGGCCTTCGAGGCCGACACGGCCCGATGGAACCCCGCATTCCAGAAACTCTGGGACGAGAACCTCGACGTCGGGAGTTTCTTCGGCCGTTTCTTCACCGACCCTTCCGTGGTCCTGAAAACATTCAAGACCTACGTCAACGCCGCCAGGATGTTCTATTTCTACCTGAGTTTCTCCGAGACCCTGGGAGAAGATGAATCCCTGATGTACCTGATGGATCCCGACGACGCCTGGAAGGCCTGGGAGTGCGAAAATTTCAGGATGTACAGCTGCTGCGGGGCGACTCCCCTCTACCACGGACGCAACTGGGCGCTTGAGGAGGCGCTCCTGCGCGACTTCGTCAAATACTGGGAAGCGGATATGGAGGGCGACGTGGCCGCGCGCCTCCGTTTCGGCCACGACTACAAGATTTCCGGCACCCTGGTGCTGCTGGACGCCATAGGATGGAACCAGACCACCGGCAACCCGCGCAAGGTCCGTGAAATCTATGATTTCGGCAGGATGCCGATGGCCTCCACCCTGCTCTTCACCCTCTACCGGGGCCGCAGCGGCGAGGTGCTCATCCGCTGCACCCTCGACGAAGAACCCGTCGAATTCCCCATCCCCTGCTACACCGACGCCAAGGGACGCACTTATGCCGCCTTCTATCGCTGGACCGATTTCAAGGCCCACTGCGAAAGCCGCCTCTCCCTTGCTGACAAGATACTGGAAACCACTTAGTTATGTTACGTAAGACAAGAATCTGCCTGGCCGCGTTATGCTTTGTCGGCATCACGCTCCTCTTCGTGGGCATAGGCCGCGACTGGTGGGGATGGCTCCCCAAGCTCCAGTTCCTGCCCGCCACGATGAGGGTGCTGGCCGGTGCCACGCTCGGCAATGTGGCCGTGCTGCTCGGCATCCTGCTCCTGACCCTGCTGCTTGGCCGCATCTACTGCTCGGTCCTGTGCCCCCTGGGCGTTCTCCAGGACCTGGTGCTCTGGGTGCGCCGTACTCTCGGACGCTGGATCAAGCCGCTGCGAAAGCGCTTCAAGTTCAACAAGGAGCGCAAGGCCGTCCGGTATATCTTTCTCGGCGTGATGCTCGCCGCCATAGTGGCCGACATCCAGCTGGTCGTGGCCCTGCTCGGGCCCTACAGCGCCTACGGCCGTATGGTCAGCAGCATTGCGGGCAACGGAGCGGCGCCGGTGGTGATTGCAGCCGCCGTGGCCTTTGTCCTGGTGGCCGTGTGCGCCTGGCTATGGGGACGCGCCTGGTGCAACACCGTCTGCCCCGTGGGCACGGTGCTCGGCAAAATCGGCAGCCGCTCCCTGCTGGGCATAAGGGTGGACAGCGAAAAGTGCGTCAAATGCGGCGCATGCTCCCGCCAGTGCAAGGCTTCCTGCATCGAAGAGGGCTCCTTGAAGATAGACCGCTCGCGCTGCGTTGACTGCTTCGACTGCATCGACGCCTGCAAGGTCGGGGCCATCAGCTTCGGCCGTCCGGCAAAGGCAGCTGCGGAGCCTTCGGAGGCCTCCGGGGGACGCCGTGCGTTCCTCAACACCTCCGCCGTGCTGATAGCCGGAGCCGCCGCTTCCGGTATCGCCCGCGCCCAGGAAATGAAGGTGGACGGCGGCCTCGCCCCCCTGGAGCCCAAGTCCGGCCTGGAGCGCAAGCCCCTGCTGGTGCCGCCGGGCGCAGGCAGCGTGGACAATTTCTACGACAGCTGCACCGCCTGCCAGCTGTGCGTTAGCGCCTGCCCCAACAACGTGCTGCGTCCCTCCACCGGCCTGGAGCACCTCCTGCAGCCCATGATGGGTTATGAGAACGGATTCTGCCGGCCCGAGTGCACCGCCTGTTCGGAGGTCTGCCCCGCCGGCGCAATCAGCCGCGTGGACCGTGACGAAAAGACCCTCATACGCATCGGCACCGCCGTCGTGAACCCCGAGACCTGCCTTGCGGCGCAGGGGAAGGAGGGTTGCGGCAACTGCGAGCGCCACTGCCCCACCGGTGCCATTTCTATGGTCAAGGTGGATGGAATCAGGCGTCCTGTCGTAGCCGAAGAACAGTGCATAGGATGCGGCAAATGCGAGTATCTGTGCCCCGTGCGGCCCGTCAGCGCCATCACGGTGAAAGGTTTGGAAGAACATATAAGGAAATAAGGTATGGACAGAAGAGAATTCCTCAAGAGGAGCGGCGCAGTTGCCGCCGCCGCGGGTCTTGCCGCCTGCGCCCCCAAGGCCGCCGAAAGCGGCAGCAGCAGCCAGGAAGAGGCCGCGCTCGGTCCTATGCTCCAGCACTTTCCGGGAGTAGGCGTGCTCGGCTACGGCTGCATGCGCTGGCCCATGACGAAGGATGCCGAGGGCAATGACGTGATCGACCAGGAAAAGGTCAACGCCCTCGTGGACGAGGCCCTGGAGCACGGAGTGAACTATTTCGACACCTCTCCCGTGTACCTGCGGGGCGACTCCGAACGGGCCTCAGCCGAAGCCCTCAACCGGCATCCCCGTGAAAGCTGGCTGCTGGCCACGAAGTTGTCCAACTTTGCCAACGCCACCTACGAGAACTCCGTCAAGATGTACCGCCGCTCGCTGGAAATATTCAAGACGGACCACATAGACTACTATCTTCTGCACTCCATAGGCAGCGCGGAAGACTTCAACCGCCGCTTCGGCTCCACCGGCATCATGGATTTCCTGCTGAAGGAAAGGGAGGCCGGCCGCATCAGGAATCTGGGCTTCTCCATCCACAGCCACAAGGAAGGCTTCGATTCCATGATGGAACTGCATCCCAAATACCACTGGGATTTCGTGCAGATACAGATGAACTACCTGGACTGGACGCACGCCGGCGGGCGCAACACGAATGCGGACCATATGTATGCGGAACTGTCGGCCCGGGGCATCCCTGTCGTGATCATGGAGCCCCTGCGCGGCGGCGGCCTCGCCACCCTCACAAAGCCCCAGACCGCCCGCCTGAAGGCGATCGAGCCGGACCGGAGCGTGGCATCCTGGGCTTTCCGCTTCGTGGGCAGTTTCCCCAACGTGCTGACCGCGCTCAGCGGAATGACCTACAAGGAGCACTTGGAAGACAACCTCAGGACTTTCTGCAACTTCAAGCCCCTTAGCGAGGAAGAGTTCAAGATGCTGGAAGAAATCGCGGACGAGCAGTCCAGATTCTCCCTGGTGGGCTGCACCGGCTGCCAGTACTGCATGCCCTGCCCCTACGGCATCGACATTCCCGGCATATTCCGATTCTACGACCGCAGCGTCGTGGACGGGACCTATGTAAAAGGACCCGAGCAGGAGCGCTACGCACGCGCACGAAGAAAATACCTGGCCGAATACGACAAGGCCGTAGAGTCCGCCAGGCAGGCGGACCACTGCATATCGTGCGGAAAATGTGTGAGTTCCTGCCCCCAGCACATACGGATTCCCCGGGAACTCCAGAGAATAGATAAATATATCGAAGAAATCAAGCAGGAAAAGTTTGAATAATTAAGAAGAATCGCCCTGATTATTTAAAACATTAATACAAAAAATTAAAAACTCGCGTTTTCTTCACCCCGAAAACGCGAGTTGATGTCTTTGAATCAGCATTTTGAGGAGGAAATATTTGGATTTGTAAAAAATTTTTCCGACCTTGCGGCCTAATTTGCATTAGTACTTATAAGTTTGAACTAAAGCTTAGTTAGTATAATTTTATTGTTTAATTTAACGTAACGCTTATGAAAAAAGCTAAACTGTTCTTCAGCGCTTTGTTCCTTTTCCTTGGCGTGACGCTCGCAGCACAGAACGTCAGTTTCAAGGGTACGGTCAAAGATGCAACCACCGGTGACGGCATCCCCTTCGCGGCTATCCAGATCAAGGGCACCAGCACCGGTACTACCGCTGATGCGAACGGAGCATTCAGTTTTTCTGCCCCGTCCAACGCAACGCTCATCTTCTCCTCCATCGGCTATGGCTCGGAGGAAGTAGCGCTCAACGGACGTAGCCAGCTTGACGTTGCATTGCGTCCCGATCAAATAATTGAGGACGCTGTCGTTGTTGGTTATGGTTCCGCAAAGAAGGTCGGCAACCTCGTCGGTTCAGTCACGACCGTGACTTCCGATGTGGTCCGCAACGCGCCGGCCGCATCTGCTCTCGACAACCTCCAGGGCCAGGTGGCCGGTCTGAGTGTTCTCACCACCGGTGGTATCGCAGGTGACAACTCCGTTTCCCTGCAGCTCCACGGTATGGGTTCCCTCGGTTCCAGCACCACTCCGCTCTACATCATCGACGGTATCCCGTCCTCCAGCCGCACGATCATGGCGATGAACCCTAACGACATTCTCTCCATCTCCGTGCTCAAGGACGCATCCTCCACTTCCATCTACGGTGCCCGTGCTGCTAACGGTGTCGTCTTCGTGACCACCAAGTCCGGTTCCTATGATACGAAGGCCCGCGTGACCGTCCGTTCCCAGTATGGTATTTCAACCCTCGCCAACGAGCAGTTCTACGACAACATGATGTCCGGCGACGAACTGAAAGACCTCTGGCTCCGCACCGGCAAGTTCACCGCAGACCAGATCAAGGCCAACTACGACGACAAGGGCTACACCGCCAACACCAAGTGGCATACCATCTTCCAGCAGCTCAACAATCCCCAGTACCAGAACGACGTTACCATCGAAGGCGGTGGCGCAAAGGTCGCCTACCTCATCAGTGCTTCCCAGTTCCATCAGAGAGGTACTTCAGTGGGCAACTTCTACGACCGCTACACCGTCCGCTCCAACGTCCAGGGACACCCGAAGGACTGGCTCAAGGTTGGCATCAACCTCAACCTCTCCGGCGACCAGAACCAGCAGAACAGCAACTGGAACAATGCAGCCTTCTCCGATGCAGGTGCATACCTTTCCGGTGGTCTTTCCTATATGTACAACCCTCTGCACCCCGCCTACGACGAGGACGGCAAGCTCTATCCCTACAAGTTCCCCAACGGAACCACCAACCCTTATTATTGGATAGAGACCTACCCGTCCGTCACCAACCGTTATGGCCTGAACGGCGGCGCCTACATTGAGATCGAGCCCGTCAGGAACCTCAAGTTCCGTTCCCAGATCGGTACCGATACGATGTTCTACTTCAGCAACAGCCAGTCCATCCCTTCCAGCAAGATCCGCAGCGGCACCGGTGCAAGAGGCAAATCTGCACAGATGACCTCCAACAACACGATCACCAACACGATCGAGTACGGAACCACCATCGCCAACGACCACCGCTTCTCAGTGCTCGTCGGTCACGAAGGCATCAGCAACTGGTACGACTACTTCTCCGCATCTTCCACCGGCCAGACCGAAGACCGCCTCAATATCCTCCAGCAGGGTACCCAGACTTCCAAGGCAGTGAGCGAATCTTCATCTGCCAGCAAGTTCCTTTCCTTCTTCGGCCACGCCGACTACAGCTACGCCGGCAAGTACACCATCGACGGAACAATCCGTAACGACGCATCTTCCCGTTTCGGTAAGAACGTCCGTAACGCTCTGTTCTGGTCTGTCGGTGCCCGCTGGAACATCAGCAAGGAAGGTTTCATGAAGGATGCCAAATGGATCAAGAACGCCAGCCTCAAGGCCAGCTACGGTACCCAGGGTAACGCCGAAATCGGTAACTACAGCCACCTTGCCCTCATCGGCACGATGACCAACTACAACGACGGCAACGCATGGGCAGTCGGCCAGCCTTCCAACAAGGACCTCACCTGGGAGAAGCAGTCCCTGCTTTCCATCGGTGCAAGCGCCCGCTTCTTCGACTTCATCGACCTCGAGGTCGAGTTCTATGACAGGACCACCAAGGACATGCTCATGGATGTTCCTTATCCCTACACCAGCGGCTTCAGCGAGCTGACCGCCAACGTGGGTGGCCTGAAGAACACCGGTGTGGACATCACCCTCGGCGTCGACATCATCCAGAAGCCCGACGCATATCTGCGTTTCAGCACCAACTTCAACTACAACAAGGAGAAGGTGTCCGAGCTCTTCGACGCAGCCTGGGACGAGGAGTTCCAGAGGTATCGCTGGATCATGGCTTCCTCCGGTCTCGCCTACATCCAGGGCCTCCCTGTGATGTTCTACGCCCCTATCTACGCAGGCGTGGATCCTGAAGACGGCGCCCCTACGTGGTATGTGCCCGGCGACGATCCCGACAAGACCACCAAGGACAAGACCACCAAGGACTATGACGAGGACGCCCTCATGCAGAACACCGGCCTGCAGCTTTCCGCCCCTATGGTGGGTGGTTTCAGCCTGCGCGGCGGCTGGAAATTCCTCTCCTTCGCAGCGGACTTCTCCTATGTGCTCGGCAAGACCCTCATCAACAACGACCGCTACTTCTACGAGAACGTCAACAACAACGTTGCATACAACAAGATGAAGAACGTCAGCGACTACTGGACCCCCAACAACAAGAACGCCCAGTATCCCGACTGGACCAAGGGCTATGTGATGCAGTTCGACACCCACCTCTATGAAGATGCCTCCTTCCTCCGCCTGAAGAATCTCCAGGTCGGCGTCGCCCTCCCCAACAAGTGGCTTGAAGCCCAGAAGCTCTTCGACAGCGTCAAGCTCACATTCACCGGACGTAACCTCCTGACCTTCACCAAATACACTGGTGTCGATCCGGAAATCGACGGCAACTTGACCTACGGCCGCCTCGGTGGTAGCAAACAGTACCTCGTCGGTCTTGAGTTCACCTTCTAAATTATCGCAGCAATGAAAAGAATATTTACATACATCATTTCGGCTGTCGCTTCAGTCTCCCTGCTTGCTTCCTGCAACCTGGACCTCTATCCTATCAGTTCCATCGCCTACGATGAGGACGCCCGCCTGATCCAGACCAAGGCCAACCTCACCGCACTTGAGAACGGTCTGCTCGGTTCCTTCAGATCCTGCCAGATGGGAGAATACACCATCGCCAGTGAAGTTGAGATGGATTGCTTCAACGCTACCATCGACTTTGGCAACAACTACGGCGGCATCCACAAGACCGACTACAACTTCACCTCCAGCGACTACTACGTGGAGGACTACTGGAGCGCAAACTACAGCGCAATCAAGAACTACAACATCTTCATCGCAGCCGCAGGCGACGTGGATGAAGAGCTCAAAGCCGACACCCAGGTCGTTCTGGGCGAAGCCTACTTCCTCCGTGCAGCCAGCTACCTCAACCTTGCCCGCCATTTCGCCAAGCCCTACAAGGCCGCTACCGCTGCAACCGAGCTCTGCGTTCCCCTCGTTGTCAAGTACGACCAGCAGGAGAAGCCCGCCCGCGCCACCGTCAAGGCAGTCTATGACCAGATCAAGTCCGACCTCGACAACGCCCTGGAGCTCCTGAAGGACGTCAAGGGTGCCCCCCGCAAGGACAGGCCCAGCATCGACGCAGTCTACGCTCTCTATGCCCGCTACTATCTTGATATCGCCGACTATGCCAATGCAGCATCCTGCGCCCACAAGGTGATCGACTCCGGAGTCTACACCCTTGCAGCCAGCGCCGAGGCAATGGCCGCCGAATATATCAACGACAACGGCACCGAGCCTATCTATCAGGTTTTCGCCAGCAAGTCGGAAGGCTCCAACAGCAATAATCCCTACACTTTCTACCAGGCCGACGACAAGAAGGGCCAGGTGTTCAGGCCCTACTACATCCCCACCAAGACCGTCATCGATGCATACGACGGAGGCGACCTCCGCTTCGCTGCCTGGTTCGACAACCACGAGTGGGTACTTCAGAATGGTACTTTCTACCAGGGCCAGTTCTATGTGTTCACAAGGTACTGGGGCAACCCCGACTTCACCGACGCACTCAGGAACGGCCGCCAGGCTCCCAAGCCTTTCCTTATCGGCGAGCAGTACCTGATCGCAGCTGAGGCTGAGCTTGCAGCAGGCAACGCAGCCGCAGCAAAGGCTGACCTCAATGCTCTCCAGGCCGCACGTGCAGCCAACCAGACCGAAGCCACCACAGAGACCATCCGCAAGGAGTGGATGAAGGAAATGATCGGCGAAGGCCAGCGTATGACCTGCTTGAAGCGCTGGGGAATCGGCTACAACGGACGTCCCATGCAGACTGGCGCATCCGATGCCCTCAACAGCGGCGACGTCTTTGACGGCAAGGTCTTCAAGGCCGACGACTACCACTTCCAGTGGCCTATCCCTTCTCACGAGATGAAGATCAACAAGAATCTCGTCCAGAACGCCGGCTACGTTACCGAATAATTCTAAAACAGCTAGAAAATGAAAACTATCTATAAAGTATTTATTTGCGCTGCCGCCCTTCTTAGCCTTGCGTCCTGCAACAATAAGATGGAGTACAAGAAAGTGCCCTTCGTGGTGCTCAGCTCAAAATCCGCAAATGTGAAGGAAGATGCCGGTAAGGTGACTGTCGATGTGGTTGCATCCAACCTGACCGGCCCCTGCACCGTCGCCTACACCCTTTCCGGTGACGCCGTTGCCGGCAAACACTACAACTTCTCCGATAAGAGCGGTGTGATCCAGTTCGACGAGAGCGGCAAGAAAACCCTCCAGTTCGATATCATCAACCACCCGAACGAGTACCTCGGAAATGCCGGCCTCAAGCTCGAGCTGAAAGAAGCTTCCGACGGTGTCGAGATCGGTCCAGTGAAGACTTTCTCCATGACCATCCTCGACAACGACATCCCCGTTGACTGGGCATTCGTCGAAGGCACCTGGACTGCACAGGACTATAAAGGTGACACACCTGAAGATCCCTACAAGGCTCAGTTCAAGAAGATCGACGATACCACCGTGGCCCTCATCAACCTCTGGGACGGCGGCGAGGCCATCCAAGGCACGATTGCATTCGACGCAGCGACCAACTCTGCTACTATGTCATTCGCTCCAAGGCAGATTGTTATGGATGCTTCTGCCTATGGTTACGGTCTCCTCCCTATTCTTGGATTAAACGCCGACGGACAATGGGCATGGGTTCCCATCAATGCCACTGTTACTGCAGCAGGTATCACTTTCGGTGTTTGGAACATGCTTATTACAGCCGGAGAGTACGCCAATTATCTATGGGTTAGCGCCGGTTACACCACAGTGTTTACAAAGTAAGCATTATTAACCCTATTGAAAACCCGCTCCCGACCGCTTTTGGGTCGGGGACGGGTTTTTATTAAAAAAGAAGAAAATGAAAAAAATCCTTTTGCTTTTTGCAGGCATCTGCATTCTCACTCCCCTATTCGCCATCACTCCTTTCGAGCCCAGGGAGACCTGGCCCTATCTCTATGAGAATTTCGAGCCCGGGGCAGTCAGGACCAGCAGCGGAGCCCTGATAGCAGAGGGTAGCTACAATGTCTGCATCGCAGACGGGTCCTTGCACTACATTTCCGAGGACAAGGTCATGAAGGCCGATATGGCATCCATTTTCACCGCCCGTGTCGGTGAAGACGTGTACGTGAAAGTCCGGGGCGCAATGTACAAAGTCCTGGCAGAAAACGACTACGGCAGCATCCTGGAGGGCGTGGAAGTGGATATGGAGGAATTGGGAAAGGTGGATGTCGGCTATGGGGTGTCCGTATCCTCATCCTCCCGGCACGGCCTCAACGTGATGGCCCTCGACAGCGGCGGCAACGTCAACATCCTCAACGAGAACCTGCAGGTCGTAGCAGACAACAAGATGCGCGGAAAGGTGCTCCCCCTGAAGGTGACAACCTACATCTATTGCCACAACCGCCTCACCCGCGCGGGCAAGTCCGACATTCTGGATTTGCCGGGCATCGATAAGAAAGATGCCAACAATTTCATCAAACAGGAAAAGATCAAGTGGAGGAAGACCGATTCTCTCCTCAAGGTACTTGAATATATAGGCACACACACAGCTCAATAGACTTTATGCGAAATACTTGCATACTTGCTGCTCTCCTGGCCCTGGCGTCCTGCACGATACAGGCTCCGACCGAACCGGAACTCTCCGGCCCCAAAGCAGAGACTGCCCAGGCCATAATCCCCGGAGTGCTCAACGTCGAGTTCTCCGAAGAAATGACGGCTTTGCTTGAAGAAGGCTTGCAAACAGGCTGCCTCGAGACCAAATCCCCGGGCCTGAACTCCGCGTTCTCATCCCTGGGAGTCACATCCGTGGAACGTATTTTCCCCGATGCCGGGGAGTGGGAGCCCCGCCACCGCGAGGCCGGCCTGCACCGCTGGTATCGCGTCCGGTTCAGTCCGGAAATTGCCGTGACCAAGGCGTCGAATGACTTCTACGGCATTCCCGGAGTAATATCTGCCGAGCCTAAAAGGAGGATCAAGTATCAAGCTTTCTTCAATGATCCCTACGCTGACAAGCAGTGGTCGCTCTACAACCCCGGCACTCCTGCCTCCACCCACAAAGCCGGTATAGACATCAATGTCTATCCTGTGTGGGAGCGCTTCACCGCCGGCAGCAATGACGTCATCGTTGCCGTGATGGACGGAGGCGTCCAGCTCGACCACCCCGACCTCAAAGCTATCACCCTGCCTGCCGGCCCCGACGGAAGCAAGTGTTTCGTCGATGGTTATTCCGGATACAGCATCCCTGCCGACGACCACGGCACACACTGCGCCGGAATCATAGCCGCAGTCAACGACAATGGCGTGGGCATCAGCGGAATAGCAGGAGGACGGAAGGGAGAGCCCGGCGTGAGGATAATGTCCTGCGCCATTATGATGGACAACCCGGACCCGGATGCTGAGCACAATACCCTTGGCGGGGATGATGCCGGTGCATTTGTGTGGGCTGCGGACCACGGTGCAGTTATCTCCAGCAACAGCTGGGGATTTGTGTATGAATCTGAGACAGAAGCCTCAAGGGGAGACAGGAATCCCGGCTTCAAAACCCTTAGGACAGCAATAGACTATTTTATCAAGAACGCGGGATGCGACAAAAACGGCAACCAGCGGGCAGACAGCCCCATGAAAGGCGGTGTGGTGATATTTGCAGCCGGGAACGAGAGCTGGCAGCATGCCTGGCCGGCTGAATACGAAAATGTCGTCGCAGTGGGCGCCGTGAGCGCAAAAGGCGGCCGGGCATACTATTCCAACTTCGGCGACTGGGTGGATATATGCGCACCTGGCGGAGACGCCAAGGAAGGGCCTACGATCCTTAGTTGTGTCGATCAGAGCAAATATGCAAATATGCAGGGCACATCAATGGCCTGCCCGCACGTCAGCGGCGTGGCAGCCCTCATCGCTTCCTATTTCGGAGGCCCTGGCTTCACCAATGAGATGCTCGTGGATCGGCTCCTCGGAGGAGCGAACAAAGATAAAGCTCCTTATTTAAGCAGGATAGGGCCTCTGGTCGACGCCATGGGGTCTTTCAGCTACGGCGGGACCACGGCTCCAGAGCCGACCAAAGTGCAGGAATGCAGCGCCAGGTCCAATTTCATCAGCGTCTCGATGAAGGTGACTGCCGATCCCGACGAAGTCAAGGCCTACGGATGCAGGGTGATTGTCAGCCCCGACCGAAGCGTCTTCGCCAATCTCGATCCGTCAATGATTCCGGAGGGGGTGGCATTTTCAGACGTTGAAGCAGGCCGTCTCGAGATCGGAAGCGACTTGTCGCTGACCATGGAAGATTTCGAATTCGAAAAAGACTACTTCGTGGCCGTGGCCGCATATGACTACGTCCGCAACTATTCAGCCCTTTCCGAAATCGCCCAAGTCAAGACGGGCCCCAATTCAGCCCCTGTCATCGACCTGCCGGCCGGCCTCGACATGTCTTTCAAGGCGTTCGAAAAACGCACATTCGAGATTCCCATTTCCGAACCGGACGGACATGAGTTCAAAATAAGTGTCGAGACCGCTTCCGACTTTGTGGAATGGGATTTCGTGGACGGCAAGCTGCGCTGCACGGTGGATGCACTGAAGGCAGACTACGGCCCTATCTCCATAGCCATCACGGCCACGGACAAATACGGGCTGGGCACCACCAGGACCCTCACCGGAGAAGTGCAGCCCAACCATGGACCGAAGGCAGCATCAAAGATAGACAACATATTGTTCAAGGCCCTTGGAGAGTATCAGGAGCACGGTTTTGCGAGCTTGTTCATCGATGAGGACGGCGAGACTCCGGAATACAGCGTCAGTACTTCTCCCGCAGGAGTTGTCCACCTCTACCCTGACGAGGGCACCCTGCGTATAATTGCCCTTGGCTACGGTCTTGCGGAAGCAAAGGTGAAAGCCACAGACGCCCGCGGCGCAAGCGACTCCCTGATGTTCCGCGTTTTCGTGAAGGAGCCCAACCGTTCCGTGGATATCTACCCCAATCCGGTGAAAACCAAGCTCAACATACGCCCTGCGGCAGAAGGGACGTTTGAAATCACCATCATCAACAAAATAGGTGCTGTGGTGTATTCCTCCAAGAGCGAGAGTTCCCCGTTCTTCCCCATCGCCATCGACGTCACCGGCTTCGATCCGGGAGCATATTCCGTCAACATCAAGGGCGCCGGCATTGACGGGACCTACACAATCGTCAAAATATGATGGCTATGAAAAGACTCATCCTTTCAATCACGGCGGCCTGCCTTGCACTGGGTGCAGCGGCACAGAGCGTTCCTTCACTGCTCATTCCCACCGACAGCCGTTCGCTGGCTATGGGCGGCGTGTCCAGGCCCCTCAACAACGACTTCTCGATGGATGCCCAGGCCTACTTCGGCATCTGGGCCCCAAAGGCCATAAAAAGCACGATAATCGGCGGCGAAGCCTCCCTGTGCCTGGGACGGAGCATACTCCTCACCCTGGAAGGCAAGACTTTCCAGGACAGCCCCTATGAAGAGGCCGGCGAACAGGGCAAAGTCAAGAACACTTTCAAGCCCTACGACTTCAACATCGCCCTCGGCGGCACATACTTTATCAATGACCATTTCTACGCCGGCCTGAAGCTGCGCGCAGTGACTTCATATCTCTCCAACGACGGCAAGGGAAGCGCCTTCTGCGGCGACATCTTTGCAAGCTACGGCGGAGAAAAATGGTCCGCTGCCATCGCAGGCCGCAATATCGGCTCCAAAATCAACTATGGGAGCGGGGCCTATGCTCTGCCTGCCCTGGTTGCCATAAGCGGCGAATACAGGCCCCTGGAGGGCCTCAGGGCCGATGCAGAAGTGGATTACCTCTTCAGCGGAGCACTTATGGCCGCCCTCGGAGTCGAATACGGCTTCGCGGACATGGTGTTTGCCCGCGCCGGTTTCCACTACGGCGACCCGTCCAAGGCTCTGCCCACCTTCGCATCAGTGGGCATAGGAGCCAAATTCATAGGCATAAGACTGGATGCAGCATACGTGTTCCTGTCCGAGACGCTGGGCAACAGCTTCCTCGTCAGTCTGGGATACGCTTTTTAAGATTATTGCGCCGAGCCGCCCACGAGATCGAGAATCTCGGAGGTGATCTTCTGCTGGCGCCCCTTGTTATACTCGAGCGTAAGCTCCGCAAGCAGGCTCTCACCATTGTCGGTGGCAGCCTGCATTGCTATCATGCGGGCGGCATGCTCGGCCGCAGCCGAATCCAGCAGGGCGGCATAAAGACGCAGGTCCAGCACCTGCGGCATCAGGAACTCCAGCAGCCCGCCCCTCGACGGCTCCAATATATAGCCTGCATCTTTTTCCGTGCAGGCAAATTGCGCAATTCCTTGAAGGTCAGGGAGTTGCGCGGCACCGAGATACGGCTCCACGACGACTTCCTGCCGGCCGGTGCTGACGAAATGGTTGTAGACCAGCAGGACGCTGTCCACATCTCCGGAAGCACTCAGGGCGCGAAGCTCCTGCGCAATCGCAGCCACGGCGGAATACTCGCTATGCGACACCAGCGACGTATAATCACGCTCCACCGGAACGGACGCCTTACGAAGCGCCTCGGCAACCTTCTTTCCAAATGCCCAGGCCTCGACCTGCCGGCCGGACGCGCTGATCGCACGTATCTCACTGAGAGTGCGCTTGATTACGTTTGAATTAAACGCCCCGCACATCGAGCTGTTGCTCGAAAAGGCCACCACCACAGCCCTTCCCGGCCGCCCATCCCCATCTCCCGACTCTGCGGATCCTTCTGGCCGGAGAGACTCTGGCCGACGGGGTATGGGGTCAAAGGGCCTTTGTACTGACTCTACGGTATCTTCAGGCCGTTGGGGTATGGGGTCAAAGGGCCTTTGTCCTGACTCTACGGGATCTTCAGGCCGGCGGGGTTTGGGGTCCAAGGGCCTTTGTCCTAAGTTTATGGCCCTTTGACCCCAAACCCCGCCGGCCATAACTCCATCAGACATAACCCCGACAGATGAGGCAGCCGCCAGCATGGAAGCAAGCGCCTCCTCATACGGCCGCAACGCCTCGATCGCCCTCTGCGCCCTCCGCAACTTGGAAGACGCCACAAGCTTCATCGCCGAAGTGATCTTCAGCGTGCCACGCACAGAAGCGATACGATCCTTTACTTCCCTAAGAGACGACATACATCAGCCGCAATACCCTTAATACGCTCCTCCGCATCAGCAGACACCGCCCCCGCCTCAAGCTCAGCCAGAACATCAGCGCACGATGCCCTCATACGCTCGAGGAAAAGGCGCTGGAACTCGATCACCTGGTCAATCTCAATGTCAGCCATCAGCCCCCTCGTGCCGCAATACAGCACAGCCACCTGCTCCCCTACCGGCATAGGAGAATACTGCGGCTGGATCAGGAGCTGGTTGTTCTTGCGGCCCTTGTCCAGAGCCATCGCCGTGACCTTGTCCAGGTCGGAAGAGAACTTGGAGAAAGACTCCAGCTCGGCGAACTGCGCCTGGTCGATCTTCAAGGTGCCCGCAACCTTCTTCATGCTCTTCACCTGGGCCGCACCGCCGACTCGGGACACGGAAATGCCCACATTGACGGCCGGACGGAAGCCGGCGTTGAAGAGGGAGCTTTCAAGATAGATCTGGCCGTCGGTGATGGAAATCACGTTGGTCGGGATGTATGCCGACACATCGCCGGCCTGCGTCTCGATGATGGGCAGTGCCGTCAGGGAACCGCCCGCCCGGACCTTGCCGCGCAGCGATTCCGGAAGGTCGTTCATCTGCTCCGCAACCTCCTGCTGCGAAATTATCTTCGCGGCACGCTCGAGCAGACGGGAATGCAGGTAGAAGACGTCGCCCGGATAAGCCTCGCGTCCGGAAGGACGCCGAAGGATAAGGGAAACCTCACGGTAGGCAACCGCCTGCTTGCTGAGGTCGTCATAGACCACAAGGGCGTGCCGGCCCGTGTCACGGAAATACTCGCCGATAGCAGCGCCCGCAAAAGGAGCGTAGTACTGAAGGGCGGCAGGGTCGGCAGCGGTGGCGGCCACCACGATGGTGTAGTCCATCGCACCTTTTTCCCTGAGAGTCTGCACGATAGAGGCCACCGTGGAGCCCTTCTGCCCCACTGCCACGTAGATACAGTACACGGGATTTCCTTCCAGGAAGCCCTTGCGCTGGTTGATGATGGTGTCGATGGCAATGGCGGTCTTGCCGGTCTGGCGGTCGCCGATGATCAGCTCACGCTGGCCGCGGCCGATAGGAATCATGGAATCAATGGCCTTCAGGCCGGTCTGCAGAGGCTCGTGGACCGGCTCGCGGAAGATGACGCCGGGCGCCTTGCGCTCCAGCGGCATACGCAGGGTCTCACCCTGCACGGGACCGAGTCCGTCCAGCGGCGTGCCTATGGGATCCACGACCCTGCCCACCAGGCCTTCACCGACGTCGATGCCGGCAATGCGGCCAAGACGGCGCACGCGCATATTCTCCTTCACGGGGTCGGTAGGGCCGAGCAGGACGGCGCCCACGTTGTCCTCTTCGAGGTTCATCACCACTGCCTTGACCCCGCAGTCGAATTCCAGCAGTTCGCCCGCCTCGGCCTTCTGCAGGCCGTAGATGCGGGCCACGCCGTCGCTGACGGTCAACACGCTGCCCACTTCCTCGTATTTGAGCGAAGTATCGACTCCCTTGAGCTGTTCAAGGAGTATGTCGGAAATCTCGCTTGCCTTTATTGAGTTTTGTGCCATCGTTAAACTATCCTGTTGTTCTTTTCAATAAAATTGCGTTCCAGCAATTCAAACTGCCGGCGCACGCTGGCGTCCAGCATCATTCCGCCCACTTCCACTCGGTAGCCGCCGATGAGGGAAGGATCCAGCTCCGTCTCCATGAGCACCTTTTTCCCGGTGGAGCTTTCGATCGACCCGCGGACCTGCTTCTCGAGCGCTTCCGAAGGCACTGCGGAAGTCAGTATCACGTGGGCAAGGCCTGCGGCCTCGCAGTGAAGGTCCACGAAAGTGCGAAGGACACGCTGAAGGTAGGGCGCACGTCCGTTCCGGACCAGGAGCGTGAGGAAACTGCGAAGGTCCGGCTCCATCGGCGAGGGCAGGGATGACGGATCACGGAGCATCCGGAGCACCTGCGCGCACACCTTTTCCCCGCTCCCGTTCTCCTGTGTGAGACGGAGGAGCGCGGTGGCGTAGCGCTTTGTGATTGCTCCCGAGTTCATGATCAATTCAATTCCGCCTGCCTGGCCTCTTCAGCGTAACGCTGCAGCAATGCCTGCTGCTCGGGGGTGGATTCCAGCTTTTCGCGCACCACCTTTTCAGCCACTGCCACGGACAGGGCCGACACTTCCGAACGGATTTCCTGCATTGCGAACTCCTTCTCCGCCGCTATTTCCGCGCGGGCGTTACGTATCATTTCGGCCGCCTCGGCCTGCGCTTTCTCCCGGGCATCCCCGAGTATCGCCTCACGGGTGCGCGAAGCCTCCTTGAGCATCTTGTCCTGCTCGGAACGCGTCTCCTCCAGCATCTGCTCCCGCTGCCTGATGGCGTCATCGATGCTTGCCCGCGCCTTTTCGGCCATACGGAGAGACTCCTCAATATGGTCGGAGCGCTTCTGCACCGCCTTTGTGATCACGGGAAAGCCGAACTTTGCAAGGATGAAGAACACAGCCCCGAAAATCAGGACCATCCAGAAAAGCAGGCCGAAATCTGGGGTGATGAGGGACATGACTAGTTGTTAACTGCAAGTAAGCACACCAGCACGCCGAAAAGGCACACGCCTTCGATGAGAGCGCCGATGATGATGGCGGTCAGACGCAGGTGTCCTGCCAGTTCGGGCTGGCGGGCAGATGCTTCCATTGTGGATTTTGCGAGCTTGCCGATACCTATACCGGCTGCGATGGCCACGATGCCGGCGCCTATGGCACCGCCGAATTTACCGAGAGCTGCTGCTTGAAGAATTGTTCCTAACATAATATTGATGATTTAATTGGTTTCTGTTTCAGGATGCTGGTGCGCAAGCCCGATGAACACGGACGAGAGCATGGTGAAGACGTAGGCCTGGAGGAACGCCACGAGAAGTTCGAGCACGTCCAGGAACACGCCTATGATGACCGCCATGAAGGAGAGCGAGCCGTTGACGGCGGGCCCCAGCTTGACGGTCAGGAACACTATCGCTATAGTGCTGAGCAACATGATATGGCCCGCCATAATGTTGGCGAAGAGCCTTATCATCAGCGAGAAAGGCTTTGTGAACATCCCGATGATCTCGATGACGGGCATCAGGGGGATGGCTTTCAGGAAGATGGGTACGTCCGGCCAGAGTATGTCCTTCCAGTAGTGCTTGTTGCCGAACAGGTTGACGGCAAGGAAGGTGAAAAGGGCCATTGCCATGGTCACGGCGATGTTGCCGGTGATGTTGGCGCCTCCGGGGAACACGGGCAGTATGCCCATCAGGTTGTTTATCAGTATGAAGAAGAAAGCCGTCAGAAGGTAGGGGGAGAATCTCTTGTATTCGGGCCCTACGGCCTCCTTGATCACGTCGTTCTCAATCATCACGATGACGGGCTCCAGCAGGCCTGCAATGCCCCTGGGGGCCTCTTTCAGATAGTCGTGCCTGCGGTACCAGCGGGCGCAGGCCAGTATCAGCACGATGAGCAGCAGGCTGTCTATCAGCAGCCCGCAGACATTCTTGGTGATGGAGATGTCGAACGGGCGTGAGCCGTCGGAGGCGCGCACCAGCTTGCCTTCGTGAGCTTCACCCTTGGAGGCTATGCGGTAGCCTTCATGGGCAGCGCCGTGCGAGAGCTTTTCGCTGCTGAATATGTGGACTCCGTTATCCACCACGATGCAGGGCAGGGGGATGGATATGTGCTTGCCGTTTATCGTGGTGATATGCCACTCATAGGCGTCCCCGATATGACCGAATATGTATTCCTGCATATCGAGGGCAGGGGCTTCAGCCCCTTCCACGGACCCTTCGCCGTCCGCCTGCGCAAAGAGGGGAAGGGAAAGGAGCAGGGCCGCCAGGGCCGCGATTATTGACCTACCTGCGCGCATATCGTCAGTACAGCGTCGGAGAGCATCATGGATCCCGTCTTGATGGCCAGGGCGGACTTCACGCCGCCGGCACGCCACTGCACCTCTCCCCCGTCGAGGGCGGAGATGATCGGGGCGTGTCCCGGAAGGACTTCGAAACTTCCCATCACGCCGGGCAGCCACACCGCCTCGACCGGGCCTTCGAAAGCCGTCCCTTCCGGAGTCAGGATCCTGAGTGTCAACTCCTTGAATTTCATTTGGCTGCCTCCAGTATCTTGTGTCCTTTTTCTATCGCTTCTTCAATGGTGCCGACATTGAGGAAGGCCTGTTCGGGCAGGTCGTCGCACTCTCCGTCGAGTATCATGTTGAAGCCCTTGATCGTGTCTGCTATGTCCACCATCACGCCGGGCACGCCGGTGAACTGTTCGGCCACGGCGAAAGGCTGGGAGAGGAAGCGCTGCACGCGGCGGGCGCGGTTGACAGTCTGCTTGTCCTCGTCCGAAAGTTCGTCCATGCCGAGGATGGCGATGATATCCTGCAGTTCCTTGTTGCGCTGGAGTATCTGTTTCACCCTCTGGGCCGTGTTGTAGTGCTCCTCCCCCACTATATTCGGGTCGAGGATGCGGGATGTCGATTCGAGGGGATCGACGGCCGGGTAGATGCCCAGGGCCGTGATCTTACGGCTGAGCACCGTGGTCGCATCCAGGTGGGAGAAAGTGGTGGCGGGGGCGGGGTCGGTCAGGTCGTCAGCAGGCACGTAGACCGCCTGGACGGATGTGATGGAACCGCTCTTGGTGGATGTGATGCGCTCCTGCATCGAGCCCATTTCCGTGGCCAGGGTGGGCTGGTAACCCACTGCGGAGGGCATTCGGCCGAGCAGGGCGGACACTTCGGAGCCGGCCTGCGTGAAACGGAAGATGTTGTCGATGAAGAACAGGATGTCGTGGGGGGCGTCGGGCTCGCGGCTGTCGCGGAAGGATTCAGCGAGCGTCAGGCCGCTCAGGGCCACGGAGCTACGGGCTCCCGGGGGTTCGTTCATCTGGCCGAACACCATAGCCACCTGCGACTTCCCTATCTCTTCCGGATCCACCTTGGAAAGGTCCCAGCGGCCTTTTTCCATCTCCTCCTTGAACTCCTTGCCGTAGCGGATGACGTCCGATTCTATCATCTCCCGGAGCAGGTCGTTGCCCTCACGGGTGCGTTCGCCCACGCCGGCAAACACCGAGAAGCCGTTGTGCTTTTTTGCGATGTTGTTGATCAGCTCCTTGATCAGCACGGTCTTGCCCACTCCGGCGCCGCCGAAGAGACCGATCTTGCCGCCCTTCAGGTACGGCTCCAGCAGGTCGATCACCTTTATGCCGGTGAACAGGACCTCCTGGGATGTGGCCAGGTCTTCGAATTTCGGGGGCTCACGATGTATGGGCAGGGCGCCCTCGCGGCTCAGCTCGGACAGGCCGTCGATATGCTCCCCGGTGACATTCATCACGCGGCCGCGTATCTGCGTGCCGACGGGCATTGCGATGGGCTTGCCGGTGCTGACCACCTCCAGGCCGCGGCTCAGGCCGTCGGTGGAATCCATTGCCACGCAGCGCACGGTCTCTTCGCCTATGTGCTGCTGGACCTCCACCGTGAGCTTCCTGCCGCCGGGAGAGAGCACCGTGAGGGCCTCGTGGATACCGGGAAGGGCTGCGGACGACTTGTCATCAAATGTGAAATGCACATCGACCACCGGGCCGATTATCTGTGAAACTATGCCTCTTGCCTGTTCCATAACTACGACTCTTGATTCTGTTGGGACATTCGCTCTTCGTGCTCTTTCTGGGCACGGATCACGGACACGGAACGCTTCAGCTGGAAGCCGCTGCCAAGGTATTTTGTGCGGACGTCGTCATCGGCGGCAAGCGACTCGGGCGTGCCCTGCTGAAGTATGGTGCCTTCATAGAGCAGGTAGGCCCTGTCGGTGATGGCGAGGGTCTCGCCGACGTTGTGGTCCGTGATGATGACTCCGATATTCTTGTATTTGAGCTTGGCGATGATGTACTGGATGTCTTCCACGGCGATGGGGTCCACTCCGGCGAAAGGTTCGTCGAGGAGGATGAACTTGGGGTCGATGGCAAGCGCACGCGCTATCTCGCAGCGGCGCCTCTCTCCGCCGGAGAGCTGGATTCCCAAGGACTTGCGCACCTTGGAGAGGTTGAATTCGTCGATAAGCGACTCCAGCCTCTCGGTGCGTTCCTTGCGGGGGATGCCCTTCATCTCCATCACGCTCATGATGTTGTCTTCCACGGACATCTTGCGGAACACGGATGCGTCCTGCGGAAGATATCCCACGCCTTTCTGGGCGCGCTTGTACATAGGAAGCTTGGTGATTTCTTCATCGTCCAGGAACACCTTGCCGTCGTTGGGGACTATCTGCCCGGTGATCATATAGAAACTCGTCGTCTTGCCCGCGCCGTTGGGGCCGAGGAATCCGACGATTTCGCCTTGCTCCACTTCCATGGACACGCCCTTCACGACGGTGCGCAGGCCGTATTTCTTGACCAGGTTTTCGCAATGAAGCTTCATCGTATATCTAATGCTAAATCTTTAACCAATTCACTGAATTCGGCATTCTTGGCCATCAGGTCCTGCGCCTTTTCCACCGGCATGTAGATCTTGGCCTCCTGCTCTTCTTCAGGTATTACACAGGGCTCCAGACGAAGTTTCGTGCATTCGAGCAGCTTCTGGAAGCGCTCTTCCAGCTCGCGGAGCTTCTTCTCGGCGATCCAATTCTTCTGGGCCTCGTTGACAAGGGCGAAATCCACGATGAGCATGCCTTCTTCCTCGCGGGTCTCCAGCTTTGCATTTGCCAGCGCGCTGGAAAGCCGGGGCTGCGAGGAATACATCGCCGCGAGCTCCTTCCACTTCGAGCCGACTGTTTCGGCGTCAGGCAGCGGCCGGGGAGCCTCCGGGGCAGCATCGGGAGCAAGCTCCACGGTGATTTCATCGTCGCTCATAAGCGACGCCAGCGACAATCCCGACGCCCTCTTCACCGGCCTCTTCCTGGGCGCCGGCGCCTCCGGTGCCGCAGCCGGAGCCGGAGCCGGCGCCGCTTCTGGAGCCGCTTCTGGAGCCAGAGCCGGAACCTTCGCCTCTGCTACGGGATCGTTTTCGCCATTTTCCTTCCCGCCAGCAGCTCCCTGATTCGGAGCGGAGATGGTAGTTGGCTTCGGATCAGCGCAGGGGGTTTCGGGGGGAACGCCCCCCGTCCCCTGGGGGTGCAGGGGGATAGTAGCTTGCTGCGAAGCAGCAGCGGCCGGCTTGGCCGGTTGCTCGGCGGGGAGCCCGCCGAGGAACGCCAGCCGCATCAGGGCGAACTCGATGTGGAGGCGCTGGTTGGTGGAGGCGCGGTAGCCGGCCTCGCACTGCGACACGACCCCGATGGCATCGTAGAGGAACTTCAGGGACGTCCTCCCCGCCTGCTCCCGATAGCGCTCACGAAGCGAACCGGGCAGGTCGAGCAGCGACTCCAGGCCGCCGGTGCGGCTGACCAGAAGGTCGCGGAAATGCGCTCCGAGGGCCGATATGAAATGCAGGGCGTTGAAGCCCTTGGCAAGTATCTCGTCGAAAGTCAGCAGGGCCGTGGCGTAGTCTTTCGCCAGGAAGGCATCCACCAGACGGAAACTGTATTCGTAGTCCAGCACCCCGAGGTTGCGGATCACGTCTTCGTATTTTATATCCGTGCCGCAGAAGGCGACCGTCTGGTCGAAGATGGTCAGGGCGTCGCGCATGGCGCCGTCCGCCTTGTGGGCCATCACGTGGAGCGACTCGTCATCCACCGTGACCCCTTCCTTTCCCGCGATGTCGCGCAGGTTGCGGACGATGTCCGGGACGCTGATGCGGTTGAAGTCGTAGGTCTGGCAGCGGCTCAGGATGGTCGGGATTATCTTGTGCTTCTCGGTGGTGGCAAGTATGAAGATGGCATGTGCCGGGGGCTCCTCGAGCGTCTTGAGGAAGGCGTTGAAGGCCGACTGTGTGAGCATATGCACCTCATCGATGATGTACACGCTGTAGCGGCCGACCTGCGGAGGGATCTGCACCTGCTCCATTAGCGCCTTGATGTCTTCGACCCCGTTGTTGGACGCCGCGTCCAGCTCATGGATGCAATACGACCGGCCCTCCCGGAACGACACGCAGGATTCGCATTCACCGCACGGTTCCATATCCTCAGTGGGATGGGAACAGTTGATCGTCTTCGCGAAAATGCGCGCGGCACTGGTTTTGCCTACACCCCTTGGGCCGCAGAACAGATAGGCATGCGCCAACTGGCCGCGGAGTATGGAGTTCTTGAGGGTGCGGGCAATATTGTCCTGACCTATGAGGCTCTCAAAAGAATCGGGACGGTATTTGCGGGCTGATACTATATATTGTGCCATAAAAATACGGGTTGATTCTACAAATGTAGTGAATTTTTATATAACTTTGTTGATATGAAAAAGGCGTTTGGCAAATTTTTGTTGGTTTTGGTGCTGGTCGCAGCGGCCCTCCCTTCCTGGGGGCAGAAACGCATCTACACCAAGGGCTACAAAATGCAGGATTTCAGGAGCAAGACCACCAAAATAGTCCTCGACGCCGGCCCTATGGGGCGCTCCATAAGGCAGGAAGTCACCTCCCTCTGGACCATCTCTCCCTACGAATTCTGCACCCCCGAACAATACGAAAAGCAGAAGACCAGCCCCGACTACTACTTCCTCCACACGGAAACAAGCCGCGGCATAATCTGCCTCACCCTTGAGAAGGGCGGCAAGCCCGAAGACCCCAACGACCTGAAAAAGCCCTTCACCGTGGTCTCGCTGCCTATTTCGGGCGAGCAGGACCAGTCCGGCCGCGTCTATATCTATATGCCTGCATATATAAGCGTGATCCAGGACTACACAGATGCCGCAATCAACTCTGAGACAGTGGCATACACAGGCGTGAAAGCCATCTGCAGGGGCGTCCCGAGAGGCGTCAGGGTGGTGAAGGATCCGGCTGAGGCGGACAAGGCCTTCTCGGAGCATACTCCCGAAACCGCCGTGCGCGTGACCGTGACCCCCACCGGCGACCTGTCCGACAAGCCCCGCTACCACCTCACCTTCGGCACCGAAGACTACCGTTTATATTCATTCAGATGATTTTCGCCATTCCCCACGGCGCCTCGCCGGAAGCCTCCGCAGCCCTCCATCCCGGGCTCCCTTTCACCGACCTTCGGGAGTACATAGAGCACAAAATCGGCTCATCCATTGAGGACATATGCGCCGACTCACCCGAACGCTTCCACGTGATCGAGGAAGAAGCCGTCAGGGACCTCGCGGTGATGAGCGAAATCACCGGGACCGACCGTATCCTGCGGCTTCTGCCAGGCACGGCGGACAACCCGGAGTGCCGGCGGCTGCTGAATCTTTAGATCCTTATTTTCCTGCGCAGGCCGCGGTCTGCCGCATTGCGCGCCGCAATCAGGCGGTAGCGCCCCTTCTCCGTGACCCAGGCCCCTGAGGCCTCGCTCCAGGAGGCAAGGTCGCTTTCCGCAAGCGTCATTTCCACGGTGCAGGTCTCTCCCGGCTGCAGTTCCGGGGTCTTGGCAAAAGCCTTGAGCTCACGGGCGGGCTTCTCCATATCCCTTCCCGGGGCGGAGACATACAGCTCCACCACATCTTTCCCGGCCCGCTTTCCGGTGTTCGTGACGTCCACTCTCACCTTCCATCCGCCTTCCGCTTCCTCCACCTTCATGTTCTTCCATTTGAAGGAAGTATAACTCAGGCCATAGCCGAAGGGGTAAGCCACTCTGCGAGGGGCCTTCGTGCAGAAATATCTGTAGCCCACCCAGATATCCTCTTCATAGTCGGTGTAGTCTATGTCCTTGACGGTGTAGTCTTTCTTATTGCCTTCAAGGCGGCGGTAGAAAGAGTAGTTGAAGGGCTTGTCGGCATAGATCAGCGGGAAATTGGGAGCTGACGGCTCGTCTTCGTAACGCTTGGATATGGTCATGGGAAGGCGCCCAGAGGGGTTTACCTCGCCGCTGAGCACGGATGCGACCGTGTGTCCTCCCTCTTCCCCGGGCTGCCAGCAGATGATTATGGCGTCGGCCAAATCCTTCCAGCTGTCCACTTCCACGACGCCCCCGATATTCAGTATGACAGTCACTTTCTTGCCCCTGCTCCGGAACGCCTGCGAAGTCTCGCGCAGTAGCTGCAACTCCCTGTCCTGCAGGAGATAGCTATGATACAGATCCCTGTCTTTTCCCTCTCCGAACACGCGTCCGAAAGTCACGACGGCGCGGTCTGCGGATTCAGCGGCGGCGCGGATAAGGTCCACCGGCACCACCTCTATCGGACGTTCCCGGTCGATCACCCACGAATTCTTTCCGTCCACCATTGCGCAACGCCAGCGTTCGTCCTGCATATACGCTGTATAGAACTGGTCCAGGCCGCCATCGAGCGTGAATCCCTCGTCGGCAAGGCCCTGCTGCAGATCCACCACATAGGGGCGGTGGACGTCGCCGGAGCCGGTGCCTCCGGCTATGAACGCATAAGAAGTCACACCGAGCAGCGCCGTGGTGCCGGATGGCCCGAAAGGCAGGGCGCCTTCGTTCTTGAGCAGCACCACCCCTTCATCCGCCACCTTGCGGCACACGGCTGCGTGCGCTTCCAGGTCCGGAGCGTCGGAGTGTTTGTAGCCCCGGTAGGCGGGGCACTTCACTATCAGTTCAAGTGCACGGGTCACGCTCCTGTCCACGTCCGCCATCGAAAGCCGGCCTTCTTTGACTGCCGATATAAGGGCGTTGTAGCGGGCGTCGGAACCGGACTGGATGAGCTCGTTGCCGGCGTGGATCTGGGCTGCCGTGTCGTATCCGCCGCCCCAGTCGGTCATCACCGTGCCCTCGAATCCCCAGTCGCCACGGAGTATGTCGGTCAGGAGCCAGGGGGCCTCGGACGCGTGGGTGCCGTTGATGTAGTTGTAGGAGGTCATCAGGGTCCACGGCTGGGACTTGCGCACCGCTATCTCGAACACCTTGAGGTAGATCTCACGCAGGGCGCGCCGGCTCACGCGGGCATCGTTGTGGAGCCGGTTCAGCTCCTGGTTGTTGACCGCAAAGTGCTTCACGCAGGCACCTACTCCGTTGGACTCGATTCCGTCCACCATGGCGGCGGCCGTCTCCCCGGCCAGCACGGGATCCTCGGAATAATACTCGAAGTTCCTGCCGCAGAGCGGGTTGCGATGGATGTTCACGCCCGGGCCCAGGAGCACGTCCACCCCGTACTCGAGCACTTCGTTACCCATCGCCTGCCCGGCTTCCCACACAAGACCGGGATTCCAGGTGGAGGCGAGCATGGTGCCGATAGGGAAACCCGTACAGTAGAACGTCTTGTCCGTGCCCGGGCGGGTGGGGTCGATGCGCAGGCCCGCAGGACCGTCAGCAAGCACTATGGATGGGATGCCGAGGCGCGGAATGGCGTGGGTGGCGCCGGCGCTGCCTTTGACGCCCACGTCGTTGCGGCCTATGCCGTCGAAGGCGGTGGATCCGCACCCCACAAGGATGGCGGCTTTCTCCTCCAGGGTCAGAAGGGATACTATTTCAGGAATGTTGTCCGGCCTGAGCACGGGACTGGAAGCGGCAATGGCCGCGGCAAGCATGATAGTGAGCATACACAAAGATATGAATTCTCACGGAAAGAAAAAAGGCCGGAGCTCTTCGAGGAGTCCCGGCCTTCACTTCTGGAAGAAATGATTATTTCTTCTTCTCCACTGCCTCGGGAGCGGGGACGAACTTGCCCACCTTCACGAGCTCGACGTCGAAGATAAGGAGAGAGTTGGGATCGATGCCGGGACGGCCCTGCTCGCCGTAAGCGAGGTTGGCGGGAACGTAGAGTTCGATGTGGCCGCCTTCACCGATGAGCTGCATACCCTCGGTCCAGCCGGGGACGACGCTCTTCAGAGGGAAGCTGATAGGATCGGCTCCTTCTTCGGTCTGGTCGAACACCTTGCCGTCGATGAGGGTGCCCTTGTACTTCACCCACACGGTGTCGGCTGCCTCGGGCTTGTTCTCGTTACCGGGCTCGATGATCTTGTACTGAAGGCCGCTCTCGGTCTCCTGCACGCCGTCCTTCTTGCGGTTGGCAGCAAGGAACTTGTCGCCCTTCTCCTTGTTCTCGAGGAGAATGTAGTTGTGGCGCTTCTCAAGATATGCGTTGAACACGTCGTTGATGCGCTCGGGGCTGATCTTGAACTGGTCGTTGAAGTCGGGATCGCGGAAGTCGCCCTTGGAGTTGACGAAATCCTTCATACCGGCGATCACCTTGGAATAGTTCACGTCGCCGAAGTTGTAGCCCTTCAGGAAGCTTCCGAAGTTGACACCGAGGAGATAGCTGACGGTATCGATCTCAGCTTTGGTAGGAGAATAATCCTTGAGGGTCTTGACGGCTTCTTCAACGCCTTCCTTTGCTTCCTGACCCTCCACTGCAGGCTCAACGTCCTTGGGGGTGCAGGCTACGAATGATGCACCCAGTGCGAGTGCGAAAAGAAATTTGAATGTTTTCATCTTAAAATATTAATTGTTAATGAATTAAAAGTCCCAGGCAAGAGCTGATGCGCCGAGTATTGCGGCATCGGACTCGGAGAGGCTCGAGAAGAGCAGCTTCACTTTGTCGCGCCACAACGGCAGCAAGTTCTCATTCATAGACTTGAGTATAGGTTCATACAGGAACTCCCTCGCACGCGCCAGGCCTCCGAAGAGCACTATGGCCTCCGGAGCGGAGAATGCGATGAAATCAGCAAAACTGCGGCCGAGGAGATTTCCGGTGAAATCGAATATTTCCTTCGCCATGTTGTCTCCCGCCTTGGCCGCCTCATAGACATCCTTGGAGGTGAGGTTTTCCCTGAGGCGGAGGAGAGAAGACTCCTCGGGATGCATCTCCAGCCACTCCTTTGCGGTGCGGGCCACTCCGATGGCGGAGCAGTAAGCCTCGAGGCATCCCGTCTTTCCGCAGTTGCAGGTGCGGCCGCCGCGCACTGCGCAGGTGTGGCCGAGCTCGCCGGCGAATCCGTCGTGGCCATAGACCACCTTGCCGTCGATGACGATGCCGCTGCCGACACCGGTGCCGAGAGTGATCATGATGAAGTCCTTGAGGCCCTTGGCGGCGCCGTAGGTCATCTCACCCACTGCCGCAGCATTCGCGTCGTTGGTGAGGGCCACGGGAAGGCCGTCCATGGCTTCGGAGAGCATCTTTGCGAAGGGTATGTTTTTCTCATGGGCCCAGGCGAGGTTGGGGGCATCCTTGATCTCGCCTGTGTAGAAGTTGCCGTTGGGGGCGCCCACACCGATACCGCGCACCTGTCCGGACACGCCGGCATCGGAAATAAGCTTCTTCAGGGTGCCTGCAAGGGCGCCGACGAAACTGGCGGCGTCTTCGTGGTTGTTGGACACGAGGATGGTCTGGGCGAGCACTTCGCCGCGGGCGTTGACCACGCCGCTCTTGGCGGTCTGTCCGCCGATATCAATACCGAGTACGTAAGGCTGTTCCATAATCTGCTACTCTACGGGGATGTCTTTATTCACGTTCTTGCTGCCGGCTACTGCATAGAAAATCAGGTAGCACAGGCATGCCACGATCAGCCAGTAGCTGCGCATCGAGCCGATGCTGGGCACATCCGCCAGGGTGTTCTGGATGAAGGGGATGATGCCGCCGCCGCAGACCAGGGTCATGAAGATACCGGATGCGGGAGCAGTATATTTGCCGAGCCCTTCGGCTGCGAGGTTGAAGATCGAACCCCACATGACCGAGGTGCAGAGACCGCAGAGCATAAGGAAGATAAGGGACAGGGGAACCTGTGCCTCACGGAACTTGATCGCAGTCGATTCAGGTATGAGGATGGCGCAGATGACGAACACCACGGCTGCCGCGGAAGTGGCAAGGAGCATAAGCTTGCTGCTGACCTTTGCGCCGATGGATGCACCCACGAGGCGTCCGATAAGCATGCTGAACCAGTAGCCGCCGATGATGGTGCCGGTCAGGGCAGGGCCCACCCAGTCGAGGCCGGAGAAATACACGTTGGCGGTGTTGGGGATGCTCACCTCGATACCGACATAGAAGAAAATGGCGATGGCGCCGAGCACGAAGTGGCGGAAAGACAGGGGTCCGTAGGGGTCCTTGACTGCCTTGCCGGCGAGGCGGGCGGCCTTTTCGGCAGGGGTCTCCATATGGGGCTCGGGGATATTGGTGAGCATGATGATCACGAATGCCAGGGCGAAGATGGCCATGGCGATGATCATCACGGGTGCCGCCTTGGCGACGCTGGCATCTGCGATGGAACCGCCGACGAGCCAGCCCACGAACACGGGAGCTATGGTGCCGCCGATGGAGTTGCAGGAGCCGCCCCACTGGATCAGCTGGTTACCTTTGTTGCCGCCACCGCCGAGGGTGTTCAGCATGGGGTTCACCACGATATTGAGCATGCACATCGAGAAACCGGCCACGAATGCACCGGCCACATAGACGGCAAAGGACTCGACATATCCGGAGAGGAACTGGATGCCCACTCCCACGAAACCGATGACGACAGCGAGAAGGGACGTGAACTTGTAGCCCTTGCGCTTCAGGATGATGCCGGCAGGGATACCCATGCAGGCATAGGCGATGAAATTGGCTAGCGAGCCAAGCTGGGACAGGGCCTTGGAGGCACCGAACTGGTTGGTCACAATGACGCCCATCGAGCCGGCGAGGTTGGTGACGAACGCTATCATGAAGAACAGCGCGAACATCACCACTATGGCCGGGGTGTAGCTCTTGGCGTTGGCGGTTTTAGTCATAACGCATTGATTATTTTAGTGATTGAATATTCTTCTCGTTGTAGAGATCCTTGCCTTCCGCGGTCATGGCGTACTCGATGCGGTCGGCGTAGAATTTCTCCACCTTGCCGCGCACCATCTTGGAGGTGGTGTTGAGCATGCCGTTCTGCTCGGTGAAGGGGGTGTCGCCCACTATGATGGCGGCAGGAAGCCACTTTTCGGGGAACAGGCCTGCGTGCCTTCCGCCGGGACGGTAGGAGTCCACCTCGCCCTTGATGATGTCGAGCTGGGCCTTGATGCCGGCGTCGGATGCGGGATCCAGTCCTTTTTCCTTCACGGCCTCGGCAAGGGCAGTCTTGTTGGGAATCACGAGCACGACGGTCCAGGGGCTCTGGTTGTTGTGGAGCACGGAAGCTTCTATGAACCTGGATCCGTCCGCGAGGCTGTCCTCATAGCCCTCGGGGGAATACTTTTCACCGTCGGAGGAAATCAGGAGGCTCTTGAAGCGGCCGGTCACATAGAGGAAGCGGGGATCTTCGGCGCAGATGTAGCCGCGGTCGCCGGTGTGGAGCCAGCCGTCCACGATGGTGGCAGCGGTGGCTTCGGGATTCTTCCAGTAGCCGGCCATCACGTTTCCGCCGCGGATCACTATCTCGCCGGTGGTGCCGTTGGGCACTTCCTTGCCGTCTTCGTCGCATATCTTGATGTCCATGGGCTGGACAATGCGGCCGGAGGATCCGAAACGGGCGTGGCCTGCGGAGTTGGCGCAGATCACAGGGGTGGCCTCGGTCAGTCCGTAGCCCTGGAAAATGGGCATTCCCACGGCGCAGAAGTAGCGCTGCAACTCGATGTCGAGCAGGGCGCCGCCGCCGATGAAGAACTTGAAGCGGCCGCCGAAGCTTTCACGCACGCCCTTGAAGATGAGCTTGTCCATCAGGTCCTTGACGGGCTTGCGCCACCAGAGCTTCCAGCAGGGCTTGCCCATGTTGTAGTTCTCACGGTTGTACTTTATCGCGTTGTCGAGCGCAAATTCATAGAGTTTCTGCACCTTGGGGCCCTTCTTCTTGATGCCGGCCTCGATGTTCTTGCGGAAGTTGCGGGAAATCGCGGGCACGGAAAGCATCAGGTGGGGACGGACCTCACGTATGGCCATGGGAATGTTGCGCAGCATCGTGATGGCATTCTTCCCTCCCGGGACAGTGGCGATGCTGCCGCCGTTGCACATCATGAAGTAGAAACCGGCAACGTGCGCGAAGCAGTGGTCGAGGGGGGTGATGATCAGCATCACGTCGCCACGGTCGATTTTCACCACCGAGTTGCACTGCACTATGTTGGAAGTGTAGTTGTTGTGGGTGAGGAGTATTCCCTTGGGGTCGGCGGTGGTGCCGGAGGTGTAGGAAATATTGGCGTAGTCGCCGGGCTTTATGGATGCGATGCGCTCTTCGAGCTCGGGAAGGCGGGTCTTCAGGAATTCTTCGCCCATGCTGCGGAGCTCGCCCACATACATTTCTCCTTCCTGCAGGGGCAGGTCGTCAAGGACTATGATCTTTTCGATTGCAGGGCACTGGCCGATGACGCGGCGCACTTTGTCGATCTGGCTTTCGGAAGCGATGATGAAGCGGGAATCGGAGTGGTTGATACGGAAGGTGAGGTCGTAGTCCGACTCCAGCTTGAAGGAGAGGGGCACGTCGGTGCCGCCGGCGTACAGGACGCCCAATTCACTGAATATCCATTTGTTGCGTCCTTCTGAAATCAAAGCGACCTTCTCGCCTTTCTTCAGGCCGAGGGCCATGAAGCCGGCAGCGTAGATGCGGCCCTCTTCGCGGGTCTGCTTGAATGAAGTTTCTGTCCAGGTTTCTCCTACCTTTTCGCGCAGGAAAGTGTCATCGCCGTATTTGGCGGCATAATGATCGACAAAGTCGATAATGGTGTTAAAGGGTTTTTCCATAATTTTATTCGGGGAAGAGGCCATAGAGTTTGGCATCTATCATATTTGTGATTTGTTCAAAGTCTTCGGGGCGGTTGCCGAACTTGATATTGTCTGCGTCCACTATCAGCAGGTTGCCGGTGTAGCCGCTGATCCATTCTTCATACTTCTGGTTCAGGCCGGTCAGGTAGTCGATGCGTATGCTCTTTTCGTATTCGCGGCCGCGCTTCTCAATCTGGGAAATGAGGTTGGGGATGGACGAGCGAAGGTAGATCAGCAGGTCGGGAAGGCCGACCAGGGACATCATAAGGTCGAAGAGGTCGGTGTAGTTCTCGAAATCGCGCGTGCTCATCAGGCCCATGTCGTGGAGATTGCGGGCGAAGATGCGGGCGTCCTCGTAGATGGTGCGGTCCTGGATGATCACCTTGTCGGATTTGTTGATGTCGAGGATATCCTTGAAACGCTTGTTCAGGAAGTAGATCTGGAGGTTGAAGGACCAGCGCTCCATATCCTCGTAGTAATCTGCGAGATAGGGGTTGAAATCAACCGGTTCAAACCTGGGTGTCCACCCATAGTGGGCGGCGAGCATCTTGGTCAGCGTGGTCTTTCCGCTACCGATATTTCCAGCAATCGCTACGTGCATAATATCAAGTGTTACAAACTACAAAGATAACTATTTATTTGAATAGACCGTAGAGTTCGGCGTCGATTTTGTCTGTAATCGAAGCAAAATCCTCCGGATTGTGCTCAAAATCAAGGGAATCGGAGTCGATGGTCAGCAGCTTTCCCTGATAGCTGGATATCCATTCCTCATAGTGGCGGTTCAGGCCGGAGAGATATTCCAGGCTTATGGTCTGCTCGTAATCGCGCCCCCGCTTCTGGATCTGCGACACGAGGTGCGGCACCGAGGCCTTGAGGTAGATCAGCAGGTCCGGCGGGTTCACCATGGACATCATCAGGTTGAAAAGCTGCATGTAGGTGTCGTAGTCGCGTTCGGAAAGGTTGCCCTGCTCGCGGTTGTTGGCCACGAAGATGTGGACGCCTTCGAGGAGCGTGCGGTCCTGGATGATCACGTCCTTGGAAGAGGCGATCTCCAGCACGTCCTTGAAACGCTGGGCCAGGAAATAGGTCTCCAGGTTGTAGGACCAGCGCGGAATATCCTTGTAGTAGTCTTCCAGATAGGGATTGTAGGTCACCGCCTCGTATTTCGGGGTCCAGCCATAATGGTTGGCAAGCATGCGGGTGAGAGTGGTTTTTCCGCAGCCGATATTGCCAGCGATTCCGATATGCATGATGTCGTGTTTTGCTTTGTACAAAAATAAATAGATTTTCGTATTTTTGCCAATTAATTATGGAGATTTTTCGTTTCATATTCAATCCTCTCGGCGTGAACACATACGTGGTTTCCGGTGAGGCCGGCAAGTGCGTGGTCGTCGACCCCGGCTGCTACGACAGCAAGGAAAGGGAGGCCCTCTCTTCGTGCCTGAGGGAGAAGGGTTTCACCCCGGAAGCGGTGCTTCTCACCCACGGCCACATGGACCACATCTTCGGCGCCGCCTGGATACAGAAAACCTACGGCACACCCGTCTACATGGCCCGGGAAGACCTCCCGGTCATAGGCTATTACCAGCGCGTCGCCAAGTGGGGGCTCCAGGTCGCCGATCCGGAATTCACCACCACCGACATACGCGACGGCGCGCTCATCGACGCCGCCGGACTCAGGTTCAAGGTGATCACCACACCCGGCCATTCCCCGGGCTGCGTGTGCTACCTTGAGGAAGAGGAAAGCTTCATGTTTTCCGGCGACACGCTCTTTGCCGGCGCCATAGGCCGCAGCGACCTCTACATGGGCGAATACGACGATGAAATCCGTTCCATAATGAACAAGCTGATGGCCCTGGACGGCGACATCACGATATATCCGGGCCACGGAGGCCCCAGCACCATAGGCGCCGAGCGTGCCACCAACCCGTTCCTCGAACCATTCAACGAAAGGGAAGAGATTCCCGAACTAAACCAAGATACCCATGACCAAGATTGAGGCCGCAAGGCAGGAATACAAGGACTGGTGCTCCGCAGTGGGCATCGACACCATCGAAAAAGTCAACGAAGTAGTGGACTCAGGGGAAGCCATTTCCCTCATCAATCTCTGCGAAGCCCGGCAGGAACGCAAATACGCCGAGGCCGCCGACCAGATATTCTGGCGCCACAAACGCTCGAACATAGTGCTGATTTCCGGCCCCAGTTCCAGCGGCAAGACCAGCAGCTCGCTGCGTATCGCCCAGCAGTGCAAGGTGATAGGGCTTTCCCCGAAGGTCATCGAACTGGACAACTATTTCCGGCCCCGCGAGGAGACCCCGAAAGACGAAAACGGCGAATACGACTTCGAGTGCCTCGGAGCGATGAACGTCGAGCTCCTCAACGAGAACCTCAACGACCTGCTCGCAGGCAAGGAAGTCATCATCCCGAAGTTCAACTTCAAGGAAGGCCGCTCCGTGCTCGATCCGTCCAGGGCTATGAAGCTGGAAAAGAACGACATACTGTTCATGGAAGGCATCCATGCGCTCAATCCGGAGCTCACCTATGCCGTGGACCAGAAAAGGATTTTCCACATCTACATCTCCGCCCTCTCTTCCCTTCCCGGAGGAGAAAAGGTGCACAACAGCACCACGGACAAGCGCCTGCTCCGCCGCATCGTGCGCGACAACCGCGTGCGCGGCATCAGCCCCGAGGACAACATACTCCGCTGGCCTTCCGTGCGCCGTGGCGAGACCTACAACATCTTCCCCTTCGAGGAGAACGCCGACGTGGTGTTCAATTCCTCCACGCTCTACGACGTGCCGCTGCTGAAATACTACGCCGAGCCGCTGCTCTACGGCATTGCGGAGTCGTCTCCAGCCTACCCCAAGGCAAGCGAGCTCCTGGAGTTCCTGCGCAGGTGCAGCGCCCTGAAGCCCAACGAGATAGCGGCAATACCGCCCACCTCCATCATGCGCGAGTTCATCGGAGGCCAGACCCTGTAGAACGATGGTCCACGCCTCGGAGTTCATCCTGCTCTCCACGACGAAAGTGGGCGACAAATCGCTTGTCGTCCACACCCTGAGTCCGGAGTGGGGGCGCCGCAGCTTCATCACAAGCGTGTCCAGGAAGTCTCCGATGGCCCTTTTCATGCCCTTGTCGATTATAGACGGGGAGGTGGTGGAGAACAGCAAGTCCGACCTTTGGCGCCTTCGGGAACTCAGCATCAGCGAGCCGCTCGGCGGCATCCGGGGCGACATCCGAAAGAACACGATGACGCTCTTCATGAGCGAGGTGCTCTACCGCACGCTGAGGGACGGCAGTTTCGAAGAAGGCCTCTTCGAGTGGTGCCGGCGAAGCATCCTCACGCTGGACGCCCTTGAGAGCGACTTTTCCAACTACCACCTGCGTTTCCTTCTGGAGTTTGCCGGCGCGCTCGGCTTCTCCCCCACTTTCGAGGACCTGGCGCCCTTCGCGGGCGAGCAGTTGGGCGTGGTGAAGCAGCTGCTCGCAAGCAGCCCTGCCGAGACTCTGCTGATTCCTATGAACGGCGTCCAGCGCAACGCCGTGGCTTCGCTCCTTTTGGACTACATCGGCTACCACACCGACTCCCAGATCAACATCCGCTCCCTCCAGGTGCTGAGGGATTTGTACCGGTAACAGAAGCTATTTAAGGGAGTCAGCGAGGTAGGGACCGGTGACGGAGGCGGGGTCGGAGGCGAGCTGCTCCGGAGTGCCGGAGGCGACGATGAGCCCGCCGCGGCGACCGCCCTCGGGGCCCATGTCGAAGATGTAGTCCACGCTTTTCAGAATATCGGGATTGTGCTCGATGATGATGACGGTATTGCCCTGGTCGACAAGCTTTTGGAGCACGTCAAGGAGGGTTTTTATGTCTTCGAAGTGCAGGCCGGTGGTGGGCTCGTCGAGCATGTAGAGGGTGTTGCCTGTGGCTGTTCTGTAGAGTTCGGCGGCAAGTTTCATACGCTGGCTTTCGCCGCCAGACAGGGTCACGCTCGACTGGCCCAGGTGGATGTAGCCAAGGCCCACGTCCAGGAGAGCTTTCAGTTTCGGGGCGATCTTCGGATGGTTCTTGAAAAACTCATACGCCTCCGAGACGGGCATTTCCAGCACCTCGCTGATATTCTTGCCCTTGTATTTGACTGCGAGGGTATCTTCCTTGTAGCGGCGGCCCCTGCAGGCGTCGCAGACCACTGCCACCGACGGCAGGAAATTCATCTCCACGACCTTGATTCCGGCGCCCTTGCACTCCTCGCAGCGGCCGCCGGGGACGTTGAATGAAAAGCGTCCCGCCTTGAAGCCGCGCACCTTGGCGTCGTTGGTCTCCTCGAACAATTTACGGATATCGTCGAAAACGCCCGTGAAAGTGGCCGGGTTGGACCTCGGAGAGCGTCCGATAGGGGCCTGGTCTATCTCTATGACCTTATCTATGTTCTCAATCCCCTCGATGCCGGAATAAGGCAGCGGTTTCTGCTTCAAATGGTAGAAGCGCCCCTTCAGTATGGGCATCAGCGTCTCGTTGATAAGCGAGCTCTTGCCGCTTCCGGAGACTCCGGCCACTCCGATGAAGCAGCCGAGCGGGAAGGATATGTCTATGTTTTTCAGGTTGTTGCCGCTTGCTCCGCGAAGGGTGATGAATTTGCCGTTACCCTTCCTTCGGACGGAAGGGACCTCGATTATCCGCTCGCCGAGTAGGTATGCGGCCGTGATGGAATCTCCGCCGATTTCTGCGGCGGGACCATTGTAACACAGCTTGCCTCCGAGGGCTCCTGCACCCGGCCCCACGTCCACGAGCCAGTCGGCGGCACGCATCGTTTCTTCGTCGTGCTCCACCACGACCACGGTGTTGCCTTCGTCGCGAAGTTTCTTCAGGGATGCGATAAGCTTGCGGTTGTCCCTCTGGTGGAGACCTATGGACGGCTCGTCAAGGATATAAATGACGCCCACCAGTTTGGATCCTATCTGCGTCGCAAGCCTGATACGCTGGCTCTCGCCGCCGGAAAGGGAAGCGGTGGCGCGGTCCAGGGAAAGGTACTCAAGTCCCACGTCCACAAGGAACTGCAGCCTGTCGTCAAGCTCCCGGAGCACGTCCCGTGCCACCGCCTTGCCGCGTCCGGACAGAGTGCCTCCCAGGGAGCGTATCCACTCCAGCAGTTCGGAGATTTCAAGGGTGGAGACCTCCGAAATAGTGCGCCCGTCTATCTTGAAGCAGTTCGTCTCTTCCTTGAGACGGGTGCCGTGGCACTGCGGGCAGACGATGCGGTCTTCCACGTCTTCGACCACTCCTTCCCAAGTGGCCATCTGGGTCATGTTCCCCTCGCCGATGCGGTAGAGGTCGTCGGAGCCGTAGACCAGCATGGTCACGCACTCCTGCGGCAGGTCGGCAATGGGCTCATAGAGGGAAAAATTGTGCTTGCGCGCTATTGCACGCACTATTTCGAACTTCCGGTTGTCGCGGACCTTCCCCAGGGGCACTATGCCTCCGTCGGCAACGCTCATCGACGGATCCGGGATAATGGACTCAGGGCTCACGTCCGGCACGGAGCCAAGGCCCTTGCAATACGGACAGTAGCCTTCCGGGGAATTGAAGGAGAAAGTGTGCGGGGCCGGCTCCTGGAGGGAAATTCCGGACTCCGGGTCCACAAGGTGCTTGGAGAAATGCCGCAGCGAGCCGTCGGAAGGGTCGAGCACGGCCACGGATCCCTTGCCTATGCCGATGGCTCCGGCCACCGACCTGCGCACCCTCGATTCGTCGCCCTCGCCGGGCTTGAGTTTGTCCACCACCAGTTCGATGAAATGGGCTTTGTAGCGGTCCACGGCCTCGGTCTCGGCCAGTTCGCATATCTCGCCGTCGATGCGTATCTGGGAATAGCCGCGGCGGCGCATCTGTTCGAAGAGCTCGCGGTAGTGGCCTTTTCGGCCCCGCACCAGAGGAGCCAGCAGCACGCATTTGCGCCCGGCATACTCTTTCATTATGAGGTCGACAATCTGCGAATCTGTATAACGGACCATCTCCTTGCCGCTCACCGGGGAATAGGCGGTGGAGGCCTTGGCGTAGAGAAGCCGCAGGAAGTCGTAGATTTCCGTGATGGTGCCTACCGTGGAACGCGGATTGGCGCTGGTGGTCTTCTGCTCTATGGCTATGATGGGGCTCAGGCCGTCGATGCTTTCCACGTCGGGCTTTTCAAGGATGCCCATGAAGTGCTTGGCATACGGCGAGAGGGTGTTCATGTAGCGGCGCTGCCCCTCGGCATAGATGGTGTCGAAGGCGAGGGAACTCTTGCCGCTGCCGCTCAAGCCCGTGATGACCACGTACTTCCCGCGCGGAATATCCACATCCACGTTTTTCAGGTTGTGGGCTCTTGCGCCCCGTATCTTTATGAATTCTTCAGCCATAGAGTTGTCCTATTTGATGCAGGCAAAATGCGTAAGTAGCTATAGGGTAGGGGGTTAGCGGGCGCGGTCGACGAAGGCGCGGAAGAGATCAAGCCAGCGGGAGTCACCGGCGCGGAGCATCTTTTCAGGATGGAACTGCACAGCCCAGACCAGGTCGGTCTCCCAGGCCTCGACTATGCCGTCGGCAGCACGGGCCGTGACCGTGATACCCGGGGCTTCGTCCTTGACGGCCTGATGGTGCATCGAATTGACAATCAACGAGTCAGGGCCGTAGATACGGGCGAGCACGCACCCTTCCCGGAGCCCTATGGGATGCACCACGTCGCTGTGGCAGACGCCCTTCTGGGACGGAAGGTCCTGCCACAGGGTGCCGCCCAGCACTACATTCAGCAGTTGGGAGCCCCGGCAGATAGCGAGGATGGGCTTGCCAGCAGAGAGAGCGGCACGGGCAAGTAGCACGTCGCTGGTGTCCCTTGCGGCATCCACCTCCACCGTCTCATTCCACACGGTCTCGCCGTACCACGCCGGATCCACATCCTCCCCGCCGGAGAACACAATGCCATCCAAAGCGGCGACAACGGCCCGGGCCTCCTCCTCGGTGCGGACTGTCGGAATCACCAGCGGCACTCCCCCGGCGCGCGATACCGCATCGGTGTAGGTGGTGGGGAGCAGGGTGCTGCCGGAGCCGCTGCGGGAGCAGCTCACGCCCACCACAGGTGCATGATTGCGGGAGCACGCAAGCAGCGCAGCCCCCGCAATCAGCATCAGTATCAATAATTTAGCCCTACTTGATACCATACTTGGCAAGGATGGCGAGGATGGGCTTCTCAATGGACTTGCTCCAGAGATAGTAGCCGTGGTCGTCGGGATGTGTGCCGTCCACGGAATACTCGTGGCTGCCCTTCGCGCAGGCGTCGGTCTGGATGAAATAGACGTCGGCATACTTGGGATCCTTGAGCAGTTCGTCGAACAGCGTGCTGGCCATATCCTGCTTGGCCTGCTCCTTTGCGTTGTAGGTCAGGGAGAAGTTGCGGGCCTCACGGTAGATGGTCTGCTGGAAGATGAGGGGCTTGCCCGGGTGGGCGGCTATCATGCGGTCGATGAACGGCTGGAGACGCTCCTTGATCATCTTGTAGTCGGGATTCGAGAAAGCGTCGAACACGTAGGCGTCGGCATCGACATTCTCAAGCACGGCGGCGAAATACGGCTGCATCTTGCAGTTGCCGCTCATACCGAAGGCAAGCACCTGCAGGCCGGTGTGGCGCATGAACTGCATAGGGTAGCTCATGCCGGGACGGCTTGTGCTGATGCCGTGGGTGTAGGAGGAGCCGTGGAAGACGACCTTGCCGCGGAACTGTCCGTCGAGCCTCTGGATATATGAGCCCACGGTGGTGCCTATCTTGCAGGAACGGATCTCGCAATAGTTCGGGAGATAGAGGATGCACTCCTTGTCGCCTGGAGCCATGTCCTTGATCAGCACGAGGTTGTCGCCTCCTTTTTCAGGCTTGGTGGCGCCGGATGCGGCCCACTGCCACTCGCCCTTCTTGTTCTTGATGTAGAGGTCGTAGCCGCGGTAGGCGATGGGCATCGTGGCCACTGAGTTGTAGAGCTGGCCCCATTCGGTCTGGACGCTGATGGAAGTAGCATTTGTCTTGAAGATGACGGCAAGGCCGGCAGGGACTCGGGCCTGGAAGTTCTCACCCTTGGTCATACCCTTGTACTTGACCGTGTCGATACGGTGGTAGGGGTTGGGGGTGTCGTAGAACATCTTGCCCACCAGGCCTATATCGCAGGCCTCGGTGAAGCTGTAGCTGGTGCCCTTGGGGGTCGTGGGGTTGTCGATGACAGCCTGGAGCTGGGCGAAATGCTTGTCGTCGTAGGACTTGGTCACGTTGTAGAGCTTCGGGGCGCAGGAAACGGCGAGAAGCAGGACAACGGCTGCATAGAATACTTTCTTCATATAGCTTTGTTTTTAGTGTATGATCGTTCCACAAATATAATAAAAATATCACGCGCTGCCAATGAGCAGCAAGGCAAGTCCGGCGGCCATCATCAGCAGGTTGAGACTCTTCTCCCTTATGTTGCCTTCCCGGAAGAGCAGGGCGCCGCAGACGAAGGTCACGATTATGGAAGTGCGGCGCACGGTGGAGATTATGCTCAGCAGGGCGTCGGGCTGCTTGAGGGAGAAGAAATACAGCATATCGGCTCCGGTGATAAGCACGGCCACGAGAAGGAGGGTCCAGTCCCAGCGGAATGGGGGCACAGATTCTTCGCTGCGCTCAGAATGACAAACAAGGCGACTGACAAGGACGCAGAGGGCGAGGAGAAGGGTGATGAAAAGATTGGTCCAGCTCTGCACGAAAAGGGGCTCGAGCGCGGACATTATGTGCTTGTCGTACAGGGCGCTGGCAACCCCGGTGAGGATTGAGATTCCAAGGTAGATAAAGCCGACCCGCCGCACTTTGGCGGGAGCGTCCTTGCGGCTGGTGTGGCCCAGCAGGAAGAGCGCCCCGAGCACTATAGCCACGCCCAGCCACTGCATCCAGTCGAGCTTTTCCCCGAATATCAGCACCGAGAACAGCACCACGAAGACAGGCCGCGAGCCCTTGAAGGTGCTCACGGTGGTGAGCGGCAGCAGCTTCAGCGCAGCCAGCCCGGACACCCATGAAGCTGTGACCAGCACTGCCTTCAGCAGCAGCTGCAGATGGTCTTTCAGCGGCCCTACCCTGAGGAAAGGACAGAGGAAAAGGGTTGAAAAAGCAGTCGCCACGAGAAGAACGGTGAGCACACCGTTCTTCCGCAGCGCCTGTTTCTTGGCCACATCGTAGAGGCCCAGAAGTATGGCGGACAGAACCGCCAGTAAAAGCCACATTATTACTTAACTTCAACCCAGCGGCCGGGCACGAGTGCGGCGCAGGTCGCATCGTACATTGCCGTACAACTCACGGCCGGCAGATAGAAGCGGCCGGGATACGTTGCAATGATCTTGGTGTCTATAGTCACGCTTCCTCCTGCAGGCAGGTCGAAGAAGCTGTAGACCCTGTCGTCACGGATGTCCTGATAATCGACTCCGGAAGGATAGGATACAGACTGGGAATAGAGCCTGTCGTTCTGTATCTCCCAGCCGGAAGGGAACTTGTGGTTGAGGGCAATGTCCTTGATGCGGGCCGAGCCGGTGTTGGTCACGGTCACGACCACACGCACAGTCCTGCCGCGGGAAAGAGTGTCGACGCGCACGGGATTACGGTCCTGGTCCACATAGCTGACAGTCATCTTCAGCCTGTTGCTGACGGCCTTCTCCTGGGATGCCGGAGGTATGCCGGTCACGGAAGCGACCGCATAGAGATTGCCGGCGGACGCGTTGTCGATCTTCACCGTAACCTTCTTGTCGCCATCCTTCACGGGCAGCGTGACGGTCTCGAAGCACTTGTTGCCGCTGAACTTGAAGGTCTTTCCGCCGGCCGTGCAGCTGGCCTGGACGCCGCCGGCGTTGGCGCGGGCGTAGTCACAGACGGAGTAGAGGCTCCATGCGGTGGACTGTGTGCTCATATACACCGACTTGTCGTTGAGACGTCCGGCAATGGCTTCGGCAAGCTTGAAGGCGTCTTCCTTGCGGCCGAGCAGGAGCATGGTCTTCAGGGCGACGGCACGGTTGCGGTCGGAGCTGCCGTAGGCCTCGTAGATCGTGTCGTCATACTTCAGGGATGCAGTCAGCTCGCG
>JAEEGF010934441.1_pt1 | contig 54093 bp, 46 predicted proteins | sample 9134171 | NCBI WGS metagenome assembly JAEEGF01 (sample SAMN16246542, study PRJNA631951) | gut metagenome | biome: gut microbiome; feature: rumen; material: AP-attached | host: Bos | place: Iran: Karaj | collected 2018-10 | reverse complement strand
CGGCGTGACGATCGTGCCCTTCTCCGGGAACATCGACGGCGACGCGAACGACAAGGTGAACATGACGGACGTGACGCTGCTGTCCACCTTTGTGAAGGCCCGCGGCACCGGCGTCGAGATCCACTGAGGGCGTAGGCTGCAGGTTATAATGATCGTCGGGCGTATGATGCAAGGAATGCGCAAATGATGGACTCCGTCATTTGCTGCCAAGCGTGTCGTTTGGCGGAGATAACAATCGAAAACCCGATTGCTTTCTCCATGGGATAAAATTTTAAAGCCAGCTACAAAAAAGGAGGCCACAGCCATGGCGAATCAAGTGGGAGCATTGATCAAAGAAGCCCGCAGCGGCGCGGGACTGACCCAGGAGCAGCTTGCCAAGAAGGTGGAGGGCGTTACGGCCGCGGATATCAGCAAGGCGGAGCGGGGCGAGAAGGAGCTGACCCAGACCCAGCTTCGGGCCATCGCCAAGGCCACGGGCGTGACCCAGGCCTCTCTGCTGAACGCAGCCAAGGAGACGACGGCGGCCAAGCCCGCCGCCAAGAAGCCCGCGGCTGCCGCCGCGAAGCCGTCCACGACTGCCAAGAAGCCCGCGGCTACGGCGAAGAAGCCCGCCAGCTCTACCGCGGCGAAGAAGCCCGCGGCAACGGCAAAGAAACCGACTGCGACCGCCAAGAAGGAAGAGGAAATCAAGCTCACCGCGGCGGAGAAGAAGCTGCTGGAGCTGTACCGCGCTGCCAACAAGGAGACGAAGGAAGCGGCGGTAAAGGTGTTGAAGGGAGAAAAGATCGAAGACGGCGGTCTGCTCTCGTCGATCTTGGGCGGCGGCGATCTTCTGGGCAGCGTGACCGATCTGCTGGGCCTGGGGAAAAAGTAGGTTTTAGGTTTTAGGACTTAGGAAAACACAGCGAAGCCGGGGGAGACCCCCGGCTTCGCAGTTTCTATAACCTAAAAGCTATAACCTGAATCCTCAGAAGATGTCCTCCACTACCTTGGTGGGAGGAGACTCCAGGATCTCCGGATGCTGGAAGATGTACTGATACGCCTGGAAGAACTGGGCGTAGTAGTGGCCGTCCACGATGCCCTCGTCCACCACCGCCTTGGTGTCCACATACTTGCGGTCTACCACATTGCCGTGGCGATCCAGCTCGTAGGCGTGGCGCTTGGCGCCGAAGGCGACGAACACCGGGAGCGTACCGAAGTTGTAAATGTGGTGGTACACGGGCCCTAAACGCAGGGAGCCGAGATCCGTGATGATCATGGAGCCGTGGAAGGGACTCACGTCCAGCAGAGACTGGGGGATCCATCCGAAATAATCCAGGATCCGCAGGAGTCCAATGGCCCCGCGCAGCATGAAGCGGGGGAGGTTGGAGACGGTCTCCGCAAAATCCTCGGTGCCGTTGTTGTCGTCGGAGGTCTTGATCTCCTCGATCTTCTCATTGAGCTTGCGATACACGTCGAAAATGGTATCGGTGGGTTCGAAAACGACCTTGATGGTGGTCTCGGTGGCGTCGATGGTCAGCTCCCGCTTGACGGCCATGACGATCTCGATGTTGTTGCGGGCGTAGATCCGGCGTCCTACGACAAAGCGGTTGATGCCCGGCAGCATGGAGATAGCGCGGATATGACAGGCGATGAAGAAATGCAGAATGCCGATGCCCTTGTATCCCTCGACCCGCAGGGCGCGGAGGCGGCGATCCACAGCGCTGACCTCCATGGCCTGCTCATAGTGAACATAGCGGTCGTTCCGCTGGGGCATGATGAAGGGAATAAACTTGTTGAATGCGGGCAGAGAACGGAGCAAACGGCCTTCCTTCCGGTCGCCGTAACGACGTCTGTATGTCGTAGCCATGGGGGACCTCCCAAATTCATTAAAAATACAGAAGTATTATAGCGCTTCGCAAAAGGGATTACAAGCGCCAATTCTTTCTTTTTCAGCTTTCCCGGAGCAGACGGCGGATATCGCTGCCCACAAAGGGAAGGCGCAGGAACTCTCCGTCCAGGCGGGAGCAGATCTGCGGCGGATAGCGCCGCTGGAGCTCCTCGGCTCCGCAGTTGGTGGAAATGATGGTGCGGCTGCGGTTCACCAGGCGGGTGTTCAGCAGAGTGTAGAGCGCGCTGGTGGAAAAAGGCGTGAGCATCTCGGTGCCCAGGTCGTCCAGGATCATCAGGTCGCAGGAGAGCATCCTCCTGACCCGACGGGCGGCGGACTCGGCTTCCTCGGCGTCGCGGGAGAATTTCTGCCGCTCGAAGGCCTCCAGTGCGGCGGAGGCGCTGTCGTAGCAGACGGAAAAGCCCTTCGCGGCCACGACGCGGGCGACGCAGGCGGACAGATAGGTCTTGCCCAGCCCCGTCCCGCCCTGGAGCAGCAGGTTGGAGGAGACGTCGGGGAAATTGGAGGCGAATTTCTGGCAGGCGATATAGACCTGCTCCATGTGCTTGCGCGGAGAAATACCGCTGTCGTTCGGGGCGTCGCTGTAGAGCTTGAGATCAAAATTCTCAAAGCTCTCGTTCCCGCTGCGCAGCAGGACCCCCAGCTCCTTCGTCAGCTCCTGGTTGTACAGCTTGTGCAGGCACTCGCAGGGCGCGCCGTTGAAGATGCCGGTGTCCCGGCATTTGGGACAGCTGCAGATCTCATCCAGAAAGTCGATGGGCCAGCCCTGCTCGGTCAGCAGCTCCGCCCGCCGCACCTGCAGATCCAGGTTCTCTTCCTTCAGCCGCTCGATTTCCTGGGCAAGATCCGGCTTCCGGGAGATGGTCAGACGAACCAGCTCCGCCATTTGCGCGCGCATGGTCTGGTCGATCCGCTGGATCTCCGGGACGCGGGCATAGGCGGCGGCCAGGCGGCGCTGCTGTTCGGCTTGATTGGCGGCGCGGCGTTTTTCCAATTGCTCTCTGGCGCGTGCCAGTAATTTACCGTCGTAGGGCATTGTTTTCAACCTCAGATTTTTTCAATGATTTTCGCCCAGGCGTCGTCGTCCAGGGGCTTTGCGTCCGCCTGGGACGCGGCGGCGCGCCGGGGGGTGCGGGCCGGATCTTTTTCTTCGATCTCGGCCGCGCTGTGCAGATTCTTTTCGTGCCAGCTCTGCAGGATCTGGCGCAGATAGCTCCATTTGAGCGTGTTGAGATTGGTCAGCGTCCGATCCGCGGCGATGGCGATGGCCTCTTCCTCAAAGTCCTGATCCAGCCACGCGTTCAGATCCTTTTCCTGGGTGCGGGAAAGGTAGGCCAGACCGAGCACTCCTTTCAGCCGGACGATCACGCTGCGGCGTTCACGCTGCGCGTGGATGTACGCCTCCGCCTGCTCCAGCGTGAGGATCTCTTTCCTGGCCCAGTCATAGGCGGCCTTTTCAATGTCGTCGGCGCTGGGCTTGACGGGCTTTTTCGCTTCCCAGTTCATGCGCTCCTCGCAGAAGTGCATCAGCTCCAGAATGACCTCGGCCGGCAGACCAAGCTGTTCATATATGCCGAGCAGGATGCGCATATCCTTCACGTTGACCGGGCGTCCCAATACGACGCCGGCATCGGAGTAGACGGCGGAGAGCTCCTCGTTTTCACTGGAGATCTTCGCAATCTGCGATTCGGTGTAGCGCGGCCGCTTTTCCGCAAAAGCAGAGCCGGCCTTTTTTTCTGCGGGCGCAGGCTGCGGGGGGAGATCCAGAAGACCCATCCGGCGGAGCTTTTCTTCCGCCGCCCGGATATCCTGCAGCGTGCGGCAGAGCGCGCCGGCGGCCTCCTCCTCGTCCAATGTGCCGCTACGCAGCCAGAAGAGATAGAGAAGGGCGACATCGCCGTCGTGCGCGGCGATCAGCTTGTCCGCAGCGGAGTCCGCGACGGAATGGCACAGGCTTTGCTCGGACATGGCAATTCCTCCCTTCCCATAAAAATTTACAGAATATTTCCTCGGGAGCAACATTATAACATCAAAATCATCTTGTCGCAAGAGGGGAGGATGTGATATAATACCATGTATTATAGCGAAGCTATGCCCGGACGCTGCCGGGCCATAGTCTCAAGGAGACAGAAACATGATCGAACTGCTCGCGCCGGCCGGCTCGCCGGAAGCGGTCATTGCCGCCGTTCAGAACGGGGCGGACGCCGTGTATTTGGGGATGGGCAATTTTAATGCCCGCCGCGGCGCCAAGAATTTTACCGACGAGGAATTTGAAAAGGCCGTGCGCTACTGCCGGATCCGGGGCTGCAAGGTCTATGTGACCCTGAACACCCTGGTGAACGACCGGGAGCTGGAGCCTGCCGTGGCGGCGGCCAAGCTGGCTTCCGACCTGGGCGCGGACGGGATCATCATACAGGATCTGGGCCTGATCAAGGCCATCCGCTCCGCCCTGCCGGATATTCCCCTCCATGCCAGCACCCAGATGAGCATTCACAATCTGGCCGGCGTGCAGGCTGCGGCGGAGATGGGCCTGACCCGGGCGGTGCTGGCCCGGGAGCTGAGTCTGGAGCAGATCCGCTTCATTACAAAGCACGCCAGTATCGAGACGGAGGTTTTTGTCCACGGCGCCCTGTGCTTCTGCCATTCCGGGCAGTGCTATATGTCCGCCCTGATCGGGCGGCGCAGCGGCAACCGGGGCATGTGCGCTCAGCCCTGCCGGATGGAGTACTCCCTCCTCGGCAGCGTGAACGAGCATCCTCTGTCTCTGAAGGACAACTGCCTGGCCGACCGGCTGCAGGAGCTGGAGGAGGCGGGCGTCGCCAGCCTGAAGATCGAAGGGCGCATGAAGCGCCCGGAATACACGGCCATCGTCACCGGCGTCTATGCCAAGGCGCTGCGGGAGCACCGCAAGCCCACCGCGGAGGAAATGGGGCTGCTGGAACGGGCCTTTTCCCGCCAGGGCTTTACCCAGGGCTATTTTACCGGGGACAAGAAGGATATGTTCGGCGTTCGGAGCGAGAGCGAAAAATCAGATGAGAGCATCTTTGCCAACGCCCGCAAAGCCTACGCCGACGGTGAGCTGAGACGGGTTCCGATCCATTTTTACACCGTGGTGGAGAAGGGCGAGCCGGCAAAGGCCATCGCCTTCGACGACGACGGGAACCGGGCGGTGGCCTTCGGACCGGTGCCGGAGCGCGCCAAACGCCAGGGCCTTACGGAGAGCTATCTTACTGAGCAAATGTTCAAGACCGGCGGCACGCCTTATACTTGCGTGGAAAACCGCGCCAAGGCGGAGCCGGGATTGTTCCTGCCCGCCGCGGAGATCAACAATCTGCGCCGGAAACTGATCTCGGAGCTGTCGGAGCGCCGTTCGGTGCCTCCCACGCGCCGCTTGGGCAATATGCCCGCCATGCCGCGGAATGTCGCGCCCATTGCCGATCCCAAGATCATTTTCCAGGTGCGCAGCGAGGATCAGTTGACCTCGGAGCTGGCGGAGCTGAAGCCGGATTATCTCTATGCGCCGGCGCTGCTGCTGGCCAGAAAGCCCGAGCTGATGGAGCCTTTCCTGAAGCAGGGGGTCGTGCCGGTGGCGGTTCTGCCCCGGGTCATTACCGACGAGCAGAGCCAGACGGTATATGCCGCGCTGGAGGAGCTATTTGCGCTGGGCGTGAGCGAGGCGCTGGTCGGAAATCTGGGACATGTGTTCCTGGCCAAAAAGGCCGGGATGAAAATCCGGGCGGATTTCGGACTGAACGCGTTTAATTCTTTGACGCTGGAAAAGCTGAAGGAGGCGGGCTTCCTGTCCGCTACGGCCTCTTTTGAGCTGCGGCTAAGCCAGATCCGGGATCTGTACAAGCCGCTGGATACGGAAGTCATTATTTACGGCCGCCTGCCTTTGATGATCTCGGAGCAGAACCTGGTGAGATCCACGGTCCAGGACACCGCGCAGCTTGCCGACCGGATGGGCTCGGTATTCCCCCTGGCGCGGGATTTCGGGGATCGCACCGTGATCTACAACGCCCACAAGCTGTACCTGGCCGACAAGAAAGAGGATCTGTACGCCACCGGTGCCTGGGGGCTGCGGCTGCTGTTCTCCAACGAGAGCGGCAGGGAATGCGTGGAGGTGGCCAAGGGCCATCTGGGCCTTTCGGACTACCGGCCCAACGTGCTGACCAGAGGGCTGTACTACCGGGGCGTGGAATGAAGAAATGAAGAAATGAAGGGCCTTCGGCCAATTCCGGCTTTGCGCGAAGCGCAGCGAGCTTCATTTCTTCATCAGCAATGCGTCTTCATTATTCAATAGAAACGGAGTTCTTTGCGATATGCATATCATTTTGGCCTCGGCGTCTCCCCGGCGGAAGGAGCTGATGGAGATGCTGCGGGTGCCGAATCTGAAGATCATCCCCGCGAAAGGCGAGGAGCGCCCGCCGGAGCACGCCGCGACGGGAGACCTGGTGATGGCGCTGTCCGCGGCCAAGGCCAGAGAGGTCGCGGCCCAGTGCGAGCCGGAGGATCTGGTGATCGGCGCGGATACCATCGTGTGGGTGGACGGCCATGCCTTCGGAAAACCGAGAGACGCGGCGGAAGCGGCCGCGATGCTGCGCCGGCTTTCCGGCGACGTCCATGAGGTCTATACCGGCGTGACGCTGATCCGAAACGGCCGGGAAAACAGCGAATATGAGCGGAGCCTGGTGCGGTTTCGTCCGTTGACGGAGGAAGAGATCGCCTGCTATATCGCCACCGGAGAGCCCATGGACAAGGCCGGGGCCTACGGCGCGCAGGGCAGGGGAGCCCTTCTGGTGGAGCGGATCGATGGGGATTTCTTTAACGTTATGGGCCTGCCCCTGTGCAGGCTGGGCCAAATGCTCAAAAAACAGGGAGTGAAGATCCTTTGAAAGAATATCTGAAAAAATACGGGATCCGTATGGGGATCATTGTGGCCGCTGTGGTTTTTCTGATCCTGGTCGCGGCCGCTGCCCGCGGCGGAAGAACCGGTCTGCTGCAGAATCTGTCCGGCATTGTGGCTTCCCCCATGCAGAAGGTGCTGAGCTCGGCCGTCAACAGCTACAATACCATTTACGGCTACCTGTACGAATACGATTCTCTGATGGCGGAGAACGAGTCCCTTCGTACCCAGTTGGCCGAGGCGCAGCAGTCCGCCCGTGACGGGATCGCCGCGTCCGAAGAGAACGTGCGTCTTCGGGAAGCCTTGGAGCTGCGGCAGAAGCATACGGACTATGTGCTGGAATCCGCCAAGGTGGTGCTTTGGTCCAGCTCCAACTGGTCCTCCTCCTTCACCATCAGCAAGGGCCGCAGCAGCGGCATCGAATTGGGCGATCCTGTGATCACCGAGTACGGCGCCCTGGTGGGCCAGGTGACGGAGCTGGGCGAGAACTGGGCCACGGTCAGCACGCTGATCGACGTGGACATGAGCGTGGGCGCCTATGTGGGTTCCTCCGGCTCCTCCGGCATGGTGGTGGGCGAATATGCCCTGATGAAGGACAAGACCGCCAAGCTGACTTTTCTGGCCGACGGCGCGCAGATCTTTGAGGGAGACGAGGTGCTGACCTCCGGTTCCGGCGGCGCCTTCCCGGCGGGGCTCGTCATTGGGAAGATCTCCAATGTCCAGACCGAGGCCGGCGGACAGATCGAATTCGGCATCGTCGTACCCCAGTGTGAGCTGGACGCGCTGGTGCAGGTTTTTATCATCAAGGACTTTGAAGTGATCGAATGAGTTTTCGGGAATTTTTAACGAGATATGTATTGCCAAAGGTAGACTGGAAGCACGTGCTGCGGATGCTGTTGTATCTGTTTGTCTCTCTGCTGGTGCAGACCATGCTGCTGGCCCGTATGCGGATCGCCGGAATTTGTCCCTATGCGCTTCCTGCGGTTGCGGTTGCGGCGGGTATGTTCGAGGGACCGGCTGGAGGTGTGCTGTACGGTCTGCTGCTGGGCTATTTTGCGGATATGGCCTTCGTGGAGAACACGGTGCTCTTTACGGTGCTCTTTCCTGCGCTCGCATTCGCGACAGGCTTTGTTTCCGCGTTTTTCATCAACCGACGCTTTGTTGCGTATATGGGCTCCGCGCTGGCCGGCTTGCTCATCGTGGGACTGGGACAGATGCTCCGTACCTCCGCAGTGGACGGTTTTTCTTCCGCGATGATTTCCACCGTGCTGCTGCAGACGCTGTGGGCCCTCCCGCTTGCGGCCCTGGCCTACGTTCTTCCCGCCAAATGGAGCCGGTTTGCGCCAAACTCCAAGGGAGAGAAAAAGTAGGCGATCGGGCGCTCCGGCGGCTCGCCGCTCCCGTTTTCATCCGAGTTACAAGCGACAGCCCCTTTCCTGCGAACAAGGGGCCAGTTAGGAGAACATACTTCCATGAACAGAACCATAAAACCCAGCCGCGTGGCCGCTATGGCCGTGCTCTTTGCGCTGATGATGATCATTTACCTGGCCTTTCTGTACAACCTTCAGATCGTACAGGGCGAGATCTATTATCACCGCAGCGAGGAGATCACCAATACCAAACGCACCGTTACCGCCGCCCGCGGGAACATTCTGGATCGCTACGGGCGCGTGCTGGTCAGCAATAAAGAATGCTATAATCTGCGGATCGACAACGTCAAGCTCTTTGCCAACGACGATCCCAACGCCGTCATCCTGGAGCTGGTGAAGATGGTGCAGGGCTATGGCGACAGCTATACCGACGACCTGCCCATCACCATGAGTCCTCCCTTTGAATACAAGGAGGATATGACGGATATCCAGCGCACCATGCTGGAGGCGTATTTCAAGGACAAGGAAAAGGAAAAGATCCTCCCCGACAATCCCAGCGCTGTGGAGCTGCTGAGCTATATGCGCACCCGCTATGACATCGACAACAGCTACTCCGCCGAGGAGATGCGCATGATCGCCGGCGTGCGCTATTCCATCAACGTGCGCTACGCCATCAATACCGCCGACTATATGTTCGTGGAGGACGCCAGCATGCCGCTGATCTCCTCCATCATGGAGAACAAGCTCCCCGGCATTGAAGTGGAGCGGGCCTATGTGCGGGAGTACGGCACGGAGTACGCGGCCCATCTGCTGGGCTACACGGGCCTGATGACCCAGGAGGAGTACGAGCGCTACTCCCTGCTCAACTACGCCACCAACGCGTACGTGGGCAAGGACGGCATTGAGTACGCCTTTGAGGAATACCTGCACGGGGAAGACGGGGAAGTCATTGAGACCCGCAATCCGTCCGGTACCGTATTGAGTACGATCTATCTCAAGGAACCGGTGCCTGGCAACCACATCTATCTGACCATTGACATCGCCCTGCAGGAGCAGGTGGAGCGCATTCTGGCCAACGGCGTGGAAAACAACCTGATCAAGGACCGCATCCAGACCAGGGCTGAGGGCATCGCCCGCGGCGACTACGATCCGGATATGAAGGACGAGATCACCGGCGCCGCCGCCGTGGTGGTGGATGTGCGCACCGGCGAGCCCCTGGCCATCGCCAGCTGGCCAACCTATGACGTCTCCACCATCATCGAGAAGTACTCCGTTCTGATGCAGACCCCCAACGCCCCGCTTTTTAACCGGGCGCTGATGGGCGCCTACGCTCCCGGCTCCACCTTCAAGCCCTGCGTGGCTATGGCGGCACTGACCGATACCAGCATCGAATTCAACACCGAGACCCGCATCAAGTGTGAGGGCGTGTTTACCAAGTACGCCGCCGAGGGCTACGCCCCGGAATGCTGGATCTGGAATGCCATGGCCCCTCTGCATTATACCCACGGCAACGACAACGTGACCGAGGCCATCCGCGACTCCTGCAATTTCTTCTTCTACTCGGTGGGGCACGACCTGGGCGTCACCACCATGGGGGAATATGCCCACAAATTCGGCCTGGGCGTCCCCACGGGCATTGAGCTGGTGGAGACGGTCGGCAATATGTCCAGCGAGGCGACACACCACTACTACGTGGACGACGACTGGCACATCGGTGATACGATGCAGGCAGCCATCGGTCAGTCGGACAGCATTTTCTCCCCGCTGCAGATCGCCGAGTACTGCGCCACCGTCGCCAACTCCGGGACCCGTTATTCCGCCTCGGTGCTCAAAGCCGTCCGCAGCTTTGACTACAGCGAAAAGATCTATGAACGGGTGCCGGAGGTTCTGAGCACGGTGGATTCCGCCGAATACAACTGGAACGCGGTGCACGAAGGGATGTACCTGGTGCTTCACGACTGGTCGGTGAACGAAAAGAACTGTATCCACTGGGCGGACTGCGCATGGGAGGTGGCCGGCAAGACCGGAACCGCCCAGAAGGGTGAGAAAATCACCAATGACGGTATTTTCATGTGCTACGCTCCCTTTAAAAACCCCGAGGTGGCCATTGCCATCGTGGTGGAGCGGGGCGGCAGCGGCGCAAGCGTCCAGTTTATGGCGCGTCAGATCATGGACGCCTATATCAATATCAAGAGCTACAAGGATACCTCAGAACCGGAAATGTCGCTCTTGCGTTAACTTTTTCTTGCATAAAGCGAAATAAAAGGATATAATTACCTGATTTGATTCGTGAAGGAGTTGAGCGGTGTGAATATTGCGCTGATGGCCCATGATCGAAAGAAAGAGCTGATGGTTCAGTTCTGCATTGCCTATTGCGGCATCCTGGCGGAGCATAACCTCTGCGCCACCCATGTGACGGGGAAATTGGTTGCAGAGGCTACCGGCCTGCCTATCACCCTGTATCTGCACGCGGATCAGGGCGGGTCCCAGCAGATCGGCGCCCGCATCTCCTTCAATGAGATCGACCTGGTGCTGTTCTTCTGCGATCCCAACAACCCCAAGGGCTTTGACGACATCAACAAGGTGGAGCGGCTCTGTGACCAGTATCAGATCCCCTTTGCCACCAACGCCGCCACGGCGGAGGTGCTGGTGCAGGGGCTGCGCCGGGGCGATCTGGATTGGCGCAACATCGTCAATCCCCAGAAGCGATAAGCGGCGCGATCCGCGGACCGGATATCAAGGTACGGGCGACCGCAAGGGTCGCCCATACACATTCTATCGGATAGGAGTATTTCTATGGCGAAGGTCACACCCCGGACCCTCTCCGGCTTTATGGAGCTGGCGCCCCGGGATCAGATGAAAATGGAGCGGATGCTGCAGGCTCTGCGGGAGAGCTACTCCCTCTTCGGCTTCACGCCGCTGGACACGCCGATCATCGAATCGGCGGAGGTGCTGCTGGCCAAGGGCGGCGGTGAAACGGAAAAGCAGATCTACCGCTTCCAAAAGGGGGACAGCGATCTGGCCCTGCGCTTTGATTTGACGGTGCCCCTGGCCAAGTATGTGGCCGCCCACTACGCGGAGCTGGCCTTTCCCTTCAAGCGCTACCAGATCGGCAAGGTCTACCGGGGCGAACGGGCCCAGCGGGGCCGCTTCCGGGAGTTTTACCAGGCCGACATCGACGTGATCGGGGACGGGAAGCTGGACATCCTCAACGAGGCGGAGATCCCCGCGGTGATCTACAATACCTTCACCCGCCTGGGGCTCAGAAAGTTCAGGATCCGGGTGAACAACCGGAAGATCCTCAACGGCTTCTACGCCATGAACGGCATGAGCGAGAAGGCCGGGGAGATCATGCGCACCGTGGACAAGCTGGACAAGATCGGCCCCCACAAGGTCAAGCAGCTCCTCATCGACGAGGTGAAGATGCTGCCCGACAAGTCCGAGAACGTGCTGGACTTCATGGCCATCCAGGGGGACAATGCCTATGTGCTCTCCCGGCTGGAGGACTACCGGGGCATGGATCCGCTCTTTGACCAGGGCCTGGACGAGCTCATCACCGTGACGAAGTATCTCAAGGACTTCGGTGTGCCGGAGGAGAACTTCGCCATCGACCTGACCATCGCCCGGGGGCTGGACTACTACACCGGCACCGTCTACGAGACGGAGATGCTGGAGCACCCGGAGATCGGCTCCATCTGCTCCGGCGGCCGCTACGACAACCTGGCGGAGTACTATACCGACCGGCAGCTGCCCGGCGTGGGCATCTCCATCGGCCTGACCCGGCTGTTCTATGTGCTGAACGAGCAGGGGCTGCTGTCCGACGAGATCGTCACCGCCCCCTGCGACGCGCTGGTGATCCCCATGACCGAGGAGGTGGGCCCCGCCGTGGCGGCGGCCACCGCCCTGCGGCTGGGGGGCGTGCGCACCCAGCTCTACGGCGAGAAGCGCAAGTTCAAGGCCAAGATCGGCTATGCCGACAAGATCGGCGCTCCCTTTGCGGTGCTCTTGGGCGAGGACGAGATCGCGGCCGGGGAGCTCTCCGTGAAGGATATGCGCAGCGGCGAGCAGCGGCGCATGACGCCGGCTGAGGCCGCGGCCTTCATCCGGGAAAGCGTGGAAAAGCGCAACACGGTCGCGGTGATCAAGGAATAGCTTTGCGTTTTGAGGAGGAGCCGCGAGAAGGCACACCTCATCCGTCATCCGTCTTGCGTGAGACGGCGGATGCCACCTTCCCCTCAAGGGGAAGGCTATATGGAAGGAGATTGGAAATATGCAGAATCGTACCCATACCTGCGGGGAGCTCCGGCTGGAGAACGCAGGGCAGAAAGTCAAGATCGTGGGCTGGCTGGAGAACGTGCGCGTGGTGGGAGGCAACCTGGCCTTCGCGGTGATCCGCGACTTCTACGGCACCACCCAGGCGGTGGCGGAGACCGAGGAGATGGTGGCGGCTTTCCGGGCCATCAACAAGGAATCCACCGTTTCCGTAGAGGGCGTCGTCCGGGAGCGGGCAAGCAAGAACCCCAAGCAGGCCACCGGCGATATCGAGATCGTCCCCGAGAAGGTGGAGGTTCTGGGCCGCTGCCGCTACAACGAGCTGCCCTTTGAGATCAACCGCAGCCGGGACGCGGACGAGGCCACCCGCCTGAAATATCGCTTCCTGGATCTGCGCAACCCCGCCGTGAAGCACAACATCATCCTGCGCTGCCAGGTGGTGGCGGACATCCGCCGCCGCATGACCGAGCAGGGCTTCCTGGAGATCACCACCCCCATCCTGACCGCCTCCTCGCCCGAGGGCGCCCGGGACTACCTGGTGCCCGCCCGCAAGCACCCCGGCAAGTTCTACGCCCTGCCCCAGGCTCCCCAGCAGTTCAAGCAGCTGCTGATGACCTCCGGCTTTGACCGCTATTTCCAGATCGCCCCCTGCTTTAGGGACGAGGACGCCCGGGGCGACCGCACCCCCGGCGAGTTCTACCAGCTGGACATGGAGATGGCCTTCGCCGAGCAGGACGACGTGCTGGGCGTGCTGGAAACGGTTCTGCAGCCCGTGTTTGAGAATTTCGGCCTTTACAAGCGGGTGAGCCGGGCTCCCTTCAAGCGCATCCCCTTCCGGGAGGCCATGGAGCGCTACGGCACCGACAAGCCGGATCTGCGCATCGATCTGGAGATCCAGGACGCCACCGCCCTGCTGCGGGACATCGGCTTCGGCCCCTTCGAGGGCAACACCGTCAAGGCCGTGGTGGTCAGCGACTTTAACGCCACCCGCAAGCAGATCGACAAGCTCTGCGCCGACGTGGAGGTGCAGACCGCCCAGAAGAGCTACTGGTTCCGTCTGGACGAGAAGGGCGAGATCGTGGGCGGCATCGCCAAGTTCATCCAGCCCGTGAAGGAGCAGGTGGTCGCGGCCCTGGGCCTGCAGCCCGGCTGCTTCGTGGGTCTGGCCGCCGGCAAGCTGGCCGTGGCCCAGAAGACCGCCGGCGTGATGCGCTCCAAACTGGGCCTGCTCTGCCCCAATCACATGGACAAGGAGCAGTACGCCCTCTGCTGGATCGTGGACTTCCCCATGTACGAGATCGGGGAGGAGAGCGGCGAGCTGGAATTCTGCCACAATCCCTTCTCCATGCCCGCCGGCGGGCTGGAGACCCTGCTGAAGGCCGAGCGGGGCGAAATGGATCCCCTGGACATTATGGCCAACCAGTACGACCTGGTCTGCAACGGCTATGAGAGCGCCTCCGGCGCGGTTCGCAATCACGATCCCGAGATCATGATCAAGGCCTTTGAGTTGGTGCGTCTGGGCGAGGCGGACGTGAAAAAGAAGTTCCCCGCCATGTACAACGCCTTCTGCTACGGCGCTCCCCCTCACGCGGGCGCCGCCCCCGGCATCGACCGCATCGTGATGCTGCTGACCGGGGAGGAGTCCATCCGGGAGGTCATCACCTTCCCCATGAACCAGAAGGCCCAGGACGTGATGATGGACGCCCCCTCCGAGGTGACCCAGAAGCAGCTGGACGAGCTGCACATCGCCATCGTGGGCGAAGTCGAGAAAGAATAACAATGCTCTTGCTTCCCCCTCTGGGGGAAGTGGCCCGCAGGGCCGATAGGGGGCGTACCCCTTCCGGCGCTGCGCGCCACCTCCCCCGGAGGGGGAGGCTATATGGAAAGGTGATTGTATGTTTGCACGCGTTATGAGCCTGGGCGTCAGCGGCATCGGCGGCTACGGCGTCACCGTGGAGGTGGATATCTCCAACGGCCTGCCCGCCTTCGACATCGTGGGCCTGCCGGACGCCGCGGTGAAGGAGAGCCGGGAGCGGGTGCGCTCCGCCATCAAGAACAACGGCTTCCGCTTCCCGGTGAGCCGCATGACCGTGAACCTGGCGCCGGCGGACAAAAAGAAGGCCGGCACGCTCTATGACCTGCCCATTCTGGTGGGCATCCTGGCGGCCACCGGGGAGATCAAAAAGCCGGGGGCGGACTGCGCCTTTCTGGGGGAGCTGTCCCTGACCGGGGAGCTGCGCCCCATCGCCGGCGCGCTGCCCATGGCCATCGCCGCCCGGCGGGAGGGGATCAGCACCCTCTTTGTCCCGGCGGAGAACGCCAGCGAGGCCGCCTTTGCCGAAGGCGTCTCCGTCTACCCGGTGGAGACGGTCTCCCAGCTCCTCCTGCACCTGAAAGGGGAGGAGAGCCTGAGCCCCGCCGAGCCTCCCAAGCCGGAGGACTCCCGCGTCGGCCTGCCGGACTTTGCCGACGTGAAGGGACAGGAGAGCGTGAAGCGGGCCATGGAGATCGCCGCCGCCGGCGGACACAATATCCTGCTCATCGGCCCGCCGGGCGCGGGGAAGAGCATGATGGCCAAGCGCCTGCCGGGGATCCTGCCGGACATGAGCCGCCGGGAGATGATCGAGGCCACGGAGATCCACTCCGTCGCCGGGCTCACCAGCCGCCGGCGGCCCATCGTGGCCGTGCGGCCCTTCTGCTCGCCCCACCACACCGTCTCCATGGCGGGCCTGGCCGGCGGCGGCACCATCCCGCGGCCCGGCCAGCTCAGCATCGCCCACCACGGCGTGCTGTTCCTGGACGAGCTGCCGGAGTTCCGCTCCGAGGTGCTGGAGGTCATGCGCCAGCCCCTGGAGGACGGGGAGGTCACCGTCTCCCGCGTCGCGGGCACCGTCACCTTCCCCAGCCGCTTCATGCTGGTCTGCGCCATGAACCCATGCAAGTGCGGCTGGTACGGGCACCCCTCCGGCCGCTGCCGCTGCTCCGCGCAGGAGGTGCGCCGCTACCACAGCCGCATTTCCGGCCCGCTGCTGGATCGGATCGACCTGATCGTAGAGGTGCCGGCCCTGGAGTACGAGGAGCTGAAAAACCGGGCCCCGGCCGAGCCCTCCGGCGAGATCAAAAAGCGGGTGGACGCTGCCCGGGCCGTGCAGCGCCGCCGCTTCGGCCCGGACAGCACCCTGACAAACGCCCGCATGGGGGTGAAGGAGATGCGCGCCTGCTGCGCGCTGGACCCGGAGAGCGACAAGCTCATGAAGGACGCCTTTGACGCCTTGGGCCTCTCCGCCCGGAGCTATGACCGGATCCTCCGGGTGGCCCGCACCATCGCGGATCTGGCCGGCAACGAACGCATCGCCCCGGAGCACGTGGCCGAGGCCATCCAGTACCGGAGCTTTGAATTGACCGAAGGATAAGGAAAACGAAAACATGAACGACATTTTGCTTCTCAAGCTGGGGGAGATCGTGCTGAAGGGTCTCAACCGCAAGAGCTTTGAACAAAAACTCATGGGCAACATTCGCCGGTGGCTGGTGCCCATCGGCAAATTCCGGGTGACCTGCCTGCAGTCCACGGTCTATGTGGAAGCGCTGGAGGACGGCGCGGACATGGACGCCGCCTTCGAGGCGGTACAAAAGGTTTTCGGCGTGGTGAAGATCAGCCGGGCCGCCGCCTGCGAAAAGGACAAGGACGCCATCGCGCGCCTGGCCATCGACTACCTCCGGGACGACATGCGCCGGGCCAAGAGCTTCAAGGTGGAGTCCAAGCGCAGCGACAAGAGCTTTCCCATGACCTCCATCCAGCTCAGCCAGTACGTGGGCGGGGAGCTGGCCGAGGCCTACCCCAACTGCAAAGTGGACGTGCACGAGCCGGAGCTGATCGTGAATCTGGAGATCCGGGATCTGGCGGCCTACGTCCACGCACAGCCGGTGAACGGCGCCGGCGGCATGCCCGTGGGCTCCAACGGCGTGGCGGTGACCCTGCTCTCCGGCGGGATCGACAGCCCCGTATCCACCTACATGATCGCAAAGCGCGGCGTGCGCCTCATTCCGGTGCACTTCTTCTCCTTCCCCTACACCTCCCAGCAGGCCAAGGAGAAGGTCATCGAGCTGACGAAGCTCCTCACCGCCTGGTGCGGGCGCATGACCCTGGAGGTGGTGCCCTTCACCCACATCCAGGAGGAGATCCGGGACAAGTGCCCGGAGGAGTACTTCACCCTCATCATGCGCCGCTTCATGATGCGCATCGCCGAGCGGATCGCGCTGGCCAACGGCGCCAGGGCCATTGTCACCGGGGAGAACCTGGGCCAGGTGGCCAGCCAGACCATGGAGGCCATGGCAAGCACCCAGGCGGTGCTGAAGCTGCCTGTGCTGCAGCCTCTGATCGGCCTGGACAAGGAGGAGATCGTGCAGATGTCGAGAAAGATCGGCACCTTCGACACCTCCATCCTGCCCTATGAGGACTGCTGCACGGTGTTCACCCCCCGGCACCCCAAGACCCGGCCCAGCGTGCAGGAGGTGGAGAGTGCCGAGAGCGCCCTGGACGTGGACGCGCTGGTGGAGGAGGCCCTGCAGGGCATCGAACGCATCCGTTTAGATCCGGAGGAAGAATAAATGCGGGAGTATAACACCGAAATCCTCTCCGTGGGGACGGAGCTGCTGCTGGGGCACATCACCAACACCGACGCCCGGGACATCTCTGAAATGCTGTCGAAGATCGGGATCAACGTGCGCTGGCACACGGTGGTGGGGGACAACCCGGGCCGCCTCGCCGCCTGCGTGGAGATCGCCAAAAGCCGCGCGGACGTGATCATCACCACCGGCGGCCTGGGCCCCACCTGCGACGATCTGACCAAGCAGGTGCTGGCCCGGAGCTTCGGCCTTCCCCTGGTGGAGAACGCCGCCGAGCGGGCGGGCCTCTATGAGTACATCCGCCCGGGCAGGGAATTCACGCCCAACAATTTCAGCCAGGCTCTGCTGCCGGAGGGCTGCACCGTGTTCCACAACCGCTGGGGTACCGCCCCGGGCTGCGCCTTCAAGGCGGAGGGCAAGCTGGTGCTCATGCTGCCGGGGCCGCCCAACGAGTGCGTGCCCATGTTCCGGGAATACGCGATCCCCTACCTGATAAAGCTCTCCGAGGAGCAGATCGTGTCCCACTCCATCCGGATCTTCGGGATCGGGGAGAGCGCGGTGGATCAGATCTTCTCCGGGGAGATGAACGCCATGCGCAATCCCAGCATGGCCCCCTACGCCAAGGAGTGCGACTGCCTGCTGCAGGTCACCGCCAAGGCCGGGAGCGAGGCGGAGGCGGAGGCCATGATGGCCCCGGTGATCGAGCGCGTGAAGGAACGGCTGGGGGATGTGGTCTACGGCATGGACGTGGAGAGCATCGAGGAGGCCGTGCTGCCGCTTTTAAAGGAGCGGGGCCTGTGCTTCGCCGCCGCAGAGAGCTGCACCGGCGGCGACGTGGCCCGGCGGATCACCGAGATCCCCGGGGCCAGTGCCGTCTTCGCCGGGGGCTGCGTCACCTACACCAACGAGGTGAAGGCCCGGCTCCTGGGCATCGACCGGGCGCTGATCGAAGAAAAGGGCGCCGTCAGCGAGCCGGTGGCAAGACTCATGGCGGAGCGGATCCGGGCCGTCACCGGGGCGGACATCGGCCTGGGGGTCACGGGCCTGGCCGGGCCGGACGGGGACGGCGTCCACGAGGTTGGCACGGTCTTCGTCTCCATGGCCGTGGAGGGGGAGACCTTCGTGCGGGAGCTGCACCTGGGCGCCTTCCGCACCCGCAGCTTCATCCGCCGCATGGCGGGTAACCATCTGTACGATATGATGCGCCGCTGGCTCACAGGTCTGCCGGTGCTGCCGCAAGCATAAAAAGAACGCCGCAGCAAGCGGCGTTCTTTTTATGCAAATCCCCCGCAGGGGCTCTGAACCACGAAAAAGGGCGGGAAATGTTCATAATCAATTCGGGCTTTGTTCATGCCATGGTCATAATTGTGCGATAGGATAAGACCATCAAAGAGAACAAAAAGAGGTCTTATCCATGTCAGAATCTGACGAAAGCGTTTGGAGCAGCTTTTTTTCTGAACCGAAGTTCACCGCGCCGGCCCCTTCTCCGGAGAGCTATGTGGAACCGGAGCCTGCGGCGGATGCTTCCTGGGACGGCAGATACTATTCCGACGCCCATTACGAGCCTGCTTCCGCCGCGACCGATCCGACCCGCTTCTATACGCCGCCGGTGCGGATGGAGAAGCCCGCGAAAAAGCGGGAAAAACGGAAGGCTTCCCTCGCGGGAATGGTTTGTCTTTGCCTGATCTGTGCGCTGCTCAGCGGTATGCTTGGCGCGGGCGCAGGATACTATCTGGCTGATCGCAGACTGGACGCCGTGGAACAGAGCGCCCAGGAAAACGCCAAGGCAATGGCGGAGAACGCCGCGCTGATCTCGGATTTGGGCAACAAACAGACTGCCACTCCGGTGGGCCAGATCGTCAGCTCCGGCGGAACGCTGCCCGCCTCCCAGATTTATGAGCTGGCCTGCAGCCAGGTGGTCGGCATTACCACGACGGTAACCACCAACTACTTTGGTCAGACCAGTTCTTCCGCGGTCAGCGGCTCCGGCTTTATCCTCTCCGAAGACGGCTATATCATCACCAACTACCACGTGATCGAGTACGCCGATCTGGGCGATCTGCCCGTTACCGTGATCCTACACGACGGGACGGAGTACGAGGCCAGCATCGTGGGCAAGGAGGATGTCAACGACATCGCCGTGCTGAAGATCGAGGCAAGCGGCCTTACGCCTGTGCGCGTTGGCAACAGCGACGCCATTCTCGTTGGGGATGAGGTCTATGCGGTCGGCAATCCTCTCGGGGAACTGGAGTTTTCCATGTCCACCGGGCACGTCAGCGCGCTGGATCGGGTGGTCTCCACCGAGGAAGCGGACTCCATCAATATGTTCCAGATCGACGCGGCTGTTAACCCCGGCAACTCCGGCGGCCCGGTGTACAACACCAGGGGCGAGGTGATCGGCGTGGTCACCGCCAAGTACAAGGAAACCGGTGTGGAGGGCCTGGGCTTTGCGATCCCGATCAACGACGCCGTGCAGATCGCCGAGGAACTGGTCACCAAGGGCTATGTCACCGGGAAGGCTTATCTGGGCGTGTGGCTGGACGAGAGCTATGATTCTGTGTGGGCGCAGTACTACGAGTGGCCTCTCGGCGCATTTGTGAGTCAGGTGGAGACCGGATCCGCGGCGGCCAAGGCAGGTCTCAGGTACGGCGATATCATTACACACCTTGGCGACCAGAACGTGGAGAGCTATAAAGATTTGAAGGCCGCCATTCGCCAATACAACGCCGGAGACAGCGCCGAACTGGAATTTTACCGGGACGGCGAGAGCAGGACGGTCACAGTGACCTTCGGTGAGAAGACGCCCGAATCCGGCACGCTCCCTCCTGTGGAGCCTTGATATGATACTTTTCTACTCCTAATATCCTCTCTTTTCTCCCAAACGAAGGACCGCAGGCCCAAAAACCTGCGGTTCTTTGTTTGGGAAAAATCTTCAGCAAGCCTCTTGATTTTTCAGCATTTTCCTGTACAATAACAGAGTATGAATTTTTCTCTCAGGAGGAAGAAATCAATGACTTACGAAATGGACATTTGCGGCCTGAAGCGGGATCTGCCCCTGTGCAAGGTTACGGACGATCTGTATATCGGCGCCTTCGTGATGTTCGGCGACGTGGAGTTGACGGTACACTGCGCGGCGGAGCTTTTGAAGCGCGCCCCGGAGTATGACTACCTCATCGCCCCCGAGGCCAAGGCCATCCCCCTGCTGTACGAGATGGCGCGGCAGAGCGGCGCGGACAAGTACTTTGTGGCCCGCAAGGGTGCCAAGGCCTATATGTCCGGCGCCTTTGAGGTGAGCGTGAAGTCCATCACCACCGACCATGTGCAGAAGCTGGTGCTGGACGCGGCGGACGCAGAGATGATCCGCGGCAAGCGGATGCTCATTCTGGACGACGTGATCTCTACGGGCGAGAGCCTGCGCGCTACGGAGGAGCTGGTCAAGACGGCCGGCGCCATCGTGGCCGGCAAGATGGCCGTTCTCGCCGAGGGCGACGCCATCAACCGGGACGACATCATCGTGCTGGGCCCCCTGCCCCTCTTTAACCCCGACGGCACGGTCAAGGGCTGAACGCACACAGCGCAAAAAGGACGCGGATGCTCAAAGCTTCCGCGTCCTTTTTGCGCGCTTATCCTAAACGCTAATAAGAAGACAAAGATTGGCTGATTTCTATTAGTGCAGTATCACTACCCGAAGAGCTGTTGGTGCAGCAGCCAGAGCAAAAGAAGATGCAGCGGGTAAAAGACATAAAAGGCATATTTCAGCGCAGGACGCTGGACAAAGCCGCGTTTGCCGCTGTACAGGTTGATGGGCACAAAGGCGAAGCCCGCGCAATAGGGCCAGGGGAGCAGGGCGCTTCCCACAAGGGCCTGAACCACCGGCTGTTCGCAGGCCAGATAGAGGCACAGAATAAAGCAGAAGCCTGTCCAGCCGTAGTCCGCCTTCAAGAAGTACGAAGCGCAGAACAAAAGAAGCAGGGACAAAAGCTGTTTGCCGCGGGAATCGGAAAGGGCCTCCATGGCCCAGAGGCCCAGATAGCCAAGCAGCAGGGTGAAAAACACGTTCTGGTGAGGAAAGAGGAGTTGTCCGGTGTTGAAAAGGTTAAAGGGGATCTCGGAAAGCAGCGCGAAAATCAGCAGATTCAGCGCATGGCGGCCCCGGCTCCGGGTGTGGCGGAAGCCCTCGGTCAGCAGAAAACAGAAGATGGGGAAGGCCAGCCGCCCAAAGGCGCGCATCAGCCAATAGGGCGTCAGCACCCTGCCGAAAACAAGGAGAAGGGGATGCAGTAAAAGCGGCCGCAGGCAGATGCCCAGGTGATCCACCAGCATGCTCAGCAGCGCCAGCAGCTTGAGCGAGCTGCCGCTGAGGATCCGGGCTTTTTCGGGGAAAAAGGACTTTTGCTCCATGGCGGGCCTCCTTTGACAGATCTGGGAGCCTCCCGGGATACTGCGGGCCGGGAGACATCCTCATCATACCACAGCCGCGCGGTTTTGAAAAGCGCAGGGAGGCGCCTTTTCGACAGGCTTGACACGAAGCGCGAAAAGACTTGACGAAACAAAGATGTTTCTTGACAATAAATGTCAGTTCCATTAGTATAATACTATAATAAAATAGAAAAGAGGGAATAAAATGAAAAAAATGATCCCCTGTATTCTGCTGTTGGCGCTGCTGCTGATGCTCGTCGCCTGCGGCGCCGATTCGACCTCTGACTCCGGCTCTGCCCCCGGAGCCTCCAGCGAGGCCGTTGACACGGGAACGCATTTGGTATACCTGGTCAACGCCAAGGTGGATGGAGCGGATAAGCTGGAAATCACCCAGGAGGGCAGCTTCCTGGCCCGGGCTGTCCTGCCCGACCGGGATACTGCGGTGGACTACTGGACCATTGACGGGGTAAAGGTCGACGCCGGAGACCGCCGCTACACCCTGGAGTTCCAGAGCGAGGGTGTGAGTGTGGTGTCCGCCGTGCTGCGCGAGCGGCTGAACGTCAACTGCGAGGGCTGTTTTATCCAATTTCTGGACGACAACGGCACCCCCTCCGGCCCGCTCTACCAGAAGGTGTATTTTGAGGACGACTATGTGATCCCGCCTACCGGCGTGGAGCATCCCGGCGGCACCATCGACTGCTACATCGGCGCCAAGCTCCCCGCGGGTAAGACCGTGGACTATTGGGTCATCAACGGCACTGCCGTGCGCTTTGACGGCGTGGTGACCGGCTTCTGCCTCTATGGCCTGGATAAACCGCTGGATATCCAGGTGGTGCTGACCGACGGCCAGTTGACCCATGGCCACGACCTGCTGGTCACCTTCGATCCGAATCCGAATATTCCTCCGCATTATCCCGACGATAATCCCTTTGGCGTGGAGGATGACGACGGCGGCTATGGATGGGAAGACGACTGGATCGTCGATGACAGTGATTTCGACAACAACGACGGAGACCCGCAGCCCGGCGGCAACACGAACGGGCATGAACACAACTGGGTCTACGATGGGGAGCACAGTTGGCTGGCCACCTGCACGCAGGACGGCCGCAACGCCTTTAAGTGCACCGGCTGCGGCGAGACTTATTACCAGACGGTTCCCGGCGGCCATCACTATCAGTGGGTTTGCATGGATTGGGATAATCACCAGCAGGTCTGCTCCGTCTGCGGCGCCAGCGGGGCGACGGAGAGACACAACTTTGTCTATGAAGGAAACGGCAAGTGGAGGTGCACGGTCTGCGGTTATACCTGGTACGAGATCAACTGAGCTTTCCAGAGAGCGCCCTCCGCTCCCGGAGAGAAATAAACGCGAACATATCAAAGGAAGCCCGGCCTCAGATGGCCGGGCTTCCTTTGATATGTCCTTTCAGTAGTCAAAGACGTGCAGGTTCAGGCGGCGGGAGAGGTGCTCCATGGCCTTGACCCCGGCCACGCTGTTGCCGAACTCGTCCAACGCCGGGCCGTAGAGACCGATGCCCATGGGCCCCCGGGCCGCGCACATCAGCCCGCCGCCTACGCCGCTCTTGGCGGGCACGCCCACCGTCACGCCGAAGCGACCGGAATAGTCATACAGTCCGCAGGTGAACATCAGGCTTTTGACGGTGCGGACATATTGGCGCGAGATCAGATGCTCGCCGGAGAAGGGATTGACGCCGTCGTTGGAAATCACCAGACCCAGGGATGCCAGGGATCGGGCGCTCACGGAAAGGGAACAGAGCTTGAAGTACAGATCCAGGGTCTTTTCCGGGTCGCCCAGCAGAACGCCCTTGCTCTTCAGGAGATAGGTGATGGCCCGGTTCCGGTCGCCGGATTCAAACTCGCTGTGATAGACCGCCTCGTCCAAGCAGATCTCCTCATCCATGCAGAGCACGCGGGCAAATTCCATCATTTGCTCAAAGCTCAAATCGTTCACCAGGGTGCTGACCACCTGAATGGCGCCTGCGTTGATGAGAGGGTTGAAGGGGAGATTGCTGCGGGTGTCCAGCTTCAGGATGGAGTTGAAGGCGTCCCCGGAGGGCTCCATCATCACATGGGAGAAGGTCTCCCGGAAGCCCTTGATTTTCAGGGACAGGGCCAAAATGATGACCTTGCAGACGGACTGGATGGAAAAGCGGGTATCCGCGTCGCCAAAGCAAAGGCTGCGGCCTTGCCCGTCCAGCATGGCGACCCCGAAGGCGCGCCGATCCGCCTTGGCAAGCTCAGGGATGTAATCCGCGACCTTTCCGGTGCCGGTCACGGCGCTGCCGATTTCATAGGCCTCCCGAAAGGCGCTCTCCACTTCCTGGGAGAGCGGGGCGCTTTCCAGATTCGTTCCTGTCATGGCTGATGCCTCTCTTTGTTTATATTCCGCGGGGCGCGGGCGCGTCCGCGGTCATGCCTGCCGGCGCGGGACGTCGAATTTCCCGGACCAGCTGTGGATTTCATATTCGAAGCGGGACAGATCTTCCTTGGGATAGCCGAACAGCGCCGAGAGCCGGGCCGTGTCCAGACCTGCAAGATCCGCCCGCCGGATCTCGCCGCCCCAGCAGCGCTGGCCCCGCGCGTAGAACTCGATGGGCAGGACGTCATCGGCCAGGATCTGCCGGACATAGTCCTCCACCTCGTCCAGCTCCTCCAGGTGCCGGTGCTGGGTGGAAAAGCAGACGATGTACTCGGTGAAGGTCTCCGTCCTCTGCGCGGCGGAGCAGGAACGCTCCTCAATGATCTCGATCCGACCGCCGGTGGAGGGATTCGTCAGCACCCGCACGTCATCCAGAACCGAGAGCGTGAACGGATACTCCTTTTGCAGCTCCCGCAGGAAATCCCAGTTGTCCATGCTCCTCCGCCTCCTTCTTTTCCGCCGCGCCTCCGCAAGAGGGACGACGGATGAGGTGTATCGCCTTCCCCTCAAGAAAAGGCTGAATCCATCGGCAAAGCAAACGCCTGGGGGAAATGGCCCCTTGCCGAAAGGGGGCTGTCACGGCGCGCCTCGAGACAGTCGAACGACCGTCTCCACGTGCTCCGTCCAGGGGAACATGTCCACCGGCTGGATCTTCTCCACCCGGCAGCCGCCCCGGGTGAGCAGCCGCAGATCCCTGGCAAGGGTGTCCGGATTGCAGGAGACGTAGACCACCCGGGCGGGGGCGCATTTCAGCAGAGAGCGCAGAAAGCGCTCATCGCTGCCGGAGCGGGGCGGATCCAGGAAAACCAGGTCGGGGCGAAGCCCGTCCCGGGCCATCCCTTCCAGATACTCTCCCGCGTCCCCGGCGGCAAACCAGCAGTTTTTCAGCCCGTTCAGCCGGGCGTTGGCGATGGCGTCCTTGACTGCGTCCCGATTCAGCTCCACCCCGATGATCTGCCTGGCCCGATCCGCCGCGGCGATGCCGATGGTTCCAATGCCGCAGTAGGCGTCCAAGACCGTCTCCGTGCCGCTGAGAGCGGCAAAGTCCAGGGCCTTGCCGTAGAGCTTTTCGGTCTGGAGGGGATTTACCTGATAAAAGGAGCGGGAGGAGATGCGAAAACGCTTGCCGCAGAGGATGTCCTCGACGGTTCCCGGGCCGAAAAGCAGCTTTTCCCGCTCGCCCAGAACCACCGGGCCGAAGCGGTCGTTGATATTCAGCACGATGCTGCTGATCTCCGGGTGCTTCTCGGTGAGCGCCTTTACAAAGGGCTTTTGAAGCGGAAAAATGGGGGAAACGGCCACCAGGGTGAGCAGCACCTGGCCGGTGGCGACGGCCCTTCTGAGCTGCACATGGCGCAGCCAGCCACTGCCGCTGCGCTCGTCGTAGACCTTGATTTTGAAGGCGGGGAGCATGTCCCGCAGATCCCGCAGGATGGCGTTGCCCACGGCGTCCTCGATCATGCAGTCGGAAACCGGAACAATGGCATGGCTGCCCGGCTGATAGATGCCGCAGACGGGGCGCCGCCGCCCGTCCAGCCCAAAGGAGCGGGTGAGCTTGTTGCGGTAATGGGCCGGCTCGTCCATGGGGACAATGGGCTCCACATGGCCGAATTCTCCCAGCAGGGCGATGCAGCGGCCCATTTTGCGCCGGAGCTGTTCGTCGTAGGGCAGCCTTTGAAGCTGGCAGCCGCCGCATTTCTGATAACAGGGGCAGGGGGGCGTGAAGTGCGGATCCAAAAAGCTCACCTCGCTTTATTCTCATATGCATTTTATCACGCTTTTTCCCATTTGCAAAGAGGGTCGCATGTGATAAAATGGAAAAAAACAGGGGAGGTGTGGGTGTGGAGATCCTGTATCGGGACGCGGCGATCCTTGTCTGCGTCAAGCCGGCGGGCGTGCTGTCTACGGATGAACCGGGCGGCCTTCCGGAGCTGCTGCGGCGGGAGCTGGGGGAACCCGACGCTCCGATCCGCACGGTTCACCGGCTGGATCGGGCGGTGGGAGGCCTGATGGTGCTGGCCTGTTCCGCGCATGCCGCGTCGGAGCTCTCCCGGCAAGTGCGGGAGGGACGATTTGGAAAGGAGTATCTGGCTGTCGTCCACGGAAAGCCCCCGGAGGCGGGAAGTCTGCGGGATCTGCTCCGGCGGGACAAGGCGCGGAAGATGACCTTTGTGGCTTCACAGCCGGGGAAGGACGTGCAGGAGGCGCTGCTGGACTATACGGTGCTGGAGAGGACGGCGGAGCTGAGTCTGATCCGCGTACGCCTGCACACAGGGCGGACACACCAGATCCGGGTGCAGTTTGCCAGCAGAAACTGGCCTCTTGCGGGGGAGCGAAAATACGACACCAGAGAGGATCCCTGGCCGCTGGCCCTCTGGTCCTGCGCGCTGTGTTTTTCCCACCCGGATTCGGGGGAGGACATGGCCTTTTCCCGGCTTCCGCCCCGGGAAGCGCCGTGGAACGGATTTGCTTGTCTGAAATCTGACAGGCTCCGCCCTTGCAATGCGGGAGACAAGGGGGTATAATATCGCTATCCATCAACTCGAACAGGAATTGTGATTCCAAAGGAGAAGCCATGGAATTGTGGAAAATCCTGCTCATCGCGATCGTATCCTATCTTCTGGGATCGGTCAGCGCGTCGATTTTTCTCTCCCGCACCGCACTGGGCGGCGATGTGCGCGGCAAGGGCAGCGGTAACGCCGGGGCAACCAACATGGCGCGTGTCTACGGACTCGGCGCCGGCTTTCTCACCCTGGCCTGTGACATGCTGAAGGCCCTCCTGGCCACTTGGCTGGGATACATGCTGCTGCAGGATGCGGGTCTTGCGGTGGGGGGCGTTTTTGCGATGCTCGGGCACTGCTTCCCGGTGTTTCACGGTTTTAAGGGCGGCAAGGGGATCTCGGTCGGCGCGGCCCTCGGTCTTGCGATAGACTGGCGCGTGTTTGTGAGTATTATCGTCGTCTTTTTGATCGTGGCCTTCCTCAGCAAAAAGGTCTCTCTGGGTTCCCTCTGCGCATCCATCGGGATCGTCGTTGCGTCTGCCGTGTTTGCGGTGAGCACGCCGAGACTGGTATTGGCGGTCACGGCGATGTGCCTTGCGGTTTTCCAGCACAGGGCGAATATCCTGCGTTTGATACAGGGCACCGAACCGGATTTCAAAGCGGCGCGCCCGAAGACGAAAACAAAAGAATAAGAGGAAGAAAAGAAAAACCCCGTGGCACACGCCACGGGGTTTCAATGTATGCGATGCTTAGCCTTGGGCCGGAGCCACAGGCTTGGCGGCCAGCGCGGGAATCGACTGCGCGACGCCTGCGGCGGCGGTGGTGGCTCCGGCGGCGCTCAGCAGAGCGGGGCCGGCGGAGCCTGCGATGGCGGAAAAGGTATTGCCGGCGGTCAGGGTGACGATCACGCCGGCTACGGCAACGCCTGCGCCGAGCAGAGCCATGACGCCGGAGACCTTGGTCTTCTTGGAAACCAGCCCCATCACACCGGCGAGCAGGGCGACAGCGGAACCGGCGATCGCCAGGATCGCGCCGACGGCCTTGGAGGTGACCTCCTTGGTGACGGCGTCGGTGGTGTCGGAGGCAAAGGCGCGGGCGGCGCCGACGACCTCCAGACCCTTATCCATATCCAGATCCGTCTCGTTCTTCATGTAATCGAAGTCGGGGCCGAGTCTTTCGGCGATGCTCGGGATGCCGGGATAGGTCTCCGTCGCCTTTGCCTGTTCCAGACCGGCGATGACCTGATCTCTGCCGTCTTCGAACGCGGCGAGCTGCTCCTCGCCCTCGGCGATCTGCACGGCCGCGTCGTCCAGAGCGGCCTGCCCCTCCTCCAGAGCGACCTTGCCTTCCTCCAACTGCTTTGCGGCATCCTCAAGCTGGGCTTTGCCGTCTTCCAGGAGCTTTTCGCCTTCCGCCAACTGGGCCTTGCCGGCCTCAAGCTGCTGCGCGGCTTCCGCCAACTGCTGCTTGCCCGCCTCGTAATCGGCCAGACCCTTCTTGTACTCGGCCCAGCCGGCGTCCAACTGGGCTCTGCCCTCGTCCAGCTGCTTCTGACCGGCGGCGATCTGATCCTGGAGGCCGCCCTCGCTGTTGACGAGCTGATCCGCCAGCGTCGTGAGCTTGGTCATGGTGCCGTCAAAAGTGGCATAGTCCATGGAAGGCAGCGCGTCCATCGTGGCGCGCATCTCATCCTCGGTCATGTTGGCCCCGGCCAGCAGCTTCTCCGCCATGGCGGGATTGCCCAGCATGCCGACGACGGCGGTCTTGGTGCCTTCGGCGAGCTGCTGCTGCCCGCCCGCGACGGCCTGGGGCACGCCGGTGAGCTGCTCCAGCATGGCGTTCTGCTGCGTCAGGGATTCCCGGGTCTGTCCGCCAAGGGCGGCTTCGATCTGGGAGATCCCGGCGTTGACCATGGCAAGCTGGGACTCCAGCTCCGTGGTATCCTGGCCGGCGGCTTTCATCTGCTCGATCGCGGCCTCAAGCTGAGCCTTCTGCTCCTTCAGCTCGTCGAGCTGATCGCAGGCGGCAAGGCCCTGGGCCACGGTTTCCTTGGTCTGTGCGATGGCGCTGTCATAGATCTGCGCGTTCTCGGCGGAGGGATCCGGGAGCGTGGTGCCCTGGGCAGCGGCAGCCTGCTGGAAAGCACGGAGTCCGTTGTAGCCCTGCTCCCAGGAGGCAAAGCCGTTTTCCAGCGTTCCGAGGCCTTCAAGGAGGGCCTTGGCCTGCTCCAGCGCGGCGACGCCCGCCTGGTATTCGCCTTCCTTTTCGTTCAGGGTCTTGCGCCCTTCTTCCAGCTTGACGCCGGCGTCGGCCAGCTTCTTCGCGCCCTCATCATAGGCTTTCTGGCCTTCCTCCAGCTTTTTTACGCCTTCCTCGTACTCGGCGGTCTTCTCTTCCAGGGTCTTCACGCCTTCCTCGTAGGCAGTCTGACCCTCTTCCAGCGCCTTCGCGCCTTCCTCGAGCTGCACCTGTCCTTCCGCATAGGCGATTTTGCCTTCTTCCAGGGCTACGCGTCCATCCAGGTAGGCCTGCTCGTTCTCCTTGAGCTGGTTCAGACCGTCCTCCAGCTGGCCGATGCTGTCCCCGCCGCCGGAGACAAGCTCCCAATATGTTTTACTGCTTAGCGCGTCCTTTATGGCGAGTCCTCCGCCAACAAGACCGAACACGGCAGCAGCGATCAAAACCACGCTCAAAACCTTTGCTGCTTTTCTCATCTCTTACCTCCTGATACTGATTATATGATGGCGAAAAGCCAAAAAACTTTTCGCCGCGCCGCTTTGCGGCGCAGCAAAACAGCACGGCTTTTTTGCCATATTTTCATTGCAATAAGCATCGGTCGATCGATTTCACCATCCGATGATCATTATACCTGATTCTTGTGAGCTTTGCTTTCAAATATCATTTCTATTTTAATGTTTTTCTGCTCAAAATGCAAGAGTAATTCCCGGCATCAAATTTATTTATGCACTATCAACAGAATCATGGACCTCAGACTGTGGAATTGGGCAAGAGCGCTTATTTTTCTTGCAAACGCTCCCAAGTGGAATTATAATGATTATATGATGGCGAAAAGCCAAAAAGCTTTTCGCCGCGCCGCTTTGCGGCGCAGCAAAACAGCACGGCTGTTTTGCCATATATTCATTGCAATGAGCATCGGGCGAATGATTCAAAGAATCATTCGCTGCCAAACCTGTCGTTTGGCAGCGAAATCAATCGAATCCTCTATTGATTTCGCCATCCGATGATCATTATAATAATACCATCATCCTATCAATAAAGGAGCGAGGAGTATGGAAGAAGCCCTGCGCCGCGATGTGGAGCGGTTTGTGGAAGAAAACACGGAGGCGATTTTCCGGGATATTGGCCGCCTTGTGGCGATCAACAGCGTGGAGGGGAAGCCGGAGCCTGGCGCGCCCTTCGGGGCCGGCCCCAAGGCCGCGCTGGAGCTGGGACTGCGGATCGCAGAGGAGCTGGGTCTGAAGGCGGTGAATTGCGCGGATAAGATCGGCTATGGACAGGTGGGAGAAGGGCCGGAGGAACGCTACCTTGCCACCATTACCCATCTGGACGTGGTGCCCACCGGGGACGGTTGGGAGCACGACCCCTTCACCATGCGGGAGCGGGAGGGCTGGATCATCGGCCGCGGCGTCATGGACGACAAGGGCCCCAGCGTGCTCTGCCTCTACGCTCTCAAGTACATCAAGGAGAGGAACATCCCCCTTAAATACCCCATCCGCGCCTTGCTTGGCGCAAACGAGGAATCCGGCATGGGAGATGTGGAATACTATCTGGCGAACTATCCGGCCCCGCTTTTCTGCTTCAGTCCGGATGCCAATTTCCCTCTCTGCAACGGAGAAAAGGGAATCTACCACGGCCGCATCCTCTTCCGCCTCCCCTTGGGCAACATTGTGGACATGCGCGGAGGCATCGTCGCCAACGCCATCCCGGACAAGGCGGAAGCCACGGTGAAGGCGGCCCGGCTGGAGAATGCCGAGCGGGTGACGGCGCGGGAGCTGGAGCCGGGACTTTGGAAGGTGACCACCACCGGCGTCGGCGGGCATGCGTCGCTTCCCGAAGGTACGGTCAACGCCATCGGCGTTTTGGTGGATTACCTGCTGAAAAACGGCGTCTGCGACGAGAATGAGACGCGGATGCTCTCCCTGCTGCAGCGCCTGCACTGTGCTTCGGACGGCAGCGGTCTGGGCGTTCAGGCGGATGACGGGCTCTTTGAGCCGCTGACCATCATCGGCGGCGTGATCGGCATAGAGGACGGAAGGCTGTTCCAAACGCTGGACAGCCGGTATCCCACCAACACCAGTGGCGCCAAAATCGCCGCCGCGATCCGGGCTTTGGCCGGTGACATGGCCGAGGTTACGGTGGATCGGGACGCGGAGCCCTTCTATATGAGCCTGGACGATCCCGCGGTGCAGGTCTGCATCAATGCCTACAACGACGTGACCGGCGAGAACGCCAAGCCCTATACCATCGGCGGCGGCACCTACGCCCGGGACTTCCCCCACGCGGTCTCCTTCGGGCCGGAGCATCCGGAGCGCCCCATGCCGGCTTTCGCCGGGCCCATCCATGGCGTGGACGAGGCCGCCAGCAAGGAATATCTGCTGGAGGCGCTCAAGGTCTATATCCTGGCCCTTCTGGAGCTGGAGAAGCTGGACTTCTGATCGAAAGACCGACGCCCTGCCCGGCGGGGGAGCAACAAAAAAATACCAGTCGAACCAATTGGTTCGGCTGGTATTTTTTCTGCGCGGATGCGTGCGAAAAATCAGAGCTTGCCGGCCTGCTTGCCCAGGAAGTACTCACGCAGACGGGACGCCAACAGCGTAAGCGGAATGAGGATGAGCAGATACAGGAGCATGGGGATCACCGCCCGGACGCTGAAGGATGCGTTCAAATAATAGCCGGTGGGAAGCAGACGCCGCAGGGGCAGAAACAAGTTCAAGTTAAGGAAAATGGGGCAAAGGATCAAAACCGCGATCGCAATGACCGGGATCAGCGCACCGTAGTGCTCTTCCCGCGGGCAGAGACAACGGATGAACTCGCAGAACAGGGCTGCGGCGGGCAGGTACAGCAGTATGATAGTCAGCTCGTGCCAGAAGGGAAGGGAAGTCCCGGACAGCGCCAGAGCGGCCAGAACCGCAAGGGCGGCGGGAACCATCGCCGTAATATGGCAGAGCACCGGCAGCAGACGCCGCTTTCCCGGTGAGAGCCAGACGAAGCTTTCCTCCCGCTCCTCCCGGTAGCAGTACATGCCGGAGGCAAGGCCGCAAAGCAACAGCAGCAGGGCGAGGATGCCCCGCACCGGCGCGACAACATAGCTCTCGTCAGTCGTAACCTCGGTGCCGTCGTTGTAGGCGAAGGTCAGGATTTCGTCCGAAAATTCGTTGCTGTTGTAATAGGCCTCCAGGACGGCGTCCTCCTCGTCCCCGACCTTCAGATCGTTCCGGACAAAGCTGCTGAACAGGCGGAAGGACACATCCGGGTAAAGAGCCATGAACAGCTTTTCCCGGGCAATCTTTAGAAAAACGCTATCCGCTTTCCCGACGACGGTAATGATTTCGCCGCTGCCGTAGCGGACAAAGCGATCCAGACGGGCGCTCAGATCGGCGGGGAAGATCCAGGCGGCGTCAACTTTGCCGGCGCGCACCGCTTCCCGGGCCTCATCGGCGCTTTCCGCCGTAACAAAGTTCATGATAGTATCGGAATTCATCAGCCGATCCACCGTGGAGCTGGCAGCCGGATCCTCCGGATCCTCCATGCAGAGGGCGATGGTGATGACGCCGCTGCTCTCCTGAGAAAAGAGCATGACGGCCAGGGCGAACAGCGGGATCAGCAGCAGGACAGCCAGATAGGCGGGCCGACGGATAAGACGCTTGGTCAAAAGCGCATACCACAAGAAAAACCGGCGAATGGCAGTCATCATCCGGCCCTCCTTTCACGCCCGGTTCCTGTGCTCGCGTACCAACAGGGAGAGCACGAGGAACAGGACGAAGAAACCGCAGATCCACAGAAAAGCCCCACGATCTGGCGTACCGAGTAGCATCGCCTGCAGATACCGCATAGATACTCCGGCGGGCAGACAAGCGCCAAAACGCTGCATCCCCTCGGGGAAAAAGGAGGAAGGATAGAAGCAACCGGCGAGGTAGCCCTGTACCGCTGCGTTCAGAAACTGCAGCAGGATACCGCTGACGGTGCTGTTGGCCAACTCATACAGCAGGAAGGAAAGGGCGCACAGCATCAGTGCCGGAGGAAGCGCGCCAAGCGCCAGCTTCAGCCGGGATGCTGCGGGGAACTGAAGCTCCGGGATCACGACCTGAAAACGCCTCAGCAGGATTCCGCCCAGCAACACAGCCGCCAGAAGGGCAAAGAGCAGCAGAAACACATAGCTGATAAACTCACAAAGCACCTGTCTGGAGGAACGGAGCCCCTCGGACTGCAGAATTTGCCCCAGCTCCCGGGAACGCCGGGAGAAAAAGGGACAGCAGCTGACAGCCCAGAGCATGATGAACAGCAGAGAAATGCCGCAGAGGTAATAGCCCAGATAGGAGATGACGTTCTCGACCTCGATGTCCTCCATCACGTAGAGTCGTTCCCGATCCAGGAAAAGCGCGGCGTAACGCATGAGCACGGAATCGCCGGCGCTATACATATTAACACCGGAGACATTGTCGTGGACGTAGTTCTGCACCCCGTATACGGAGTTCTCGGTTTTCAGCGCCATACTGGAGATGGAGCGTGCGAACTCGCGCATCAGTTGTGAGCCCACGTCAGAGCCTCCCACATTGGAGACGTATGTGAGCGGACGGTGCTCGCCGCGGGAGAGCGCGTCGGCGAAGCCCTCGGGCACCAGAACGTATCCCCCGATCTTTCCGCGACGCAATTCGCTGTCGGCAAGATCCGGATCCATGACCTCCAGACTGATGGAAAAGCGCGACGAATCCAGCGTCTTCAAAAGCATCAAACCGTCGGAAATCATCGGATCATCCTGATCGCCGACGACACCGACGCGTACAATAGTCTGAGACGCATCTTCTTTATTCAGATTGGACAGCATCAGCGCTGCCAGAGAAGCAAAAACAGTCAACAGCAGCGTGACGGCCAGCATCTGAGGCGCAAGCTTTGCCGCACGCTTGAGCTGCAGACCGAAATAAGCACGAAATTGTCTCATGAGCGATTCAGATCCCGGATCAGGCCGCGCAGCTCCCCGCCGTAGGAATAGGGCTCCAGCACACCTCCCCGCAGCATGAACAGACGGTTGCACATGCTCAGCTCCCACTGATCGTGGGTCACCAGCACCAGCAGACCGCCTGCCTTGCGGAAACTGTCAAAATAATCCAGAATACTCTCCTTGCAGACAAGATCCAACGCGGCGGTGGGCTCGTCCAGCAGCAGCACCTCCGGATCGTTGGCGATGGCGCAGCCGATACTCAGACGCTTGCGCATACCGCCGGAGAGCCGGGAGGCGCTGGTCTGCAGGAACTCATGCACGCCGAGCTGGCGGAGCACTCCCTCAGAGAGGGAGCGCTCCAGTTCCTGGGAATCATACCAGAGCCGCAGATTGTCCATGGCGCTTAGTTCTTCGATCAAGGGCGTCCCCTGGGGGATATAGGCCACCTTCTGGGAACGGAGGGAGGCGTTTTTCAGCAGGTTTTTGCCCTGCCAGAGAAAACGCCCCTCATTCGCCTTCAGGACGCCCGCCATGACGCGGAGCAGCGTGGACTTTCCGGTGCCGTTGGTGCCGAGGATCCCGACACATTCGCCCTTGTCGGCTTCAAAACTGACGCCGTTGAGTACTTGTTTCCGTCCGTATCGCTTTTTGATGTTTTCAACCTGAAGATCCATATCGATCAATTACATCAAACCGGAAGAGAGCAGGCTGAGAATGGCGGCGGGAACGCCGGCCTTCTGGAGCCGCTCCATCAGGGTGCTGAGCGCCTGGCTGGGATTGATGGTGCCGATGAAGTCGTTGGAATCGTCAACAACATTTCCGGGAATACGCAGATCGAAAGCGCCGGTCTCGCTCTGCTGGATAGAGAGGATGAGCGCATCCTTGCCGCTGACGCGGAGGGAGAGGGAGGCGTCGATCTTGCCGTCCTTGCTGTTGTTCACGAAAGCGAGGCTTGCGCTGCGAACCAGGTTCTGCAGAGGCTGGGGCGCGTAGGAGAGCTCCTCTTCGATGAGCAGCTCCACGATCTGCGTGCTGGGGGTGAACTCGATCTCGCCAAGGAAGCCGTCCTTGCCGACATTGCCGTTCACGCTGAGGACGCCAACATCCCAGCTGTTGTTGTCGACACTGCCGTTGAAGTCGCTGTTGTTGAGAACGGTGATGTTGAAGCTGCCGCTGAGGTCGCCGGAGGCAGTGTACTTGCCGCTGCCCTCGACGGTGAAGACGGTCTCGTAATTGTAGTAGTAATCGTCGGATTTGCTGCTGTTGTAAGAGCAGATCTGCAGCTCGACGCCCAGCTTCTCGCCGTCCAGGGCAGTCAGCGCGGCAATCTTGGCCTGGACTTCGCCCTGGTCGTCAAGACCCTCGATCACACGGCCGAGAACCTTGCCGGTCTCGTCGATGTAGACCTTCATGTTGACGGAGACGCCCACGTCCTCGGGGGTCGCGTCCTTGATGTCGTTCTGGTACTCTTCGATCTGAGAGAGGTAGTCATTGTGGAAATCCGCCTCGGTGCCGCTGTATTCGTTGCTGAGACGGTACATCGTGTAGACGAGCTTTTCAAGCTGGGCATCGGAGCGCGCGGCCTCCAGCGCGTCGCCGGCGATCTTCAGCATGGTTTCCCCATCCACGACAACGTCGGCAATGTTGCAGCTGCAGGTGACGCCGCCGGCGCTGAGACTACCGCTCTCCACGGTGACGTTTTCCACATCCTTGATGGCCAGGGTCAGGTAACGCTCCAGGATCTCGGTCATGGCCTTTGCGTCGAGGGTGCCCTCGGAGAGCAGCGCCATGATCTCATCATAATCCATGCCGCGGGAAGAGAAGGAGCCGCGCATCGCCTCTTCCAAATTCAAGGAAAGGTAGGTGTCGGAAAACTCGGGCAGGCCAACGTAGAGCATCTGATCTTCAGGGTTCATCGCCAGATCGGCGGTGGCCAGATCCGTCTCGTTGAGCTGGAGGGTGACCTTGCCGCCAATAAGCTTGCCGTCGCTGCCGAGCAGCATTTTCAGACCGAGGCTCTTGAGCCAGCTCATATCGACGCCGATGCTCTGCGTGATGAGATCCAGCAGATCCTGGTTCAGGGCTTTCTGATCCAAGGTGAGGCGAAGATTCGTCTGAGTGTAAGCTTCGGTCGTTCCGTCGATGGCAGTGGTCTGGGCTCCGGCGCAGAAGGCGAGGAGTCCTTCAAAATAACGCTGCTCAACCGCATGGTAGTACTCTGCCGGGCTGGCGAAGTCCTCAACACGGAGGGGCTCGGCGGCCTCTGCTTCGGCTTCGCCGGCTTCTTCGGGCGTGCCTCCGCAGGAGGCAAGGGCGAAGACCATGGCCAGTGCCAGGAGTACGGCGAGAATTCTGTTCCAATTCTTCATAGTGTTATCTCCTTCCTGTTTTTTTGTTTGTTTTTTTACGCTTTTTGTCCTCGTTTGTCGATCGAAAACGGACAGAGGGTCCCAAAGGGAGGAACACTGTGCCGCGTTTCGGGCAGGATATCTCCGGGAAAGGGATGCGCGTTGTCAGCCCGGAAGGTGCTGCTGCGGCCGAAATCCGCAACTTCCTACATTATCAGATTATATCATACTCCATGTGGCAATACAAGCAGATTTGAATCAGATGCCGCATGTTTTTGTTTGCGCCGCATAGCTTGTTTTTACATTGACAAAAACGAAAAAAACAAGTATACTAACAAACAGTTTATTCGTTATCGTGGGGTGAGTATCACCTCAACGTCAGAAAGGAGGTCAACCGGTGAAGAGACTGCATTATTTGCGCTGCTCGCTTGCTTTCGCGCTGGTATTGACGCTCCTTTTCTGCTCTTTTCCTGCGCAGGCACATGCAGTTTATGTGCGGGAGTTCTTTGATTCGGAGAAGCCGAGCCCGAGCCTCACGGAGGAGGAGCGGGAGGAAAATCTGCGGATCATCGCGGATTTCCTGCGGGACGAAATGGGCCTGAACGCCGCATCCGCTTCCGCTGTCATCGCGAATATTTCCCGGGAGTGCAGCTTCGATCCCCGAGCGGTGGACGAGGGACGGGAGTTTTTCGGAATCTGCCAGTGGAGCAAGTCCCGGTGGGTTAATTATACCTTCTTCTGCCTGGAGAATAAGCTGGACGGCGGCAGTTTGGATTCCCAGCTCCGGTTTTTACAGTATGAGCTGGAGCATGATTATACCTTCCTGCTGAATATCCTGCTGGACTGCGAGAACTCAGAGGACGGGGCCCTGTATGCGCAGTGGTGCTTCTGCCAGTATTTTGAGGCGCCCACGGATCTGGACGGAGAGCAAATGGTTCGCGCGCTGCTGGTGTATGAGGTATACTGGCCTCTCCTTTCCGAAGGGGAACTTGCCCGCCCGGAGGCGTGATGCTCCGGTGCCAGGGCCAAATATGCCGCGCTGCTTTTCTGCGCTTCAGAATGAAATCGACGCCCCTTTCGGGCAAAATGGAGAGAGCGACATGATTCCAGATCGGATCCGCGCCGCTGTTCGGCTGGAGCCGGGAATGGAGCCGGATGCGGTCCTCGCCGCAATTGAAGAGCGTCTGGGACGCTGCCCGAGGCAGGTCTGGCGTCTGGGGGGAGGAAGAGTTCTCTCCCTGTGGATTGGCAGGGGAGAGCTGGAACTCATCCGGCAGATCCCCGGTGTGCGTTCTGCGCAAGAGGAGGGCAAATTTGCCCCGCCTCACCCGGCCCTCCCGAGGCGGGAGGAAAAATGATCCCTGCGGGAAGAATCGGAAACTGCATATAAAGTGGAGACACCTTATATAGAATTTCATCAAGGAGGAATGAAGCATGAGCAGGACTTGGAAATCCTTCCTGTCCTTGCTGCTGGTCGTCGCGATGGTGCTTTCCCTCGGCGTCAGCGGCTTCGCTCTCGAAGACGAAGAGATCGAAGCGGCTGAACCTGCGGAAGAGCCCGCCGAGGAGGTCGGCAGCACTGGTGTCGAGTTGACTTTTGAAAAGGTTGACAACGACATCATCTCCGAAAGGATCCCCTTCGCCCACGAGGCTGTGGAAGAAGAGGAGCCTCTCTACGCTGACGAAGATCTCGTCCGCGTCTCCATCGTGCTGAACGGCGCATCCGCGATTGACGCGGGGTATGCACCGGCCAGCGCCGGTTCCTATCGCGCCTCTCTGAAGGCTGAGCAGCAGGCCATGGCGGCGAAGATCTCCGCCGAGGCCCTTGACGGCGCTCAACTGGACGTCGTCTGGAACCTGACCCTGGCGGGCAATATGATCTCTGCGTATGTGCCCTACGGCAGCATCGAGAGCATCAAGAACGTCATGGGCGTTAAGGATGTTGTCCTCGAGATGCGGTACTTCCCCACCGAGGAAGAGACCGTTGATCCCGAGAACTACATTGCCACCGAGATGACCGGCGCCACCCGCGCCTGGAATCTGGGCTACACCGGCGCCGGCAGCAAGATCGCTGTGGTCGATACCGGCCTTGACACAGATCACCAGTCCTTCGATCCCGATGCTTTCCAGTTCGCCATCGACGAGCTGAATGAGACCCGCGAGGTTCCCATCCAGCTGATGACCAACGCCGACGTTGCCGTCGTATGGGATCAGCTCAATGCCGCCGCGTTCATCGGCAGCGCCGCCGACACCTACCTGAACGCGAAGGTCCCCTACGCGGTGAACTACGTGGACATGGATCTGGATGTGACCCATGATAACGATACCCAGGGTGAGCACGGCTCTCACGTTGCCGGCATCGCCGCGGCCAACAAGTACATCCCTGGCGGCGACGGCTATGTCAACGCGCTTGACACCGTCATGACCCAGGGCGAGGCTCCCGACGCCCAGCTGTTGATCATGAAGGTCTTTGGCAAGGGCGGCGGCGCTTACGACTCGGACTACATGGCTGCTGTGGAAGACGCCATGACCATGGGCTGCGACGCGGTGAACCTGTCTCTGGGCTCCGCTGTCGCCGGTTACACGGTGAATAACGAGTATGCCGAGACCCTGGACAAGCTGACGCAGTTCGGCCTGGTGTGGGCCAACTCCGCCGGCAACAACTACAGCTGGACGCAGTTCTCCTTCGGCCCCAACGGTCTGTATGAGGACGACGTGAACTTCCATACCGGCGGCTCTCCCGCCACCTATTCCAACACGCTGTCCGTGGCTTCCGTGGACAACACCACCGGCTCTCTGGCGGTTCCCATGGAGCTGCTCGACGGCACGAAGATCACCTTCTCTGAGAACTTCGGCTACGGCAACGAGCCCATCAGCACCATTGCCGGTGAGCACACCTACATCATGATCCTCCGCGCAGGCGAGGAAGCGGCCGACTTCGGCGCTCTCGGCCCTGAGATCCTGGAGGGCAAGATCGCTGTGGCCTGGCGTGGCAGCAGTTCCTTCTATGTGAAGGCGAATGCGGCGGTCGCCAACGGCGCCATTGCCACCATCGTGGCCAACAACCAGGCCGGCGTCATCAACATGAACCTGACCGGCTACACCTATTCCGCCCCTGCCGTCTCCATCCTGCAGAACGACGGCTATACCATGCTGTATGCGGGCGAGTACAAGCAGGCCAACGGCGTCGCCTACATTGAAGGCACCATCATTATCCCCGAGGGCGTGGCCAACGACACCGAGTCCGCCTTCCAGCAGATGAGCTCCTTCAGCTCCTGGGGCGGCAACGGCGCTCTCACCATGAAGCCCGAAATCACCGCGCCCGGCGGCAATATCTGGTCCGTCAACGGCCTGGATTCTCCTGACGGCTATGAGATCATGTCCGGTACCTCCATGGCGTCTCCTCAGGTCGCCGGCCTGGTCGCCGTCCTGAAGCAGTACATCCGCGAGTCCGGCCTGGCGGAGAAATTCCCCGGCCTGACGGAGCGTGCCATTGCCCAGTCTCTGCTGATGTCCACCGCTGTTCCTCTGCGTGAGGCGGCCACCGGCAACTACTGGTCCATCCTGAAGCAAGGCTCCGGCCTGGCCAACGCCAACAATGCCATCACCGCCCGTGCGCTGATCCAGGTTGGCGCTGTTCCCGAAACTGCCCCCGCCTCTGCCGTCAACGCCATCAACGACGGCAAGGTCAAGGTGGAAGTGGGCGAGGTCGACGGCGGCTTTACCACCACCTTCGTGGTGACCAACTTCTCCGAGGAGGACATGTCTCTGTACCTCAACGGCGAGTTCTTCACCCAGTGGGTCTCCGGCGGCAAGCGTACCGAGTACGTTACCCCCATCAATGCGAGCATTTACTGGACTGTCAACGGTGAGCCCTACCGTCCCGCCAGCCTCATGCTCGACTTCAACAACGACGGCGTTTCCAACGCGATGGATGCGCAGACCCTGCTGCAGTGGTGCGCGGATCCCAACACCGAGATCTACAACCTGGAGTATGCCGATCTGGATGAAGACGGCAATGTGGACACCCACGACGCCAAGATCGCTTTTGAGACCCTGAACGGCGCCTCTGTGGAGCTTGCTGCCGGCGAGGCTGCTGTCGTCACCGCTTCTGTCTCCTATGACATGAGCGAGTACGACGAGATCAACGGCAACTACATCGAGGGCTTCCTCTTCGTCCGCGAGGGCGAGACCAACGACGGCGCCCTGGGTGTGGAGCATTCCATCCCTGTCTTCGGCTTCAACGGCAATTTCTCTGACGCCTCCATGTTTGACCGTGGCTCCTATCTGGAGTACACCTACGGATTCGGTGACGGCGATCCCGAGACCTACGTCGATCCGTACATGGCTGTCGCCCTGGGCGATTCCGCCTACGAGGTCGAGACCTTCCTCGTGCAGTATGCCGGCGAGAGCGGCGCCTACTACTTCGGCGGCAACCCGATGATTACGGACGAGACCTATATGCCCGAGCGCAACGCGCTGAACGCGGCCGACATGCTGGCCGGCGTCCGCTTTACGCAGATCCGTAATGCCGGCGCCTCCCGCTTCTTTGTCACTGACAAGTATGACCGTATTGTGCGCGGCTCCCAGATGCTGGGCGGCCCCTCCTACGCTGCCTACTACTCTCAGAGCCAGGGCGCTTGGCAGAACTCTTACAGCTCTGTCGGCTTGAATTACCTCCCCAGAAACGTGAAGGAAGACGACGAGCTGACCGCCCATTACCAGCTGGCGCTGGAGTATTACGTCAATGAGGACGGCTCCGTCCGCTGGGACGATCTGGGCGACGGCACAGAGATGTCAATCCCCTTTGTGATTGACAACACCGCTCCCGACATTGTCCAGGTTTACCGGAATACCAATGTTGCTCCCGATCCGGACGACTTTGAGCTGCCCGTCAACGACGAGGATGAGACGCCCATCTCTGACGAGCCCGTCGAGGAAGAGGAGCCCTACGACACCCTGGAGATCATTACCCACGATAACCAGTTCATCGCTGCGGTGGCCCTGTTCACCGATACCGGCGATTTCCTGGATGCCCAGGGCGCCGTGCAGGACACCATCCGCGGCAAGGAGGTTTACTACTCCTTCGATCTGCAGGAGCTCTTCGGAGAAGAGGATGTGTATCCCTACCTGCTGGTTCAGGTGTATGACTATGCCGCCAACCTCTCCACCTACAAGGTCAACTTTGAGGACGATCTGGAGACCGCTGAGGTCGAGTCTGTCACCGTGAATCCCGAGGAAGCTGTCATCATCGGCACCGGCAGCATCCGCCTGACCGCTGACGTGCGGCCTTGGGGCATTGACGACGCTGTGGAATGGTTCTCCACCGATGAAAGCATCGCGGTCGTCGACGAGAACGGCATCGTCACCGGCGTGTCCGAGGGCGTTGTCACCATCGTTGCCGTATCCCTGCTGAATCCCGAGATCTATGGCACCAGCGAGGTCACGGTCAAGTTCATCGACAAGGATCTGAACGGCATCGTCTGGGACGAGAACGGCGAGGTCTGGTTCGCAGGCTTCAATCTGAAGTCGCTGCCCGAGTACACCGTTCTGAACGAGTCCAACCTGCGTCTGCCCTTGACCTCTGCTGTGTATGACGCGGATGGAACCTTGTATGCCGCATCCTTCAACAACGACGAAACGAGCCTTTACACCGTCGATACCAACAGCTGGACGGTGGAAGAGGTTGGGGTCGCTTCCTTCCCGTATGTGGATATTACCTGCTCTCCCAGCCTGGGCGAAGATTACATGATCGCCTGCTATGGCACCTATATCCTTGTGATCGACAAGAACACGGGCAGCTATGCGGGTTACTTCTCCATGAGCTCCTACACCGGCGGAAACGACATTGTTGGTATCACCTATGCAGAGAGCTTCATGAATACCTACTACAACCTGCCGGTCGACTGGATTTACTTTATTGACTCAGCCGGCAACCTGTATGAGACCGGCCTGATCAACTATTACGGATCCTTCAACCGCTTCAGCGTATATAACGACGGCAACCTCGGCTTCAGCTGCGATCTGTATTACTGGCAATCCCTGTACTATGACGGATCCAACCTCTTCTGGAGCTGCTTCAACCAGAGCGCCAACAAGGTCGATATGATCATGGTCGACTTCTCCGATGGCGGCGTCTACAACACCGGCTCCTTCGCGGACGGTGTGTGGCCCGTCGGCGGTCTGTTTGAGAACGGCATCGTGATCGGCGAGTATGTGGAGAGCATCCACAGCGAGGAGCAGGTTGCTGCCGCTGCCGAGACCGACGTCATTTATCCCACGCTGCTGACCGAAACGCCGGAGCCCGATGATGAGCCCATCGAGGAAGAGCCCGTTGACGACGGCGAGGCTGTTGCCGGCGGCCTGGACTTTGCCCGCGTGAACCTGCCCGGCGACGCCGATCAGGAGAAGATCGAGACCGAAGTGGTCGTCTACGTCACTGCTGACGAGCTTACCACCAACGGCAAGATCGTTGTGGACTTTGATCCCACCACCGTGACGCTGCTCGATGCGATCCCCTCTGTCCAGTATCAGGGCGTGTACGATCGCGCCGACGAGCTTGGACACTATGTCCTGGCCTGGGTCGACCTGAACGGCGTTCCCGCCGACGAGGTCATCCTGACCCTGAAGTTCAGCACCGACAGCGTCGGAACCGTGTCCCTCACCACCTATGAGGTGAACGAGCGCGACGCGGATGCGGACGAAACCCTGCCTCGCGAGGAGCTGGTCTTCCTCGGTTCTACTGCAGTTCCCGCGGATCACGAGCATGCTTACGAGTTGGCACACTGGAATTGGGCTGAGGACTTCAGCTCTGCTGCCGCCGTGTTCACCTGCCCGCAGGACGGCGCCTCCAAGAGCTACGAGGCCGAGATCACGGTTGAGTCTGTGGACGCCACCTGCACCGAGCCCGGTACCATCACCTACACCGCCACCGTTGAGGTGGACGGCGTGACCTACACCGACGTGCAGACCGAGGAGATCCCCGCCCCCGGCCACAATTACGGCGAGCCCACCTGGCATTGGGAGGAAGCGGAGGAAGGCTTCACCGTCACGGCGACCTTCGCCTGCGTCCGCTGCGACGATGAGCAGGTTGTTGAGGCTGATGTGACCGCCGAGACCACCGAGCCCACCTGCACCGAGACTGGTGTGACCACCTACACCGCCACTGCCGAGTTCGAGGGCGAAACCTACACGGATACCAATGTGGTTCCCATCAATGCCCTTGGCCACGATTGGGGCGAGCCCACCTGGACCTGGGAGGGCTACATCGCTGCGACTGCGGAGTTCGTCTGCGCGCGCGACGAAGAGCACACCGCCACTATCGAGGCTGAGATCACCAATGTGGTCAACGAGGACGGCAGCATCACCTTCACGGCCACCGCTGAGCTGGAGGGCGAGACCTACACCGATACCAAGACCGCTCCTGTGGGCGGCAACGTCTACGGCGACACTCTGGTCATCGGCGAGAAGTTCGCCGCCAAGGCTTACCTGTTCCTGTCTGACGAGATCCTGGCCGACGCCGACGCTTACGCCACCGTCAACGGCGTCAAGATCCTGGTGAAGGACGCCGGCAAGCTGAAGGTCAGCAAGGGCGTGTACGCCTACAGCTTCGACTTCAACCTTGGACCCAAGATGTTCAACGACGAAATCAACGTCAAACTCTTCAACGGCGCCGACGAGGAAGTCGTCATTCTGGACAAGGACGGCAGCTACCTGCCCAACGGTTACACCTTCACCGCGCAGGGCTACATCGACCGGGTGATTGCCAACTCCACCAACGAGAAGCTGGTTGCCACCATGGTTGCGCTGAACGACTTTGGCCACTATGCCCAGGTGTACTACAAGTACAACCAGAATCAGATGGCCGAGCTTCTTGGCGACATCAGCGGCGTCAACGCTGAGGATCTGGCCAGCTACGAGGGCAAGGTCATCTCGGTGAACGAGGAAGTCCTCAGCTATGTGGGCTCCTCCGTGCTGCTGCAGAACGAGCTGAAGATCCGCCAGTACTTCACGCTGGCCGAGGGCGTCGATCTGAGCACCCTGACCTTCAAGATCAACGGCTCCAAGGTTACCCCGTCTGAGAAGAACGGCATGATCTTTATCGAGAGCAAGAACATCCCCGCCAAGAACCTGGATGTGGCCTACAAGTTCGTCGTCACCGATCAGAACGGCAGCGTGGTCTACAAGGGCGAATACAGCGCCTTCAGCTATGTGCTGAACGTCCTGAACAAGAGCGACGACGCGAATCTGATCAACCTGGTCAAGTCCATGGTCGTCTACAACCAGACCGCGAAGGAATACTTTGCCAAGTAAAGAGGGGATCGACATGAAGAAAGCATACCAGAACCCGGAATTGAAGATCGTCCTGCTGGGACAGGCCGATGTGATCGTCACCAGTGACAACAGCCCCGGCGGTGACGATGATGAGCTTCCCATTTACTGAGCCATGAAACGCAAAACCCTTTGGATTATTCTTGCAATCCTTGCGGTAGCGGCGATCATTCTCATGATCGCCCTGCCCAAGGGGGACAGCAAAACGGATCAGGAGCCCAAATCCACGGATAACAGGGAGCCGGACGGAGGCTCTCCTTCGAACGATGCTTCCAAGGAAGAGCAGAGCTCTTCGGACAAGGATTCGGATGATAAGCCTGTTGACGGAGAACTGCCGATGGACAGCTCTGTCAACTACGGAGAGGAAAACTCCGGCAGCGAGGAGGATCATTCGGACGTGGGCGGATCGGAAGACCCCGGCGAGACGTCTGAGGAGAGCGACGTGGACGAGGATGAACTTCCGATCATTCCCTGACGCGCCTGATCCCCTTTGGTGCAGCCTTTCGGCTGCTCTGGGGAACTAAACAAGCAGACACTCTGAAATGCCGCTGCGCATTTCAGGGTGTCTGTGTTTTTTGTGAAAAGTACCCCTCCTCCAAGGGCAAGCCGGCCCTTCTTCATCTTCGCGGTTTTCCGTACAGCCCGTTTGAAACCATTATGCATTTGAAGGCGGAAAGAGCACCTCCCAATTGCGGGCCCGAATTCGCCGCGGAAAAAGAAATCATATTTCCATAAGCTTCTACTTGACAAGCCGGATTCTCTGGTGTATATTTCAAAATGTAAATGTTCCGTTCAGTTATGTCGACTTTGTAACCAAACGGAAACAAGCTGTTACATCTCGGATGAACGGCAATGCTGATGCGTTCCCCAATACGCGGGCAGAAAAGTGGAGGCAAGCAAGATGAAAAAGATGTATGAGATCCCCGAAATCAAGGTCACCATTCTGGATCGTTTCGACGTGATCGTTACCAGCGACAACAGCCCCGGCGGCGACGACGACGAGCTCCCCATCTACTGAGAATCGGTGAAAAGAAGAACTCTTTGGTTTCTGCTGGCACTGATCGTGGTTGTGGCGTTCATTCTGATCGCCCTCCACGGCGGTGCTGCGGACGGCTGGAAAGCTTCGGATGACTCTGAGGCTGCGCCATCCGATGAACCTGAACCCACGCACGCGGAGGCGGAATCTGACACGGATTCGGATATCCCGCTGGATGAGAATGAGCTTCCGATTATTCCTGCGTAAAAAAGAATAAGCCTGCGCCGAAGGGTGCTTGGTTTTTGTGCGCATTTTGCGCGAATGACCGTCTGATTACTTGTTGATCAGGCGGTTTTTCTTGTTCCTGCGCAGGCGCTTTAAAAGGTGTGTAATCCGGATTCAGAAACGGCCTTTCTCCACCGGATTTCCTTGCTTTTCAAGAGACGATGCATTATACTGACACTGTACTGAAAAAAAGAGCCTCATAATAAGAAGGGGGGACCCTGCCGAGGACGGCAGCGTGCCGGGAAAAGACCGATATGAAAGGAGCATATGCGATGAAAACTGTTCTGGTTGCAATGAATCTTGAGCCATACCACCGGCAAAAGCTGGAGCGGGCTGCCCCTGCCTGCCGTTTTGTCTACGCACCGGGGGATGAACTGAAGGAAGAGATGGTCCGCGGCGCGGATATCATCATCGGCAATCCGCCTCCCGCGTGGATCGGCGGCTCGGAGCGGCTGGAGCTGCTGCAGCTCTTTTCCGCCGGAGCGGATCCCTATATCAAGCCGGGGGTTCTGGCGCCCGGCACCAGGCTGACCAATGCGACCGGCGCGTACGGAAAGGCGGTATCCGAGCATGCCCTGGCCCTCACGCTGATGCTGCTGAAAAAGCTGTATCGCTACCGGGACTTTCAGCGGGAGCATAGCTGGAGGGATGCCGGGATGGTCACCTCGCTCTCCGACGCCACGGTTCTCGTGGTGGGTCTGGGCGATATCGGGCTGGCCTACGCCCGTCAGGTCAAAGCCCTGGGCGCGCGGGTCATCGGGGTGAAGCGCCGGCCGGGGGCTTGCCCGGAGGGCGTGGATGAGCTCTGGCTGACCGCGGAGCTGGATCGGGTGCTGCCCGAGGCGGATGTGATCTTCTCGATCCTGCCCGGGACGGCGGACACCTTCCATTTCTACACACGGGAGCGCTTCTCCCGGATGAAGCCCGGCGCCGTTTTCATCAACTGCGGCCGAGGCAGCGCCGTCGCCATGGACGTGCTGGCGGACGTTCTGCGGGAAGGGGAGATCGCGGCGGCCGCGGTGGATGTGACCGAGGTGGAGCCGCTGCCGGCGGACAGCCCTCTCTGGGAACTGGAAAACCTGATCATCACGCCCCACGTGGCCGGGAACTTCCATCTGGCGGATATCCGGGAGCAGGTGGTGGAGATCGCCGCGCAGAACCTGACGGCCCTTCTGGCGGGGGAGCCTCTGCGGAATGTGGTGGATTTCCGGACGGGATACAAGAAATAGTACTTTTTCGAAAAAAGGATGGTAAAACCAAGCTTGCTATGCTATACTGTAAATGATATCCTCTGCATGAGATCGGATAGGAGAGATAGAACATGAAGTGTCCGTTTTGCGGTTATACCGAGAGCAAGGTCATCGACTCCCGCCCTGCCGAGGAGGGCGCCACCATACGTCGCCGCCGGGAGTGTCTGGCTTGCCAAAAGCGTTTTACCACCTATGAGATCATTGAACGATTGCCCCTCGTGGTTGTGAAGCGCGACGGCAGCCGTCAGTCCTTTGACAAGGTCAAGCTCATCAACGGCATGGTGCGCGCCTGCGAGAAACGCCCCGTGCCCCTCCAGACGCTGGAGCAGATCGCGGATGACATCGAGCAGGAGCTGCAGAGCAATCTGGAACGCGAGATCAGCACGGTGGAAATCGGCGAGATGGTCATGAACCGTCTGAAAAACGTGGACGAGGTCGCCTATGTGCGCTTCGCCTCCGTCTACCGCAGCTTTAAGGACATCAACACCTTTATGGAGGAGCTTTCCAAGCTCCTGACGGAGAAGCAGTAAGCGCATACTAAACTCTAGTAGGAATCAGATGATCTTTGCGGCCGGATTTGTGCCAGACATTGTTGGCGGCCATGCAAATAGTTTTCCATGATTCGCTGCGGCCGCCGCCTCGCCTGATGCAAATCTGTCTCGTAAATCTTTGTCTTCATCTTATGAGAGTTTTGTATCAGAAAACCGTGCCCAGACTGGGGTGCTCCATCTGGTTTGCGCTCTCCAAATGGCCGCGCAGCAGGCGCAGCGCGGCGGGCCAGCCGGGGTCTTCCTGAAGCAGGGCCTGCTCGAGACCGGCAAAGCCGTCCTGGATGCCGTCCAGATCCGGGTGTCGGAAAAAGACCTGGACATATGCTTCCTGCTGCTTCCAGCAGCGCCTGCCGTCCTCCAGACAGCGGAGCGCCGTTTCATAGTCACCTTGCCGGGCGGCCTGTTCCGCCCGGCGAAGACTGTATTCCACGGATTCCAGCAGATGATCCGCCGTGCGCAGATTCCACACCGCGCCAAGGATCAACAGCAGCAGCAGGATCGCTGCGGCGATTTCCCGTTTCAAGGCTTCGCCTCCTTGGCTGCGAAATATACCCGGCCTTCCCGGGTGGAGGTCAGAAGGAAGACTTCTCCGGGGGCGGAGGCGCCGTGCGCCTTCAGCTGCTTGTCCAGCCAGACCCGGTCGAAGCCCAGATGGCGGAGGTTTGCTTCCAGCACATGTCCGTCGCTGATGAGGATGCTGGGATAACCGCCCGCGCCGGGATCCAGCTTGAGCTGCGCCGCCGTGGCGGGCTGCTCGCCGGGGAAGAGGATCACATTGAGCTTGCCGTTGGTTTCCAGGATCCCGTATTCGATGGTGCTCAGATCCGTGACGCCCTGTCCGCGCAGCTCCTGCATCAGCTCGTCGATGGTGAAGCGGTTGCGGAACATCTCATTTTGGAGGATCTGTCCGCGGACGATCAGCAGACTTGGCTTGCCGAAGATCAGACTCCGCAGGCGGACGCTCCGCAGACTGAGCCCCGCGATGATCACCTCACAGCAAAACAGCACCAGGATGGGGATGAGGCCGTTGATCAGCGGGATCCCCATGTCCTGCAGCGGGTGAGACGCCAGATCCGCGATCAGCGCCGCAAGGACGAATTCGGAGAGCTCCATCTCGCCCAATTGCCGCTTTCCAAGCAGCCGCATGGCGAGCAGGAGCGCAAAGTAAATGATCAGCGTACGGATCAAGACAATGGCCATAAGCTTCCCTCCCGCTTTAGTATGTCCGGAAGGGAGGCTCGTTATTGGGGGGATCGACATGAGAACCGTGATTTGTGACAGCAGCCTGTGCTGTCGCCTCGCGGCGGAGCAGATCCGGGATCTGCTCCGGGAAAAGCCGGACGCCGTGCTGGCGCTGGCGGCGGGGCGCAGTACGGCTCCGGTCTTCGGGGAATTGGAAAGACTGTGCGCCGCCGGGGAGCTCCATATGCGCAGGGCACGGGTATTTGCGGCCGCCGAGCTTGACGGCGCGCCGGAGGGAATGAGCATCCGGGCCGCGCTGGAACGGGAGCTGCTGGAAAAGACAGACCTGGCGCCGGAAAACTGCCGCTTCCTTTCGGCCGAGACAGCCGAGGGCTATGACGCGGCCATCCGGGAGGCCGGAGGGCTGGATCTTGCGCTTCTGGGCCTGGGCGACAACGCCCATGTGGGCTACAATGAGCCGGCTACGCCCTTTGACTCCCGCACGCACCGCCAAAAGCTCACCGACGCCACCCGCAGGCAGCTTGCGGCGTCCTTTGGGGCGCCGGAGGAAGTTCCCGCATATGCCTGGACCATGGGGATCAAGACCCTGGTGGAGGCGCGGAGGATCCTGGTGCTGGCCTTCGGAGAGGAGAAGGCGAAGCCAGCCTTTCAGATGCTCTATGCCCGCACGGACAGCGCCGTGCCGGCGGCATTTCTGCAGCTTTCCCCGGATGTGACCGTCTATCTGGACGAGGCCGCCGCGGCGAAGCTCTGATCCGGCAAATCGTAACGAGAATCGGAGGAATACGATATGGGGAAATATTTTGGTACCGACGGATTTCGCGGAGAGGCCAACAAGGGGCTGACCGTCGATCACGCCTTCCGCATCGGCCGTTATTTGGGATGGTACTATGGGCAGAAGCACAAGGCTGTTGTGGTCATCGGCAAGGACACCCGCCGCTCCAGCTACATGTTTGAAAGCGCCCTCTGCGCGGGACTCACCGCCTCCGGGGCGGACGCCTTTCTGCTGCATGTCACCAGCACGCCCAGCGTCTCCTACATCACGCGGGTGGATGATTTCGACTGCGGCATCATGATCTCCGCCAGCCACAACCCCTACTGCGACAACGGCATCAAGCTTATCAACTCCAACGGCGAGAAGATGGAGGAGAGCGTGCTGGACGGGATCGAGGCCTACCTGGATTCCGGGGAGGAGCTGCCCTACGCCACCGGCTCCGCCATCGGCCAGACGGTGGACTACGCCGCCGGGCGCAATCGCTATATCGGCTATCTGATCAGCCTGGCCACCCGATCCTACAAGCGCTATCGGGTGGGTCTGGACTGCGCCAACGGCAGCACCTGGATGATGGCCAAGAGCGTGTTTGACGCGCTGGGGGCCGATACTTACGTGATCGCCAACCGCCCCGACGGGCTGAACATCAATGTGGACTGCGGCTCCACCCATATGGAGAATCTGCAGAAGCTGGTGCGGGAGAACCATCTGGACATCGGCTTTGCCTTCGACGGGGACGCGGATCGCTGCCTGGCGGTGGACGAGAAGGGCGAGGTGGTCAACGGCGACGGGATCCTCTACGTCTGTGCCAAGTATATGCGGGAGCGCGGCATGCTGGGCGACAGCAAGGTGGTCACCACGATCATGTCCAACATGGGCCTGTACAAGGCGCTGGACGGACTGGGGATCGGCTACGAGAAGACCGCGGTGGGCGACAAGTACGTGGCGGAGAATATGCGCCAGAACGGGCATCTGATCGGTGGCGAGCAGTCCGGCCACATCATTTTCGGCCGCTACGCCACCACCGGCGACGGGATCCTGACGGCCATCAAGGTCATGGAGGCCGTGATCGAATCCAAGCAGACCCTGCACGAGCTGGCCTCCGGGATGAGGACCTATCCCCAGCGTTTGAAGAACGTGGTCGTCACCGACAAGGACGAGACCCTGTGCTGCCCGGAGGTAAAGGCCGCCGTGAAGGCCGTGGAGGCCGAGCTGGGGGAGAACGGCCGGGTGGTTCTGCGCAAGAGCGGAACGGAGCCGCTGCTGCGGGTGATGGTGGAAGCGGACGCGCAGGAACTCTGTGAGCAGAAGTGCGACCAGATCATCGACGCCATGCGTGTGGCGGGAAAGCTGATCCAGGTGAAGTGACATGATTGAGATTTCGGAACTTTTGGACTTGAATCACACCATCGCGGCGCCTCTTTTCGCGGGGAAGACCTATCCGTGGGAGGTGCTGGACGGGATCAAGGATTTCATTTTGCGGCTTGGCCCCACTCTGGATCCGGCGGAGTTCGAGCATCCGGAGGAGGGCGTCTGGATCGCGAAGGACGCCAAAGTTTTCCCCTCGGCCTATGTGGGCGCCCCCTGCATCATCGACCACGAGGCCGAGGTGCGCCACTGTGCCTTTATCCGCGGCAGCGCCATTGTGGGAAAGGGCGCCGTGGTGGGCAATTCCGTGGAGCTAAAAAACGTGGTGCTGTTTGACAAGGTGCAGACGCCCCACTACAACTACGTGGGCGATTCCGTCCTGGGCTATCGTGCCCATATGGGCGCCGGCTCCATCACCTCCAATGTGAAGAGCGACAAGACCCTGGTGGTGGTCAAGGAGCCGGAAGAGCTCCATCCCACGGGCCGCAAGAAGTTCGGCGCGATCCTGGGCGACCAGGTCGAGGTGGGCTGCAACAGCGTGCTGAATCCCGGCACGGTGGTGGGCCGCCGCACCAACATCTATCCCACCTCCTGCGTCCGCGGCGTCATCCCCCCCGACAGCATCTACAAGGACAAGGCGCACATCGTCATCCGGGAGAAATAGGCTTTAGATTTCAGGTTTTAGGTTTTAGAAGACGGGGGAAACGCGATCTCCTCAGAACGCAAAACGCAAAACTGCCCCCCTTTGGGATGCGGCACGCATCCCAAGGGGGGGCTTCGTCATACCATGCTGCGGTAGTCCTCCGCGTTTTCCACGGAATTAGGCGGGAAGAACTCCTCCACCGGGAAGCGGATACGGCTGAACAGCTCGCAGGGATCGTCCTCCGAGGCGCCGGGACATTCCTTGGTGGGAAGGCTATACTCGTAGGCCGGGATCAGCAGTTGCGTATCCCGCTCCAGTCGGATGATGCTGAACTGACCGATGGTGGCGTACCAGCGCCGTGCGGTATCGGTCAGAACCAGCGGCTCCGGGAAGGCGTCCGCGATAAAGCCGGGGATTGCCCGCTGCTCCAGCTCCGTGGGGCAGAGACATTCGGCGTCCACCAGCTTCATGTGCAGCGCAATGGGGTCGACGGAGTTGACCACGGCGATGGGCAGGTCTCTGCTCTCCGCCGGCGGGGTCAGATCCTCGGAGGAAAAGCTCTTTGCGCTGCCCTCGCTGCCGAAGAGCATGGCGCGCTTGTCAAACACCGCCAAGCCCTGTACGGTCTGCCCGCTGGGGAAGGTCTCACCGATGATCCGATAGAAATAGCTGCAGTCCACGGTGAAATAACCGCGGTTGAAGCTGATGGGCTCCACATTGACCGCGCAGTACAGAAGCTCTGCGCTGCGAGGCCGGATGCTCAGTGCGTTTTCTATGTAGGACTGAGCGGAAACTGTGGGAAAGACCCGCAGATCGTCGATGCAGTCCTTATCGCGGCAGCTGTCGAATATTTTTCGGGTGTTGATGGATACGGCTTCCCGGATGACGGCCTCCGGAGCGGCCGGCCCGGGGGATGCTTTTTCAGCCATTGAAAACCCTCCTGTCGTTCGGATTTCAGTACAGTCTATGCGCCGGCGATGGACGGTGTGATTTTTTCCTTGAAAAAAGGCGAGATTGAAGTATAATAGAACAAAAGAAGCCATGTGAGGAGGGACGGAAATGGATCAGTTGGGCTTTATCCATGATAAGCTGGATATCAAGATTTTGATCCTCTTCGTGCTGCGGCGGCTTCCCGCACCGGTGGATCCGGAGACGCTGCTGGAGCTGTGCCAGGTGGACGGGGGGATCGGCTATTTTGACTATTCCGATTGCCTCAGTGAGCTTTTGCGTACCGAGCATATGACCGAGAGCGAGGAAGGCTTCCGGATCACAGAGAAGGGCGCCCGCAACGCGGACGCGGTGGAGAGCACGCTTCCGTATTCCGTGCGGGTGAAGGCCATCAAGCGCATCGCGCCGGTGGAGGAGCGGATGCGCCGTCTGGCGCTGATCACGGCCCGGCATACGACGGATGAGAACGGCTGCACGGTGGAGCTTGCCGTCTCCGACGGGAAAGGGGAGATGCTCCATCTGCATCTGCTCTGTTCCGGCGAGGAGCAGGCGAAAAAGATGGAAAAGCGCTTTCGCAGGGACGCGGAGGGCTATTACCAGAAAATCGTGGAGCTGCTGAGCGAATAGACCACGGCGGCTTTGGATCATACCATGGAAATACGCCTTGCGGCACGCTGCCGCAAGGCGTTTTTCCGGCCTCCCAGAGCTGACAGGAAGACTCGCATAATTGATTTTGTTTACATAACAAAAAACTCGATCTGCTTACAAATGCTGAAAAACATAGGCGTTATGCACAACAAAGAGTTTACATAATATTTACTCTTCCGGGAGCTTGGACAGCACGATCAGCAGCGTCCCCTCCCGGACGGAGATCTCCGCCTCCTGGGCTGCCCATTCGTTGCTGACGCCGAGGGGAAAGTCCGGCCGCAGCTCCGCGTCCTCCAGGGGATACTTGGCCCCGCGGATGCAGACGCCGCGGCAGCGCTCCGCCGCGAAGACGGACAGAGACCGGCCCTCCCGCCGGGGAAGACGCAGAGTGCCGGCGCGCAGGGTGTGGATCTCCGTGTCCGCGCTCTGGATCAGGACGGAGGCGCCGTGCCTGGCCGCGAATACCGCCGCCTGGAGGTTTGCGATCAGGTGATCCAGCCGCCCGCCCAGGGCGCAGACCAGGCGGATCCGGCCGCAGCCCAGCTCCAGCGCCGCGCGCAGGGCGCTGAGAGTGTCGGTGTCGTCCTTTTCGATGGGAAGCCGGCGAACGGGAACCTTTGCGTCCACCGCCCCGTCATAGGAATCGAAGTCGCCGATCAGCAGATCGGGCCGGAGCCCGCGGCGCTTGGCATAGGCATAGCCCCGGTCGCAGGCGATGACGAATTCGCCCTCCACCGGCGGGTCGAAGGGCGCGTACTCGCCCCCGGAGATGATAAGACAACGTTTGACCATGGCGGAAACCTCCGATCTTTGGAACTGCACGCCCGTCCGCTGTTCCGGACGGCCTTGGCTCAATTCGGCACTTTGATGTCGCGCCAGCCGCTCACGTTGCACTGGCCGTCGTAGTACTTTCCCGTGTACGTTGTGGCGACCACGGTGCCGTCCGTCCGCAGCCCCACCGTATGACGATACCCGGCGGAGACGGCCACCACGTCCGTCCAGCCGCTCACGTCGCACTGGCCGTCGTCATTATATCCCACGGCGACCACGGTGCCGTCCGCCCGCAGCCCCACCGTATGAAGATACCCGGCGGAGATGGCCACGACGTTCCGCCAGCCGCTCACGTCGCACTGGCCGTAATCGTTCCACCCCACGGCGCCCACCGTGC
>JAEEGF010099109.1_pt1 | contig 54125 bp, 49 predicted proteins | sample 9134171 | NCBI WGS metagenome assembly JAEEGF01 (sample SAMN16246542, study PRJNA631951) | gut metagenome | biome: gut microbiome; feature: rumen; material: AP-attached | host: Bos | place: Iran: Karaj | collected 2018-10 | reverse complement strand
ATGTGGCTCCTGCCAGTTCACCTGTCCTTCCCATCGTCCATTGCTCGACTTGATCCGTCAGGGCAAGAGCACCGTAATGGGCATAATCCGTGCACGTCACGCAAAATAATTTACGATTTTCAGCTTTACTATTTACTATTTATTATATCATTTTAATATTTAGTGATTTAGTAATAAATTCACAGAATAACATTATCAAACAGATATGAATAAATTAACAGTTTCCTTGTCTCCACATGTCCATTCAGGCGATAGCGTGAGCAAGAACATGTACGGCGTACTGATAGCCTTGGTTCCTGCCCTTCTCTGCTCCTTCGTCTATTTTGGTCTGGGAGCGATTTTAGTAACCCTTGTCTCAGTTGCCTCTTGCGTTCTCTGTGAGTGGGCAATAAACAAATACATGCTTAAGCGCAGCGACACTTCGGTAACCGATGGTTCTGCGATTCTGACAGGCGTCCTTCTCGCCTTTAACCTTCCCTCCAACCTTCCATTGTGGATTGTGGTTATCGGTGCCATCTTCGCAATCGGTGTAGTCAAAATGACCTTTGGTGGTTTAGGCTGCAACCTGTTTAACCCCGCTTTGGCCGGCCGTGCGTTTCTGTTGATATCATTCCCTGTTCAGATGACCACCTGGCCAAAACCGATGATGGGTTTCTTTAATTTAGACGCAGAAACCGGTGCTACTCCCCTAGCCTTGATGAAACAAGTGATCAAAGGGGGTGACCAAGCCTCTCAGGCCGCAAGCGAATTAGTCAACACCGATTTTCTCTCAATGCTGACAGGCAATACCGGCGGTTGTATGGGTGAGGTCTGTGAGATAGCTCTACTCATTGGCTTCTTCTATATGCTTTATAAAAAGATTATCACCTGGCACATCCCTGTGAGCATATTGGCAACAGTCTTTGTCTTTGCCGGTCTGCTTCATATAGCAAAGCCTGAATATCCCGCACCCTGGCTTGACTTGGTTTCTGGCGGTCTGATGCTCGGTGCCATCTTCATGGCCACAGACTATGTTACCTCACCAATGTCGAAGAACGGTCAGTTGGTATATGGAATTGCGATAGGTTTCCTGACAGTAGTCATCCGTACATGGGGTGCCTATCCTGAGGGAATGTCGTTTGCGATACTTATCATGAATGCATTCGTTCCGTTAATTAACAACTATTTTAAACCAAAGCGATTCGGGGAGGTAGTCAAAAAATGAAAAAGCTCAGTTCATCCTTATTAAACATGGTGATAGTGTTGACGCTTATCGCCGTGATAGCGGGCGGAATTCTTGCATACGTAAACAGTGTGACCGCTCCTCAGATAGAGAAGATTAATGCAGACAACCTTGCAGCTGGCATCAAATCCGTAATGGGAGGAGGCGATGTTCAGGTGGCTCCAGAAGAAACAATGACCGCTACCATAGGAGGTAAGGATAAGTTGTTTGCAGTATATCCCGTAAGTGACGCTTCCGGCACGTCATTGGGTAAAGCCATAAAGACGAGTGAGAATGGTTTCGGCGGTGATTTGGAAGTGCTTGTCGGTTTTGACCCCGAAGGAACAATTTTAGGTTATACCGTTCTTCAGCACGCTGAGACTCCGGGTCTTGGTGCCAAAGCCGGCTTATGGTTTCAGAAAGACGGTAAAGGAAACATAATCGGCATGAACCCCGGCAAGAACAACTTTACAGTTAGCAAAGACGGTGGTGAGGTGGATGCCATAACTGCCTCAACGATTACCTCTCGTGCATTCCTTAAAGCCATCCAGAATGCATACGACACAGCTTATGGTAACAGTTCAAAGTAAAGAAAGGAGAAAAAGATTATGAGTTATTTTAAGATATTAAAGAATGGTATAGTAAAGGAGAATCCCACCTTTGTTCTTCTCCTAGGAATGTGTCCGACGTTAGGCACAACCTCCTCAGCCATTAACGGTCTGTCGATGGGTTTAGCCACGACCTTTGTTTTGATTCTTTCGAATCTGATTATCTCCTTAATTAAGAATCTGGTTCCCGACAAGGTCCGCATCCCTTCCTATATAGTGGTAATCGCCTCATTGGTGACCATACTTCAGATGCTGATGCAAGCATATCTTCCAGGAATATATGCCACCTTGGGTCTGTTTATACCTCTGATAGTGGTAAACTGTATCATATTAGGTCGTGCAGAGGCCTTTGCGGCAAAAAACGGTCCAGTAGAGTCTATATTCGACGGGGTCGGCATCGGCATAGGTTTCACCATCGCTTTGACACTTCTTGGAGCCTGCCGTGAGATATTAGGCACAGGTGTCTTATTCAAGAGCGATGATTTCGGAATAGCCGGTATTCCCCTTCAAGGTGAGAGCGGCGGCATGCTAATGTTTGTTCTTGCTCCCGGTGCATTCATCGTATTAGGCTATTTAATTGCAATTGTTAACAAAATGAGAAAGGCATAATTATGGAATACATCTTGATATTTATCACCGCGATATTCGTAAACAACGTCGTATTATCGCAATTCTTGGGCATCTGCCCCTTCCTTGGTGTGTCGAAGAAAGTATCGACCGCTTCAGGTATGGGAATGGCTGTCACCTTCGTCATGACCCTCGCTACCCTGGTGACTTATTGCATCCAAAAGTATGTGCTTGACCCGAACGGACTCGGCTATTTACAGACAATCGCTTTCATCTTAGTGATAGCCGCATTGGTTCAGATGGTAGAAATCGTATTGAAGAAAGTGTCTCCTGCCTTGTATCAGGCCTTGGGCGTGTTTCTTCCATTGATAACGACCAACTGCTGTATCCTTGGTGTTGCCATCTTAGTGATTCAGAAAGACTATAATCTATTAGAGGGTATGGTTTACGCCATTTCCACTGCATTAGGTTTTTATTTGGCTATGGTTGTGTTCGCAGGTTTGCGTGAGCAGATGGAACTGAACAACGTACCAAAAGCAGTAAAAGGTATGCCGCTCGCCTTAATCACCGCCGGTTTGCTGTCGATGGCCTTTATGGGCTTTAGCGGTGTTGACAGTGGTTTACGTCTGTTGTTCGGGCTGGACTAATGTGATATTTACGATTTACAGTTTTACTTAAAGACGACACATCACATGTTCTTAGATATAAAAAACACTTTTTGGCTATTGTTTTTAAGGTTATATATAGTAATTTCCATCAGGTGAACATATTATAATCATATTTCGCTCAGTATCAAAAAATTATGAAAAAATTCCTTATATTATTGACAATGGTTTTGTTATCTCAGAACATAAATTCCCAACAATTGGAAGGTACTTATCAAGCAAGCAGAGAATTCCACACCTTGATGAACTCATTTGTTGAGGAAGATAATGTAGATGTTGATTTCAGTTTGTTTTTCAACAAAAATGTTATCAATATCATTGTAACCGTTCATGTGTCTTCTGGGGGAATGGATATAGACTGTGACCTTACGATTCCAGGCACATATCAAAGGACCGGCGACCGAATGCTTTGTAAATTCAATAAAAAATCGACAGATTTTGCTTTAACAGGTATTCGTTCAGATGATCCTGAAATCCAAAAGGTGTTGAATACAGATGAGAGCCGTGAGGGTCTTTATAAACTGTTAGAGGAGATGATGCGCGAGGAGATGGAGTCCGAGATGTCGGACATCTCAGAAGTAAGTAATGTGTTCCAGCGTTTCACCATCAAGTCACAGACTTCCAGAACTATCACAGTCATATTAGAAGATGAGATGGAAATCACATTTATAAAACAAGAATTGTTAAAACAATAAATAAAAAAGCATGGTGTGCTCCAACGGTGTAACACTATGCTTTTTTCTTTAAGTTATATTATATAACGTGTGGCAAATAAACATTAAATGTAACAGAATCGTAACGATTATAATTTTAGAATACGATAAATCCACCATACCTTTGTAATAGAAAAAATACTAATATCAAATCATTATGGAATCCTCCCCTAGTATCTTACTGCTGATATTTAAGCTGTTAGGTTCATTAGCCTTGCTTATTTTTGGTATGAAGCAGATGAGTGACACCCTTCAGAAGATGGCTGGTCCTCAGTTACGCCATATCTTAGGCCGCATGACGACGAATCGTTTCACCGGTATGTTTACCGGCATGTTTGTAACCGCCGCTGTTCAGTCGTCCACAGCCACAACAGTCATGACCGTGTCCTTTGTAAACGCAAGTCTTCTGACTTTGGCTCAGGCCATCAGTGTAATCATGGGTGCAAACATCGGTACGACGCTAACCGCCTGGATTATGTCCGCCGGTTTTGCCTTCAACATCACCGACCTCGTCTGGCCCGCATTCGTTATCGCCTTGTTTCTTATATACCGAAAGCGCAACAAGACTATAGGCGATTTCATCTTTGGTCTTGCTTTTATGTTTCTCGGTTTAGGAACCTTACGCATGACAGGTATGGACATGAAACTGGGTGAGCAGCAAGTCATTCTAGACTTCTTTCAATCGTTTGACAAGGACAGTTTCTGGACCACATTGATATTTCTTGTGATAGGTGGTATTCTGACGATGTGCTGCCAATCATCCGCCGCAGTGATGGCCATCACAATGATATTGTGTTCGAGTGGTGCATTACCAATATATCAGGGTATCGCCTTGGTAATGGGTGAGAATATCGGCACAACCGTAACATCGAACTTAGCCGCTCTATCCGCTTCGACTCAGGCCCGCAGAGCAGCCTTTGCCCACATGTTCTTCAATCTGTTCGGCGTGTTCTGGATACTGATAATATTCAAACCATTCGTTAATTTCGTATGTTCCCTTGTTGGCTATGATGTAGAGATGCCCAAAGAGAGCAGTTCGTTTGCCTCAAATACAGCCAAACTCAGTGTTGTCCTCGCCACCTTCCACACCTGTTTTAATGTAATTAACACGTTTATCCTGATTTGGTTCATTCCTCAAATAGAGAAACTGGTATGTAAAGTAATCAAGGGCAAGAAGAAAACAGACGATGAAGCCGATGATAACGAGCCAGTTCGTCTGAAATACATTGAGGGTGGTCTTATGTCCACACCTGAAATTTCAGTCTATCAAGCCCAACAAGAGATAACCGTCTTTGGTAAACGCATGCACCGCATGTTCGGTTTCGTCCAGGGCCTGTTGAACGATACAGATGAGGAGATGTTTGAAAAAACCTATAATCGTGTTGTAAAATATGAGGATATCAGCGACAATATGGAGATAGAGATAGCCAAATATCTTGAGAAAGTGAGTGAGGCTCAGTTAAGCGAAGAGACAACGAGCAAAATTCATGATTTGATGCGTGAGATAAGTGAGTTGGAGAGTATCGGTGATTCCTGCTACAACATCGCCCGGATATTCAAGCGTGTACGTGACAATAATGAAAAGTTCATCGATACTCAGAAAGCAAATATCGATAAGATTATGAATCTTACTTTATCCTCCCTAGAGCAGATGATGGTTGTGTTGAATGGCCGACGTGAGGACTTGTCGATGAAAGAGACTTACCGTATAGAAAATGAGATAAACACGTTACGAGATGAGTATAAAATGGAAAACATGAGTGAGATAAAGAATCACAAATATGACTATTTCATAGGAACAGCCTACATTGACTTAGTGAATGAATGCGAACGCTTAGGCGACTATGTAGTAAATGTTGTCGAGGCGAAATTCTCAAAGTTTTAAGAGGCGCAGCAGACGAGATTATTTACTATTTACATCTTTACGATTACTTTTCACATTTGTTCATTTAGCTATTTAAACATCTAAGAAGAATTAGTATTTCCAGGGCACACATAGCGTAATTCCCTGATTCATAATAATCTGATGGAAAAGAAACGAATACTCGTAGTAGATGACGAGCCGGACTTATGCGAGATTATAAGCGTGAATCTACAACTCTCCGGTTATGTTTCAGACATCGCCTATTCCGCTGAAGAGGTACTTACCAAAGACTTATCCATGTACAACTTAATCATATTGGACGTTATGATGGGCGAGTTGTCCGGCTTTGACTTATTGTCGTTACTAAAGAAAGATACATCAACGCGTCAAATCCCCGTGATGTTTCTAACGGCAAAAGATGGTGAGAACTCTTTATTAGAAGGATTCCGCTTAGGTGCAGATGACTATATCTCCAAGCCATTTTCAGTTAAAGAATTGCTAGCCAGAGTTAAAGCTGTTCTCTCTCGTTCAGTAACCTCATATCAGGCAAACAGTTCCCATTTGATTGACTACAAAGGAATCCGCCTGGATGAAGAGCAGAAAAGCATATCTGTTGACGGCGAATCAGTTTCTTTGACCCGCACAGAATTTGAATTGCTTCATCTGCTTATACTTCACTTAGGTAAGGTCTTCAGCCGTCAGGAGCTGATTAAATCCATCTGGCCCTGTGATGTAATCGTAACAGACCGTACAATAGATGTAAACATCGCCCGTCTTCGTAAGAAATTAGGTATTTACGGAAGCAGTATTTGCTCCCGTCAAGGCTATGGGTATTATATAAGTCAGTCATGAAAAAGGTCAGTGAAGGTAAGAAGATGTTTTTTAGCGTAATGATTATCTTCTTATGCTATGCCATTATCTTTATCCTGTTTGAAGATTACGACCGTCAGTATCTACAGCCCTTTGATGAAGCGAGCGACTGGCACTTGCTGACCTTCTCAATAGTAGTGATGTTATGCCTGTCGTTCTTACTTCACCGTTACTCCCGTAAGATGGACGACCGCATCAGCCGTGATCAGTCGGAGAAAGAAGCTCTGATGCGGCGTGAACTGACCCAGAACATCGGTCATGAGCTGAAGACCCCTGTTGCAAGTATTTTGGGTTTTACAGAGACAATACTGGAAAATCCAGACTTAACCTCAGATCAGAAAACTCAGTTTATTGAAAAAAGCCATGCCCAAGCCCAGCGTTTGTCAGCATTGCTACAAGACCTATCGACTTTAAACAGAATGGATTATGCCCCTGGCATGATAGAGAAGCATAAGACCGATGTCAACGAACTTGTATCGACAGTTGTTAATGATGTTCGAATTTCCCTAGAAAAGAAGTCGATGGAGTTTAAGAACTACCTCCCTTCCAGTGTTTTTGTAAAAGGTAATTCAGCCTTATTATACAGTATATTCCGTAATCTGTTTGATAATTCCATAAACTACTCCGGAGAAAAGAGCACCATAGAGCTTCAAGCTCATGAATCATCGGGTTATTGGCATTTTATCTTCAGCGATAACGGAATAGGTGTTGACACCATCCATCTCCCACGCCTTTTTGAGCGTTTTTACCGTGTTGACCGTGGAAGGATGCGCAGTATTGGTGGAACAGGCTTAGGTTTGTCAATAGTAAAAAACGCAGTCATGCTTCATGGTGGAAATATCAAAGCAGAGCAAAATGGCGAAAGCGGTCTTCGTTTTGTTTTTTCTTTACGAAAATAAAAAAATGTTTCGTGAAAATGAAGAAAGTGTTATTGCGTAAAAGTAGTAGTTTTGAGATTGTTGCTTTTGAAACAATTATTAATGAATTTATTAAAAATATTAACAAAAGGGGAATATTGGTTACAAAGTTTAAAGAATATGTAACAAACATTACAAACTATTGATATTATAATGAGTACTTTTGCGTATAATTTTGGTAAAAATCGTACAAATGCACGAAAAATTGCTAAAATAACACAAGAAATTGAATCAGATTTTGATGGAATTCAAATTAAAGGAATGTATCAGAAAAGAAAAGTAACAAGAAGAGCCAATAGAAACACATCAAATAGGACATGAGATTTTAAAATTCGACTATGACATTATATTAATTAGGGGTGAATAGAAAGGGAAACTGACTGAATAAGTAAAAACGATATCATAACATATCATTTATCATCTTTTTATTAACTAATAACTAATTCAAACATGAAAAAATTTTTTACTCTACTCGCTGCAGCTTTTATATGCAGCAGCAGTGCCGTGTTTGCACAGGATGATGAGCCAGGAGACGATCCCGTTGAACCGCAGTTTGTATCATTCTGGTGTCATGAGTTCCGCGACCCTGAAGTAGGTGCCGCTCAGTTTGATGGTCCGGCAGAAATTGTTGAGGACCCGACCAATCCTAGTAACCACTGCGCAAAAGTTCATGTACGTAGTGAGGAGGTCGCCCGTGCCGCAGAGAACATAATTGAAGCCGACGGTGCTCTTGCAGGTTGGGACAGCCAGTTCTTCGTTTACTCAAAGACCGCTTTCCAGGAGGGTCAGGAGATCAAGCTTGTGATGCGTGTAAGAGCTGAATTCGAGACAGAAGGCGAAACAACAGCATCAGTTGGCACCCAGGCTCACAACGAACCAGGAAACTATAACCACTGGGCTTGCGTAGGCAACGTTGAATTCACTACAGAGTGGAAGAAAGTCGAACTTTCGGCAAATGTGACCGCAGACATGACTCAGGCCGCCAACGGCAAGGAGTTCCACTCCATCGCCTTGAACCTTGCAGACTACAAGAAAGGTATGACGGTTTATTTCGATGACGTGAAGCTTTATGTACGTGACCCCAACCAGCAGCCTCCTTCACCAGACACAGGCTGGTTCAACCTTCTTCCTCAGGGCACAGAGACAGACTTCACCTTCGGCAACTTCCACACCTTCACAGGCCGTGACGGTGAGATAGGTTCAGACCTACCCGCACGCGTAGTAGCAGATCCACTCGATGGTGAGCCTGCATTGAACGTATCAGGTGTTTGCTACAATGCCATCGAAGAAGTACCAATCATTGACGAGGAGACTGGTGAGCCGTTCGTTGACGATGACGGCAATCCTGAAGTTGAGATTAAACAAATCTGGATTAAGGAGAATGGTGACACAGTACGTAATATCGATGACTGGCAGACCCAGTTCTTCGTAACCGTACCTCATGTATTCGCTACAGGCCAGCAGTTTAAACTGAAAATGTGGGCCCGCGCTGACAAACCATCTCAGATTGACACTCAGATTCACACCATGCCAGGAGGCTACATACATTGGAGTTTTGTAGGCAGCATTGATTTGACAACCGAATGGACGCTGTTCGAATTCGGTGAAGAAGAAGTTGACCAGATCCGCACAATACCAAGTGAAGGAAATGGCGGTCAGACAATAGCTTTCAACTGTAACAAGAACAAAGATGAGGTTGTGAACTACTACTTCCGTTTTGAGGAATTCGATTTCAACAATGGTGATGTGACCATTGATGAGCGTACACTCGGAAAAGAAGATATAAATGTTGCAATTCCTGAACCAGGCGAAGAGCCAGCCATCACGAATGTTGACTTCACCACATGTATGGAAACGTTAGGCGTTGAGGACATCGCAGAACTTATCGAGAGCGGCTGTATGACCGTACAGCGTGTTCCTGTACAGACCAGCGAAGAGGAGCAGGGCGAAGAAGCAGCAGGATGGGAAAACGTTATTCCAGACGGAAATATGGAACCTGAGGGAACTACTGATCCGGGCGAAGATGATGATGATCCTAACATGGAAGTACAGTATGAGGAGCAGCTTGAAGCAGCCAGTGGTTTCTCATTTAACAACAAGGGTCTTTACACAGATGAAGGCGTACTTCAATTCGAGGTACCTGAAGGCTACACAGCAGACGCCGTACCATTCAACATCTATAACACCAGTGAGGATTCCTACAAAGGCAAGAGCATTGACGGTGCTTTCTACTTCGTTAACCAAGACGGTTGGAACTATCGTTTCAACATCACCTTCAAGGGTGAGCCATCAGATGCTATAAAGGGTGACGTTAACGGTGACGGCAGGGTTGACATCTCAGACGTTGTTGCTATCATCAACCAGATGGCAGGCACAGCAGAGTGGCCAAACGCCAATGTTAACGGTGACGACAAGGTAGATATCAGCGATGTTGTGAATGTAATCAACATCATGGCTGGCCAGTCAGATGCTGCTGAAGAATAATTCCAGCAGGAAATACTTACAATAAAAAAGTAGTGGGCATAAGCTCACTACTTTTTTATGTATTTATGAATAGGGGAATTCAGGTTAACTATAGTTTTAATGGGTCGTTTAGGATTAATGAGCGAAATAGATTAGCTATCGATAAGATGTAGGATTTCGTTGAAAGAATTGATGATATGATTTGCTCCAGCTTCCTTTAATATAGATACGGAACCGTTACCATACGTGACACCGATGGTAGTAGCTCCCGCTCTATTTCCCATCAGGATATCCACAGGCATATCACCGACAATAAGTGCCTGTTGTGGAGTGAATCCTGTCATCTTCAGTGTTTTAAGGACCGGATAGGGATCTGGTTTCGCCTTATCGACATCATCTGCCCCGAGCAAAAGTTCAAAATCGTCGTAGATTCCCATAGTCTGTGTGAGTTCAACGAGAGATGCATGAGAACGTGATGATGCTATGGTAAGTATATATCCATGTTGTTTCAGCAGCTTAATCGTAGAAATCACATGTGGGAAAGGAGATGGTTTGATATTTGCAAGCGTCTCAGCAAAAATACGTCTATATGTATCGGCACACATTTGGATAGTGTAGCCGTCTAAATCAGGGAACAGCTGTCGGAAACACTCATTGAGCGGTAGCCCGATGATGGAAATACATTCCTCATCGGTTTTAGCAGGCAGCTTCAATTCATTGATTGTAGCTTTGAGAGTAGTGACGATATTTCGTTGGGTGTCGCATAGCGTCCCATCGAAATCAAATACTATCAGTTTTATCTTGCACATCTTGTATTAACTTTCTTACCATTCTTATCCCAAGTGTAAATCCACGCTCCGTTTCTGCTGGTGAAAGTGTCACCACTTGCAGAGAGAATCTCTCCCACATAGCTGACACTGAGGCAAGCCAGCCGTTTGCCATTCACATCATATATGACATAAAAAGCAGTTCCCTGCCTTAATATATAGAAAGAAGCGCTGTATGCCACGATAGTTCCCTGACTGGTGCTGATGGTTTTAATTTTCTTTCCGTCCTGGTCGTAGATATAATACCAAGCTCTGGTTTCCTCAATATGGCTTATGGTCTGGGCATTGGCAAGCGCTACAAAGGCAAAAAAGAATAAGGAAAAGAATAGGGATTTCATCATAATATTTAAGATTTACAAAAGTTTATTAAGTGAATAGAAAAAAATGTTGTAAATTGGGACATACATAAAGTAAGTCCCTACTTGATAAAAAGAATCAAATGCAAATATAACATATCGGTTGCAAAAATACGAAAAAAAGAGAGAAAAACGTTCAAAACCGGATAAAAATCACTAATTTTGTAATAGAAAAAGGATAATTCATGGAAAGTTCTCAAATAGAGAGTAAGCAAACGTCGTTCCGTGATTCAAATATGGAACTACTTCGAATCGTATGCATGCTGCTGGTAATATTATGTCACGCCAACTACATGTCATTGGGTAGTCCGAGCCAATCGGACACCATCATTCACAGCGGGAGTTCATTTTTTAGAATGTATCTCTTTGCTGTTTCTGCCATCTGTGTGAACTGTTTTATCCTGATATCCGGTTGGTATGGCATCCGTCCGAAGCTGAAACGTTTTATCAGTTTAATGTTTCAAGTGCTCTTTGTTTGTAGTGTTTCTCTCCTGTTGTATTCGATTCATTCAAATCACCCCCTTGATCAGAGAGATTTCAAAAGCCTGCTACTATTGACAGATGACCTTTGGTTTGTAAAAACTTATATCATATTATATCTGTTGTCTCCAGCCTTAAATTCATTTGGTCAACATGTTACCCATCGTCAGTATTTACTTATCTTGGCAGGATTGTTCCTATTCCAGACAATCTATGGATGGATGTCATCAGGTGCAAACTGGATTGACGGAGGATACTCTCCCTTCAGTTTCATATTTCTATATCTTGTAGCACAATATATCCGCCTTTATCCGAACAGATTGACAAATCAATGCGCAATTCATTATATATCAGCATTTTTGATATTGACATTTGCCACCACTTCTGTAAACTATCTATCCATTCGTTGTGGTATCGGCGAGGGAACAGCATGGTTTTCATACATATCGCCATTCATTCTACTCGAGTCTATTCTATTCTTTTTATTCTTCACAAAACTATCATTTAAAAGCAGAGTAGTGAACTGGATATCCAGCTCTTGCTTTGCTGTTTATTTATTCCACTGCACACCAATAACTTTGGACGGCTTTTGTGAGCAAATCCGTAAATATGATGGAGTCGGTGATTATCTGTCCATTGTGGTAATGATAATCGTCATATTCACTGTATCCATCATGGTTGACAAAGTACGAATGTTGTTATGGAGTTTATTTTTGAAAGTCAAAAAGATAATTTATAAGTGAAAAGTGTAGTTTCTTCGCAAATGAAATTCACACTGGGATTTTCAAATTAATCTTTATAAAAAGTCGAGATGATAGTGTTTTTGAGAAAAGTAAATAGTGAATAGTTAAACGAGTATTAGTGGGGACATACATAAAGTAAATTCTTTCAAATAGATGAAAAACCAGAGTGTCCACTCCAAAGGTGATATATGACAGAAATTCGGTAAAAAAACGAGCAAAGTCTGTTAAGTTGGTGACAATCATCATAATTTACAGAATATGTTACAAACCTGTATTTATATTCGAATAAAATGTTGTAACTTGCAGCCTGAAAAAGAAACGAACAAATCAGGAAAATCAAAAAACATGAAAAAAATGCTATTGACCCTCGGATTGCTGAGTTACCTGCCATTATGTGCTCAGAATCCGATAATTCGTGACCAATTCACGGCGGATCCGACCGCACGTGTGTTTAATGGAAAAATGTATCTTTATCCCTCTCATGACATCCCAGCTCCCGCCGGTCAACGTCAAGACTGGTTCTGTATGGCCGACTATCATGTGTTCTCTTCTGAGAATCTGACAGACTGGGAGGATCACGGGGTTATTGTGACTCACAACGATGTGGAATGGGTACGTCCAGAAAGCTATGCGATGTGGGCTCCCGACTGTGTATGTAAAAACGGGAAATACTATTTTTATTTTCCGGCATCACCTAAAAGTGGGCGTGGTTTCGGCATTGGTGTTGGTATCTCAGACAGTCCTTCCGGTCCATTCCGATTTGAACCGAACATGATTCAAGGCGCAATGGGTATTGACCCTTGTGTTCTGATTGACGATGACGGAACGAGCTATCTTTATTGGAGCGGCATGGGTATCCGCGGATGCAAACTGAAAGACAACATGACGGAATTAGACGGTCAGTCGCAGCAGATGGAAGGTTTGCCCGACGGCTTCAAGGAAGGTCCATTCGCATTCAAACGCAACGGTATCTATTATCTGACATTCCCCTGGGTTCGCAAGGAAGGGGGCACAGAGACCCTCGCCTACTCGACCTCTACAAGCCCCCTTGGTCCGTGGACATTCAAGGGACTAATCATGGCAGAACACTCCAACGGGTGTTGGACGAATCATCATTCGATAGTTGAATATAAAGGTGAGTGGTACCTGTTCTATCACCACAACGATCTCTCTCCGAAATTCGACAAGAACCGCAGTGCCCACATCGACAAGATTACTTTTGCCAAGAACGGTGACATCATTGAGGTGAAGCCCACAATCCGTGGTGTTGGTATCAATCCCAGCACCTCACGCATTGAGATAGACCGTTATGATGAACCTGGCAAAGGAGTAACGGTAGAATTTGTAGATACCGCCAACACCTTTAAAGGCTGGTATGCCACACTAACAGACAAAGACAGTTGGCTGACCTACCGGGATGTGGATTTCAGCGATTTAGGTGCCAGTGGCTATCTGATTGCCAACGTGAAGGCCGAGAACAACACTGAGTTGATTATCAAAGAGAAAAACGCAAAAGGCAAAACATTAGCCAAAGTAAAAGTAGTATGTATGACCGAGGGTCAGTTCCGTCGTGACAACCGTGGCCGTTGGATGACACTTACCTCCTCTTTAGATTATATCCCAAAAGGAGTGACCGATCTATATATCACGAGTGCAGATGGCAATGTAAGCATCGACTGGATTCAGTTCAAGAACCGCGACAAATACTTCCAGCCAGCAAGCAGCGGCTCTGCCCGTCCTGACGACCAGGGCTTCATCCGCCGTTGGCTCCTGTTAGATCCTATAGATAAACCAAACCGTTCGAATACGGTATTCACGGACAGTTATCTCCAAGAGAATTTCAACAAGGAGTATTTTGCCAATCAGTTCACCGCAGTCCCGAAATCTGGTCAGCAGGAAAAAGTAGAAAAACAAGTACTCACTTGGCATGGTTTGGACAGTGAACGTTTTAATGTGAAACTGTTCCGATTTGCAGATTTGAACCAGAAGCAGATTTATGGCGTGCTGTTCTGGGGTGTGACAGTAATCAACTGTGATGAAGAAATTCCCAATGTGCGATTAGCGGCCGGCTCAAACAGTGCCTCCTCCTGGTGGCTGAACGGTGAGCAGGTTTTATTGCTGTCGGGCGACCGCCGAATGGTTGAAGACGACGGAATGTCTCAGCGTCTGACATTGAAAAAAGGCAAGAACATCCTTCGATGTGCCGTGATTAACGGTCCGGGCATGAGCGACTTCTGTGTCCGTTTTTTAGATGAGAGTGGTAAACCAGTAACAAACTATACTATCAATATCGAATAAAATGAAAAGTCTAATAATCACATTAGCCTTATCGGCAACAAGTTTGAGTATTACAGCCCAAGACGGGCAGCCCTATATCCACGACCCTTCAACGATAGCAGAGCGTGAAGGTAAGTACTACACCTTTGGCACAGGCGGTGGTGGTCTGATTTCTGAGGACGGCTGGGTTTGGCATGGAGGAGCAGAACGTCCCGGCGGTGGCGCAGCTCCTGACGTGATGAAAATCGGTGACCGATACCTGATGATTTACGGTGCCACCGGTGGTGGTCTTGGTGGCGGTCATAACGGAAGGATTCTGACGATGTGGAACAAGACATTGGATCCGAAGTCTCCCGACTTCAAGTTTACGGATGCTGTGGAAGTAGCAGCAAGTGACGGCATGGAAGACAACGACGCCATTGACCCTTGTCTTCTTCTCGACCCTCGTGGCCGTTTATGGGTGAGCTACGGCACCTATTTCGGCACCATCCGTCTGATAGAGCTTGATCCTAAGACTGGCTTCCGCAAGAAAGGTAACAAGGAAAAAGACATCGCTATAGACTGTGAGGCCTCGGATTTGATATACCGTGACGGGTGGTATTACCAGCTTGGCACTCATGGCACCTGCTGCGATGGAGTAAATTCCACCTATAATATTGTAGTAGGCCGTTCTAAAGACGTGACCGGTCCCTACGTTGACAATGTTGGCCGTGACATGTTCCATGGCGGTGGCAAGATGGTCATCAACGCAGGCGACAGAGTATGCGGTCCGGGTCATTTCGGAAGAACTATTATCGATGAAGGCGTTGAAATCATGTCATGCCATTATGAGGCAGACTTTGACCGTAGCGGTCGCAGCGTTCTGGGCATCCGTCCATTGCTATGGAAAAATGGCTGGCCAGTGGCAGGTGACCGTTTCAAGAGCGGTACATACGAAATAGAGTCTGAACGTCGTGGTTACTCATTGGAATTAGCAGTTGACTTTGTGCGGATGACTCAAGAACGTCAACGCTTCTGGAACATGGATGCAAACCAACCGCTGGTAAAGATTGAGAATCAGAAACTATCAGACGTAATCAGCACCTGGCCAAATGGCAACATCGGTGTCCGCACAGGCGACTATATGTTCCGTCCTCATCAGCGTTGGACCGTAACTCCTGTAGCAGAAGCCGGCGGTTATTTAGGTGGTCCTTATTACAAAATCGTGATAGAAGGAACAGACCGCGCTTTAACCGCTACCGCCAATAAGGAATTGACAACTGTTCCGACATTCAGCGGCAGTGACGAACAACTATGGCGCATAGAGCAACTGACCGACGGCTGTTTCCGAATCATGCCGAAACGCATTCCCGGTGAAACTGGTTTGAACACCACATACGTACTTTATTCTGCTGGTGACAGCAGCCCAACACTTGCAAAGTGGGACTTTCGCAGTGATAACTCGAAGTGGAATTTCAGAAATCAGTAAGATTATATAAAGTGAATAGTGAATAGTGAAAAGTATAGTTACCCAAGAAAAAAACACATATTCACCATCTTATTCAGGCATTTGACTTACTAATAATTCCACCAGCCTTGGTAAAGCATAGCTGTCGATTTCCTTTTCCTCAATCCAAAGGAAATCGGCAGCTATTTTTGGTTTATCGTTTGTCTCAACGAGATAGCAATCTGCAAAAATGACCTGATGTGTGAGCACATGCTTGACGCTTTGACACACCAATGAGATACTACCCTTAAAATCAGGAATTTTGGGATTATCCTCAATCATTAATGGTTCCCATAATCCCTGCCAAATATCTCCAGCCGGTCGTTTTCTAAGCGCAATAAACGTCTGAGAATTAGTTTTATATCTGATGTAATAATAATAAAACTTCCTTTCTCTGATTTTCACTTTATTCGTTTTGACGGGTAGAGAATAAACTCTTTGTGTTCTTAGTGCGTCACACGTATCAATCATAGGGCAATTGTCACATCTCGGTGAATGTGGCGTGCATTGTATTGCCCCAAAATCCATCATCGCCTGATTGAAGTCAGCCGGATTATTTAAAGGAAGTAAATCCTGCGCTAATTCAGTAAACATTTTTTTTCCCAACGCAGAATCAATCGGTGTATCAATTCCAAAATGCCTTGCCAGCACCCTATAGACATTTCCATCGACAGCAGCAATCGGAATATTGAAAGCAAATGATGCTATAGCAGCAGCAGTGTAGTCCCCTACCCCCTTAAGTGATTTGATATCTTTGAGCGTGTCTGGAAATTTTCCGAATTCCACGATTTGTTTTGCAGCAACATGCAAGTTACGTGCTCTAGAATAATACCCCAGTCCTTGCCACTCTCTAAGAACCTCATCTTCTGTAGCTTTCGCCAAGGATTCCACGTTGGGCCATCTGCTTACAAAACGAGACCAATAACCTGTACCCTGTTGAATTCTGGTCTGTTGCAGTATAATCTCACTCAGCCAAATAGGATACGGGTCGTTAATATTTCTCCATGGCAAATCCCTTTTATTGGCTTCAAACCACTTGAGAAGTCGATATGTGAAATCGTTGTGCATGTTTGAGTTTGGAGACGAGAAGACAAGAAGACGAGAAGGAGTGCATCAATTAATCGAGAAATTATTCTTGCATGAATCTGAGCGATGTAACTTTTTCCAGTCTTGCTTTCAATTTTGGCATATTATCCTTTCGAATACGAAGAGTCATGGCGCAATCGTTGTCGAACATCTGACTGATGACATCTGGATTTTCCTCCTTTACAATCCTCATCACATCGTTCATGTAAGGATATTCAAAGTTGAAGGAAATAGAGAGTTCTACTTTTTTCTCCATAATCTCTGCATTAGCAATCGCCTCAGCCGCCGCCGCCCTATATGCGACAATCAGTCCTCCTGTCCCCAATTTGACTCCTCCGAAATACCGAACGACAATTATCAAAATGTCTGTCAGATTGTTAGAATTAATCTGTCCAAGAATCGGTTTACCCGCAGTTCCAGATGGTTCTCCATTGTCGTTAGCCCTGAAAACAGTTCTCTCTGGTCCAATCATATAAGCATAACAGACATGCCTTGCATCGTAATATTTCTTTTGAAATTCCTCTACCTTGCCTTTGATTTCGTCAATTGTAGAAACAGGAAAAGCGAACGCAAGAAACTTGCTTCGCTTTTCCGTGAATGTAGCTTGGGATGGAGCTTTTATGGTGAGAAAGGTATCCATTACGAGAAGATAAGAAGACGAGAAGAAAGAAGACAAGCCGTCTGAATCTTCAGGAGAGTTTATGGATGACGAGTCCTGACCTGAGTTTAGGCTCGAACCATGTAGCTTTTGGCGGCATGATATTACCAGAATCCGCTATATCCATGATTTGTTTCATGGTAACAGGATAAAGTGCAAGTGCCATCTTCATCTCTCCAGAGTCAACCCTTCTTTTGAGTTCATTAAGTCCTCTCAATCCACCGACAAAATCAATTCTCTTATCTTTTCTGAGGTCTTTTATTCCGAGAATCTCATCAAGAATGAGTTTGGATGAGATACTGACATCTAGCACACCAATCGGGTCGTTATCATCATAAGTTCCCTGTTTTGCTTTCAGACTGTACCATTTTCCTTCAAGATACAACGCAAACTCATGAAGCTGTTTCGGGCGATAATTCTCTTTGCCCATCTCCTTCACTGTGAAATTATTCTTTAGAGCTTCGATGAACTGTTCTGGTGACAATCCGTTAAGATCTTTAACCACCCTGTTGTAATCGAGAATCGTGAGTTGAGATGCAGGGAAACACACTGCCATAAAATAATTGTATTCCTCATCCCCTTTATGGTTCGGATTCATTCTGGCTTTCTCGGCACCGACTAATGCCGCCGCAGCAGACCGGTGATGTCCATCAGCAATATAGAGGTTAGGCATTTTCTCAAATTCAGCTGTAATCGTGGCCATATCCTTCTCATCTTCAATAACCCAGAGTTTATGTCCGAAACCATCAACAGGTGCAATAAAATCATAAACAGGCTCAGTAGCGGCATATTTACTGATTAGATTCAGCAAAACCTCATTATCCTGATAAGCAAAAAAGACTGGTTCGATATTGGCATTGTTCACTCTGACATGCTTCATCCGGTCTTCCTCCTTATCCGCCCTGGTAAGCTCATGCTTTTTAATCACTCCGTTAAGGTAATCTTCCACGTATGCTCCAACGACAAGTCCATACTGCGTCTTGCCATTCATAGACTGAGCATATATGTAGTAATGTTCTTTGTCGTCCTGCACAAGCCATCCCTTGTCCTGGAACTTCTGAAACTGCTCCGCAGCAGACAGATAAACTTTTGGGTCGTGCTCATCCGTACCTTCGGGGAAATTAATTTCCGGGCGAATGATATGGTAGAGTGACATTTCATTGTCGCCTGCCTCAAGACGCGCCTCCTGTGAGTTAAGGACATCGTATGGCCTAGACTCGACCTTCTCGACAAGTTCTTTCGGTGGCCGCAGACCTTTAAACGGTTTTACTATCGCCATATTAATCAATTAAAAAACAAATTGGAACACTTGAGAAGTCAAGAAGACGCGAAGAGAAGAACACAAGAGAAAAGTCCTGCTTTCTAAATACTTCAGTAGTCGTCACTTAACTTATCAAGAAATCCAACTTGCTTTATTATTTACTTATTAACCTGGAATTTAGTGCATCCTTCCTTGAAGAAGGCCACAATCTGCTTAGCAGCCGCAATACCGGCGTTGATATTCGCTTCAGCTGTCTGTGCCCCCATTTTCTTAGGAGTAGCAAAATATCTGCCCTCAAACTGTGCAAACTGTTCATCTGCATCGGGCTTGATGTCTGTGACATATTTGATGTCGTCACGTTCCTTCATCAGCTCAATGAGCTCTGTCTCATTGATGACTTCCTTCCGAGCCGTGTTAACCACGATACCCCCTTTTTTCATCTTCCCCACGAGCTCCTTGTTGATGCTCTGTTTTGTCTCCGGTGTAGCTGGAATATGTAGGCTTACAATGTCGCAAGTTTCAAAAAGTTCTTCCTGGTTCTTCGCCGCATGTACTCCAGCAGCCTCAATTACTTCAGCCGGGCAATATGCATCGTAAGCAGCAACCTCCATACCGAATCCTTTTGCGACACGTGCGACATTTCGTCCGACATTGCCAAACGCAAGAATTCCAAGTTTCTTTCCCATGAGCTCTGTTCCAGCTTTACCGTTGTAAAAATTACGAACGGCAAACACAAGTAGTCCGAAAACGAGCTCGGCAACTGCGTTTGAGTTCTGTCCAGGAGTGTTCATCACAACTACTCCATGCTGAGTTGCAGCTTCCAAATCAACGTTATCATATCCTGCACCAGCACGAACGACAATTTTCAACTGTTTGGCAGCATCAAGCACTTGAGCATCAATTTTATCAGAACGTATAATGATGGCATTAACATCAGCCACAGCTTCAAGCAATTGCTGTTTCTCTGTATATTTTTCAAGAATAGCGAGTTGGAATCCCGCATTTTCAATTTCTTTCTTAATACCCTCAACAGCTACTGGTGCAAAGGGTTTTTCTGTTGCAATCAGAACTTTCATGTCTCTTATGGATTTATTTATAGTTAAATGTATTTGCGGTTACACGCAGACCGCATAACCGCAAAACAATATATTCTTCAAAATTAGTGAGCCTTCTCAAATTCCTGCATAGCCTGTATGAGGGCTTTCACCCCTTCTACAGACATGGCGTTGTAGCATGATGCTCTGAATCCACCTACAGAACGATGTCCTTTCACACCAACCATTCCCTTTTCCGTGGCGAATTTCATAAAGTCAGACTCAAGCTCCTTATACTCATCATTCATTACGAAACAGATGTTCATGACAGATCTGTCCTCTGCCTGAACAGTACCTCTGAACAACTTGTTTCTGTCAATCTCATCATAGAGAATCTTGGCACGCTCATTAGCTCTCTTATCCATAGCTACGACACCACCCTGAGCCTTAATCCACTTAAGATTCTGGAGTGCACAATAAATCGGCACAACAGGCGGAGTGTTGAACATAGACCCTTTCTCAACGTGAGTACGATAGTCAAGCATAGTTGGTATAGGTCTTGAAACTTTTCCAAGTGCATCTTCCTTAACAATGACAAAAGTAACACCAGCCATAGAAAGGTTTTTCTGTGCTCCTCCGTAAATACAGTTGTACTTGCTGATATCAATAGGTCTTGAGAAAATATCTGAAGACATATCTGCAATCAGGGGAACAGGAGAGTCAATTTCTTTTCTGATCTCGGTTCCATAGATTGTGTTGTTCGTGGTGATATGGAGATAGTCAGCATCAGCTGGAATGTCAAATTTTTTCGGAATATAAGTGTAAGTAGCCTCAGCAGATGATGCTACCTCAACAACCTCTCCAAAAAGTTTTGCCTCCTTGATAGCTTTCTTAGCCCAGACACCGGTGTTGAGATAAGCAGCTTTCTTCTCGAGAAAATTGTAAGGCACCTGGCAGAACTGAAGACTTGCTCCCCCTCCAAGGAAAATGACTGCATATCCTTGTGGAATATCGAGCAACTCCTTAAAAAGTGCTACAGCCTCATCAACCACTGGCTGAAAGTCTTTAGCTCTATGGCTGATTTCCATAAGCGAAAGACCTGAACCATTAAAATCCAAACAAGCATTCGCAGTCGCTTCAATAACCTCTCTCGGGAGAATGGAAGGTCCTGCGTTGAAATTGTACTTTTTCATTTTAATTTGTTATAATTATAAATCTAAAAATCAATCTTTCTCAAATAGAATGCAAATTTACACATTTTTTATGTGTTTAGCAAACAAATGTCATAGAAAAGTGGAAATAAGTGTAAAAAAGACAACTAAATTCACATTTTACTATATACGATTTAATAATCGTTTAAATAAATCAGAAACGAATTTGATAAAGAGAAGAATACGAGACGAGAAGAAGACGAGATTATAGTTTTATTTATCTGAATGGGGTTACACAAAAAGTAAGTCACTAAATAGTGGCATTAGTTCAATCTCACTAAGCAACAGTAAAATAAAAACTTAGTAAATTTAATGTCAGGCAATCATTCAGGATTTAAACTTATCTTTTTGGCTCTTTTCCAGCTGTTCATCGGTCATGATGCCCTCATCACTCCCTCTAACCAACTGAAAAATAGCTCAAAAATTAAAGATAAAATTTCCCAACTTATTTTTTCACTATTACTAAATTGAGATGTTGTGCAGGATATCGAGCAGGTCGTGATCGATTCTCCTGTTTTCTCTGATTACTTTAGAGAAGGGCACATGTACAATGTCATCGTTGTCAATTCCAATCATAACATTTCGCAGTCCCTTTTTGAGCGCCTCAATGCTAGCCGATCCCATTCTGCTTGCAATAATTCTGTCGTGCGCCGTAGGTGTACCACCTCTCTGGAGGTGTCCAAGAATAGAAATTCTGACATCAATTTCCGGGTATTTGTTTTTTACGACCTCAGCCCAATGAATCGCCCCTCCATCGTTTTCGTTAGCAGCCACAAGCACGATGCTACTTGACTTGGTTTTTCTGAGTCCGTTATGAATGAAATTGGTAAGTTTCTCTTCGCTTGTCATAACAGATGGTATGATAGCTTCCTCACATCCTGATGCAATTGCCCCGTTAAGAGCCAAGAAGCCCGCATCGTCTCCCATGACTTCAACGAAGAATAGCCGTTCATGAGATGTAGCCGTATCTCTTATTTTATCCACACATTCCATAATGGTGTTGAGAGCTGTATCGTAACCAATTGTGGTGTCAGTACCAAAAAGATTGTTATCAATAGTAGCCGGTATTCCAATACATGGAATGTCATATTCCTGTGCAAAAATTCTTGCTCCAGTGATAGATCCATCTCCTCCAATAACAATCAGGGCATCGATTTCCTCATTCTTCATGTTCTCGAACGCTTTCTTACGCCCTTCTTCAGAACGGAAATCTTTACTAGGAGATGATTTGAGGATAGTGCCTCCATGATGTATGATGCTACTGACATTCTGAGTTTTAAACTCATGAATGTCTCCATCGATGAGTCCTTTATATCCTCTGAAAACGGCTTTCACTCTGAAACCGTTATAGATAGCAGAACGAGTGACCGCCCTGACTGCAGCATTCATTCCAGGAGCGTCATTTCCGGACGTTACGATTCCAATACATTTAATTTCAGCCATAATAAAAGGGGTTTAAAATGGAAGTTATTAGGGAAGTAAAAGTTGAATTAAAGATGGATTCAAAATGGACGATAGTTAAAGGAAAGGAGAGTTAATGCATGGTTAGAAGATAAGTAATTTCCACTTGCCGTTAGATCGTCTCATCTTTTGCATCTCATAGACAGTGTCGTTGCTATAGATTTCAGTATAATAGATGTCAGCAGAATCAGTATTTATGAGATTGACTTTAGAGAAGACCAACTTAGGAATCTGCGTTGAGTCAGTTTTTGTGTATTTTTGTTTTAGCACATTAAGAATCAACATTTTATCTTGCGATTCAACCTGAGCAGAATCCAGAAAAGAGAGATAAGTGCTGAATTGCTCATTATACAATGCCGTGAGTGCTTTATTGAGCACATCCCACTGTTCACATATTTTATCATCATTCTGAGATTTTCCACACGATAACAGAAGGATGGTGAACAATAGCCCAATCACACATTTCATGCCCTTATTTCTGTCGCACATATATATTGACGGGTGTTCCTTTAAAATTCCAATGTTGTCGAATCTGGTTTTCGAGAAACCGCTTGTAAGGGTCTTTAACATACTGAGGTAGATTAGCATAAAAGACAAATGAGGGTACTCTCGTATTGGGAATCTGCATACAATATTTGATTTTGATGTATTTTCCCTTGATAGCCGGTGGTGGTGTGGCCTCGATGATGGGCAGCATCACCTCGTTGAGCTTAGCGGTAGAAACCTTGTTTGTTCTGTTCTGATACACTTTCTGTGCCTCTTCCAGTACCCTGAAAATGCGCTGCTTTGTCAGTGCTGATGCAAAGATGATATTAAAGTCGTTGAATGGTGCCATTCTTTCTTTTATCGCCTTTTCAAAAAACTTAATGGAAGCCGTATCTTTATCTTCCACGATATCCCACTTATTAACAACGACAAGCATTCCTTTCTGGTTTTTCTGAATAACCTGGAAAATATTGATATCCTGAGCCTCAATGCCTCTTGTGGCATCAATCATCAGCACACAGACATCCGCATTTTCAATTGCTCTAATCGACCTCATAACGGAATAGTACTCAAGGTCTTCCGTGACCTTGTGTTTCTTTCTTATCCCTGCAGTATCAACAAGATAGAAATTAAATCCGAACTTATCGTATTTAGTATAGATAGAATCCCTGGTGGTTCCAGCGATGTCAGTGACAACATTTCTGTCGTCGTTAAGGAATGCATTGATAAGGGATGACTTTCCGACATTAGGCCTTCCGACAACAGCAATCCTAGGAATATCCTCTTCGATGACCTCGTTCATTTCCTTAGTAAATGAATCAACAATCTGGTCGAGTAAATCACCAGTACCACTACCCGTCAGTGCAGAGATACAATAAATCTCTCCAAGTCCAAGCCCATAGAATTCAGCCGCATCATATCTCAGCTCATTCGAATCGACCTTGTTGCAGCAGAGAAAAACGGGCAGTTTAGATTTTCTTAAAATCTGTGCCACCTGCATATCAAGATCAGTGACTCCTGTTTTCACATCAACGAGAAAAAGAATAACATCACACTCCTCAATAGCCACAAGTACCTGCTTTCTGATTTCCTCTTCGAAGACATCATCGGAATTAACGACCCATCCCCCGGTATCGACTACGGAGAACTCCTTATTTCCCCATTCGCATTTACCATATTGCCGGTCTCTGGTAGTACCCGCTTCTTCACTGACAATGGCATGTCTTGTCTTTGTAAGCCTGTTGAAGAGTGTTGATTTTCCGACATTAGGCCTTCCGACAATAGCAACTAAATTACCCATAATTATTTAAAGTGAATAGTGAAAAGTGAATTTACTTATGATGACGAGAAGATGATGAGATGAGAAGAGAAAACGACGATGAGATATTATTATTCGGGGTTATATCCGAAGAGGTTAAGCTCCTTGTCGGAGTTTCTCCAGTCCTTATCCACCTTGACAAAAGTTTCGATAAAAATTGATTTTCCAAAGAATTTCTCGAGCGATTTTCTGGCTTCCGTCATAACTTTCTTGAGGGCTTTCCCCTGGTGTCCGATGATAATCCCTTTCTGTGACTCCCTTTCAACATAAATGACGGCATTGATATGTATATGCTTGTCGTCTTCCTTAAACGCCTCGACACCGACTTCAACAGAATAGGGTATTTCCTTATCATAATAAAGTAATATCTTTTCTCTTATGATTTCGCTGACAAAAAATCTGGCAGGTTTGTCGGTAAGCTGATCTTTCTCAAAGAAGGGGGGACTCTCGGGAAGAAGTTCTTTAATTCTTTTCAGGACCGGTTCGACATTGAATTTCGCCAAAGCAGCCACAGGGACAATTTCCGCCTTGGGAAGGCGTTTGTGCCAGATATCGACCAACTCGATTAATTTTTTCTCATCAATAAGGTCTATTTTGTTAATAAGCACGAGAACCGGCACTTCCATCTTGGCAACTTTTTCGATGAAATCCTCGTTTTTGTCGGTTTTCTCAATTGGGTCGGTGACATAAACAAGCACATCAGCATCAACAAGCGCACTCTCGGAGAAATTTCTCATTGACTGCTGTAGCTTGTAGTTGGGTTTCAGCACTCCGGGAGTGTCGCTAAAAACGATTTGGCATTCCTCATCGTTGAGAATACCCATGATTCTATGTCTTGTAGTCTGAGCCTTGAAAGTGGCAATAGAAATCCGTTCTCCTACAAACAAGTTCATAAGAGTAGATTTACCGACATTTGGATTCCCGACAATATTAACGAAACCAGATTTATGCATAGTTATTCTTGGGAGTAAAAGTGGGAGTAAAAGTGGGAGTAAAAGTGGGAGTAAAAGTGGGAGTAAAAGTGGGAGTAAAAGTGGGAGTAAAATTTGAAGTGAGTGAGAAAATAAAAACGGAAATCGTGGATTTACACGGATTCTGCAAAGAAACTGCGTAAATCCGCGAATTCCGCGGTAAACGATAAGGAAAAAACTTAATCTTTATTGAATTTACTTCCGTCGTATCCCCATATCATATATGATGCCCCCCATGAGAATCCGGCTCCGAAAGCAGTGAAAATGAGTTTGTCACCTTTTTTGAGTTGTTTTTCATACTCCCAAAGGCATAGAGGAAGCGTTCCAGCAGATGTGTTAGCCACTCTCTCAATATTAATCATGACCTTTTCTTTAGGGACATCGATACGTCTAGCTACAGCTTCCTCAATACGAATGTTCGCCTGATGTGGAACAATCCATGCGATATCTTCGTTCGTGAGGTGATGTTTCTTAGCAATATACTCCACAGCATCAGACATATTTGTAACAGCATGTTTGAAGACGAATCTTCCTTCCTGATAAATCATTCTTCTTCTAGGTTTATCGGTCTCCTGCTGGAATCCGTTAGCTGTACCTCCATCGGCCACATGCAGCGGGTCGTAGTGGCTATTGGTTCTGAGATAGCTGTCAATAAGTCCATAGTTTTCTGTAGTAGCCTCCATGAGTACACATGCAGCTCCGTCTCCGAAGATAGGGCAAGTAGTTCTATCCTCGTAGTTGGTGATAGCCGACAGGAAATCACCTCCACAAAGAATGATTCTCTTGAATCTTCCACTGGCAATCAACCCAGCACCCATTTCCATGGCATAAAGGAATCCTGCACACGCGGCCTCCATGTCGAATCCGAATGCATTCTTCAGTCCGACATTACCGATAACGAGCGATGCAGTTGAAGGCAGCACATAATCAGGTGTTGATGTAGCGCAGATAACAGCCTCAACGGAATCCGGGTCGATTTGTGTTTTCTGCAAGAGTTCTTGCACTGCTTTTGTCATCATGTAAGATACTCCTGCTCCGTTTCTTTCCTCGTCCTTAAGAATATGCCTGGTTTTCACTCCGATACGCTCCATAATCCACTCATCGGATGTATCGACGATTTTAGACATTTCGTCATTGTCGAGAATATACTGGGGTACGTATCCTCCAACTCCTGTGATGACGGCATTAATTTTTTCCATATTTAGTTGAACGAACGTTCTTATGTTTGAGACTTTAGTAATCGTAAAAAAACAAGTTGTTAGATTTTTTAAAGAAGACAAGAAAAAGAGAAGAATGTCTGGCTTACAAAATCTCTTTCATCTTTGCCTTATTAAAGAAATCAAACCTGTTTATTATAGCAACAGAAAAAAATAACTTAGTAAATTTAATGTCAGGCAATCATTCAAGATATAAACTTATCTTTTTGACTCTTTTCCAGCTGTTCATCGGTCATGATGGCCGCATCACACCCTCAGACCAACTGAAAAAAGCTCAAAAATCCAAGATAAATTTTCCTAACTTATTTTTTCACTGTTACTTAGTTATTGCTAATTGAAAAGTAGAAAAAAGAAAATGAAATACGAAACAAAACAAGTCTTGTCTCGTATTCCATAAAACTCATACCATGTTTTAAATTGCATCTTTGCCTTCGACAGCAACTTTTCCTCTGTAGTATCCACATGCCCCACAGACGGTGTGGTACACATAGAATGCGCCGCAATTAGGGCAAACAGCCAATGTTGGAGCAACAGCTCCGTCATGAGTTCTTCTTTTACGAGTTCTCGTCTTAGATTGTCTTCGTCTAGGATGTGCCATTTTCCAAAAAATTTATTTGTTTAATAATTGTTTTAATTTATCCCATCTATGATCGACGTTTTCTTTAGCCGATAAATTCCCAGATGGCAATTTTGCAGGTTCTTCGTCTGCTTCCTCTTCGCTTCGGGCGACTTGATGAGACATGAAAGCAGCCATCATCGTTTCGTTACACATACCAGGTTGGTGTACTCTCCTGATTGGCAGACTCAGAGCTACAAATTGATATACGAGGGACGTAAGGTCGAATTTAGGTTTTACTTTAGAGACCATCAAAACATCCCCCTCGTCATCGTCTTCATCTCCGATAATGACATTCAGTACATTGTCAATGTCAATCCGCAAATCGACATCCTCAAGACATCTGTCGCATGGAGTGAAAACGTTACCTTCAGCATGAATAGCAAAAGTGAATTCCTGATGTGTTGCCTTTCTACAAACGGCCTTAGCAATGATGTTTCCTTTATTAATATAACCTCCCATCTCTTGGAATACTTCATCGTGTAATTCCACATTGAACGTTTTTCCCATAATGCAGGGGTCATTAAGTTCAACAAAGAGATGTTTATTATCCATCAGTGTCATCCAAAGAATTTCACTTGCAGTTCAGTTTTGAAATGCAAATTTACAAATAAAATCTTAAACGAGCTAAAAAAGGCAGTTAATTCTTAATTAAAAGGTCTTATTTTATTGTTTTTTTGATTTTTTTTTGCAAAAAGAGGCAGTCATTTTGGCAATTCGATTTTAAAAGTGGTGCCCACTCCGATTTCGGATGATTTCACAAAAATCTTCCCGTTATGGTATTCTTCAATAATTCTCTTAGCAAGAGAGAGTCCGAGTCCCCACCCTCTTTCCTTAGTGGTGAATCCCGGTTTGAATACAGTTTTAAAATTATTTTTAGGAATGCCTTTCCCTGTATCAACAAATTCAATATCGACCTGGTATTGTTTTTCCTTGACAAAAATATCGATTTTTCCTGTTCCTGCCATGGCATCGACAGCATTCTTACACAGATTTTCGCCAACCCATTCAAAGAGGGATGCCACGAGGTTGACAATGACAGGTTCATCTGGTACATGGCATGTGATTTTCACCTTGTTAGATGTTCTTCTATCCATGTAATCTACAACCCTGTTCATGATTTCGCAAACATCTTCAGGTTTTGGTTCAGGTACAGAACCAATTTTTGAGAATCTCTCTGCTATCCTTTCAAGACGTTTTACATCTTTTTCCATTTCCGGAAGCAGTTCGTCATCGGGATATGCCTCTTTGAGGACCGTTGACCATGCCATGAGCGACGAGATAGGCGTTCCGAGCTGATGTGCCGTTTCCTTTGAAAGTCCAACCCATACCTTATTCTGTTCGGATTTCATCATAGAGAAGAGCGCAAAAATTGCGATGACAACGAAAATAATAACTACTGCAAGCTGAATATAAGGATAAACAGCAAGCCTTTTGAGCATGACAGACTCGTCGTAGCAAATCTCCAGGAAGTCTCCCTGCTGTTGTTGTTGCGGGTTGATAACTGTAACAGATGTCGCCTGTTCTTTAGCCGAATCAACAAAATTACTGATTTCCTCGTTTTGCAGTTGTTGTTCGTTGTCGTCAGGCATATTGAGATAAATTTTGATAACATTCCCGTCCCTCTTCATGTTTTCCGCCAGATTCTGTAGGTAAGCAAGTGAGTCCTCATCCAGTTGGAAAGTCTTGTTGATATTTCTGTGGGTCTGTACCATACCGTTCTGATCCATGACGATGACAGGTATGGTGTTGTTTCCGTTGATTACTTTTAGGACTAGATTAAGGTCGGTATTTTCGTCCGCGTTATTGAGAGATCGCATTGCTTCTGCCCATACTTCGACGCTTTTGGTCTCCTCGATCTGCAAGTCACGTGTAAGAAGATGTGAAGTAAGGAGCGAAGCAATGGCAATGATAATTGCCACTGCCACGAGAATCACTTTTATGTTTCTTATACGCTGTAACATTATTAATCGAAGACAAGAAAACAAGAAGACGAGAAGATAGTTCTGGCTGTTGATTGACGAGAGTCTTATTAGAAGATACCCCACATAATAACGCAAAAAGCGCCTGTTTTATTGTTTATGAAGAGTATGGGTATTACAAGAATACAATTTATGATGAAAAAAGGCGGGAACAAGTCCCACCTTTTAGATATTGAGCAACAGTAAAATGATTTGCAGATGAAGATTATTTCTCTGCGTATTTCTTGTACTTTTCTTTCATGACCTGGTTGTCGAGGTTATTGTAGCAGACATAAGTCTGGTATCCCCACTGGTCGGAAGCCTCTGGCCAGTTCTCCTCGGCTTTATTAAAGTATTTAAGAGCTTTCTCAAACCAGGGCTTGCATACAGCCTTGTCAGCGAAGTGGTTGTTACCAAATTTTGCAGCGGATGTGCCTGCCCCCATGACCAGCTCGATATGCCCCGGGCACTTCTCGTCTCCAATGACGAACGCCTCGTAAGCCTGATCGTATTTCTCGGTGTTGAAGAGAGAAACGGCCTTGAAATAATAAGGATACCACACATTCTCGTATTGTTTGCCAGATTCATCCACTGTTGGAGTAGATCCGTCCTCCTGTCGTTTAATCAGCTCGTCGCAGATCTGCAAAGTCTTATCGTACTCGTGGTTGTTGATAGCATTCTGCGCGAGGTTAATACCGAAGATGTTAGTCTGCTTGAAGTTCTCAAAACCATACTGCAGATACTTCTGTTCATTCGCGGTGTCGCCTTTTTTCTTATAAGCAGTAATCAACTCCTGACAAGCGAGCGCACCGTTCTGTGTTTCGAGGGATTTGATATCCCACTCTTCGATTTTCGCAGGGTCAGCATTGATTCCTTTTAGCGCCGTTGCATAAACGAATGCAGACTCCTTATAGTTCTTATCGGTGTTCTTGAGGTCATCTCCCTCAAAAATCGGTGAGTCGAACGAAGCATAATAAGTCTCAAGGAGATCCACAGCCACCTGCGGCTCATTATAGACATATTGAGTAGCTCCAACATAGAGGTTACCTCTACTAGCAGCGGCGTTTTCCTTGAGCCACAATTTCTGCACCTCTAGATCCTTGTCCTTGAAAGGCAGTTTCCCCTTTGCGTCTGGAGTATGTATCAGCTTGTGATATTTCTCAGCCGCATCCACAATAGCTTTCTCATTGAGGAAGAATGCCTTCATGTCGGAGAACTGGTTGTTGTTAGCCTGGTATTCTTTCAGCATTTTGAAACGGTCGTTGGCCTTACATTTAAGTATCCACTCCCAAGTTTTGCAGTTTTCTGCCGTCTCAGGGTTATCCTTCGCCTCATTAACCAGCTGATTGATTTCCGCCCACTTTTCCGGCTCCAGCGTATTTAACTGTGTGACCCCATAAGTGAGATTTTCGATTTTTTTCAAATTACCCTTCTGCGCAGACGCGGAAGCACAAAGTGCAAAAGCAGCACAAACAAAGATAAATTTTTTCATAATGTCTAGTGTTTTAGTTTAAAGTTTAGTGTTGAGAGTTTAGTGATTAGAGATTCGATGAGGTGGTGCCGCGTTGACAGCGCGGCATACCAAACCGCTCATGAACAGATTATAAAATATATCAAATTAAAGATTAATAGAAGATTATCAAATAGATTAATCAAATTAACTCAGTAAGGAAGGATGAGAAGATTAGCCATTGTCCGTTTCGTCATCATTATTTTCAGTAATAACGTTATTGTTATCCGAAATGTTGTTTTCATTGTCGGAATTATTTTGCTCATTCTGATTTTCGTTGTCATGAACAATTACGTCATTCTGATTATCCGGGTCAGCAACCGTTTCATCCTGCGTGTTTTGATCAGCTTCGTTCTCTTCAACATGTTTCACTTTGCAGACACTACTGATGACATCATTCCGTTTCTTGATGTTGATGAGCACAACCCCTTGAGTGTTTCTTCCCTGAATTCGGAGAGAGCTGAGCGCAAGACGGATAGCCACACCGCTCTTGTTGATTATCATGATATCGTCGTCGTCAGTGACCGCCTTGATAGCTATGAGAGCACCAGTCTTCTCCGTGACATTCAGTGTCTTTATTCCCTTACCTCCTCGTTTGGTGATTCTGTAGTCCTCGAGAGCAGAGCGTTTTCCGAATCCGTTTTCGCTGACCACCATAATACTCTGATAGAATGATGCGGCAGCCGTTTTGTTTTCATCGTCTTCAGCTGGCTTGCTTTCGTCATCGGCATTATCAGTAACTTCCTCTGTATCAAGCTCCTCAACGTTCATATCAGCAGTCTCCTCATTAGTTTCATCATCGCTGTTCTGCGCGTCGAGAGCATTCCACTGGTCTTCTGACAGGGCCTCGTTACACTGCATGACAAGCATTCCGACGGTCTCATCCTCCGGTCCGTCAAGCTTCATACCCCTCACACCGGTAGAGTTACGCCCCATTACCCTGACATTGTTCTCGTTGAATCTGATAGCCCTTCCGTTTCTGTTCGCGATGATGATGTCATCGTTTCCAGTTGTGATTTGCACATCTATGACTTCGTCATTCTCCTGAAGTTTAATTGCGATAAGACCAATAGTCCTTGGTCTGGCATAATTCTCGAAACGGGTCTTCTTGACAATACCCCGCTTTGTGCAGAACATAAGGTTGTGATGCTTAACAAAATCCTGGTCGTTGATGTCCTTAATACAGATGAAGGCTGTAGCCTTGTCGTCAGACTCGATGTTGAGGAGATTCTGTACAGCCCGGCCCTTGAACACCTTATTACCTTCCGGAATGTTATAAACTTTCATCCAGAAACACTTGCCTTTCCTTGTGAAGAACATCATGGTGTTGTGGGTTTGAGCCGGGAAGATGTACTCAATGAAATCCTGTTCTCTTGCTGTACCACCTTTAGCTCCCACACCACCTCTTGCCTGCGTGCGGAACTCCGCAAGCGGTGTGCGTTTAATATACCCGAGATGCGAAATAGTGATGACCACCTGCTCGTTGGGATAGAAGTCTTCCGGATTGAAGTTCTCACTCGCTGTGTAGTCGATAGTGGATTTCCTTTCGTCTCCCCACTTGTTTTTCACCTCAATCAGTTCATCTTTCATGACCTTCTTACAGAGCTCCGGATCGTTGAGGATGGCATCAAGATAAGCGATGAGATTCTTCACTTCCTCATATTCTGCGTGGAGTTTGTCCTGTTCAAGACCGGTAAGCTGTCTCAGTCTCATCTCGACTATAGCCCTTGCCTGCACGTCGTCGAATCCGAATCGAGCCTTAAGGTTCTCAATCGCCTCCTGTGGTGACTTCGCAGCCCTAATGATTCTAACGACCTCATCGATATTGTCGGATGCAATGATAAGCGCTTCGAGAATATGTAACCTTTCCTCCGCTTTTTTCTTGTCGAATTTGGTTCTGCGTATGGTCACCTCATGTCTGTGCTGCACGAAATATCTCAAACATTCCCTGAGAGAGAGCAGTCTTGGCCTTCCAGAGTTCCCTTCTGTGGCACCTACCAGCGCAATACAGTTGACAGAGAAACTCGACTGTAGCTCCGTCATCTTATAGAGCTTATTGAGAATGACATTTGCATTCGCCTCTCTTTTGACATCAATGACGATACGCATACCTTCCCTGTCAGACTCATCGTTGACATTGCTGATTCCATCGATTTTCTTATCGTTGACAAGCTCTGCAATTCTCTTGATAAGCTCCGCCTTATTGACATTGTATGGTATTTCGTGGACAACGATTTTCTCGTGCTGCCCCTCAGTTTCGATTTCTGTTTTTGACCTTATGACGATTCTGCCCTTTCCTGTTTCGTATGCCTCTTTAACGCCGTCAATCCCGCAGATGATACCTCCAGTGGGGAAATCAGGTGCCTTGATGTACTGCATGAGTCCGTCGGTGTCGATATCCGGGTTATCAATCATCGCCACACACCCATCGATAACCTCTCCGAGATTATGAGGCGGGATGTTTGTAGCCATACCTACAGCGATACCCGTAGCTCCGTTGACGAGCAGGTTAGGTATTTTTGTAGGCAGCACTTTTGGCTCAGTTAGCGACCCGTCAAAGTTATCTATGAAATCGACCGTATCTTTGTACAAATCATCCATCATAGCCTCCCCAATACGGTTGAGCCTAGCCTCAGTGTATCTCATCGCTGCAGGTCCGTCTCCATCAACAGATCCGAAGTTACCCTGTTTGTCGATAAGGCAATATCTCATTGCCCATTCCTGAGCAAATCTGACGAGTGCTCCATAGACAGATGAGTCGCCATGTGGATGGTATTTACCGAGAACGTCTCCGACAATACGCGCACATTTCTTATAAGGCTTGTCGTATGTGTTGCCGAGCTCCATCATACCATAAAGTATGCGCCTGTGCACCGGTTTAAATCCGTCTCTCACATCCGGTAGCGCTCTGGCTACAATAACAGACATAGAATAGTCGATATACGACTTTTTCATGGACTCATTTATGTCCACTTTAATGATTCTGTCCTGATCTTGTCCTTCTAACATTTTATTATAAAATAATCGTTTAAAATAAGTGATGAATACGAGAAGACAAGAATACAAGAAGACGATAAGACAAGACGAAAGTCCAGCAACCGAGTTCCAAGCCTACAATCGTACAACATCCACTAAGAATATATACAAATTTTCAAATCTTTTGTAAAGTTAGTGTTTTTTTTTGAGATATACAAACGAAAGCTGAAAAAAGGTTTCAAAACCAGGTTATTTTTGTATCAACATTAAAAATATGGCACTTCCGAGGCGTTTTCATGCATTTTGTTAGTTGTATCGGGGTTTTAGAAATCAGCACCAGCAACGCACCAAACGACGTTATTCGGGTTCAGAAATCGTCTCATGACATCAGTAATATGATGAGGTTTGGCCTTTCGTATAAGCTTCATTGATTTAACAACATCCCTGTAGTCATCTCCAAGAGCAGTTTTCCTGATAAGCAGTCCAGTGAAAGACAGATTTGCCTCGTAAGTTCTGCAGATATTACCAGAAAAATACTTTTTGACGATATCAAGCTCCTCGTCGGATGGAGTTAATGAAATGATTCTGTTGATTTCATTGTTCACTTCCTCAACAACCTTATTTACGAACAGGTTGGCAGTCTCTGTCTGAATGGAAAACAAATTAAAAAACAGCTGTTGTTGAAGCGATGAATGAATACCATAAGTATATCCCTTATCCTCTCGAATATTGGTCATGAGTCTGCTACCGAAAAAACCACCGAACATCATATTAGCGAGTGCAAGGTAAGCCCTCTCCTCCGGTTCGAGTTTTGGCATGACACATCCTGCAAAAAGAGCAGACTGGACAGTAGGCTTCCGCATGATGAGTTTGATGATATTTCTATTCCTATCGATAACGACATTCTCATCAGTTTGTTTTTGCAACTGACCGAGAGGGTCAGCCGGATATCCAACAGGGCTTATGTTCAAAAGAAACTGGCAGTTTCCCCAATTTTCAGTTCCGAAGATGTCGTTAATCAAGGTAACATCCTCATCATTGTATCCTCCCGTAATAAACATTCTGCAGTTTGCCGCATTGACACATTTCTTATGATAATCCCTTAAAATGTCGATAGATAATTGGCTGAAATGCTCCGGATACTCAAAACTCGCCATAGGGTTTTGTCTGCCGAAGAGTGTCTCGTAGAACAGTCGTTCAGCCTGTGGTCTGACCCTATCCATCTTGATTTGATAATTCGCCCACAACTGCTGTATTGTCAAATTGTATGCGTCGGTATCAAAAGCCGGATGCATAAGAAAGTCGTACACCAGCTGCATAACCGGCGAGAGGAATTTTCTAAGACAGATCACAGTGATAAAGGCGTATGTTTTGCAGACATTAGCCGAGATTGTTGCTCCATAGAAATCGAGTTCCTCATTGATTTGCTGTGCAGTCCGTGTGGCCGTTCCCTCCTTGATGAGCTGGAAAGTCATCATGGCCTGAAGGGGTATGGACTGAACCCAAGTGCCCCCATTGAACAAAAAATCGATTCTTACATGCTGTGTATCGGTAAGAGGGAGCAGTGAGCATGTAATACCATTATTCATCTGTGACTGAAAAACAGAGGGAATACGTTCGAGATTAACGAACTGTGTTTTGGGTGGGATATTTCGTAAAGGCATTATATCAACAAGAAAGAGTGAGTTATAGAAAGGGATATAAGCAGGGATTATATCGCTGCATACAAGTAAGGAGATTCGGTTTAACTTATAAATATTGCTGAGGAAACACAAAGTATGTCCCCACAAAAAGTAAAAACAGTCAGTTAGATCTGACTAGTTAATGTGCATAGAGTTCCGGATGGGATTTAAGGAATTGCTCAGCTTTTATGAGGTCCTGTGGAGTGTCGATACCGACCGTTTCAACATAGGTGATTCCGACTTTGATTTTATACCCGTTTTGAAGCCATCTGAGCTGTTCTAGCGACTCTGCGATTTCAAGGGAAGACTGTGGCAGCTTAGTGATTTCGTTTAGAACATTCACACGATAAGCATAGATGCCAATATGCTTATAGAACACCTGCCTTTGCATCCATTCGTCTCCCATCTCCACCCCTCTGACAAACGGTATGACTGACCGTGAGAAATAAAGAGCCTGATTATTGTTCCCAATTACCACTTTTGGTGAATTGGGATTGGAAACAGCCTGAAATCCGTCAGTTCTTTCGAACGGCTTGACGAGTGTAGCTATATCGACCTCTGAATCATTGAAACAGTGCTTGAGTGCTTCGATCTGTGACTGCTGAATGAAAGGCTCATCACCCTGAACATTTATGACGACATCGAAGTGTCCATTTACTTTGGAGAGCGCCTCATTACATCTGTCGGTTCCGCTTTTGTGTGTAGTTGCGGTCATGACGACTTCACCTCCGAATCGTCTCACCTCATCGAAAATGAGCTGATGGTCTGTAGCAACAACAGCTTTATCAACAAAAGGGACAACTTGCTCGTAAACTCTTTGAATGACTGTTTTCCCCGCAAGCGTTGCAAGTGGTTTGGCCGGGAACCTTGTAGAGGCATAACGTGCCGGAATAATAGCGATGAAGTTCATTAGATTATTTCGATTTTAAATTTGCGATTTAGCAACAGTAAAAAAACTAAGATAAATTTTCCTAACTTATTTTTTTCTATTACTTACGATTTACTATTTGTTTGGTAATTATATTATTTTCAACTATAAAATATATTAACAAGCAGCATTGACAACGCAGCACACCGAACGGATCTTATACAATAGGTATATGAGGATTGAACAGAAAAGAGAAAAGAGAGACGGAATGATGATGTTGTCTTATTTGCACATAAAGCAATCATTCAATTCCGTCTCAAAAAAATCCATTTATTATGCAGCATAAAGTGCGTAACTATTCCCGCATTGGTTAATCGAAGGAGTGGTCGATAGTGCCTTCCACAGGAGGAGGAGGTGGTGGTGGCGGTGCGACCGGCTTAGGTGTGTTGTTCTGCTGTGGTGCAGCATTATTATTGTTGTTGGTCGTTCCTGAATTCCCGCTGTTATTATCTTGCTTTCTTTCGCCTTGTGAATTCGCGTTATTCGAATCAGTTGTTTTAGCAGCAGAGTTCGAACCCGTATCAGTATTTTTTTTACGTCTTCTCACCACATTCGACCCAGATGAGGAATGGAATTTGGTACCATTCTTGATAAATCTTCCAGGCCTATTGGTATCATCCTCCTCATCGATAATTACATCTCCACCTTCTGGTATATCAAGCCCCGTAAGCTCACTCAGGCACATATCGAAATTTTCAGGAATATCAAATTTATCAGCAGTGCTGATTCCATATCTATTATGCAACACCTCGTCGGCATATACTTTCTTCATAAATAGTCCATAAATAGGCAGTGCAGCAGCCGCTCCCTGTCCGTTAGACATACTGGTGAAGTGTACATCCATATCCTCACCTCCGACCCAGCATCCAACAACAAGCTTAGGAGTGAAACCCATAAACCATCCGTCTGCATTGGAGTTTGTGGTACCTGTTTTTCCACCCATATCCGCACGAATTCCATAAACACGTCCTATACGGGTGGCAGTACCTTCCCTGACAACGCCTCTGAGCATGATAATCATCTTATATGCAGCATCCTTGCTAAGAACCTCGTTAAGTCTTGGAGTGAAAGTGTCGATGACATTTCCGTCGGAGTCTTCGATTCTCTCAACAAGCAGTGGTGCAGCCCTGAGTCCGTAGTTCGGGAAAATCGAATAGCCGCTGACCATCTCTCCGACACTGATGTCGCATGGTCCAAGACAGAGAGTCATGTTAGGTTCAATAGACCTTGTGTTAATTCCACATTGACGTAACATTCCGATGAACTGGTGTGGATTCATCTGTGACATAACCCATGCTGCAATCCAGTTGTTAGACTGTGACAGTCCCCATTTGAGAGTCACCATTGCCCCATACATGGCGCGTGAACCGTTACGTGGTGCCCATCCTCCATAGTTAATTCGTTTGTTGGGAGCCTTGTCGCATGGAGTAAGTCCATTCATCATAGCCAGCGCATAAAGATAGGGCTTGATAGTGGATCCCACCTGCCTTCTACCTCCTCCGAGGCAGTTATCGTACTGGAAATGTTTAAAGTCAAGTCCTGGCACGTATGCTCTTACAGCTCCAGTTGCTGGCTCCATAGCCATCATCGCAGTTCTAAGGAATTTCTTATAATAAAGAATGGAATCTCTCGGGCTCAGCTCTTTAGTGATTTCTCCTCCATAGGAGAACAGCTTAGTAGTGACCGGTGTATAATAAATTTTTTTAATAGAGTCCTCATCAACTCCTGCTTTGACAAGCTGAGCATACTGGTCAGTCTGCCTGTAATATCTCCAGAGAATAGACTCGACACGCGTTGATGAAATACCGGTGTAAGGTGCATTCTTGCTGCCTCGTTTTTCCGCCTCAAATCTGGGCTGAAGTGTTTTTGCCACATGCTGGTAAGCAGCCGCTTCGGCATGCTCCTGCATTCTTGAGTCGAGTGTAGTGTAGATTCTTAGTCCGTCAGTATAAATATTGTAGTTGGTTCCGTCTTTCTTTGTATGCTTATTGCACCATCCGTACAGCGGGTCAGTTTCCCATGCCACTGAATCATCAGCGTATTTCTGGTATTGCCATGCAGCATAATCAGATTTCTCGGGCTTTTTCGCCATCATGATGATTCTGATATGCTCTTTAAAGTAAGGTGCAAATCCGTCGTCCTGCCGTGTGACATTGAACTTTGAAGTGTCCAGCGGAGAGTTTTTTGCCTCTTCCAGTTCCTGCTCGGAAATATGGCCGAGCTCAAACATTTTGTCAAGCACAACATTTCTTCTCTCCACCATTCTCTCTTTGTTGATTTGCGGGTTGTAGTAAGATGGATTCTTACACATTCCAACTAAAGTAGCCGCCTCAGGTAATGTAAGGTCGATAGGGTCTTTCCCAAAATATGTTCTTGAGGCGTTTTTGATTCCGACAGCATTATGCAAGAAATCGAAGTAATTGAGATACATAGTTAGGATTTCCTCCTTGGTATAGTATCGTTCGAGCATAGTAGCAATATACCACTCAACGGGTTTCTGCATCATACGGTCAGTAATAGTTGTTTCGGCAGTAACTCCCGAATAGAGCTGTTTAGCGAGCTGCTGAGTGATGGTACTTCCACCTCCAGCAGACTCTTCTCCCATGAAACCACGTTTGACGAGCACACGTCCTAGTGCTCTCATATCGATACCCGAATGATCAAAGAATCGCTCATCTTCAGTATCGACGAGTGCCTGAACAAGCACTTCAGGCAGTGAGTCGTATGGCACAATAAATCTGTTAGCTGATGCATAGCTCCAAGTTCCCATCAGTTTGTTGTCGTGTGTATAGACTTTAGATGCAAATTTATTGACCGGGTTTTCCAGTTCAGTAATTGCAGGCAGATTTCCAAGCCATCCCTTAGATATCGCATAAACTGCAGTGAACATCGCCATCATGGCAATGATAAAGAGTCCCCACAGAATGATGAGTCCAGTTTTTATACTTCTGTTATTAGATTTTCTCTTTTTGTTTTTTTTAGCCATTATATTTATTTTAAATGGGAGTTAAAACTGGGATAGAACTGGGAGTAAAAACAAGCGATTGTTCCCATCCCACGCAGCGCAGACAAAGTCTTTGGTTAATCCGTTGTCAGTATCTTTTAATTCAACTTGCAAAGTTAGTCTTATTTTTCCATATTTCAAAATTTTTATCTCAAAATATAGTTTTCAGAAGTTCAAGTTTTGTTGTTGAGAAAAAAAGTCGTACCTTTGCACTCGAAATTATAAATACATGTTGAACGTACAAGTTCAACCGTGTGCTTGAACACCACGTAAAAAACAAGAACTATGCAAAAAAATGTTAGCCATGTAAGCGTGACTTACATGTTGATGGGCATCCTGTTTTGTGTATGCCTGATTTCCTCAAATTTGTTGGGTACAAAGATTATCCAGTTAGGTTCCATCTCGATTACCGCAGGTTTTATCGTTTTTCCAATTTCTTATATTCTGAACGACTGCATCGCAGAAGTATGGGGTTATAAGAAAGCCCGCCTTATCATCTGGATGGGTTTTGTGATGAATTTCTTTGTAGTTGCTCTCGGCGGTCTCGCCTGTGCTCTCCCCTGCGCTCCTTTTTGGGAAGGAGAAGAGTCGTTTAATTTTGTATTTGGTCTTGCTCCTCGCATTGCCTTCGCATCATTTGCAGCTTTTTTGATTGGTTCATTTATCAATGCCATGATAATGAGCAAGATGAAAATATCAAGCAAAGGACGACATTTTTCCTGGCGAGCTATCCTAAGTACGTTAGGCGGTGAAGGTGCCGACTCTTTGATATTCTTCCCCTTAGCTTTTGGTGGATTGATGTCCAACAGTGAGTTATTTAAAATGATGTTGGTTCAAGTGACACTCAAAACAATTTATGAGATAATCGTATTGCCTGTAACGATTCGAGTTGTCCGCTATGTTAAATTGAAAGAAGAAACGGATGTTTATGACAAGAACATTTCATATAATCCATTCAAATTAAACGATTTATAGGCAACATATCAAAAACGCAGCACAATTATGTTAGATAAGGATTCGGCATTGGTGGTATTTTCTGGTGGCCAGGACAGTACTACTTGTTTGTATTGGGCCAAGCGTGAATTTAAGAAAGTATATGCTATAACATATACATATGGTCAGAAACATTCGAATGAGGTAGATCAGGCTCGAGAAATCGCCCAGATAGCTGGTGTTGAGTGGAAATTGGTTGATGCCAGCTTCATCAGTAGTATCATCAGCGGATGCTCCTTGACAGATACCAGCGTTGAGATGGACAAAGAAAAGCCAATAGACAGCCCTCCAAACACGTTTGTTCCAGGCCGTAACCTGTTTTTTTTGTCGATAGCCGCAGTTCATGCCCGTGAGTTAGGTTGCATGAACCTGGTGACCGGTGTAGGTCAGGCCGACTATTCAGGCTATCCAGACTGCCACGACTCGTTTATCCGCTCTCTGAATGTGAGTTTGAATTTAGCTATGGATGAGCAGTTTGTGATACATACTCCATTGATGTGGCTTAATAAATGCGAAATATGGTCAATGGCAGACGAGCTGGGAGTGTTTGATTTAGTCCGTGATAAGACACTGACGTGCTATAATGGAATTGTCGGTGACGGATGCGGTGAATGTCCCGCATGTAAGCTAAGACGAAGGGGGTTAGAACAATTCTTAATGAAGACAAGAAGATAAGAAGACAAGAAGAAGGTCTATAGCGTCTTGATGTTTAAACAGAAAAAGATTGGCCATTTTTTACACAAAAAAGATTGACAACTTATAAAAAGCAAAAACTCATATTATGGAAGGACGTGAGAATGAGGGCTTGAAGTCCTTAGGTAAGAAAACTGAATACCGGATGGATTATAGTCCGGAAGTCTTGGAAACATTTGAGAACAAACATCAGGACAATGACTACTGGGTGTTGTTCAACTGTCCTGAGTTCACGAGTCTTTGTCCGATAACTGGACAGCCAGACTTTGCTGAGGTTAAAATCAAGTATATTCCAGATGTACGAATGGTTGAGAGCAAAAGCTTGAAACTCTATCTGTTCAGTTTTCGTAATCATGGTGATTTTCATGAGGACTGCGTCAACAAAATCATGAAAGATCTTATACGTCTGATGGATCCGAAATATATAGAGGTGACGGGGATATTCACCCCACGTGGTGGAATATCCATATATCCATACGCAAATTACGGTCGTCCAGGTACGAAATACGAAAAGCTTGCAGAACACCGTTTTATGAATCACGGAATGGGGGAACTTTAGTGTTTTTCAGACACAGAATAGCTCCAGTCAATGGGAATTATAGGAGTTATGGGAATTATAGGAGTTATGGGAATTATAGGAGATATGGGAGATAGGGATTTAAGGGGAAAGGATTATTTAGCAGGCTTTGCTTTATATACAGCAGGTCTGGTATTTTTTATAGCAGGTTGAGCATTGTTTTTTGCTGGTTTGGCGTTATTGCAATTAGAATTATTATTGGCTTTTGGGAGCATGTTCTGGAGCCTTCTGACAGGGAAGTTAAAAGAAGATTCCGGATAAGGCTCATCAACAAGAGAAAAATGCCACCATTCAGTTCCAGCACCTTTAAACCCGTTGTTTTCCATTGCTTTTCTTAAAACGGCTCGGTTGTTGATTTGAAGTTCCGTTAGAGAATCAGTATAGTTTGCATGTGAAGTCTCACTAAAAAAGTCGAAATGGCCTCCCATGTCGATTTCCACTCCAGTGGTGTCACAAATAGTAAGATCGACAGTGCTTCCATGACAATGCTTTGAGCGCGAAGAGATATATCCTTCCTTGAACAACAGTTCTTTGTCGATATCTGGATAAAACTCGTCTTTCATCTTTTGGTCGTTCAAGTCTCCCACCCACCTTCTGAAATGCTGAACTGCATCATCGGGGCGATAGGCATCAAATATTTTGATTCTGTACCCTTTCTTTCTCAATTCGTCTGCTGCTTTCTTAAGTGCTTCCGCACCCTCTTTAGTCATTAGCGCCACAGGCTCCAGATATCCACAGATTCGTCTGCCGACGAAATTGTGGTCGGAACAATAGCGTATTTCCTCGATGACATCAGGTATGACGGCCTTCACCTCGACAAAGTTTTTCACGGCAAACTGTTCAGGTGTGAGCAATTTGTCGTCCATGACAGAATCAGCCTGTTCCTCGTTAGCCAAGTAGTCGGCTTGTGTATCGATAGAATCCGAAACTTCTTCGTTATTCAGTGAGTCGTTTAGAAGAGAGTCCAAAGTCAGCGAATCGACTGCAGTGGAGTCTGGATTTGATATAGAGCGTTTGCGTGTTTTCTTCGTCTTTTGTATCTGTTTTCCAGTTTTTTTGTCACTACACGAATCACAAGACTGCATGAAAAGCAAGGCGCAGCTGAATGACAGCAGCATCACCAAGTTCAGACAGTATGTAATGTGTTTTGTTAACATAATGATATTATTTAAAGGAAGCTAACCGTATACGCATGCGTCCTACATGGAAACAGACAGATTCAAACACACAAAAGGAATATCCATCGTAGTTTATAAATCAGTTATTCTCCGATGATAGTGATGACGAGCGATCGTGATCCCCCGTAATTTCGGTATTCCCCGAAGTAGATGCCCTGCCATGTTCCAAGATTGAGCCTTCCTCTGGTGATGGGAATAGTTATGCTGACACCGCTTAAAGTAGATTTGGCATGAGCCGGCATGTCGTCCGGTCCTTCGAGGGTGTGCTCATAATCAGGGCGGTTTTCCGGTATAAGCCGGTTGAAAATAGTATTCATATCCGTTCTGACATCCGGGTCACAGTTTTCGTTGATTGAGAGTCCGCAGCTGGTGTGCTTAGTGAAGATGTTGATGATTCCAGTCTGTGGGAGTTTTGGAAGCTGTCGGACGATGTCGGCAGTGATAAGATGGAAGCCGCGCGACATAGGTTTCAACGTGATTTCAAGTTGGTGAATCATTATTGAGATTATAGTTTTGTTTAGTTAGAAGACGCACTACATTGCGTCTCTACCTAGAGACGTTTATTCGATTTTGAGAATGGCGGGGAGTGATTCGTTGTGCAGGCGGTCGATAGCTGTGACGAGAATGGTATGTCCGTAGAAGTCGCCCTGCATAGCCACAGAGTTGCTTCTTGTAATCGCCCTGATGTTCGCCGGATTTTCGAGGTCGATAATCTGGTCAGGTGGGAAGTCATAAATGACGTAAGCTATCGCCTTGCTCATCTCTTTCCTTGTGCGGTCTTTCTTCCAAGTAAGCATAGTGATGCCGTTTTGCAGCTTCACTTTAAGTTTTTTCGGTGTTTTAGGCGGTTGATTGTCAATAAAAGGCATCAGTGGCTGCAGGGCAGGATACGGATGATATACTTTCTCGAGAATTGTTTCGTAATTTCCAGGATTGTTGACCACTGCGGCAGCATACCACTGGCAAGACCCCTTGATGTTAGTCAACTGTCGTTGGAGGCGGTATTTCGCATCCATCTGGTGTCTGTTAGGGTCGTTAGGGTCCTGTCCTTTCACGGTTCTTTCAACATCCTGTCCGATAAAAACAGGGCGGTTCTTACAATAGTCGTTCCACCAGTTAAGCAGAATGCCATAATCAGCGGCTTTGGTTCCAAAATTCCAATACACTTGTGGCAGTAGATAATCCACCCATCCCTCCTGCTCCCATTTGAGCACATCAGCGTATAGGTCGTCGTAGTTCTGTAGTCCGTTAGTCGCACTTCCGTATGCGGTGTTCTGCCCAGACTTGTCGTTTCGGTATATGCCAAAAGGTGAGATACCGAATTTCACCCAAGGCTTTACCTCGCGTATAAGTTGGTGAAGGTCGCGAATGAGCATGTTGACATTATCACGTCTCCAGTCGGCAATGTTATTGAATCCCCTCGGGTCACGATTGTAGAACTCAATATCATTGAATTCCATTCCACCCTCCGGATAAGGATAAAAATAGTCGTCCATGTGTATGCCATCGACATCGTAATGTTTAAGAATATCCTCTACGACCACGCAAGTGTGCAATCTTGCCATCTCAAGCGCTGGGTTGAGGATAAGGAGATCTCCGTAAGGGATAATCCAGTCGGGATGTTGAATAGCGGGATGTGAGGCAGCCATCTGGGTAGTGTTCTTTGTTTTCATCCTATAAGGATTAATCCATGCATGGCACTCCATCCCTCTGGCATGGCATTGTTCAATCATCCATTGCAACGGGTCCCATCCATCAGAAGGCGGCAATCCCTGCTGCCCAGTGAGATAACGGCTCCATGGCTCATAGTTTGACTTATAGAGTGCGTCACCTTCAGGTCGTACCTGAAAAATGATGGCGTTGATGTTAGCTCTCTGCAGCACGTTAAGCTGATTGGTAAGCATGTCGCGTATCTCCTGCATAGATTTTCCGAGATACATTCCGTTGACACACTGCATCCATGCTCCCCTGAATTCTCTCTTTGGTTGTTGATAGCGGTTGATGGTCAGCATCTTTTCAGGCTGCTGTGCTTTGACACATGAAAAGAAAGCAATTGCAACGATAAAGGATAAAAGAAAAGACTTTCTCATTTACTATTTACGATTTACTATTTACTATTTACATTTCTAATGGTGAAAAAAACAAGTTGCCTCGTTTTTATGAAGACAAGAAGACGAGAAGAGAGGGAAATCACATGACGGGTGTGAGAATATGTCCGAACCATCCGACAAACTTATGCCAAGCAGAAATCTTTTGCCATTTGGCATCATCGAGCAAGACTGATTCTTTTTTGTCTTCCTCAAACATGTTGACTAGCTGCATTGTGATGTCCTTATTGAAAACAGCGGTGTTGATTTCGTAATCATAACGAAGGCTCCTTGCATCAAGGTTCGATGATCCAATTGTGCAGAAAGAGTCATCCACAGTCATGATTTTCGTATGATGGAATCCCGTCTGATAGAGATATACTTTCACTCCCGCCTTCGCCATCTGTCTTCCCCAGAAATGCACGACATGGGGAGTCATGGGCACATCGCTCTTCTCTGAGAGCATGATTTGCACATCTACCCCCCTCTTGACCGCGTTTTTGATGGCTTTACGCAAAGAGGCGGTCGGCATGAAATACGGGCTGACGATTTTAACGTTTTTCTGAGCGTTATCGAGCATTGAGATATACAGCTGTCTAATGGACCGATTTGTAACATTTGGTTCACGGTCGATGACAGCCATCCTGATATTACCTTTTTTCTCACAGGGTGGCAAATAACGAATACCCGTTAGCAGTTGTCCTGTCTGCTTCGCCCACATCTTGATAAAAATCTTATGAATATCAATAACCGCAGGTCCCTCGATATGCATGTGCATGTCTCTCCATGGCCCGATTCCTTTCAGTCCTTCGATATAATAGTCAGCCACGTTCATCCCACCGGTATAAGCTACTTGCCCGTCGATGACGACGATTTTCCGGTGGTCACGGGGATAGATATGTGTAAGCCACGGGAAATTAAGCGGGTCGAATTTCTCAAGCTGAATACCGAGAGCGCATATCGAGTCATGTTTTGCTCTGGAGAAAGGCTGATTGTTGGAGCTGTTTCCGAACGCATCATACATGACCCTGACTTCAATTCCCTCCTGTGCTTTCTGATGTAGGAGGTGAATAAGAATGGAGTTTATGGAATCGTTACGGTAGTTGAAATACTCCATGTGTATGAAGTTCTCAGCCTTGGCTATATACTTAAAAAGATCCTCAAACTTGTCATGGCCCGTTTTCAGGAGATAGACCATGTTGCCGTCAGTGACATTAAATCCCAGATTTTTGAGTGTCTGCATCTCCATGAGGTCGGAGCGCATCAACGGGTTTTCATTGGGCTGCTGTGCAGGTGTGTGCTGAGTCCACAGCAAAAAGGTAAGACAGAGGAGGCTGAATTTATATATTTCACGAATTAACATTCTCAACAAAGATTTATTCTACAACGAATTTTTACGAATTTAAACGAATTGTTTTGTGAACAAGGAATTGAAAGGATAAGAGAATATTATATTATCTGATTGTGATGCATTTGGAACTAAGTGTTTTTTAGAACCACCTTAAAATAATTAATGATTCAACTCGGAAAGTTTTTGTGTGAGTAGCGGCATCCAGTCATTGTTTTTCTGGACGAGTAGTCCGTGTAAGCCGACAGACTCAGCCATCTCGATATTTTTTGGTCCGTCGTCGAGGAAGAGGGATTCTTCCGGACGGATATTCGCCTGCTGAATGAGGGTTTTAAAAATTGTTTCGGAGGGTTTATAGTCTTTCATCAGGCAACTGTAGAAAGTCTGGTGGAAATAGTAATTGATGGGATGCCCGTCTCCACTGAATTCGTCAGACTCAGCCCACTTGACGATGAAAGGATTTGTGTTGCTAAGAAGGATGACGTTATACCTCTCTTTCAGTTTCAGTAGGTTGTTGAGGCGGTTGATATCGACACTCTCCACATAGCCTTTCCATGCCCATAGAGTCTGTTCGAAGGAAAAGGAAGGTTCTTCTTGTCCTTGAAAGAGTTCCGGGTTCAGCTGCCTGGCAAGTTGTGCGAGTTTCTTCTGGAAAGTTGGTGCGTCGATTGAGCCATTCTCCACTTCCAGGAAAATACCAGTCTGACCATAGAGCCCCATGCGCTGCCGTGTGTCTTTGATGCCGAGGGCCTCAAAACGTTGCCATGCCACTTCTGGTGTTAAGGGTATGACCACACCGCCTAAATCGAAAACAAGATTTGATATCAAAGTAATTTACTATTAACAAATTTACTATTTACTATTTATTTGGTAATTTAAGAATTACAATCTTTTATATTGACAGAAACAATTCTTAAATCATTATAAATCAATATTTACCATTGTATGGGTGTGATACCGTGTTGTTGCAGGAATTGATTGGTGAGGGAGAAATGATGGTTTCCGAAAAATCCCCGGTGCGCGGAGAGCGGTGAGGGGTGTGTGGATTTGAGAATGAGATGTTTGGAGCTGTCGATGAATGGTGCTTTACTCTGCGCATAACTGCCCCAGAGGATAAATGCCACATGCTCTTTCTCCTGGCTGACGATTCGGATGACCGCATCGGTGAACTGCTCCCATCCCCGGCGTTGGTGTGATCCTGCCAAATGCTCCCTGACAGTAAGCGTGGCATTGAGCAGAAGCACTCCCTGTCTCGCCCATCTTGTGAGATCGCCCGACTGAGGAATTACCGCCCCTGTGTCGTCGCTGATTTCCTTGTAGATATTGACGAGGGATGGCGGAATACGTACACCATCAGGTACAGAGAACGCCAGTCCCTGTGCCTGTCCTGGCTCATGGTAAGGGTCCTGTCCGATAATGACCACTTTCAATGCATCGAAGGTGCAGAGGTTGAAAGCATTGAAAATCAGCTTTCCCGGTGGATAAATACGACACTGCCGGTATTCCATTCTAACGAAATCCGTCAGGGTCTTGAAATAGGGCAGCTGAAATTCGTTGTTGAGCCTGGTTTTCCAGGATTGCTCAATTTTCACATCAACCATTATGGAAATGAAGAATTAAAAATGAAGAATTAAAAATGGAGAATTGATTTATCGGGAGTGGTATTTGATGAGTCCTTCAAGCGGATTTTGAATAATAGTTCCGATTTTGAATCCGAGTTTTTGAGCCGTCTCTTTGAGTTCGTTCTGATAGAACCATGCAATAGATCCGACAAAATTAACCGGGAGTTCTGGACAGTTATATAAGTTGACGTTTCTCATAAAGAACTGTGTGAAACAGTCGATGATGAATTCATGAATTTCAGGAATGTCTCGGTGACGAGCACAGAAAGGTGAGAGAGATGCTAAGAAACGGTTGGGCATAGATTCCCGATAGACTTTCTGTATGATAGCCTGAGTGGAGAGTTTAGTTTCTTTCAGAAAAAGGTTGCATATATTTTCCGAGAACTGCTGTTTGAGACAGTTGCCGACAAGTCTCTTTCCGATATACGCCCCACTCCCCTCGTCTCCGAGAATGAAACCTAGCGGAGACACATTATCTATAATGTTTTCACCGTCATAGTAGCAGGAATTGGATCCCGTTCCAAGAATACACACAATTCCGGGTGCATCTCCGCATAGTCCTTTCGCCGCCCCGATCATGTCGCTCTCTACGAGTATTCTCGCATTAGTGTTAAACACCTTCCGAATAGCTGCAGCAACGACTGGTGCTTTCTCTTTCGTGCATCCGGCACCGTAGAAATAAATCGCCTTAATATCGCTGACCGGTTCAAGGTTTATGGTCTGTCCATAATCATCCAGAACAGGGATAAGGTCGTCGGTAAGGATGGCTGCGATGTCCACCTCATCAAGGAGGAATGGGTTAATGCCCTTGGTGCTGATGAACTTAAGATGCTGTTCGTTGACAAGACACCATGCAGTTTTGGTTGAGCCACTGTCGGCGATGAGAAACACGGTTAAATGAAGAATGATTTAAGTGAAAAGTGAATAGTGAAAAGTGAAAAGTGTATTTACTTAGGTAGCTTTAGCCACTCAACACTGGAGACGGTCTAAGAATATAGTCTTTGAGTGCCAGTCAGAATCCCTTAGGGATGAACATTATGAACAGACAAGACATAGATTCTTTAAATAAACACTAAACAATATATATCCAACACCGGTTATTCAGCGGAGAACTGCTTGATGCGCTGTTCCTGGTCGAGCCGGCAGATTAGTAGCGTGTCGTTGTTCTCGGCTACGATGCAGTTTTGGAGGCCTTGTACGACCACTTTCTTCTCTCCCATGGTGTGGATGATACAGTTGGAAGTCTCGTAGAGGCTGATGTCGGGACCGACCGCCGCATTACCGTTCTTGTCTTTGTCGAGCAACTGTATGAGGGATCCCCAAGTCCCCACGTCGCTCCATCCGAAGTCGGCCGGATAGACGAAAATCTCCTCCGCTTTCTCGAGGATTGCATAGTCAACAGAGATGTTCGGGCATTCAGGGAATCGCTGGTTGATTATTTCCTGTTCCTTGTCGGTTCCATAAATAGGAAGGAGTTCTTCAAAAATCTGGTTGATTTCAGGTGCATAGACTCGCAGCGCATTGACGATGGTGCTGACACTCCAGATGAAGATGCCTGAATTCCAGAAGAAGTCGTCCTGTCGGATATATTCCTTTGCAGTCTCGAGGTCAGGCTTTTCCTTGAAGCTATCAACGCGATAAACATTCTTGTTTTTGAGAGAAGCCGCAGAGAGGTCCGCCTGGATATATCCGTAACCGGTCTCCGGCCGTGTCGGTTTCATACCGAGAGTGACGATTGCATCCGACTGCGATGTGAATTTCATCGCCTGGATGATCACCTCTTGGAAGTGCTTCTGGTTGATGATAAAATGATCGGACGGAGTCACCACGATGTTAGCTTCCTTATCGATAGCCTTGATTCTCCACGCCACGTATGCGATACACGGCGCCGTGTTTCTCCTGCACGGCTCAAGAAGGATGTTCTGCTGCGGGACTTCCGGAAGCTGGCTTCTGACGATATCCTCATAGGCAGCACTTGTGACAATCCACACATTTTCTGGTGGCACGATGCCGTAGAAGCGGTCGTAAGTAAGCTGAATAAAGGATCTTCCGCACCCCATGACGTCGATAAACTGTTTGGGATAGTCTGTGGTGCTCATAGGCCAGAAGCGGCTGCCGATTCCTCCTGCCATGATAACGAGATGATTGTGATTAGACGCCATAGCTGTAAGTTGTTAAAATGTTGAGATAAAAGCAAAGACTATTGAAATTGCAAAGTTAATAAAAAAAAACGAGAAGTGTTTTACGATTTGATGTTTTTTAGACACAAATAACACGAATTATTCAGATTTTTTTATGGAATTACACTAATGGCGATGATTTTTTGGAAAAAAAAGGATGTGCCAATATACTGACACATCCTAATATAGTTCTTAAAGCTGAATAATGAATCGAATCAGAATCGGAAGTCAAGTTCAAGGTCGATGAGGTTGTAGCTGTGTTTGTCAGGGAGAGTCTTGTCGTTGACACGTGCGTATTCGAAGTTGATTTGAAGGTTCTTGGAGAATACGTAGTCTGCGCCAATTTCATAATAGGTTTTGGCAGTTCCCCATTCCTTTCGGTCACGGTAGAGGTCGTAGCGTGCTTTGACGTGACATTTGTTTTTGATGACCGGAGCGATGCAAAGAGCATAGTATCCGTCGGCCTTGTCGCCCGCCTCACGTTTCGCGCCATATCCCTGACTGTGGATATACTCGGTACGGAACGTCCAGTCGTCGAAGCAATACTCAGCAGAGAGTGCATAGCGATTTTTCTCCACGCTCTCTTTTTTCAGGACAGGCACATCATCGACGAGACGCTCCACTTCCATCACACGTGAGCCAGTCCATCCGAATGCACCGATACGCATGCCTTTGACGGGCATGACCCACACACCACCGATAATATCCTTTCGGTTGTCGGCGTCTTTCTTATTGATGCCCTCTCCGTTGAACACACCAATCTGATAGTGAAGAAGTTCCCTTCCGCTGCTGTTTTTGAGGAAATCGCCCTGAATCTGCAAACCGATATCACGTCCGTTAGAAGCATGTTCACCAGTGCGGTCGGAGAACCCGACAAGTTTGGAAACATTCTGGGAGTAAGACATAAACCCCTGAGTGATGGGGTGCATAGGGTTCTCGAAAGAGAACGGTCGTTTGAACTGACCTGCTTTCACCTTGAAATAGCTGTATTTCTGCCATTCTCCGAAGAGATCGACCAGGCGTGGTGAGGAGCCGAGCGTAGAGGTGTTACCGTTGATTTGCATCTGGGTTTTCCAGTAGAAGTGGTTGAGGATACGCCCTTCAAGGGAGAGACGGGCAAGGCGTAGGTTGAACGAGTTGTCGTGTGCCCCCGGCATGTCATGTCCCTGATATTGGAGCATTCCATAACCGCTGAGTTTGATGTCCTGCACCCACTGTGGGAGCTGGATGACAGTAGTTTTTTTCTCTTCCTGCGCATGAATACATAGCGCAAATACAAGGAAGAAGATTAGAGTTGGAATTTTTCTCATCATAGTTTCTTCGGGTTAATTTTTGCAAAAATACAAAAAAAAATGAAAAATGGAAAAAAGAAAGAAAAAATTCAACTCAAGTTCTCACGAATTTCTCTTTTCTACAACGAATCTCTGCGAATATAAACGAAATTTAATATGACGGTTTTATTTCTACAACGAATCTAAACGAATTTAAACGAAGATTTTATGTGACTATTTTAAAGAACAAAGATTAGAAAGATTTTAAAGATTATTTTTTTCTACAACGAATCTGTGCGAATTTAAACGAATTATTTGTGACAGCTTATTTCTACAACGAATCTGAACGAATTTAAACGAAGATTTTATGTGACTTTTTAAAAGAACAAAGATTGGATAGATAGAAAAGATTTTTTATACGCGAATTTCAATTATTCTACAACGAAACGAATAGTAATTTAAAAACACCTCGTTACAGTCGGTCAAAATACGCTTTGTTCAATAAAAAAACAGACATTTTCGCAGTCAATAAATGAACTGAATAAAAACGCTGACTTTGGAAAAATCATGCTTTCGCAGATAATGGATTTTTGGTCCATTTTGAGAGAAACAAAAAAATAATTTAGAATTATTTTGCAGAAAAATTTTTTTTTTATAATTTTGCCAATGAAGTGAAAGATGTTGACAGACAGCAGAGGCTATCTGAGCTTGCAAAGGCAATCGACAATCTGTGTTACTTCGGCACGGAATACCAGGATTTAAAACGTAAAGACTTTTATGCTTATGGTTTTCGTGTGACAATTGGTAAAAAGCGTTTACTTGACGCTTTGTCGCTCGACGATTCGAAATCTCGCAAATTTCTATCGCTGTCGAACAAACAAAGCAATGGTAGATGCTCATGAAGTGTATATATGTACATCTTCGGATATGTGAGGGATAATTGATCCTGTACATATTGTGATGCCATTAATATACACAGCGTGGGTCTCTGCATTGCTCGTTCTTACAGCGATGGGCAATGCGAGAGCCTCGAATCGTAGGAATGAGTCAATACAATTCCTGCGCTTTTTTTATGTCTATACGCATCGGATTCCCTGACGGTATATTTGCGACCAGATGACATTTTATTAATCATCATGACGGTGAGCATCAAATAAAGATTTTTAATTGTGAGCCTGCATGAGCCGTGCCCATCCCCTACTTACGGTTTTTCCAGAGCCAATTGACAGGGATGGGATTGAAAGAATGGATGGCTCACATTATTAAGGAAAATGAATGTTAAGCATACAGCAAGGACCTGTTAACTAAAACCAATAAAAACTTAAACATTATATTATTATGACCTTAGACCAAAGAATACGTAATGATTTAGGTGACTTATATAATAAGTTACCAATCAATGCTGCAGTTAGTCTTAACAACTGCTGTAAAACTCCATCAAATTCATATCCGTTTTCAACCCATGGCCTTCCAACTCATTTTACGGGTGACAGAGATGCAGAAACAGTTCTTGTCATGCTGAATCCCGGCAGAGATGCGATTGAGGCCGATTTATGTTTGGACTGTGAGCTAAAACGATTTGGTATAGACATCAAAAAAAGTCTGAAAAAGTTTATAGCTGACTATATTTATGCAAGAGTGAATTATGGAAAAATTGACAAATGCCGCTATGATGGCTTTGACATAAAAACAGCTTTATTTCTACAGCCTTGGAAGGATTGCGGCATTGACTTTCCGAAAGGATTTCCTGATGACAAACTATCGCAGATTGAAGCTAAAGAGAATGTTCTCATGCAGAAACTACAGTTAGAAATTGTTCCCTACAGCTCAAGAATTTTTAGCACAAAAGCCCTGTCAAAACATTGTATCTGTGCTTTCGTTCCTTTTCTTGAAACGGTGCTTGATGAGATTTTTAGGAAGGGACGTAAATATGTGATATTTTGTTCTGCATTTTTTGAGAAATTGTTTAATGCCATCTATGGATGTAACTATAAAGGCATTGTTGTTGAGGGCATGGATGGAGATGCGAAACGTACCCAACTAAACACAAAAAGTGGTGGAGGAACAAAAAGGGAATTTAAATGCAGGCCCATCCAAATAACATATAAAGGAAAGACATGCAAGGCACTTATAGCTCATTCATTTCCAATCCAAGGTTTGAGCGGTGACCTAATGAAACAGTACGGAGATTTTTGTCATTCAGAGTGGGGAAAATTTATACCATAGCATGTCATTTGGGCTTTTTAAATGTAAAGAATAGATTTCACAATTAATAGTTTTAAAATTTTAATTCAATGATTATTATGAAAAAGTTATATTTATTAATAATACTGTCTGTTTTTCCTGTGTTTTCATTTGGACATGATGCGGAGATAAATGGATTTAATATTAATCTATTGACCAAAGCCATAGATGCAGAAATGGCAAAATATGGCAATAGAATTTCTTCATCAAGTATTTTTGGAGGAAACATTAAAAATCTTTTGAATTTTTGGGATAATATACGATTGAATTATTCAGTTTCTGAAACAAACAACATTACCAATACTTCAAACGGATTCATCAATAATCCTCGCTTTGACGAAGACGAACCATTGACTGGTGGCATCTGCACGTATGACCACGACTGCGAGAAGAATAATGTGCCTTTGACTAATTACAGCATGCTTCCGTTGAGTGGTTGGGAACGAATCACGACCGAAAACGGCTGTGCAGCTGGTGTTTTTTCGGTTGGCAGTGGTGCCATCTTAGTTGGGGTT